>ERZ1023183.19-NODE-19-length-74419-cov-10.472446_pt1 | contig 74419 bp, 80 predicted proteins | sample MGYA00521095_ERZ1023183 | MGnify/ENA primary metagenome ERZ1023183 (study PRJEB32759, sample SAMN07749889) | skin metagenome | biome: transportation; feature: city; material: polyester macromolecule | host: Homo sapiens | place: Hong Kong:TW line | collected... | reverse complement strand
TCAGCCCGTCTAACGTGGCGACGGCTTTCCATGTCATTGCGCATCATGTCACCACTCCTGAAGGCAGCCGGGAACTCGTCTGTACCGCAGCGCTGCCCGAGCCCTCCAGAAAGGAAATCTGAAATGTCTATTCCTCGCCTGCCCATCGCCGTGGTCGCGTGCCTAGCCATGGCTCTTGCCGGATGCAGCAATGGATCCACCTCCAAGGGTGACGACGCCAAGAGCCCATCCGAAGTCGCCTTGACTAACTGTGGGAACAAGGTGACGTACCCCAAGGTCGCCCGGCGCCTCTATGTCAATGACGGCAACATCATCGCCATGGCTCTCAGCGCGGGGGCCGCTAAGCAGATTGCTGCTGTAAGTTCATTGGATGATGACAAAACGATTCTTGCCGCCAAGTACGGCTCACGTGTCATCGACAACCTGCATGAAGCTGTCAAGGGGTGCCCGACGCTGGAATCGATCATAGCCAACAAGCCCGATGTCGTCGTCGCGGGCTGGAATTATGGGTTCTCCGAAGAGGGCAATCTGACACCCGACAAACTCCATGAGCGGGGCATAAACAGTTACCTGCTCAGCGAATCCTGTCGGCAGGAGGGCAGTGAGAAGGCCCGTGGTGTCATGCAGCCGTGGGACGCCGTCCGTACCGATCTGGGTAACCTGGCTAAGCTCACTGGTAATGAACCGACCGGGAAGAAAGCGGTTAAGGATCTCGATGACCGACTTGATGCACTCAACAAGGCTCCGAAGGCTGCGAGAACCCCTGTAGTTCTGCTATTCGACTCAGCTAAGGACACCGTCCTCACTAGCGGCAGCAAGGGCGGCCCGCAGGCCATCATCAACGCTGCCGGTGGGCAGAATGCGACTCACGATGTCAACGACACATGGGTGGGGATCGGCTGGGAGAAAGTGGCGACACTCAAGCCCGACGCCATCGCCTTCGTTGATTACGATGCCCAGCCCTACTCCGAGAAGGTAAAGATCCTGCAATCCAACCCGGCGACCAAAAATCTTGCTGCAGTGCAGAAGAAGCGCTTCCTGAACCTTCCCTACGCCATGTGGACCTCTGGCCCTCTCAACATTGATGCTGCTGAGCACCTGCGGGTCAGCCTGGAGAAGTGGGGGTTGGAGCCTAAGTCGTCGATCAAGCCGCAACTCATCATCCCTACATCCGTGCCGGGGCACGAGGGCTGAGGAATTCTTACACCGATTAAGACGATAAGCTCGTTATTTATCGTCAACATTTTTGGGGTCCATAGGTGACGATATTTTGGGTTGGTGATCTTCAGGCGGTCATGCCTACCAACAGCTCGAATTTGACCATGAGAAACGAATAATACCCTTGCACATACGGAGGCTAATACTTTGTCATGAGTAACCAGAATAAGCGTAGAAGAAGTCTTTTTAATAAGATTTAAAACAGCGTTCTTCGACATGAATCCAAGGCTGAATAATCGTGACTCTCAGCGGTAATAATCTGTGCGCTCAGCAACCGAAGGAGAGTGATTTTCCGCTCCCGGAAGCTCCCACGACGGCTACTTTCGTACCTTTAATTAAATCAAGGTTAACGCTCTTCAGGATTTGCGTGTCTCCAGCTTTGACGGATACGTTTCTAAGTGTCATACGTCGCCCCAAAGTAATCTCACCTGAGCAGTGGACGAGGTCATGATCGTGGTGGATAATCCTCTGTATATCTCGCAACGCTCTTCGCGGCCGTGTCATGTCTTGGCCGATGGTGGAAAAAGTTCCAAAGGGACTCGCGATTAGACCGCCTAACATGAGTAGTGTTGCAAGGTCAACAGTGTTTGCCTCCCCGTGTGAGACTAAAAAGACGCCGATAATTGTTGCAACTAAAGAGCCTGCGCGCATTGCCCTACAAGAAGGGCAACCCATGCTGCGCCTACAAACCATAGTCGACTTTGCCATCCGGTTTCTATGGCTTTTCTCGCCGCCATGGGCTGTAGCACCATCAAAACAGAACCGACACCGGACGACGCGCAGGCGATGGTGATTCCAAAGTACCGACGACCCTTTGAGCATAAACAAACCGTGTCTGCTGGTGCTTGTTCAAGCATTTTTGCACGGCGCTCTGTCACTCGGGTTAACATCGTGACCTTAACTCCACTAAAGTTTTCGCCCTGCGCGCATACCAAGCAACCCTCCGATGAAAGTAATGATAAGTAATCCAACGAAGGCGACGTGCACAACACTTGGCAGCGGGTGCGCGATAGTACGCAGGCCATACGAGTGACCAACTGCTACGAGCGCTCTGGCCATCAAGATCCAACTAGCCCACATAATAGCATAAACGGTTAGACTCCGAGCGAATGCGTCGGCTAATACGAATGTCATATCAGTGAACTTGCCTGATCCCAGCATGTCGATGGTGTGGGTTGTGCGGTGGAAGCTTGCTTGGAGCAGGTAAGCCGAGGCTGCAGAAAACAGCAGCGCCGTGGTGAGCATGGGAGCCATCATCGGACCAATGTCGGCGGCTCCGCTTCCTCTTAAAATAACTTGCGCTGGACCGGTGCGTGCCCACGAGGTTGCTGGTTGCGTGATGATTCTAGACGCATGACGCAGGCTCGCGTGGGTGGACGCAGGTTGCGTTTTGAAGATCGGGATCCCATGCCAAGCTTCCGATAGGTCAACCGGGGGAGTAACACTCAGATGTCTCCATGGCGAGGCTGATAGGCTACCGGGCACTATTTCGTGGAATCCGTTGCTATATAAAGGGTTGATTACTTGTGAAGTTGTATAAGCTTCTCCTGACTGTGAACTACTCTTTGGTGCTATCAGCACGATGCCGGAACAGCCAGGCTTGCTGGTGCATATATATCGGGCAGTAGTTACGTCCGGTGGGATGCCATTCGTGGTCGTGGCGACAATGGCTGCCGGCCGGAAAGACTTAGCAAGTGCTTCGCGCTGCACTTGCTCGGCACCAGTAATCATGGAAACGGTCGCAGAAAACAATAATGCAGCTAGCGCAACTATAGTGACGCTGGCAGAGAGCTTGAAAACGCGATTACGGACGAGACTAATACGAGCAGGCCATGCCCAGCCTGTACCGGGCAGGCGCGAAAACACTCTACATATTGCAAAGAACAGGGTTGATGCTACCAACAGCACACAGCCTGCAACCCATAACAGTGTGGCACCGAATAGTGCTCCTAGGCCAGTATGGGAGGCGGTTTTCAGCAGGATGAGGGATCCCACGATAGCGCTCGCACCTAGTAGGTAACGAAGGAGCTTCAAAAGTGACGATTCGCCGTCTCGGAAAGAGCGATGTGCTGCCCTCAGCGATGACTGTTGGTCAGCTCGTCGGTCGATGCGATGGCGTTGACGGCTGCTACCGCGATCGCTGAGCCGCCGCGTCGTCCCAGCAAGGTAAGGTACTCCAAGCCAAGTGTCGAGTCGACAAGGGCTTGCTTGGATTCCGCTGCACCGACGAACCCGACCGGGATGCCGACGATGGCTGCGGGTTTAGCTCCCGTTTCCTCGCAGACCTCGAGAACCCGGTACAGGGCAGTCGGCGCATTGCCGATGGCGACGATGGCTCCGTCGAGTTTGCCTTCCTCGGCCCACAAATCGACCGCGGCGCAGGTCTTCGTCATGTTTTTTGCCTTCGCGAAATCGGCCAGGCGAGGGTCCTTGATGTAGCAGATCGTCTCGTTATCGCGCGGAAGTCGGGATCGGATGATGCCGGTGGCGGTCATGGAGGAATCGCACAATATTGGTGCTCCGTCACCTAGAGCTTTGCGAGCTGCCGTCACTACGCCGGGGGTGAAGGCGATGTCGTTGGCGATGGCTGGATCGGCGGCAGCGTGGATCATCCGGACGACGACTCCCTCGACGTCGGTTGGGAAGCGATCCAGGTGTGCTTCGGAGCGAATGATGCGGAAAGACTCGCGATAAATGTCGGATCCGTTGTTGACGTACTCGTGGGCCACGATCTTGCTCCTGACGATGGCGAAGACTTAGGGTGATTCCTTGGAAGCGTAACATTAAGCCATTGCGCTGTAGTGGAGCGGGACTATGCTTAGGCAACCCTCGGATTCAATGTCTGAAATGGCTGTGTTTTACTGGCTTCTGTACAACTCAAGAACGTCTTGATGACGTGGTTGAAGCCGGGAAGTGCCGGCACGGGCGCGCCACTGTGAACAATCCCATGCGGATCGAAAGTCAGATCTGCCACGTACGTCAGGCCTTTCCAGGACGGGACGCGAATCCCGAGAAAGGAGATGACACCTCATGCATATCGCTGAGGGGATTCTCTCACCGACCCAGTGCGCAGTCTGGTACGCGGCTGCCGCACCATTTTTGATCCATGGCGGCTATCGAGTCGTCAAGGAAGTCAAGGAGCACCCCGAAAACAAGCTCCTGCTAGCTACCGCAGGTGCCTTTACCTTCGTTCTATCTGCTATCAAGCTTCCGAGTGTGACCGGTTCGTCCTCCCACCCCACGGGAACCGGAGTCGGTGCAGCCCTGTTCAAACCACCGGTCATGGCATTCTTGGGGATGATCGTGCTGATCTTCCAGGCGCTGTTATTGGCTCATGGCGGTATCTCCACCCTGGGTGCCAACACCTTCTCCATGGCCATCGCTGGACCATGGGCCGGTTACGCCTTCTACAAGCTCACTAAAAAACTCCATGGACCTGACGCGTTGGCGATTTTCTTGTGCATGGTCTTCGCCGACTTCATCACCTATGTCGTTACGAGCTTCCAACTGGCTTTTGCTTTCCCAGATCCGACTGGTGGTTTCTGGGGAGCCGTCGGCAAGTTCCTTGGCATCTTCGCCGTGACCCAGGTTCCGCTGGCCCTCGCTGAGGGTCTGGTCGGCATCCTGCTGTTCCGTTTCCTCGCCAAGGTCGCAGCCCCGCAACTTCGGCAGCTCGGTGTCCTCGACGGCAACCCGGAGGTGACTCATGCCTGAGAATACTGTTGCTAAGGTCCGTCAGGACAATTCCCTGACCGGCAAGAGCAAGTGGGTAACTCCGGTCATCATCGTCCTCTTGGTTGCCCTTTTCATCATAAGCATGGTTTTCGGTGCTAAGAAGACCAGCAGTGACGAGGAAGGTTTCGGAGGAACTGACGACGCTGCTGCCGAGGCCGCCGAGCAAGCCGGTGCCAAGAAGTGGATCGAGCCGATTTTCCAGCCGAACTCTGGTGAGGTCGAATCCGGTCTGTTCGCGCTGCAGGCAGCCTTGGGTGCTGGTATCGCTGGATACGCCCTAGGCCGCATGAGTGGCCGTAAGAAAGGTCGCGAAGAGGCTGAGCATGCCTCTGATCTCCACAGTGTTGACGATGTGCCCGAGGCCGCCGTCACCTCGTCGGAAGTCAACGCGACTGACAAGTCATGACGATTACCTCTCTTGACGACGCCGCCTGGGATTCCCCCTGGCGGCGTCGTCCGGTCGGAGAAAAGGTTGCCCTGTCGACTGCCTTGCTTCTGACCGCCCTTTGCACCCCGTCGATGAAGTTCTCGCGGTGGGTGAGCTCGGTCGTCGGTTCTGGTATCTGGCCCGGGGCCCTGTTGGCTGGGATCGTTAGTGTGTTCGTCATCCTGGGGCCGGCCCGCATTGCTGGACGAGTGCTGTGGCAGGCGGTCGTCGCCCCGCTGGTTTTCCTCATCATCGGCGGTATCTCCGTCCTTGTCAGCCTTGGTTCTACCCCCGTAGGAACGGTCTGGTGGCATGCCGGGCTATTCAACATTGGACCGGTCTCCAGCGCCCAAGCGATGTCCCTGATCGAACACGGTGTATGCGGCACTCTCACCCTCATGGTGTTGGCCGTCACCACGCCGATGGTTGATCTTCTCACCTGGCTGCGGAAATTCCACATCCCTGATCCATTGTTGGAAATCGCATCTTTGACATATCGACTCATTTTCGTGCTACTCGATACCGTTGTGACGGCCAGCGAGGCCCAGCACGCCCGCCTCGGCGATACCCCGGTTGGACAATTCGGCGGGTTCAATCGGCGCATGAACAACACAGCCGCTCTGCTGGGATCAGTGGGGATCCGGGCATGGACGAGGGCTAGCCGCCTCAACGATGGACTGGTTAACCGTGGCTTTGAAGCTGCACTGGTCACTCTCCCCATCAAGCGCACCGGTTCGGTGCGGTACAAGATCATCGTCGTCCTCGTCATTGCTGGCCTGTGGGGGGTCAGTTGGACGACGACTGGAAGGATTTTCAGATGAGCGCCGAGGTCCTGCTGTCGACCGAGCAGCTGTACGCCACTCACCCGGGGCGTCCTATGGTGCTGACCGACGTCAATGTGTCCTTTCGTGCCGGGGTCCGCGTGGCGATCCTGGGAGCTAATGGATCCGGCAAGACGACCTTCATGCGCTGCCTGTCCGGTTCTCTCAAACCTGTCAAGGGTCATGTCAAGAGAGGCAACACCGTGCTCAGCTACGGGCGCGCCCAACTTCGTGAGCACCGACGAGCCGTCCAGCTCGTGCTGCAAGACCCTGACGATCAGCTCTTTAGTGCCGATGTCAGTCAGGATGTTTCTTTCGGTCCCATGAATATGGGCCTCAATGTTGGCGAGGTGCGTGACCGGGTCTCCGAAGCTCTAGAACTACTCGGGGCTAGCCACCTGGCTGAACGTGCCACGTATCAATTGTCCTATGGCGAGCGTAAAAGGATTGCGGTGGCCGGTGCCGTGGCCATGCGCCCGGATCTGCTGCTCCTTGATGAGCCCACCGCCGGACTTGATCCAGTTGGGGTCACCCAGATGCTGGAGGCATTGGATCGGCTGCGCGACCACGGGACAACGGTGGCGATGGCCACCCACGACGTCGACCTGGCTCTGGCCTGGGCTGATGAAGCCCTCATCGTTGTTGACGGGGGAGTGCGTCAAGGTCCGATTGACGAGCTGCTGGCGAATGCGTCCGTGGTGGAGAAAGCTCACCTGCATCTGCCATGGTCTCTTGAACTGGCTCGTCGCCTTGGCATGGACGAGCGGCCGCGAACGATGAGCGGGGTTGTGGCGATGCTGTCGCGCAGGCACCCGCCGAGCGTTGCACAGTGATGGTGTTGTGCCTCGTCGCAGGGGCGGTATGAGTCAGTCTCGGTGATGTGGCCTCGGTGGTTCGATGGAACTCGAAGTCGTCGAGTGGCGCGCTGGTGGCCAGAGCTGTCACTCAGTGCGCTGCCACGTCCACGCCACGACGGTGCGGGCCGGCTTCCAGCCGCGCAGCCGTCCGATGCTGTCGGCGGTCTCAACTCCGAACCTCATGAGGTCCCCGCCCAGGTTCCGGTGCAAAGCCTCTACTAGCATCTCGGCTTCCATCGTCACCCCGTGAATGACGAGGCGCCCTCCGATGGGTAGGCGAAGTCGGCACTGGCCAACGAGGGTTTCAGTGACACCGCCACCGATAAAGATGGCGTCGGGGTCCGGGAGCCCGTCGGGTAGTCCCATCGTCAGGTCAGCGTCGATGACCTCGAATTGTCCGGGCAAGGTGAGCTCGGCTGCATTGGTGCGGGCGTTGGCGGCTCGCTCCGCTTTGCGCTCTACCCCAAGGGCCCGGCAACTCGGATCTGCGCGGCACCATTCCACGGCGATTGACCCGGCCCCAGTCCCCAGATCCCACAGCAGTTGCCCCGGCATGGGTCGCAGGGCAGCCATAGCGACCGCGCGTACTGGGTGCTTGGTGATGAGGCCATCGTGAACGAAATGCTGTTCGTCCAGGCCAGGCGTGCGTCCGAGAAGGGTGGTGTCAGGATCATGGGTCATGTGGGAAGCCTAGGGCAGCGTGGTATGAGAGCAACATGACCTATATGACAGAATCGGGCGAGACCCGTGGGGAGGAAAACTGGTACGAATCCGAGGCGGTCCCGCCACTGTGCGCGTCTCGGCACAAGCCAGGTCGGTCCCGCAGGTCAGGTCGCGGACCCGCAAGGAGGTCGTTCATGCCGCACGCGTGCACTAACGCCGAACCCAACGATGGACTGTCCACAAAGCAGCGGCGGTTACGTCCAGTTTTGGTGGTTAATACCGGTGAAGGCAAGGGAAAAACGACGGCAGCTGTGGGAACCGCCCTGCGCGCCTGGCACCAGGGATGGCGAGTTGGCGTCTTTCAGTTCGTGAAATCCGGGCGTTGGCACGTCGGTGAGCAAGATGCTCTGCAGGCCCTCGGACAGCTGCATGAGGAGACCGGTGTCGGAGGGCCAGTCACCTGGGAGGTGATGGGCACTGGGTGGTCGTGGGCGCGATCCTTTGATGCTGCGGAAAACCCTGAGGCTGCCGCCCGAGAGGGGTGGCGCCATGTGTCTGACCTGTTAGCCCACGAGGCCTTCGACTTTTATCTCCTTGACGAGTTCACCTACCCGATGGATTGGGGATGGCTCGACGTCAACGAGGTCGTCGAGATCCTGGTCAACCGCTCCGGAACCCAGCACGTTGTCATTACCGGTCGTCGGGCACCGGATGCGCTCATCAAGGTGGCCGATATCGTCACCGAGATGACGAAAATCAAACACCCGTTTGACCTTGGTCAGCGTGGCCAGGCAGGAATTGAGTGGTGATGCGCCTTCCACGAATTCTCATAGCCGCCCAAGCATCAGGTGGCGGCAAGACGACTGTTGCCACTGGTCTCATGGCAGCGCTTCGCGCCAGCGGCCGGACGGTGGCGCCTTTCAAGGTCGGACCAGATTACATCGACCCCGGATACCACTCGATGGCGAGTGGACGTCCCGGCCGCAACCTCGATTCCGTCATGTGCGGTGACGAGCTCATGGCCCCCCTACTAGCCCACGGTTTCATCACCCCCGATCCGGCCGATGTCGCGGTCATTGAGGGGGTTATGGGGCTTTTTGACGGCCAGCTTGGAACCGGCCGCGGCTCCAGCGCCGAGATCGCCACGACGACTGAAACTCCGGTTGTTGTGGTCGTTGACACCGCGCATGCATCACTCACCCATGCCGCCGTCGTGGCCGGGTTGGCGACGTTTGACCCTGACGTCACCCTCGCGGGAGTGATCCTGAACCGAGTATCCTCGCCGCGACACGGTGCCGAAGTCACTCGCGGCTTAGCTCGACTGGGTATCCCGGTGCTCGGCCAGATTCCGCGCACTGAGTCGATCTTCGTGCCGTCGCGCCATCTCGGTCTGGTGCCGGCGGGGGAGTGGCAGGACTCCGCAGCCAAGGTCGCCGGGTTGGGAGACCTTATTGCTGAATACGTCGATCTTAACGCTGTCATGGATCTGGCTGCCGCTGCCCCCGACCTCGACGTCGAACCATGGGATCCTGCTGCCGCTCTAGAATCCGCGGGTTGGCAAGGTCGTTCCTTTGATGAGCCTCCGTTAGTGGGTATCTTCGCCGGACGGGCCTTTACCTTCCGGTACCCCGAGACCACCGAGATGCTGACAGCCGCAGGGTTCCAGGTCGTCGACGTCGACCCCCTGACCGATCGGCGTCTTCCCGATGGTATTCAAGGGCTCTACTTGGGGGGTGGCTTCCCCCAGATGCATGTCACCGATTTAGAAACCAACTCGGAGCTGGCGGATGACGTGCGGTCTCACGCTGACGCCGGGATGCCGATTGTCGCCGAGTGTGCCGGGTTGCTGTATCTGTGCCGGCATCTTGACGGGCATGAGATGGCTGGAGTGCTGCCGATGGATGCAGCTATGGCGAAATGGCTCACGATGGGCTACCGCGTCGCTACGCGTGACTCCATCAGTGTCGTTGGCCATGAATTCCACCGCACCATGGCGACTCCACTTGCTGACGTCGAGCCGGCGTGGAACATCACGATGCCCGACGGAACCGGCCGCGCCGAAGGTGCCCTGGGGGACCCAGCAGGGCGGGGCCGACCCACGATCCAGGCGTCCTATCTGCACCTGCACTGGGCCGGTCAGCCCGCCCAAGCAGCGTGGTTTGCCAGTGAGGTGGCGAGGTTCCATGAGGAGCGAGGTGGTCAAGACGCTTATCTCGATCTCAACCATCACGGGGACCGTGACATCGCCGACGGCCTGGTCGATCTGGCCGTTAACGTCCGCGTGACTGAGCCTCCGCAGTGGCTCCGTGACGCCATCACCTCCACCGAGCATGACTGGGCCCGCTACCCCGACGCCACACCGGGTCGCGAGGCTCTGGCGGCCATGCATGGGGTGCCAACCGACATGGTGCTGCCTACCGCAGGCGCCGCAGAGGCTTTCCCGCTGGTCTCCGCCCTCGAACCGTGCCACGCAGTCGTCGTCCACCCCCAGTTCACCGAACCTGAAGCTGCTCTGAGAGTGGCCGGGATTAACGTCGCTCGGCACATCCTCAAGGCTTCCGATGGATTCGCCCTCGACCCGGCTCTCGTTCCTGACAACGCCGACCTCGTTATCGTCGGGAACCCGACGAACCCCACTGGCAGGCTGCACCCAGCTACTGATCTGCTGGCTTTGCGCCGACCCGGAAGAATCCTCGTCATTGACGAGGCCTTCATGGATGCCACCGATGAGTCCCAGTCCCTCATAGGATGCGATATGGATGGCCTCCTCGTTTTACGGTCCCTGACAAAGACCTACGGGCTAGCCGGAATCCGGGCCGGATATGTTATCGGCGACCGGCGACTCATCGCACGGCTGGCAGACCATCAGACTCCATGGTCGGTGTCGACTCCAGCCATCGCAGCCATGATCGCCTGCACCTGTGAGGAGGCAAGACGCTTCCAGACCAAGCTGTGCGACGATATCCCTGCCGCCCGCGCTGACCTTGTCGAGAGGCTCACAGTCCTCGGGTTGAGCGTCGTCACCTCTGAGGCTCCCTTCGTTCTGGTCGACACATCGTCCCTCAGCGGGAAGTCGATACGACAGCCCCTTGCCAAGCGTGGTTTTGCGGTGAGGCGAGGAGAGACGTTCCCCGGGCTCGGGCCCACCTGGATCAGGCTCGCAGTCCGTGACCCGGAGATCCACGCTGAGCTCGCTCGAGCTATCTCCGACCTGACCGCACAGCACAACTAAGGAATACTAATGACCTACTCCGCAAACCTCGTTCCCGGCACCGTCACCCTTGTCGGAGGTGGCCCTGGTGGCCCAGGGTTGCTGACTGTCGCAGGACTTGAGGCGGTGCGTCAGGCCGACGTCATCCTCTATGACCGTCTGGCCCCAGCTGCCGTCATGGACGAGAACCCCCAGGCCGAAAGGATTCCGGTCGGCAAGGTGCCACGAGGACCTTACGTTCCCCAGGAACGCACCAACAAACTGCTCATCGAGCATGCTAAAGCCGGACGCAAGGTGGTGCGTCTTAAAGGTGGTGACTCGTTCGTCTTCGGTCGCGGTGGCGAGGAATGGCAGGCCTGCGTCGCTGCTGGCGTTCCGGTGCGCATCATCCCCGGAGTCACCTCATGTGTGGCGGGGCCCGAACTCATGGGGGTTCCGCTGACCCACCGCCACATGGTGCAGGGATTCACCGTCGTGTCGGGCCACGTCGCCCCTGGTGATACCCGGTCGGAGTTGGACTGGGCCCAGATCGCCAAGACGGGCACCACCCTGGTGATTCTCATGGGTGTGGCTCATATTGACGACATCGCGGCACGCCTTATGGACGGCGGGCTGACCGGGAACACGCCCGTCGCCGTTATTGCTGATGCCTCACTGCCCACTCAGCGTTGCCTGACGACGACCCTTGAGAAGGCTGCCGAAGCCATGGCTGAGGCCGAGATCAAGCCGCCGGCCATCACCGTCGTAGGCGACGTTGCTGGGCTAAACCTCGATGGGACCCAGGTTCACGAGCCGTCTGATCACTGAGTCGTTGCTTGGCGGGGGAGCTCAATCACGGTGGCAATGTGATCGCTTGTCCACTGCACCGTCTCGTCGACCGTACTCAGCTCATCCCCCCAGCCGGGGGCCGGACCACGTGACACCATGACGACCTGGACGTCGGTTTCTGCCGCCAGTCTGAGCTTGGGGTCGAGGTCAGTGCCCCCGGAGTCCTTGGAGACAACCGTGGCCACGCCCTGCGAGAAGATCTCTCGCTCGCGGTCGAGAGTGAATGGTCCGCGCTCCTGCAGTACCGTCCAGCCTTCGGGAAGCTCCTGCTCGGGGGCGTCGACGCAGCGCACGATCACCTGGCGCGGGCCAAGTCTCAAATAGTGGCTGACGGGCTGGCGTCCCACCGTCAGCAGGATGACGTCTGGCATGTCAGCTAGAGCTTGAGCAGCGCTGTAGTGGTCGTCAACCCAGCGCCAGGTGGCCGCCTCAGGTTGGGTACGCCAGCTTGGTGGTGCCAGCCGGGCTAGCGGAAGGTTAAGGTCGCGGCATGCTTGGGCGGCGTGGCCGTGCATAGTCGCGGCAAAGGGATGAGAGGCGTCCACCATGACCTTGACCTCATTATCAGTCAGGAATTCCTTGAGACCATCGACGCCGCCAAAACCACCCAGCCGGGTCAGGCCAGGAACTGGTCGGGGCGACTTCGTGCGCCCCGCCAACGACGTACACAGGTCCACCCCCTCATCGACCAGCCGGGTGGCCAATTGCCGAGCTTTCGTCGTACCGCCAAGAATGAGGACGTCCATAAGTCCATCAAACCAGCCTGTGGAACAATGAACCTCGATCGCGGTGGAACACCGGTGAGAATCCGGGACGGTCCCGCCACTGTGACGCCTCTGGGGCGAAGCCAGACCAGAACCGCGCTCACCCGCTCCAACCGGAGCGGAACCACTGCGGCGCCGTGCGTGGCGCCCGGGTCTGCGAGGACACAGACCCGGGGGATGCGGCGGCGTCCCCGACGATGGAGCATGATGGCCCGCCTGCCCGAGTCCCTATCTGCTGAAAGCTTGCTCGCACGCACAGTGCGGGCCATCCGAGGAGCTGACTCCACAGCCCTGGAGGCCGCGCGATCCCGCCAACAGCTTCTGACCAAACCCGAGGGATCGCTGGGGTTGCTGGAGGATCTGTCGATTCGCTTGGCAGGAATGTACGGGCAGGTGCCAGAGACGGTGCCCAGCCACCCAGTTGTCGGGCTGTTCGCCGGTGATCACGGGGTATGGGCGCAAGGTGTTTCCCCGGATCCTCAGGAGATCACCACCCAGCAGATGGTCAATATGGCAGCTGGCGGGGCGGCGATCAGCGTGCTGTCGCGCCAGATGGGTGCGCAGCTGTGGATTACCGACGTCGGCGCTCGTCACGAGGTGGACGCCCCAATCCGGCAGCGGTGTGTGCGCCGCGGCACTGACGACATTTCCCAAGGGCCAGCGATGAGCCTTGACGAGGCTGTCCAGGCCCTCGAGGTCGGTATTGAGACTGGGGTGGAGGCCGTCGAGCAGGGGGCTGACATCCTTGTCACCGGGGAGATGGGAATCGCCAACACCACTCCGGCATCGGCCCTCATCAGCGTCTTCACCGGGCTGCCACCCGCCGAGGTGACCGGAAAAGGAGCCGGGTCGGACGATCGTCGTCACCAGCATAAGATCGGTGTCGTCGCTCGCGCCCTGCAGGTCAACCGACCCGACGCCGAGCACCCGGTCGAGGCGTTGGCGAAGGTAGGCGGTCTCGAACACGCTGCCATGACCGGTTTTATCTTGGCTGCGGCTTCGTTGCGGATCCCCGTACTCATTGACGGAGTCATCGCCTGTTCTGCCGCCCTGACGGCTACCGCGATCTGTCCGAGGGCGCGAGATTTCGTCATCACGAGCCATGCGGGCGCCGAGCCGGGAATTACGGCGACAACTTCTGCCTTGGGCTTGCCCGCTTTGTTGGACCTCGGCATGAGGCTGGGGGAGGGGTCCGGGGCCATCCTGGCCCTGCCGATCGTGCAGGCCAGCGCTCACATCCTCAACGAGATGGCCACCTTTGAGGACGCCGAGGTTACCGACATCAAGGTGAGCGGGGAGACGGACATTCCCGACGCTGTCCAAGCGAGCATTCCCCCGTGCCGGGCGCTAATTCTGGGTGGTGCGAGGTCGGGCAAGTCGACCTTTGCCGAGTCGAGACTGCCCCGTGATTCCTGTGTCACTTATGTCGCGACCTCCCAGCGCAATTCTGGCGACGCCGAGTGGGAGGAGCGAATCCGCCTGCACCAGGCCCGGCGCCCGGCGACGTGGCACACCGTCGAGACCACCGACATCGCCTCAGTGCTGCTAGCCGACGATGAATCCCCGATGCTGGTGGATTGCCTCGGGGTGTGGATGACGCGGATTCTTGACGAGGTTGGCGCCTGGACTGCCGCCCCCGGCGACCAGACTTGGCAAAATGATCTGAAAGGCCACGTCGATGAGTTGACGGACGCTATCCGCCGTACTCGTCGCGACGTCACCTTTGTCTCCAACGAGGTCGGGATGGGGGTTGTGCCCGACACTCCGGCCGGGAGGCTCTTCCGCGACGAGTTGGGGCGACTCAACGCCGCTGTTGGGCAGGCCTGCGATGAGGTGTGGATGTGTGTGGCCGGGATCCCGAAGAGGTGGGCATGACCCCACATATGGATCTTAGGAGGCTCGGGCCGCTGCGTGGGGTTGCCGAGGCATTGTCCCTTTTTACGATCTTGCCTGGGCCGTACCTGGGCAACGTTGACCGCCCGCTGGCCCGTCGTGCCATTACCGCTTTCCCGTGGCTGGGCTTGTGTCTGGGCGCGGTGGCGGGAGGGATCGTCGCTCTCGTGCTGGTAATGGGTGCTGGGTCCTGGCTTGCTGGGGCGCTAGCCCTGTGCTGGTTGGCTGGGGCGACGGGTGGCTTCCATCTGGACGGGGTCGCTGATACCGCTGATGGTTTGGGGTCCCGGGCGGCACCAGGGAAGGCTCTCGAGATCATGAAGAAGTCCGATATCGGGCCGATGGGCGTCATCAGTGTCGTCTTGGTGCTGTTCGTTGACGCGACCGCTGTAGTGAGCCTGGCTGGAACCGCTGGACCGGGAGCATGGTGGCGCGTGGCGATTCTGGTGGGACTGGGCCCTACGGTAGGTCGTGCCGCCATTCTCTTCGCGACGATGACCGGAGTGCCATGTGCCCGCCCGGGCGGGTTTGGGTCCTTGGTTGCAGGAGTGACGACGCCGAGGTCCGCGACGATCAACCTCACGGCGGTGAGTTGCGTGTGTGTCTTGGCCGGATTGGTGGCTGGAGGTTGGGTGTGGTGCCTGGTGGCCCTTGGCTGTACTGCGGCGACTTTGCTTATCGCGCGAGGATGGATTCATCATCTGGTGCGACGCTTGTCCGGGATGACGGGGGACACTTTTGGAAGCATTAATGAAGTGACCCAGATGACGTTTTGGGTTTTGTCGGCGCTGACAGTGGCGGTGGTGTCATGATCGACGATCTTGGTGTCGAGGTGCCGATGGTAGGGTCGGTGCAGCGAGTGGTGAGCTTGGTGCCATCGATTACCGAAGCCATCGCGATGACGTGTCCCACCGTCCTGGTGGGGTGTACTGATTACTGCATCCGTCCGGCCAATCTCGAACAGGTCGTGGGGCACAAGGTGGCTCGGGTCAGGGGGACGAAGAACCCTGATCGGCCGGCCATCATCGGCCTTCGTCCGGACCTCGTCGTCGCCAATCAAGAGGAAAACCGTGAGCACGACGTCACCATGCTGCGCGAGGCGGGAGTGCCAGTGTGGGTAACGTGCATCGACACCGTACCGGAGGCGATTTCCAGCCTGACGAGACTCTTCAAGGAGGGATTTGACGGCGGGAAACCGCAGTGGCTACACGACGCCGGCGAGGAGTGGAATGAACCGTGGCCCGGTGAGACCCGCAGCGCCGTCGTCCCGGTGTGGCGAGATCCGTGGATCTGCGTTGGAAAAGACACCTACATCGCCGATGCACTCAGGCGGGTTGGGGTAGAGCTGATCGACCTGCCGGGGGAGTCTCGCTATCCCCATGCCGAGTTGTCCGAGCTTATTTCGACGCATCCTGATCGCGTCATCCTTCCCGACGAGCCGTACCACTTCGGTCCCGACGATGTATCTGCCTTCCCCGGCCTTGACGTGCGTTTGGTTGATGGCCAAAAGCTCGCGTGGTACGGCCCGTCCATGGTGGGTGCGCGTCGGTATCTTGCCCGGGCAATAGCCTGACGACACACCTTGTCGGCCGGGCTGATGACGCATAGTCGGCAGATGTGCCACAATGTCCCACGTCGCCATGAGGCGGCAGGCCTCTGTAGCTCAGTTGGTAGAGCGCCGCTCTTGTAAAGCGATGGTCGCGGGTTCGAATCCTGTCAGAGGCTCAACAAATCCCTGGCCAGAGGCCATTTGGGGAGTCTCGTCATCGTCGGGATTTGTAGCTGTCTGTAAAACGTCCCAACGGGTGTATCCCGACAGCGGCACTCTCCGGTCAGGCGAGTTTCCCCGATGGCGATGACGGAGCCGTCTCCTGTCAGTGGTGGACACCGAACTGGAGTCCATGCGGCTTCCGAGTGTGGAGGGAGTAGGTCAATCAGACCATTCCATGACCGATGCCATGAGTTCATGAACGGCTCAACTGGCTGACCCGCTGCGGGGCGACCTACATCGGGGTGGTAGTACCACGAGCTGGCGAGGCATCAGCGCGCATAGCAGCCAATGCATCGCGTGAAGCTTGCATGGCGCGCTTGGCTGCTGCTTCAGCTTGTCCGCTGGCCTCCTCGTGAGCGGACAATTCGTCTCTGCACGGTCCCGTTGTGTCCATGCAGACCTGGAAGCTGCTTGCGGGTTACCTAGTGAGCATTCCAGCTGCGCCGACAACCATGGTTTGCACATGGTCCAATTGTCGGGCCTGGTGAAAAGTTCTTTGATCTGGGGTACATCGATGGCCTACCAGTGGCCCGACCGGCTGTCACGGTCACCTTGACTTTGGTGTGGTTTCTGCCTTCGGCGTATGGGACATCCAATTAGTGGTCCTTGTCCCATCGGTTGGATGAGCTTGATCAGGTCCGCTCGCTTCACGAGCGAAAGTCTCGGGGCTCTTGTATTTCACGTCTAGAGGCGTTAAACATTGCTGCCCCTGCTGCCATAACAGGATTCGAAGGTCAAGCACGAGAATCAATCATTCTATCGGCCTCCAATTTAGGTGCAGAACACTTCTCCGCGCGAGCAACCACCATGATGACGCCGACGCTGAAGCGCCAGCGCCATCAGGCGGGGATTGCGTCACTTGACCCGGTGGAGGATGGAAACGTTTCGTCCGAGACGTAACGCGATTCCGGGGTGTCTGTCGTTGATCACCTTGAACGAGTCCTTGGTCACCACTAGGTAGACCTCGTGGACCTTTTCTCCCCTCATATACCCCTTCATGAAGGACGAGAAATTCGGATCCTCGAGGTAAGAGTCGGGGACCTCAATGGCGGCGTCGTAGTAACGCGGGGTATCGGTGAGTCCGCGTTTGCGGGGGCTCAGCATGGAAATGGCTGTTTTGAGGCGGCCGTCGATCGAATGGAGCTTCACAGGGTAAGTCTTTCCGCTGATCTTGAGGTCAACCGTCCGTGTCGTCGACTGGTAAGCGAAGTCTTTGATATCAATGGTTGCCGCGCCCTGCAGGCTTCCCGAGTAGTGAACTCCGCTGGCAGACCCGAGACCCACCTTCGAGGTATCGCGCTGCGGGTTGTCAAGGGACTTGCCCTTGAGACTCTGATCGGTGGGTACGAACGTCCAGGTTTTCGCGTCAATCATCTTGGACCAGTAACCGGTATGGCCGTCACGACGTCCTTCGACACGCAGCTCCCGGTTCTGTGATCCGGGAGCCGTGGACACCACAGTAAGTCTGTCGGTGATCTCGCCAGGGACCTTCGGCTGGTGCTTCCATCCGGCCGGTGGCAGCTTAATGGCAGCGTAGCGGGGATTGATTTTGCCCTGCAGCCACGTGGAAGGACTGGGAAGATTACTCTGGTCCTGCCAGGTGTAGCGGAACTGGGCGGGATCGGTCCCGGCGATGTCGTAGTCCCAGAGCCTCGTGAACATGTCGCCGTGATCATTCGTGATCAGCGCCACTGACCCCGACGCGGACATGGAGTGCACACGGAACCTCGAGTTGTACGGGGTTGAAGCTTCGAAGGAGTAGTCGTTCTGCAGCCAGGGATCGTGCTGGTAGATGTGAGCTCCGTCTTTTGAGACCATCATGATCTCGGTGCACATCGCCAACGAGATTGGGTGATCATGACCGTCGACACCGCGATAGGTGCGGTCGGTCTGGTTGTCGATGAGGGACAGGGCCCACCGGCCTTGGTCGTGGTTGTCGAGTTTGAGGCCGCGTCCGAACCAGAATGGGCTGCCCCACGCCCGGAACCAGCCCCAATCCTTAGGGGAGGAGAGCAGATTATTAAGGGTGTAGACCCATCCGTTCGAATCGACAGCAACCAGCATGGCGTCATTGACGGAGATGGCCGAGATTTGCCCATCCAAGCAGGGTGGCGTGTCGACGTGACGCCACTGGTTCTCGGATTGGAAACGTCCGTAGACTTTGCCGTCACGCAGGGCGAAATCCATGCGCTGGTTGAAACCCTCGTTGTTGTCCCGCATGACGACCTTGCTGGGCAAATCGGGGCGGTTGGCAGAGCCCATTCGCTGCCAACCGTTGGTCCCCCAGTTCGGTGGGATGATCCCGAGGGGGAATTGTCCCGAGCTGCCGGGGCGTCCGAGGAAGGACACACATGTCTTGGGGCCGATCTGTTGGGCCTGTTCCTCCTGCGATGGTCCCGACGCATGAGCGGACTGGGAAGGAATCATGGTACCGAGTCCGGATGTGGCCATGACTGCAGCCACGGCGATCGTGAGTAGCTTGTGTGATTTCATGTGAATCGTCTCCTTGTCGAGTGATTCAGTTCGGGGCTGGCTCGTTTCGGTCATCTGATGAATGGAATCCGCCTGAATTGGACGGTATGTGCGTTATCCGGGTCGAGTTCGTTGTCGACCATTTGGGCGACGTTCGGGTCATAGGTGATGTTGCCGGGCCGGTACGATCGGTGAGAGCAGCCTGGTCCTGCGGTGAGATAGCGGTGTCGTTGGATGTCGATGCCGCTATAGCGGATGGGGCCGATATGGCGGCGACAGGGATGAGCGACATGACGATCGCAGCCAGTTTTATAGGGCGCTTTGAGATGAGCATTGTTGGCGTCTCCTTCGTCGCCGAACAGATAAAATATATGCAACCATTTTGGTGTTAGGTGCGTGAAGGATTGGTGTCTGGTAAGTCATCATTCAACGTCAGTGAATCATGAATGCGCGATGAAACTATGGCGGATGCCGAGATTGGCGACTCATGGTGCCTTCTATCCGTTTAATCGCGGCACCGCCCTTCGCAAGGGTTTTTAGGGAACCGCTAACCATTGGAGGGACGCTAGCACGCGAGTGGCTCATCCACAGTGTGCTGCATGAATCCACCATCGACCCGCAGAGAACGGTCTTATCGCTTGGGTGGTTTTCTGTTTTCGATACCGTTCGCGGAGGTTGTTACAACCCCAACTTATCCCGGGATGGAGGTTTTGGTGCCCCGATAGGAGGAGTGATGCGGTGGTCGTGATTCGTAGATGCTGTTGCTACACACACGGCTTCGCTTTGGCCAGCGCTCACGTCCTGGGTCATGACGACGGCCGTCACACCAGAGGATGCCGATCGTCGTGCCGGAGCTGGATCCCAACCGGCGGTGACGGCCCCGCGCTGTACCACGATGGCGGCGCCGAGGATGACGACACCGATAAGGGCGAGAATAATGGACCCTGGGATGGTGCCGGTTCGAGCCCTGAATCCGATGAGAACCCCGAACCATCCGAAATCGGCATCTCCGAAGGTCGTATTGGCCGAACCGAACGGCCCAAGAACCTTGAGGAGGAAAGCTGGCAAGAAGGTCACCAGTAGACCGTTGACGAACGCTCCCGCAACCGCGCCGCGTCGTCCGCCAGTTGCATTTCCGTAGACTCCGGCGGCTCCACCGGTGAAGAAGTGGGGTACGAGCCCGGGCAGGATCAGGGCGAGCCCCAATGCCGGCGAGCACGGTCGCGAGGATCGTTAATCCCACTAGTCCCCCGATGAATGAGGAGATAAATCCGATGAGGACGGCATTCTGGGCGTAGGAAGACAATAGGGCAGTCGAGTGCCGGGATGGCTCCGGGGACGACCTTGTTGGCGATCCCTTGGAATGCAGGGATGAGCTCGCCGAGGATGGTGCGGACGCCGAAGAGGATGACGGCCACCGCGATGCCGAACTCGAGCCCTTGGGTGACCGACGACATGATGTAGTTCCCGGTGTCGGTCGCTGGTTTTAGGAACGTCTGGAATGCGGCCTGCTTGCCGCGACGAGCCAGGAAGATAATGGCGATGATGACGTACATAAGAACCATTGACAGTGCTGTCGCCACCATGGAGTCTCGAAGGAACCGCAGGCCTTCGGGAACCTTGATATTCTCGGTCGACTGGCTCTTTCCGTGCGGATCGACTAAGCGGCCGGTGGCGGCAGCGGCGATATAGGCCGAGGTACCAAAATGTCCGATGGCGATGCCTTCGCCGCCGGTGACCTTTCGTGTGAAGGGGTGAGCCAGAGCGGGAAGACTCACCATGAGCACCCCCAGCAGTAGCGATCCCAGTCCGATGGTGACGGGGGTGGGCATTGATGACGATGCCATGACAATGGTGATGGGGGTTGCCATGAACAGCATGTGGTGTCCGGTGAGGAACACGTAGTGGAGTGGGGTGATGCGGGCCAGTAACAGTGAGATGAGGAACCCTGCGAGCATGATCCATGCGACTTGGGATCCATATTGTTGCTGGGCTATGCCGGCGATCGCCTCATTGGTAGGTACGACGCCGTGTGCTCCGAGCGCTCCTTCGATCATCTTTCCCAACGGTCCGAGAGAGTTGACGACTAGTCCTGCCCCGGCCCCAATCAAGAGGAAACCGAGGGTGGCTTTGATAGCAGCATCGGCGATCTGGCCGACGGATTTGCGCATAGCTGCCAGTCCGACCGCGGTGATGATGCCGATGAGGAAGGCAGGGACGCTGAGGATCTCGCTGACGAGGAACTGGACGATGGCCAGGGCGATGCTCATGGAGGACCTCCGGGGACGATGCGGGCGGAATGGCTGGTGGTCGGCGATCAGACGTCGTAGATGCGGCGCAACGCGGCATCAACCTGGGACATTGATGTGAAATCGTCAATAACCTCGACGGGAATGGGTAGCTCACCGAGGGTCTGGGCAATGGCTCCCGACGTCAGAATGGCGTCTGCTTCACTGCAGCGCCCTCTCGCTGAGATAGTGTCTGCCGCCTCAACCGACAGGTATGGGGTCCATGCCCAGGTGTCGAGAACTTGTTCGGTAGTGTTCTTGAGGAACAAGCTAGTACCTAATCCGTTGCCGCAGACTGTGAGCAAGAGGTTTCGGGATGCCGATGCCCCAGTTGAACGGTGTCCGGCCTCGTTGGAGAGGATCGACACGACCTCCTGGGGGGTCGTCGCAGTGTCGAGGGCGTTGCGTCTGTTTGGATCGGCCAGTGCGCTCGCCAACGCGGCCAGAACATTTTGGTGGGCAGAGGCGTCTGTGGCTGCGAGTCCTGCTACTAGAGTTACAGGATCGTTCGTCTCATGGCCGAATGCCACCGGCTCGTCAAGACGTATCCACGACATGCCTGTCCACAGCACTGAGGAGTCCGGCCTGGCATGGGCCAGTGCGAACCCGGGGGCGACGACGATGTAAGGACCGTTTTGCCTGACATTGTCGACCATTAGCTTCGGTGTATTCCGGGGCGGTCGTGCCAGCGGTAACCAGCAATTCGCCAGCAAGACGAATGGCGCCCTGCCAGTCAAGGGCCTGCACTCCGAGTCGAATTGCCTCCGAAGGTAAAATACTGGTTAAGTTTATCACTGTAACCTTTCCATCGGCGCAAGAATGAGACACTTTATCCTATTACCCACACCATATGCTTGGGAAGGGTGCCCCGGCTCAATCAGGCCATTACCTGTTCCCACTCATCGCGGTGGTCCAGCATCGTCTGGGCAGCCTTCCGGGCGGCTTCGATAGAATGATTGGCTCCCCATCCGCACCGCACCTCGTTGGCAGCCGGGGTGGTGTCGAGCTTCAGGATGTCGCGCAGGGTGGTCTCGACGAGCTCGCACGTGGCCGGGACATCTGGCTCACCAACCATGATGAGGTAGAACCCGGTCTGACATCCCATCGGCCCGAAGTCGATGACGGACTCGGAGTGGTTTCGCACGCATTCGGCGAAGGAGTGTTCGAGCGAATGCACCGCAGGCATCTCTAAATGCTCCCGGTTGGGCTGGCAGAACCTCACGTCATACTTGGTGAGGACGTCCCCGGCGGGCAGATGCTTGACGTCGGCCACCCGCACGAAGGGTGCCGCGACCTTGGTGTGGTCCAGGTTGAAACTCTCGACATTCATCTTGTGTGCCATGATCCCATTCTCTCGCACGTCAGTTTGATCGACTCTCTACGCAGCAAAGGCGAGCAACTGAGTTCGTAGAACAGATTGATTCGCGTGATGATGAACTATGCGGTTGCTCCATGGCCCGACCCGAAAAGCGGGTAAGACAGCGCCCCGCTTCGACTGCACTCCTGGATCGGTCAACTAGCAGGGGTTGACGGGCGCACTGATACAATCTATTGTCGTAAGCAAGGGTTACCTAACTATCGCGGGCTATGAAGCTATCTCGCTCGAAAAGTACAGCCATGAGAACAAAGAAGTTCGTCTCAACTACAGTGGCGACGGTTACCCTTGCGGCACTATTTAGTGTTCCTGGTGGATCGACGTCTGTAGTCGCGTATGCGGAGACAGTATCTGGCAAGAGCCAAACCGCTATCTCGATGATGCGATCCATGTCGGATCGTCATGACCTAGGCTATGCCGACGGTGCTCGCGTCTCTGTTTGTACTGATCGTGTTGGTGATATTGGAGTATTGCGATCGCATCGTGGAATGCCAGTCGCAGGAGTGGTGAACTCTCCCGAAGTGACCACGTATAGTTGGGTGTCTTGGGGGCGTAAAGCTGTCCTATTCGTGCTTCGCCACACGATTCACAAGTTGCCCGCCAAAATCCGGCCGTGGGCAAACAAAATCGCAGATATTCTTGAGTATACACAAGTTTGGGAAAAGCCTCTATCATCTCCGTCGTAACCAAGGCAAGAATCCCATACGATGTTGCTGCTGCGGTTGCAGATTGGATCGTGCTTTTCTTAGGGTGAGGTTGGATATGGCAGGACTCAAAAAATTCGATGACCTGGTAGGAATGCTGGGTGCAGGTGCCGTTTTCCTTGGTGTCATCGTTTTTGTCATGGCGCCTTTTATTATGGTTCCAGCAATCTTTGCCCTGGTTTTTCCCGGGTGTGATCTAGATTCACCGTGGATGTGGCAAACTGTCATTGTCGGTGGGGTGGCGCTGTTCGCCATGGGGATGGGTGTCTCCCTGCTCATGGGCGTGCTCGCAAGGCTCTTTGCGCCATTGGCTCACCCTGTGGTCAACAAGGTCACTCACGAATCCCTTGCATTTCTGGTGCTCTGGTGGTTTTACTCCGCTCTCATACACCCTGCTATCTGTGCCTTTTCTGCTGCCATTGTGGTGACACTTATCACGGCCGCCACCGAACCTGTCCTTGATAGGGCACTGCAACGTCAGAAAGACGCCAGCAACCATTCGTGAACCGGGGAACTCCAAGCGTCGTCAACGCCCACATCACACCGTGATGGATTCACTCAACTCGGGCAGGACGGTTACCGATCCGGGCACGTCAAACCGTTCCGGATGGAACCCGTGCAGGGCAATAATGCGCGGTGTTCCGATGATCCGGCAGGCCTCGACGAGGGCGTCGAGGACCATCCTGGTGTTGCGGTAGATCATCATGAGGGACTTGTTGAATGGCGACATTCAGGTTTTGCTGTCGGCTAGTTCGATATCTTTCTCGACCTCCTTGTAGAGCTCGTCGATCTTGCCAGTATCTCGGTGTTCGGTGGCTCGGTTCTCGTAGACCTGGGCCAAGGCGGGAGCGGAGGTGGCCGCGATCTGGGTCTGGGGCTTGGTATGCAGGGTGGGGAAGTCGTCTGCTCTTGCAATATGACAGGATATTGGGGTTCTTGGCTGGGGAATCCGTGGCGATCTCCTCCAAAACCGGTTTGAGGGCCCAGCAAATATGGCGTGCATGAAGATAATGATCACCTTCTTGTTCGGGTTCGGTCGTCGCGGATGGCTCAGCGGTCGCCATCGGATCCCTCGTGTTTTTCGGGCGGTGGCTGCTCTGGGGTTCGGGGCTCAGCACGGCAGATAGATCAGATATGTCGAAAACTGGCTTACAAGCCTTTTCGCCTTGTTGATATGATTTGGGCAGCTGTCGGCCGTCTGTAATGTAGCGGGTTCCCTGCCTGGGGTGTGTCCGTCACACTCCAGCAGCGGCTAGGAATCCGTCGCAATCGCCGTCGACCTGGATCTGTTCGTTCGCTGGGATCCACATGGCCTGTCCACGGACCACTTCTTCGGTGTCGCCTGAACTAGAGCATACGGCGTATCCTCCGGTGATGAGGAGAATACGGGCCAGATCGGTGGCAGGCAGCATTGCCGGGCGAGTCGCGTCGAGGTCAAGTTTCCATAGCCGAAACTGGTTGGCGATGCCGGGATATGCGTGGGCTCCGTGCTCGATCTCCTCGGTCTCGATGATTTGTGGTGGCTGGGGCTGGAAGGAGACGATTTGGATCAGTGAGTCGACGTCGATGTGCTTGTCGGTGAGCCCGCCACGCACGACATTGTTGGAATCAGCCATGATCTCAATGCCCGTGCCCGATAGGTATGAGTGCATAAGCCCCGGCGGTACGGACAACGCCTGCCCCGGTTTCAGGTGAATTCGATTGAGCATGAGTGCCGCCGGGATCGAGGGATCTCCAGGAAAATACTCGTCGAGTTCGACAGCGGTGCGAGCGAACTCTCCCAGCGGTGTGTCCTCTCCCACATGGTTGACAGCTTCCGATACCACCTCGGTGGCGATCTGACGTCGCATGCCGTCCCCGGCGAGGCAGTCGAGGAAGGTTTCGGCAAGGGCGGCTGAACCGGAACGTTCGGTCAGCGATCCTAACAGCGGGTCAGTCGGGGTGAGGATGTTGAGCCCATCAAAGAGTTGGCGGGTTTCGTGCGGATCGCGGAACCCGCACAGCCCCTCGAAATCGCTGAGGGCGACGAGAATCTCGGGCTTGGGCCAATCGTCGACGAAGGTGCGGTGGGGGTCGTTGACGTCGATGCCGCTCTGGTTCTCTCGGATGAATCCAGTCCGTGCCATCGCGGCGTCAGGATGAGCTTGCAGACTTAACGGGTGGCGGGCCGAGAGAATCTTGAGGAGAAACGGTAAGCGGGTACCGAAGACGTCGCGGCTGCGATCGCCGAGTTCGTCGGGGTGGGTGTGAATGTAATCGGTCAGTGAGATGCCATCGAGGACTGACGGCGAGGTCTCATGGGCTCCCAGCCAGTATTCCGCCCAGGGCTGTCCGTCAGCCTCTTTTCCAAGGATGTCTGGGATTGCATCGTAGGAGCCCCAGGAGTACGTCCGGACCGTTCCGGTCAGGCGTTTCATAGTGTGCCTCTCATCGTGTCGCATCGTTGACGACATCGCAGATGTTATCCGAGCAATTGTGCGCTACGGGAACGGCGTTGCTGGCTGCGAATCCGCTGGAGCCGCCCGATAAGGGACGGCGCATATCGTGCGGCCCTCTCGTCGTCGATGAGTTCATTGAGTCGCAGATGGTAGCGGGGGGACGACAGGCCAAGGCTGTCGCGAATGGCGGTTTCCTTGTCAACGCCTAGATTCCCGGCTTGCCAGGAATCTTCCACGTCTAAAATCGCGCGGTCCGAGGCGCACAGCTCGCCGGACTTCTCGGAGTCGGGGGTGACGGAATCTGACACGGTGCCAGTTTAGGGGCGGCCCCGTAATGGATTGGGTAAGTGACGCTACAGGGGTCCCTCGTCATCGTTGGCGGCGTAAGTGGCAATTTTCCGCTCACGAACTCTTTGCACTCGCCGGGCGTGAGTGCTAAACATGTCATTGGCACTCGGCAAGCGAGAGTGCTACCGCCCGGATCGGTGTTGCGAGCGCCGATGGGGGTGGTTATCCCGGTGATGAGATCACCAGATCGTCCGTCGCGGGCATCACGGGGAACCACAACGCGGGTCGCTCCCGCCACACCATCTGACGTCCACGGGCTGCCAAGCCCACCGGAGCGGAGGAATCCCCAAATATGGCAAAACTCATCGAATTCAACATCGAGGCCCGCCGCGGACTCGAGGCGGGTATGAACACCCTCGCCGACGCGGTCAAGGTCACCCTCGGTCCCAAGGGCCGCAACGTCGTTCTCGAAAAGTCGTGGGGCGCTCCCACTATCACCAACGACGGTGTCTCCATCGCCAAGGAGATTGAGCTCGACGATCCTTACGAAAAGATCGGTGCCGAGCTTGTCAAGGAGGTCGCCAAGAAGACTGACGACGTCGCTGGCGACGGCACCACTACCGCAACCGTTCTGGCCCAGGCCATGGTCCGGGAGGGCCTGCGCAATGTCACCGCCGGTGCCAACCCGATGGGCCTGAAGAAGGGCATCGAGACCTCGGTAGAGGCCATCAGCGCTCGTCTGTCCGACATGGCTATCGACATCGAGACCAAGGACCAGATCGCCTCCACTGCCTCCATCTCGGCTGCCGACCCCACCGTCGGTGAGATTATCGCCGAGGCCATGGACAAGGTCGGTAAGGAAGGCGTCATTACTGTCGAGGAGTCCAACACCTTCGGCCTGGAGCTCGAACTCACCGAGGGCATGCGCTTTGACAAGGGCTACATCTCGCCTTACTTCGTTACTGATACCGAGCGCATGGAGGCCGTCCTCGAGGATCCCTACATCCTCATCGTCAATTCCAAGATCTCCTCGTTGAAGGACCTCCTGCCAGTCCTCGAGAAGGTCATGCAGTCGGGCAAGCCGTTGTTCGTCATCGCCGAAGACGTCGAGGGGGAGGCTCTGGCTGGCCTCATCGTCAACAAGATCCGCGGCACCTTCAAGTCCGTCGCCGTCAAGGCCCCGGGATTCGGCGACCGTCGCAAGGCTATGCTCAACGACATCGCCATCCTCACCGGTGGTCAGGTGATCTCCGAAGAGGTCGGTCTGTCCCTTGACGCCGTGACCCTAGACCTGCTGGGCCACGCTCGTCAGGTCGTCGTTACCAAGGACGAGGCCACTATTGTTGACGGTGCCGGGGACTCCGAGCAGATTGCCGGGCGCGTCAGCCAGATCCGCAAGGAGATCGAGAACTCCGACTCCGACTACGACCGCGAGAAGTTGCAGGAGCGCCTCGCTAAGCTTGCCGGTGGCGTTGCCGTCATCAAGGTGGGTGCAGCCACCGAGGTCGAGCTCAAGGAGCGTAAGCATCGCATCGAGGACGCCGTGCGCAATGCCAAGGCCGCCGTGGAAGAGGGCATCATCCCCGGTGGTGGTGTCGCCTTGCTGCAGGCTTCCAAGGCTGCCGAGATCGAGGGCCTGTCGGATGATGAACTGACGGGTGCCCAGATCGTCCTGGCTGCCTGCGCCGCCCCGCTCAAGCAGATCGCAATCAATGCCGGTCTCGAGGGTGGAGTTGTTGCCGAGAAGGTCGCCGGCCTGCCTGCCGGCGAGGGGCTCAACGCCGCTACTGGCGAGTACGTCGACATGGTCGACGCCGGCATCATCGATCCGGCGAAGGTGACTCGTTCGGCCCTGCAGAATGCGGCCTCTATCGCGGCCCTGTTCCTCACCACCGAGGCTGTCATCGCCGACAAGCCTGAGCCGGTCAAGGCTCCCGCTGGCGGCGGCGACATGGATGGCATGGGCGGCATGGGCGGCATGATGTGATCTAGCCCAGCTGAATGGGGCGGCTCCAATTGGAGCCGCCCCATTGTTTTATGGATATTCGTATGGGTCAGAGATGATCCGTGGATACCATCCTGCGCGAAGGTGATGGTTCTCGCACGAGATGGACAATCGATACGGCGAGAGCTGCGACAAGCAGCACCAGGCCGATGATGACACCGGAGCCCATCTTCGCATGTGCCGAGGCTTCGGATTTTGAAAGCGCCTCGGCGATCTTGTGAATGGGAACGACAGCCATCGTCAGCCAGGACACGGCCATGCACCCGGCAGAGACGGCGGCGATGACGTCACCGAGCTTGCTCGCCGTCAGCGCGGTGATGAGTCCGGCGACGATGAAGATGATCCCCGTCCATATGAGCATCGTGTGGGTCGGGCTGGTGAATGCCTGTGCCCATGACTTGATTAGTTGGAGTGCGTTGATGTCCTCGGTACTGTCACCGAGTTCCACGGAACTGACAGTGACGTGGCCGGTGCCCGTTATCGTGGCTTTGCCTTTGAGATTTCCGATGGAAAACCATGTAAACAACGGGACGAAGAACAGCAGAATACCCACGAGCGCCAGCCCCCCGCCGAACAGCAGCGAAGTCTTGTCCTGCTTCACCCACGTCATGAAGCCGTGGGACGATCTCGCAGGTATGCCGGATGGTGCGGCCGGCGTGTTGTAGTACGGATTGGGCTGGCCGTACTGCTGGGGGTAGGGGTTGGGGTGTTGTTGAGCGCCCAGAGGGAAGGGTGGCTGCTGCGGGGGTCGCCCGTACTGCTGTGGGTACGGAGCGGGGCGCGGCTGTCCGTTGTCTTGGGAAGGCGGAAGCGGCCCGTTACCTTGGCTCCCGGGTTGGCTCGGGGGCTGATTCGACGTCGGCGCCGCGCTGATGTGAGTCTTGTCGAAGTCGTCGTTCTCGCTCATCGCGGGACCCTCCTCGTCGCCTTGAACCCGCGGATGATGGCCCAGACAACCAGGGTGATCAACGCTACGCCTCCGATAACTTCGGAAGCGATGATGAGATTCGTTCCAGCCCCATTGCTTATTGAGGTTGATGTTAAGAAATCATTAGTACGACGTAATATGCGTGAAGAAATGAAGCCCAGATCTCCGAGGTCTTCGAGTTGGTCTTCTCCTGATGGATCCGCCGCACCTGATAATCCAGTGAGAATCTTGACAGGAATACGCGCTGTCAAGCACAGATAAAGGGCCCCTGCGGTCATACCGGTCGTGAGGAGAACCGTGCGACGCAGCATGAGAAGGATGCCTGCGGCGATGAAGAGCAATGCGGCCAGCAAGGACAAGATACCGGTGAAAGTTGCCATGGATGGGCTCCGTCGACGAAGGGCCTGGCATGAGCGTCAGCTGACATCGCGTCCGTCACAATTCCCGCGTCGATTCCCTTGAACGGTTTGATGGACACGCTCTGTGGAACGTCTTCCCGAACGTTGGAGGCGTGCAATGTAACCATGGATAGCATCAGACTCAACAGAGTGAGGACTCCGCACAGCATCAATGCAGCGCCCACACCGAAACGAATCCACTCCACTTGGGGGCGGTGTGTCCTGCGCATTGGCTGTTGAGGGATAGTTGGGTAGGGCTGATTCGGCCCATACGGGGACTGCCATATGGGTGGTTGTGGTCCTTGGGACCATCCACCGCCTGGCGGTTGATTGGTCATGATGAGATCCTCTCTGGCTTGGAAATGTGCCATGTGGGAAACAATTCGTGTGGACAGGCTACTGCATCCGCACCCGTGAGTAGATATTCGTGCGGAATATAGAATCCCCCGCTTCATGCGATTTCCTCTGAGATGAGTCCCGTAGCATGGCGCTAATTTCTGCGGTGGCGTGGCCTGGGATAGGCTACCTAGGCGGCGCACGATGTGTATTGCCAGCGGGCCCTGACCGACATGGTCGTGGTGCTCTCTACCAGTTTCTCATCGCTGCGCTGCCGGCGACTCGTCGGAACCTGCACCGTACATGTTCCCAGGGAATGTCTAACCCATTATCGTCTCTAGCTGACCTGCATAGGAATAGTTATCTCGTACGTATATTTTTGCTGCTAACCCGGATTGCTGAAGAGGTAATGTACGTCAGATCATGCATCAGTTAAATCGAACGATAAGTATGTTTAGCTGTTGCCGAGAGGCGCGCAGTTGGTGGCCCGTTACCTGTGACGCGCGTCACGGCCGTGTCACCAATGTCATGACCAGATACAGCGAGTAAGGGTGAGGACAGCACGCGCCGACTGTGTGGATCGCCGCAGGCTACACGAGACCCGACCGTGGCAACCGCCCCGGTCGGGTCATGTGTCGATCAGATCAGTGTCTCCGAGGAGGATCAGATGGCTGGGGTGACGATGTCACGCACCAAGATGTCGAGATCGGCATCAGCCTGGAGGAACTGGCGGAGGGTTGCTCGCGTGGCACCGAAGGTGTCAAACTCCTCGATCGTCATTCCATCCGGGTCATAGGCGCGCATGAATTCCGGGATCTCTTTGAGAGCGTCGAGATGCTCGGTGGCAACCGGTTCATCCATGCGGGGGACAGTCTGGTAGCCGGAGTCGTTGATGCGTTTCTGCCACTTGAATGGGGGAGAAACTACGAGGTCGCCACCGACGAGTTCTGACCACTGCAGGACGTTGCGGAATGCAGCGCACAGCACCCGGGAGCGGAATCCGCGCTCGATGAAGATTTGGTTGGCGCGCTTGATCGCGGCGATGCCGGCCCATTCCAGGTGCCCGGGATCGATAAAAAGGCGATCGCGTTCGGCCACGACCTTGAGCCAGTCGTCAAGGCGACCGGCCATGATCGTAACCACGGGTCCCATCTCGTCAATAGGTTTGCCTTCGGCTACCCGGCGCTTTAGCCCTCGCTCGATGGCCTCAGCAGAGCGCACTGCCTGAGGGACGGTGAAGGATACCGTCACGTTGACCGAGACGCCACGGTAGGTGGCCTCTTCGATGGCCTCGATGCCCACAGAGGTGCAGGGGATCTTGACGATGATGTTTGGCGCAAGGTTGCTGAATTCTTCGGCCTGGTCTGTCAGGGCCTTGGCGTCGCGGTGTAGCCGCGGATCGGTCTGGATGGAGAGGCGGCCGTTTCGGCCCCTGTGCTCGACGAAGATCGGTTCGAGGAGTTTTGCGGCCTCGACCGACATGTCCTTGATGGCCTGCCATCCGATTTGCGATTCCCCCCACGTGGGATTGCTCTCGGCGATAGCGCGAATGCGGTCTTGCCAGATGTCTGGGTGCTTCCTGATCGTCGTGTAACCGATGACCGGGTTGCAAGTGGCACCGACGCCGCCAAACGCGATGGACTGACGAAGTTCGTCCAGGTCGGCCGAGTCGTTCCACAGCGCCGTCGGGGTCATGCGGGACGCGTCAAGGAGTGGACCTGGGGTGTATTCGATGTTCATGGCGGCTCCTATGCGAGGTCTTCACCGGCGCGTCGTCGTCGCCGGTACGAGGTTTAGCCAACACCCCAAGATTTGTCCTGTCAAATGTTTCGCTGTGGTGTCAGGCGTACACCGTGTTCTCGTAGGCATAGATAGAAGCTCGGTACACGTGCTGTCCGAACTCGATGACACGGTTCGATTCGTCACACGCCGTGCGTTGCATCGTAAGCAAGGCGGCGCCAGCTGGTTCGTTGAGTAGACGTGCTTCGTCGGGGAGGGCGAGACGGGCGCTGAATCGTTGATGACCTACCGCGATGACGACGTCCCTGCTGCGCAGATAGTTATAGAAACCAGTGGTTGTAAGCGCCTCCGCGCTGGGTGCGAGGTCTACAGGCACCCAGTTTGTCATAATCGCCAACGGTTCGTCCTGGGACATTCGTAATCGGCGGAAATGGGTCACTTCGGAGTTGCTGGGTAGGCCAAGTGCTGCGGCGACAGCTGGTGGGGCGGTCTCCACTTTCCAGTCGAGCACGCTGGTGCGGGGCCTTTGCCCAGATGCCTGCAAATCGTCGTAAAGGCTCGTGAGATTCATGGCACGGTGCACCCGGGTAGGAGTCACCTGGGTGCCGATGCCGCGTCGGCGGATGACGAGTCCACGTTGGGTGAGAGTCTCGAAGGCCCGACGCGCGGTGGGACGCGACACATGCAGGCGTGCCGCCATGGATATCTCGTCCTCGATGCGCGTTCCCGGAGGAAGTTCCCCAGATTCGATGAGTTGTGCCAGTGGCTCCGCGATCTGAGTGTGGAGTGGGTCCGGGCTGGACCGGTCGATGGTGATGTCAGCGATGTAGGGCTCGTTCTCCACTGCCGTTCCTCATCTGTGAGTATGTGCTGCCGCACAGTCTATTGGTGGTCGGCGCAAGGGGCGGCCGATCGTGCGGACTGCGTCAGGATGTGCGCGGATGGCGATTTTCGACAGCTTTGCATGTGAGGTATCTGACAGCGTCGTCAATTGTATTGACATACTTCCCTTGGTTGGTAGCATTTAGGAGGTTAGACATCCTCGATGAAGTGGAGTGGTCATGGTCTCTAGCCGCCGTCGTGACCTTGATGTGCTCACGGTGGGACGAATCGGTGTAGACATCTATCCGCTGCAGTACGGGGTGGGGCTGGAGGATGTCACGTCGTTCGGAAAGTTTCTCGGTGGTAGCCCGACCAATGTGGCCGTCGCGGCTGCCAGGTTACGTCATTCTGCTGCAGTTATCACAGCAGTGGGCGATGACCCCTTCGGGCGCTTCTGTCGCCGTGAGATGGCCAGGCTCGGCGTCTATGACGACTATGTGCTCGTCAATTCCGAACTGCCCACCCCGGTGACGTTTTGCGAGATCTTTCCACCCGACGACTTCCCGTTGTACTTCTACCGGCGCCCCACCGCTCCAGACCTGAGGATAACCCCGGACGACATGCCAGAGGATGCCGTGGGGAATGCGAGGATCCTGTGGCTCTCGGTGACTGGTCTGTGTCAACAGCCCTCCTACGATGCGCATTGCCGGGCCCTCGAAGTGCGCGGCAAGGCAGAACACACCGTCCTCGACCTCGACTACCGTTCGATGTTTTGGGAATCTGCTGCGAAAGCCCATGAGGCCGTCTCGGCGATCTTGCCGCATGTGACGGTGGCGATCGGAAACCGCGAGGAGTGTGAGGTGGCTGTTAGGGAGGCTGACCCCGACCGAGCCGCCCGTGCGCTGCTTGAGACAGGCGTTCAGCTGGCCGTCGTTAAGCAGGGGCCCAAAGGCACCTTGGCCATGACTCGCGAAGAACGCGTAGAGGTCGCCCCTACCCCAGTTGACGTTACCAATGGACTTGGAGCCGGAGACTCATTCGGCGGCAGCTTATGTCACGGACTGCTGGAGGGATGGAGCCTTACCGAGACGATTCAGGCTGCCTCGGCCGCCGGAGCCCTTGTCACGACGCGGTTGGAATGCTCCACGGCAATGCCCTCGGAACCGGAATTGTTCGCGATGATGGCGAAGCATCCAGACATTGCTATCAAAGAGGAGCGTCTGTCATGACGCGCACGCCGCTTATCGACAAGCTGTGGGATCGGCGACGTGCCGATTCAATTCGGTTCGCCGATCGTGTCAGACAGTGTCCACGAGTGACGTGGAGCCTCACCGAACCGCTAATGGTCGTTGCGGCTGATCATCCTGCCTGGGGTAGACGACAAGGAACGGGCGGTACGAGCCACCTCGTTGCCTATTGCCCTGTTCGGGGAGAGGTGAGCACGGATCCTGGAGGGACCCGGCGTCGCTGGGCCACTGCATTGGCTGCACAAAATGTCCATGGGCTCGTCTTGGGTCGGTCGGTTCTCTATCCACCGGACTCGGGCGTGGTGGCTGCGATTGACAACGCTGTTCATTTGTTGGGAGCACAAGTATGACGGAACTGATATTTCGATCTGGGAGTACTGCCTCAGGCTGCCGCGACGTCGTCGTTGACCCTGAGCGGGCTGGTTGGACGTACTCCGGCCTAACTATTGCGAGTCTGGCGAAAGGCGAGACCTTTGAGCTGATCACCGACGACCACGAGTACCTCGTTTTGCCTCTGGAAGGGTCGTTCACGGTGCAGGGCGATGGATTCCGAGCTAGTCTCGCCGGGCGCAACACTGTTTGGGGTGAGGTCACCGATTATGCCTTTGTGCCCCGGCGCAGGACGGTCGCCGTCACTGCAGTCAGTGGTGGACGAGTGGCCCTGCCGAATGCGCTTGCAAGCGAGGATCTCGAACCGCGCTATTGTCCGGCCGAAGAGGTGCGTGTGGAACTGCGTGGGGCGGGCAACTGTTCGCGACAGGTGGTGAACTACGCCGTCTCCAATCCCCTACACACATCTCGACTGTTGGCCTGTGAGGTCCTTACTCCAGGCGGCAACTGGTCGTCGTACCCGCCGCACAAACACGATGAGGAGTCGGAGGCCGAGCACGAGCTCGAGGAGATCTATTACTTCGAGATCCGCGGTGACGAGCACGGCCCCGGCATGGCCTTTCACGGGACCTACGGGACTCCGGATCGGCCGATCCATGTGGCCGAGATGGTCGCCAACGGAGACGTGGCACTGGTGCCGCACGGCTGGCACGGCCCCTGCTCGGCCGCTCCCGGGTATGACCTCTATTACCTCAACGTTATGGCGGGGCCGGGCACCGCCGAGTGGAAATCGGTCGACGATCCGCATTACGGGTGGATTCGTCAGACTTGGGAGGACCAAGACGTTGACCCCCGTCTGCTGTTGGCAGTGGATGGCTCAGAGGAGTGATTATGACTGACAAGACTGTGAGGCTTAGCGTCGGACAGGCCATCGTGCGCTATCTGACCCATCAGTACACCGAGCGAGACGGGAATGAACGCCGCTTCATACGAGGGGTCTTCGGGATCTTCGGCCATGGAAATGCCACCGGTCTAGGCCAGGCACTGCTGCAGAACGAGGTCGCCCCTGACGATGAGGAAGGTCGCCTCGAGTACTGGATGGGCCGAAACGAGCAAGGTATGGTTCACGCCTGTTCCGCTTATGCCCGCGCTACTAACCGGTTGCAAGCGTTAGCTGCGACGGCGTCCATTGGTCCGGGCTCGCTCAACATGGTCACCGGCGCAGCCCTCGCCACCACCAATCGGGTACCGGTGTTGCTCTTCCCGGCTGACATTTTCGCCAATCGGGCACCAGACCCTGTCCTTCAGCAATTGGAGGACCCCACCAATCCCGATGTGTCGTGCAATGATGCGTTCCGTCCGGTCTCGAAGTTCTGGGATCGAGTGAATCGTCCCGAACAGCTCATGGTTTCGCTGCCTCGTGCGATGCGTGTGCTCACTGACCCCGTGGACACGGGCGCTGCAGTCATCTGCCTGCCAGAGGATGTGCAGACGGAGGTTTACGATTGGCCGGTCTCCTTCTTCGACAAGAAGGTCTGGTACATCGACCGACGTCGTCCCGATACCGCTGCGTTGGGGCGGGCCGTGGCGGCGATCCGGTCGGCACGTCGCCCACTCATCATCGCCGGCGGCGGCACCATCTACTCCGAGGCGTCCCAGCAACTCCGGGAGCTGGCCACCGCGACGGGCATCCCGGTGTCCGACACCCAGGCCGGCAAGGGGGCCATCAACTGGGATCATCCGTGTGCAGTCGGCGGTGTTGGTGCCACGGGCTCCGACAGTGCCAATGCGCTGGCGGCCCGGGCGGACCTCATCATCGGGGTGGGAACCCGGTACTCGGACTTCACCTCCGCATCCCAGACGGCCTTCAAGAACCCGGACGTGCGGTTCGTCAACATCAACGTCGCCTCCTTCGACGCGGCCAAGCAGGGCGCCGAGATGGTGGTGGCCGATGCTCGCGAGGCCCTCACGGTTCTCACCGAAGAGCTGGCCGACTACCACGTCGACCAGGAGTGGAGTGACTTCGCCGTGACCCAGGCGCGGGCCTGGGCCGAAGTCACCGACCGCTGCTACCACCTGGGCCACGGGCCGTTGCCCGCCCAGACCGAGGTGTTCGGTGCCCTCAACGAGCTCATGGGTGACGACGACGTCGTCATCAATGCGGCCGGATCGATGCCCGGCGACCTGCAGTGCCTGTGGCGTGCCAGCACGCCGGTGCAGTACCACGTGGAATACGCCTTCTCCTGCATGGGCTACGAGATTCCGGCGTCTTTGGGCGTGAAAATGGCGTTGCCAGATTCCGAGGTCGTCGCGATTGTCGGTGACGGCACATACCAGATGCTGCCGATGGAGTTGGCGACGATCGTCCAGGAGGGTGCAAAGGTCATCCTCGTATTGCTTCAGAACTACGGATTCGCCTCCATCGGGGCGCTGTCCGAATCTCACGGTTCCCAGCGGTTCGGGACGAAGTACCGCCAGCACGACGACGGACAAGGCCATGTGGTCGGGGATGACGCCCTGCTACCTCTTGACATTGCTGCCAATGCACGGTCGTGGGGAATTGACGTCCTCGAGGTTCACACCATCAAGGAATTCAAGGAGGCCTACCACAAGGCCGCGGCGTCTGATCATGCCACCATGATCCATATCGAGACTGACCTGTACGGGCCCAATCCACCCGCATCAGGATGGTGGGATGTGCCGGTCACGTCACAATCGCGTCTGGAGTCGACGCAGAAAGCCTATGCCGAGTATATCGGACGAGTAGCCGCACAGCGCAGGTTCTTCTGACGGTACCCACGCCCTATCGGCCGGGCGGTCGAACGACGGGTCCCAAAGGCAGTGCGAGGGGTTCCAGCTTGGCTGGGCCCCTTCACACGTCGATGTTTTGGTGTCTTGCCCTGCCCGTCGGGCGTGGTTGCTGCGATATGGGGCTGCGTGTGCTCAGGCGTTGTCGAAGAAGTGCATCATGCTCAACGTGATCGTCAGGGCGACAGTCATGAGGCCAGAGACGATGGTGAGGATTGTGGCTTGGTTGATGACACCGGCGATAGCTAAAGCAAACAAGACTAGTGCCGCCGGAACAAAGCGAAGCAAGATGACTGCCTGACTGTGCGCGACCGACCGCATACCAGCCGGGGCGCGCAGAATGACGTTAGAGTCAACGTAGCTCAAGGACATATGTGGTGTCTTAACTCCCTCTCGGGTGCCGAGACATGACCGTACGGCCGTGCTCGGCACGACCGTGTGCACGCTCGAGGTCTCTCGAGCGGTGGGGAACTACCCCAATGGATCGAATGTTAGCACAATAACCTGAGTGATCGCATGATCGTCAGGGCGGCGGTGATGGCACCTCAGCTCTCACGGTCGGTCGCACTCGGTGTGTCCTGAATGCGCGCAGTTTCACGAACTTCCGACGTCGATCATCGAAGCCGCTGCGATCCACGATGCCCGTGCGTTATGCGCGCTGAAGCTGGTGACGGCGCTGTCAGTCGAGTCCTCTACGGAAACTTTGACCATACTCAATATTCATGTGGGCATGGAATGAATTCATGATTCCGCGTGGTTGTGTCGCCGGGGGCATGGGGAAACGATCCCGTACTAGAACCAGGATCGCTAATTGTTAGTACAAAGAGTGCTTGAGGGGTTATCATGAGGTGCGTTAACCATGGAGGCGGTCGCCTTCGACATCCGTCGACGACGAAGGAGTTATCGAGCATGAAGACCATCAAGCAATGGGTTGGCGGTGAGTACTACGAGGGATCCCCGCTGGGAGCGATCCCCGTTGAGAACCCGGCAACTGGCGAGATAATTGCAGAGCTCTTGCAGGCGTCCCAGGAGGATTTGAACCACACTGTCGAGGTGGCTCGCCAGGCGCAGAAGAAGTGGGCGAGCTATTCTTTGGCGAAGCGTGTGGCCATCATGTTCCGGATGCGTCAGCTCGTCCTCGACAACCAGGACGAGATGGCACGACTCATCGTCGAAGAGCATGGCAAGAACTACTCCGATGCCATCGGCGAGATTCAGCGTGGTCGGGAGACCCTTGACTTCGCAACGGCAATCAACGTTGCCCTCAAGGGTGAATATTCTCACGATGTTTCCACCGGAGTCGACATTCATACGACCCGTCAGCCGGTTGGCGTCGTTGCGGGCGTTTGTCCATTCAATTTCCCGGCTATGGTGCCGATGTGGATGCACCCGCTGGCGATCGCCACGGGGAACGCCTTCATCCTCAAGCCGGCGTCGCCCACGCCGTCCGCGTCGCTTCTTACCGCAGAACTTTACAAAGAGGCCGGACTTCCCGACGGTGTCTTCAATGTGCTCTCGGGTGATCGCCGCAGCGTTCAGGACATCCTGATCCACCCGGGCATCGACGCTATTTCCTTCGTTGGTTCGACGCCGGTGGCTCACATCGTCCAAGACACGGGTGTAAGCCGTGGCAAGCGCGTCCAGGCCCTTGGTGGTGCGAACAACCACGCCATCGTCATGCCTGACTGTGATCTAGATTTCGCTGCCGAGCACATCTCCGCATCCGCCTTCGGGGCTGCCGGTGAGCGATGCATGGCGCTCCCGGTGGTCGTCGCTGTGGGGGCTGTGGTCCGAAATTGGCTGAGAAGGTCAAGCAGCATGCCGAGGCCATCAAGGTCGGTGAGGGCATGGGTGAGGGTGTCGAGATGGGGCCCGTCATCTCTGCCCGGGCCAAGACTCGTATCGTCGACCTCATCGATGACGCCGAGAAGCGTGGGTCGAAGGTCGTCCTTGATGGCCGCGGACTCACTGTTCCCGGCTACGAGAACGGGCACTTCCTTGGGCCGACAATCCTTGACGACGTCCCACTCGATGCCCCGGTCTACACTGAGGAGGTCTTCGGACCGGTGCTCGCTGTTGTCCACGCCGATACCTACGACGAGGCGCTGAAGATCGTCAACGCTCAGCCATTCGGCAACGGCTCTGCGATTTTCACCAACGACGGTGGTATAGCCCGTCGCTTCACCCTTGATGTGGAAGCGGGCATGGTCGGCGTCAACGTGCCGATTCCGACCCCGGTCGCGTTCTACTCGTTCGGCGGCTGGAAGGAGTCGCTGCTGGGCGACACCCACATCCACGGTCCAGAAGGCGTTAATTTCTACACTCGTGCCAAGGCCATCACCGAGCGCTGGCTAACGGAGAAGACCTACGCCGCGACGATGTCGTTCCAGCGCGAGGAATGACACGGCGGGTGTGATTGAGGCGGCCGGGTTCAACCCCGGCCGCCTCGTTATCCTCGAGCCGGGGTCGCGTTGGCGGGGAAGATAAAGGTTGTCGACGTTCCTATAGCCATGACTGAGGTCAGTGACGATGGGGAGGTCTGGGGCTGGCTGGCATAGGCACTGGACGGCAACTTTCGTTGTGCTATCCTTTTGACAGGACAAATGCACGGCGCTGTGCGTGGGTTCGTCAGCTATGGGAGCTGACGGTGATTCATGGGGGTCATGATGAACAAGAGACGAACCATTGGTGTCGGCGTGGTCTCGCTAGGGTGGATGGGGAGACTACACACCCGTGCGTACAAAGCACTTGCCGAGAAATTTCCAGAGATTGACGCAAAGATCCGACTGGTGTCGTGTTGCGATTTGCTAAAGGAAAACCGAATACAGGCAGTGGACCGACTGGGATTCTCTACTGCGGTCGAGGACTATCATGATCTTATCGACAATCCCGAGGTGGATGTCGTCTCCATTTGCGCACCGAATTTTCTGCATCGCGATATAGCTCTTGTCGCTGCGGAGGCGGGAAAGCCGTTCTGGATTGAAAAGCCGATGGGGACCAATGCGAAGCAGTCCTGCCAGATCGCTGAGGCAGCGGAGGTTAAGGGGCTTGTTACGTCGGTCGGTTTCAACTATCGGCACGTTCCCTCCATCGAGTTCGCACGCCAGCTGATAGCTGATGGGCGCTTGGGGACGGTGACCAATGCTAGGGCATGGCTCATTGCGGATTACGCGTCCGACCCGCGCGGGCCGCTGACATGGCGCTATGACAAAGAGCGGGCGGGCGCCGGCGTCATCCTCGATCTCATGGGTCACGGCGAGGATCTTGTCCAGTATCTGCTCAGGGGGCGAATCGTCGAGGTGTCCGCCGTGTCCGAGGTGTTCATTCGTCAGCGTCCCAAGCCGCTCAAGGAAGGTATCGGTCACACGGGCTGGGTCGTCTCCGACGAGCTCGGGACGGTGAGCAACGAGGATTATTGCGCCGTCATCGCCCGCATGGAGAACGGAGCGATGTGCACCCTGGAGTCCAGTCGGGTCAGTGTTGGGCCGCGCGCGGAATACATCGTCGAGATCTATGGAACAGACGGATCAATCCGATGGAACTTCGAGGATCTCAACCACCTACAGGTTTGTCTGGGGCGAAACAATCGTGCCCTGCAAGGGTATGTCGACTGCATGGCCGGACCAGACTTCCCTGAGTTCATGCGTTTCCAACCAGGAGCCGGAACATCCATGGGCTTCGACGATATGAAGGTCGTTGAGGCTGCGAAGTTCGTCCGAGGAGTCTTGGATGGGCAGCAGTATGGCCCATCCGTCGCAGACGGTTGGGCCTCGGCGGAGGTCAACGACGCGATCGTTGCTTCCTGTGGGGACCACTCTTGGCATGACGTGAAGCCGGTTTCGGGGAGAACCACATTCGACAAGTGACCGCGTTATCGCGTGCCTTTAACCGGGCCTGGCAGCAAAACTGGGCCGCCGGTGGGAGCTGCCGCCAGATGGATTGGGGCTGGAATTGCCTCTGACTGAAAGGGTGACATGAGTACACCTCCACACATCAAAGAAGACATTAGCCGGATGATCGATGAGACTCCGCCGTCCGGCAAACACCGGGGCATCGGTGCACTTGCAGCTGTGGCGACCTGGGGTCCCTACTCTTCGGATATGACACAGGTGTCATATCCGGGGCGCTTCCCTACCTATACATGCCCCAGCTGGCTGGCGGTCTCGCCCTAACTCCGGTGCAGGAGGGTGCCATTGGCGGCACACTCCTCATCGGTGCTGCAATTGGCGCCGTGACTGGCGGCATCATGTCCGACCGGTGGGGGCGGCGTCATAACATCACGGTACTCGCGGTTATCTTTTTGCTGGGGGCCTTGGGCACGACGTTCTCGCCGAACGTGTTCGTGATGTACGTCTTCCGCTTCGTGCTGGGATTCGCTGTTGGTGCCGCGTCGGCCACTGTTCCGGTCTACCTTGCTGAGAATGCGCCAAAACGAATCAGAGGGTCGATCGTTGCCATTGACCAGCTCATGATTGTCACTGGTCAACTTCTGGCGTTTTCCATGAACGCCATCATTAACGCTGCCCATGGCGGTCCGCAGTTGGTCGTCAAGACCAACAACAATCCGAACAGCCTCGGGATTACCGAGGGCGCCTACTCTTGGGACCAAATTCTGGCTCTCCAGGCTTCAAAGGGTGGGCCTCTAGAGGGGAACCAGTACCGCGCGTTCGTGGAGAATCTCGTGATCCAGTCCGGCAACGGTGCGGCCTGGCGCTGGATGCTGGTGTTGTGCTCGATTCCGGCAATTGCCCTGTGGATCGGTATCCGCCTCATGCCGGAGTCGGCTCGCTGGTACCTGGCAAAAGGTCGGGTGGCTGATGCCGTCGGAGCCCTCAAACGAGTGCGCGATCCTGAGAAGGACGGCCCTCTGGACGCAGAGGTTGAGGAGATGCTTATTTCCCAGCAGCGCGAGTTGGAGAACAAGTATCAGGGCAATGCTTTTGCCTATGTGTGGCGGACGCCATGGCTGCGCAGGCTCATGCTAGTGGGTATCTTCCTTGCCATCGTGAATCAAACAACGGGTGTCAACACCGTGATGTACTATGCACCGAAGGTACTGGAATACGCCGGTATGACGACTTCGGCGTCGATTACCGCGCAGGTGGCCAATGGCGTCATGTCCGTCATCGGCTCTGTCGGTGGTTTGTGGCTCATCCTTAAGTTCAGTCGACGCGGTCTACTCATCTTCGACGTCTCCGCCGTGGGCGTTACTTTGCTCGTTATTGCGGCAACCTTCCAGTTCACAATCGCTCCGCATATTGCTGACAAGACCACACCGCCGGCGTGGGCACCGTACCTTATTCTCGGACTTATGGCAGTGTTCATGCTCATCGTGCAGTCCACCAATGGCACGGTGGTGTGGACCATGCTCGGCGAGATGTTTCCGGCGAACGTTCGCGGCATCATGAATGGCACGGCCATCTTCTTCATGTGGGTGATCAACGCCGTCATCACCTTCACTTTCCCGTCCATGATGGCAGGCTTGGGTGGTGGGTTGACGTACATTATTTATGGCATTATGAATCTCGTCATCGCAGTAGTCCTTTTCAAGATCATGCCCGAGACTCGAAATAAGTCCTTGGAACAGATAGAAGCGTATATGGAGGAGCGCTACTCTTGAGTTTATCTGGTTTGTTGAATGGGGTGTGTAGCTGTGGCCATGCACCCTATCTCCTTGGCTCATGATGGGTGATTCTGCACGCAACCACTGCCGATTGGGGTAATGAAATAACGCTATCGCTGAGCCTGCGGAAATCTCGAAATTTGCTGTGATTGGGTCTTGTGACACCTAAGAGCTCCTGGTGCAATGACATTTGATGTAAGGACAAACGAGTAGGTGGCTATGGCTTCCTCGCCAACAACTATGCGTGCCGCGGTGCTACGGAAACCCGGTGAGCCGTTCGTCATTGAAAACCTCAATGTCCCACGACCACATTACGATGAGGTTCTTCTCAAGGTCACTGCCTGTGGGCTGTGCCACTCGGACTTGCATGCCCTAGGTCGGGGTGATAACCTTTCCGGTTCCGGCGGTTTTCGGGCATGAGGTCGGCTGCGTCATCGTTGAACCCGGTGAAAGTCTGGGACGCTTCGGCCTCGAGATTGGATAGTCCGTCTCGGGTGGGCTCCTCGTGTCCTGCGGGCGGGTGCGATGCGTGCTGCCGTGGACGAGACGATCTGTTCGGGCCGTTCATCAAGATGAATCGGCTAAACGGCACTCTCCATGACGGGCGAACCCGTCTGTTCAGCTCCCTGACGGCGAGCCAGTGGCAATGTACTCAGTGGGAGCCTTGACGCAATACTGTGTGATGCCGGCGACGGCTGGGCGCCCCTCTCTGATAACCGTGACCCGGTTAATTCTGCCATTCTGGGGTGTGACGTGATGACGGCCTATGGTGCTGCCCATCACGGCGCTGACCTTCGTTACGGGGAGTTTGTGGTGGTGGTCGGGACCGGGGAGCGGGTTCGAACACCATCGTTCGCTAGGGCCATGAGTGCCGATCTGGTCATCGCCATCGATGTCCAGGGTGAGAAACTCGCTGAGGCCAAGAGGCTCGGCGCCACTCACATTGTCAATTCCGTTACCGACGACGCATGAGAGAAGGTCTTCGAGATCACCGGTGGGTGCGGAGTTGACGTTGCCTTCGAAGCGCTGGGGCATCCCTGCAACGTGGACGACGGCCATGGGGCGTGCTCGCCGATGAGGGGCAGATGGTGCCCATTGGCCTGAGACCAGAGTACAGACGGGCGGCGTCGAGATTGACCGTACGGTGCGACGCAGACAGTCGATCCTGGATTCTTGCGGTACGCGTACCCGCGTCGATCTTCCTGCTGTCGGGGGCTATGGCCTCCCGCGGGGTTGTCAACATGTCCTTATGAGTCAACATGTCCTTATGAGACTGCCGAGAGGATGAGGACACCCGGGTGGCCTGCTCTGCCATGGAGGGGCCACCCGAGTTTGTGTCTTGGATCAGTGATCCAGTGCTGACAAGGCCTCGAAGGATTTGCGGGCGTTGATGATAGGGCCGTCGCCAACGGGCGGCTCCTCGTCGATCATGATGTCTTGTTCTAGCACGTAGTAGCCGTCAAACCCAGCCTCGTCAAGGAGCTTTACAATGGCGGCGAAGTCTATGTCCCCGTCGCCGATGGGCGCGAACATCCCGGCGCGGATGCCCTCGGACCAGGTGATCTCGCCAGGTAGAAGCTTGTCGGCCATCTCCTTATGGACATCTTTGGCGTGGACGATGTCCATGCGGTCGGCATACTCACGCACCAGCTCAACGACATCGGTGCCGCCACAGGCCAAATGTCCGGTGTCTAGGCACAGTCCAATCGAGGAGTTTTCGAGCACTCGGATCACTTCGTCACGGTTCTGGACCATCGTTCCCCAATGGGGGTGTAGACAGGCGGTGACGTCGCGGCTGGTGCAGACGTCACGAATACGGTCCAGGTTGGTGAACAGCGTCTTCCAACCCGTCTCGTCGAGGACGGGGCGATCGTCGTATCCATTGCGTCCGGAGTCCGTGGCGAGGATGAGATAGTCACCCCCGGCGGCTTCGAAAGCATCAAGCTCTTTGTTCACCATGGGGATCGGATCGAAGTCCGGATTGTGCATGACGGACAGGAAGAACGCGCCCACGGGCGTGAGGCCGTACTTCTTCACTTCTGTGGCGCGGGCCTTGGCCTCAATAGGTAGCCAGCCTTGAGGGCCAAACTCAGCGGCGGTAAGACCGATTTGCTTCATCTCGGTGAGGACGCGCTCCGGCGTCCATCTGGTAACCCCAGTTCGGAACCTCGCAGACGCCCCAGCTGATGGGCGCTCCGGCAATCTTCATTGATGTGCTCCTCGTGTCTCGGAGGCCTGAGCTCCTGTGCATCAGACCGATCCATGTAGTATATGTCCTGTCAAATGACGGAGCAATAGCTGTCGCCGGTGTGAGAATCGACGCTGCTAGTAGACTTTGTGCTAACATTGCGGGATCTTGCCGTCAGTGGCGAGAAACCAGCTTTGTCGAACATAGGGGTTCACAGCATGATCAGGATCGCCATTATTGGGGCCGGACGCATTGGTCACGTCCACGCCCGAGCCGTCCGAGGCCGCAACAACGTCACGTTGGCACTCGTCTGTGATCCATTCGAGCAGAATGCACGTGCTCTCGCCGAGGAATACGACGTGAACTACTGCTTGGATACGGATGAGGTCTTCGACGACTCCACAATCGACGCTGTCGTCATTGGATCTCCAACCCAGTTCCACGTCGACCACATCCTCAAAGCCGTTAACAGCGGCAAGCGAGTGATGTGTGAGAAGCCGATTGCGCTCGACGTTGAGTCTGCCAAGAGGTGCATCAACGAACTGGGTGATTGTGCAGACCAGGTGATGATGGGGTTCAACCGCCGTTTTGCCCCGACTTTTAGCGCTTTGAAGAGTCGCCTCGACGATGGGGAGATTGGCAGTCTGCAGCAACTCACCGTCATCTCTCGAGACCCGGCAGCCCCGCCGGCGTCCTACATTGCGGGCTCTGGGGGCATCTTCAAGGACATGACGATCCACGACTTCGACATGGTGCGGCACTTCCTCGGTGACATTGCCGAAGTTAACGCTGTGGGTACCAATGCCTCCTCGGAGATCGCAAAGCAGGGTGACTTCGATCAGGTGATCGTCACTTTGAAGTCTCGCGACGGCAAGCTCGCGACCATTATCAACTCACGGACCTGCGCCTTTGGGTACGACCAGCGCATTGAGGCGTTTGGCGCCGCCGGCATGCTCAGCGCTGATAACCTCACCGAAACTGCGGTGCGCAAGGCCACCAGCACCCAGACCGAGGCGAAGACCGCGATCATGGACTTCTTCCTTGAGCGCTATGAGGATGCCTACCGTATCGAGTTGGAGACTTTCCTTGACTCAATCGCTATCGGCGGCGCGGTCTCTTCGTCAGCGCGTGACGGCTATGAAGCCTTGGTCCTGGCCGATGCGGCAACGCATAGTGCCAAGGAGCATCGCGTCGTCGCCCTCTGATGCCGCTCGGTACGATCACCTAGGTGAACACCGACAATCAACGTTTCGCAGATTCAGTGTCGCCTGCGGAGGACACTGAATCTGCGAAGATGTCGCCGAGATGTGACGGAGGTGTTTTCGACCTGTCTCCGGGGTCTTCTCGTGCTCGCGAACGACCCGTCGATCGGTTTCTTGCTGGAGCCGGAACGCTTCACCCGCTGTTGTCATTGTTAACAGCAATGGCCATCCTTGGGGTGGGACAGGCTGGTTTCGCCTTTGTATTTACCGCGTTGGTTGGCGGCCATCCAGACGCTCAGACTTCGACGATCTTGCTGCTGGCATCCTTCGCTGGGGTTTGGTTAGCGTTGTGGGCTTGGATGCGGTTCGTCGAGCAGAGGCCCATGAACTGTCTTGGCTTTCGCGGGCATAGCAACGACGTCTGGATTGGGGTGGCAATCGCGGTCGCAATCCTCGTTATCGACGTTGTGGTTATGACGACCAGCGGTCAGGTGACGATGCTGTGGGCAAGGCCAAGCGCCATGGCGGTAGTGCTCATTGTCGCCGCGATCTTGTTGTTTCTGGTGCAGGGATGCGCCGAGGAGGTCGTGCTGCGCGGCTACATCATGCAATCGGTGGCAGCTAAATGGGGGATCCCCGCTGGATTGGCCATTCAAGCCGTCGTCTTCGCCGCGCTTCACGGGGCTAACCCAGGTACTACATGGGTGGCCTTGGTCAACGTTGCAGGATTCGGTCTCATGCTGGGGCTGCTGGTGGTCTGGCGAGGCAACCTGCTCGTGGCGATGGGCTTCCACACAGTCTGGAATTGGTTGCAGGGGATGGTGTTAGGGTTCGACGTTTCAGGCCTGGAATTCAACCAGAGCGTACTGACGACCGTGAGGACAACTGGCTCCCACCCTTGGCTAACTGGGGGAACGTTCGGGGCGGAGGGATCCATCATCAGCACGATTGTCCTGGTTATCCTTGTTACCGGCCTTCTCGTGACGATTAGACACGAATGGCGCAACAATTAGACCTATGGCATTGCTCGAGGTCATCTGTCTACACGAACACGACGCCAAGCGGGCAGCGGAGGGAGGCGCTGACCGCATAGAATTGGTCGGCACAATGGGCGAAGGCGGGTTGGCGCCCAGCCCCGAGCTGTTGGCACGCACCCTCAGCGTTGTCGACATCCCGGTGCGTCCCATGTTGCGTCTTGGTGGTGGATTTCGGGCTGATCCGCGTCGTCGTGACGAGATCTTGTGTTTGGTTAGTACGTATCGGGACCTGGGAGCTGACGGCCCGGTGCTGGGTTTTCTCGACGAGGCGACCGGAGTTGACGTCGGGATTATCACCGAGCTGACGGAGGGGTGCCGGCGTTGGACCTTCCACCGTGCCATTGACAACAGCTTGGAGCCGGATAAGGCATGGGTGCAATTGCTCGGTTTACCTGGGCTCGATCAGGTGCTGACGGCCGGATCGCCACGAGGTGTCGAGCACGGTCTGGACGACCTCATCGCCCGGGCTAAAACGGATCCTCGAGTAGCCGACCTCATCATGGCTGGCGGTGGGTTACGCGCCGAACATGTCCCGTGGCTATATCGGGCCGGCATTCGGGCCTTTCACATTGGCAGCCCTGCTCGACCCCAAGGGTCATGGAAGGCGTGGGTTGATGCTGACTTAGTGAGGTCCTGGCGAGATCTCCTCGACCGTTTGGCTGGGTGAGGCCAGGTTCGCGTCAGAACGCCCGGACCCAGACATTCCGGGTGCCCGGTGCCCGAAAAGGAATGTGACCGTGATCGCCTCCCGCAGTCTGAGGGGCTGGGGTGGCGGTCTGTGGGCGGGCTGACGGGGGAGGAGCTGTGACGTCACGAGGCTGATGGCGGGCAATAATCCGCGCCATTCCCTCGATGGTCTCCACCAGATCGTCCATGGACGCTGTGGCGGAATGGGTTAGACCGACGGCGGTGTATCCCTTGGCTCCGGTAGAGGCCACTGAATTCACGTGCCAACCATCGTCGCGCGGCAGCCACCCATTCTTGACGAAAGGGGACTTCATGCCCGCTGACATGCCCCAGTTTTGGTCGTCCTCGACGCTAGACATCAGCTCGCAGGCGTACGCACGCATGGACTCTGGAATGATGGTATTAGGGCAGAAAATGTGGTCGGCGATTACGATCTGATCGGCGGCAGTTGTCGAGGTCAGACCCCAACGGTTTTCGGGATCGAAGGTGGTGTGGGTAGCTCCCATGCGACGCATCGCCTTGCGGACACCGTCAGCTTTGCCAACCTGCTCCCACAGCGCAGTCGCGGCTTCGTTACTTGAATTCTCGATCATGGGAACTAGAAGGTCCTTCTCGCTCTTGGTGAGCTGGCGCTTCTCACCGATGGCCTGGATCAGGACGGTTTCCATAATCGCCAGTTTGATAATGGACGCGGTGATGTAGGTGGTAGCGCCGTGATTGAGAACATGGATTTCACGCTGCCCGTGTACCCGCATCGCCACGGACTGTTCTCCGTTACGGGTCTTGAGGTATTTTTTCAGCTCATTCTGGTAGGGGAATGGCACATATAGCCCAGGAGCCGCAGGGTTCACCACCGTGGTCGGGGCAGGTTTGCGCGGTGCTGACTTCTCCGGCCTATTGGCAGCTCGCACTGCTGGCACACCAATGGCGGCTCCGGTAGCGACGAGTAAGCCCCCTAACGCCGTACGCCTGGTGATTAGCACCTTCGCAGACAATCATATCCTCCTATTCGTGGACCCGGTGCGTTCACGTCCATTCTCACGCCGTTCAGCCCAACGCGTCCAGATCGTCCGCATCAATGATGCGGTACGAATATCCCTGCTCGGCCAAGAATCGCTGACGATGGCTAGCAAAGTCGGCATCAACAGTATCGCGCGAGACGACCGCATAAAAACGGGCGACCAGGCCGTCCTTGGGTCGCAGAAGACGGCCCAAACGCTGTGCTTCTTCTTGACGGGATCCAAAAGCTCCGGAGACCTGGATGGCGACTTCGGCGCTCGGTAGATCAATGGAGAAGTTGGCGACTTTAGAGACCACGAGCAAGTCGACCCGTCCCTCCCGGAAGTCCTGGTAGGTCTCCTGACGTCGAGTCGGTGTCGTTGAACCGGTGATGATCGGGCACTTCAATTCTGTGGCTAGTTCCTCCAACTGGTCGACGTATTGGCCGATGATGAGGGTCGGCTGGCCACGATGACGCTCTACCAAGTCTCTCACGACCCGATTTTTAATCGGGAGGGTTGCGGCCATCCGGTAGCGGACGTCAGGTTCGGCCATCGCACATGTCATCCGGTCGGACTCAGACAAGCTCACCCGCACCTCGACGCAATCAGCAGGGGCGATCCACCCCTGGGCTTCGATTTCTCTCCACGGAGCGTCATAGCGCTTCGGGCCAATGAGGGTAAAGACGTCGTCCTCATGTCCGTCCTCACGCACCAGGGTTGCCGTCAAGCCGAGACGGCGGCGTGCCTGTAGGTCAGCCGTCATTCGGAAGACTGGGGCCGGTAGTAGATGTACTTCGTCATAAATCACCAGACCCCAGTCGCGGGCTTCGAAGAGTTCTAGGTGTGGGTGCACTCCGTGACGCTTGGTTGTGATGACCTGATAGGTGGCGATTGTCACCGGGCGCACCTGTTTGCGCGACCCGGAATACTCGCCGATTTCGTCGGGGGTGAGGGAGGTACGACGAACGAGTTCCTCTTTCCACTGCCGGGCCGAGACGGTGTTGGTGACGAGGATCAGCGTCGTGCAGCGGGCGAGGCTCATCGCGGTGGCCCCCACAATCGTCTTACCAGCGCCGCAAGGCAGCACAACGACGCCAGATCCGCCGTCCCAGAAGGATTGTGCCGCTATTTTCTGATAGGGACGCAGTTTCCAACCGCCCTCGTCGAGGTCGATGTCGTGGTGCTCGCCGTCGACGTAACCGGCGAGGTCTTCAGCGGGCCATCCCAGCTTAAGTAGCGCCTGTTTGAGGGTGCCGCGCTGCGAAGGATGGACCACCGCCGTCTCATCATCAATCTGGTCACCGACAAGACCGCGCACCGACTTGGAACGCAATACTTCAGTGAGCACGGCTCGGTCAGTCGACACCAGTACCAGCCCGTGGGTGGGGTGCTTTTCAATGCGTAACCGGCCATAATGCGACATCGTTTCGGCAACGTCGATGAGTAGGCCGGAGGCTACCGGGTAGCGCGAATACCTCATGAGGGTATCGACGACTTGCTCCGCATCGTGTCCGGCGGCCATGGCGTTCCACAGTCCCAGCGGGGTAAGCCGGTAGGTGTGGATGTGTTCAGGGGCACGCTCTAATTCTGCGAACGGGGCTATAGCGTGACGACACTCGTCTGCCTGAGGGTGATCTACCTCCAGCAGGAGGGTGTGGTCGGACTGGACAATGAGAGGGCCGGGTACAGAAATCATCACCTCAAGTATCGCCCCGCGGCGTGTGTTTGTTCCCGAGGAGGTCCGGGTTGGGGGCGTCGGTGTCAGAGCCCGAGGGGTTGTGGCAATCATGTGCGGTGTGGATCTTTCTGCCACCGTAGATGGCAAGGGGAACCACTGTGAACCGGATGGCCCGGCCAGACAGAGGCATAGGGAACCAACAGTTCCATACCGGTCGTGTTCCAAGGCGCGGTGCGCGATTACGTTGGGCCATGACGACAGTGCAGGGAGCCATCTCGCGCCTTTGGGATGATTGCCGCAGTGGCCGCGCTGGAGCAGCTATTCGCCGAGCAACGGATTGCTCTGCTGACGCTGCACGGCAGCGTAGTGAACCGTCTATCTCAGGCCCACGACCTCGATCTGGCATACCTGTTTGAGTTTGGGGTGGATGGTGACGACGTCGACGTGGCGAGTGCTTTCATCAACCGGTATGGCGACTGTGTTGACCTCATGCCGCTTGTCCGCGCGGGTGCCGTCGCACGGTACGGCGCCCTGATGCTCGGTGAGCTTCTCGTGGAGCGGGTGCCGCACCTGTACGCCAACCAGCAGATCGCGGCTTTTGGTCTGTACTGTGGCGAGGAGCCCTTGCGGAGAGCATTGTTGAAGGAGCTTGCCTATGGTGCCGCGACGGTTTGACCAAGATGTCGTGCTGCGGCGCCTGAACTTGTCGTCTAGTTTGTTGCGCACTCTCTGCGAGGTGGGTGCTAAGCCTAACTTGGAGCTGGTCGAGCGGTTGGCTGTGGAGCGCATACTGATTCAGCTTGTAGATCTGGCTGTCGGCATCAACACTCATGTCAGTGCAAGCATGGGTACGGGGACCCCTTTGAGGTGAAGGAGTCGTTTCGCTCGGCCGCGCGTGATACCAATATCGTTGGTGGAAGACCAAGAACGCAGCGTGGGTATGCGTAACGTCCTCACCCATGAGTACGTGGAGGTAGATCCGCGAAAGGTGGATGTGGCGATTCCCCTGGTCTTTGAACAGTACGGTCAGTATGTCGCTTGCGTCGCTCAATGGCTGGATAGTAGCAAAGACTGAAATGGTATTCTTGCTCCCGGCTATCAGCCAGTTTGGCAGTTACTTTGGCAACAAGATGATGCTCTTCCACGACGCGTCCGGGTAGGGAATTAACCGGCCTTGGTAGCTCAATCAGGCAGGCTGGCAGGAGGTTATCCGCGAGACGGGCACGATGGCCACCCCGCCGCCGCCCCGAATGCCGCAGCGCACCGCGCCGGCGGCCACGGCCATGATCCGTACTGTCTGACGTACCGAGGTGCCGTCGTCGACGACCCGTTCAATGTGCATCCAGGTGCCGTTTTGTTGTGCCTGGTGCAATTGAGCGATGAGTTGTCGTCGATCGGAGAATCCGCGTCCCCGATTGTCCAACAGTGACGCAGCCAGCTCCACGGGGTTGGTCTGGGGAGCCGGTGATGCCGGTGCCTCTACCTTGCCTCGAGGTGGGGGAGGGGTCGAGAACACGTCACCGTGGGCGTCGCGGGCTACCGGAGACATTCCCAACTGACGCAGACGTGCCAGCACCTGCTCTGGCTCCGCCTGGGCCACCAACACCTGCGGTCCGACGCGGCGCAACCCAGCATCGGTAGCCAGCGAGCTACGCAGAATTGCCTCGACGGCAGCGGGATCGTCAACTTCTAGGAGGGCTCCAGCGGCTGCTACCGACACCCGGCCGTAGTCACGCACGACGTCGTCGAGAAGCACTAGAAGGCCCTGCGGAACATCACCAAGGGAGTGCTTGGCCCACCATTGGCGCACTCGCTCGCCAGTCCACCCGGCATCGAGGGCGCGACGCAGGCTTGCGCGATTAAATCGTCTCACTCCGGCGATCCCAGTGGACTCGCGGTCGGCCAGCAGGGCGAGGTCGGCAGCGGTGTCGGGGGTCAGCGGGCCGGGGGCAACTGCGGTGAGGTCGGATTGCAGGATCACGTCGTCGGTGCGTTCCGGCATGTCGGTGCAGGTGCGCGCATCGATCAGATCAGTGCTCGCGTCCAGCGCGACCATGCCGAGCACTCGGCACTCATCTAGGACGGCCTCAATCAAGGCATCGTTGACGGTGGTGCCAGGCTGACGCCACCGGATCCGATTCGCGACGACCTCGGCTTTGATTGGGGTGCCTGGTTCGGCGGTGCGTAGTTCCCGATGTACCAGTCGACGCCATGCCCGAGCAGTTGCAGGCGCTGAGGCGTCGAGAGTGTTGTTGAGGTTGCCGGGTAGCTGCGGAATGCTTCGCCATGCATCTCTGAGGCTCACCCATTGTCCCCATAGTGAATCAGTACGCCATCGGTCGGCCAGGGGAGTGGGAAGCCAGCTGCGTCCGTCTGCCCCGATGAAACCGCCCGCGGCCGCCAGGGCAAGGTAAACCCATGCATCGTCTTCGGGTGCTACCCGGGAGAGCACGATGCGTGCGTCTCGTTTGGCAATGCCACCGCTGGCCAGCAGAGCACAGTCGTGACGCTCCACTGCCTCTAATAGAGCAGACATCGCACTAACAGCTTCGAGGGCAGTGCCGAGCCCGGCCCGGTTCACCAAAGTGGTCTGACGTGGTTCGGGCCATGGTGGTGGGGCAGGGCTAGGTTGTTCGGTAAAGAGGCGATTCCCGCGTAACACCAGGGCCACTTCACGAGGCAAGATAACGGTGTTGTCGTCAAGAGGACGCAAGAGCCGATGGGCCAGAGCGGTCTCGACGGGGGTGGTGGCCGTCGCGGGAGTTACAGAGCGACAAGCATTGGGGACGTGCCCAGTGGGGGACCACACCAGACGCTCGAGCACCGAGCGAGCCTTGGGGTCAGCCTGCGCCAACCTTTCGGTGACCTTGTCAATGTCCATGGGCGTGACGGACACAGGCGCGAGTCCGGCAGGATATCCGGGTAGATGAGTGGTGACGATTTGGATGACGTGCAGCCGTCCGGAATCTTCCAGGACTAGGGCCATATCGAGCAGGTCGGAGATGCCGTCGACGACGTCGGCCTGGATGGCTTCAGGCGTAGCCGGCCACCCTTGGCACAACGCATCAGCGAGCTCGGCGAGGCTGAGGTCCCCCAAAGCAGCCAGTGCAGTCAAAAGGCTCAATCGCCAACGATCGAGACTGGAGATCGCAGCATTGATCGACGCGTGGGTGCTCGCGCGCGACGACACCTCAGCTAAATCTCTCGGGGTGGGGTTGGCCAAGTCAGGACGCAGGGTTAACAGCCGCGACAGACTCTGCGCATCGAGATTTCGGATAGTGGAGGCAAGGGTCGTCGGCTCCTCGGCCGCGCTCATCGGGAAGTCCTCGGATCCGTGGGTGTGAGCTGACGGTCAATGAGGAGGAACCCCAGGCCGAGCATGATCCCGCAACCAAGGCGAGACATCCATGCGAACTGTGCCAACGCGGTGCGTACCGGTGACTCGATGGCTCCGCCAATAATGACCGCTACCGTCACCGCGGTAAGAGCTTTAGTGAGACGTCCGGCCGCAAAGGGGTGACGCCATGCCAGCCACCATGTGACGAAGAGGGCCGGAATAGATAACGGAGACCACGCGAATCCCAATACGAGGACCACGATCCACGGCCACCCCAACCCTCGGCACAGGTCGAGGAAGGACCGACTGCCAGCCTTGGCCGGGGTACGCGGATCGAGACGGGTAGGCATGCGAACCAATTTGATGCGGGACGGCGGTGTCGTCGATACCGGCGCTTCGGTCGGTGCTGACCATGTGGAATAACCGCTAGTCAGCCGGCTGGTACGGATTGGTTCATGCGGATCGCGATGCGTGATGCGCGGCCGTGCCAGCCCAGCCTGGGTGGAGAACGGATCTAGGGGCTGACGGCTACTGCGTCGACGGGGGATCAACTCGGTGAGCGGGCGGTGATCGCCTCCCCGATAGTGGCGCGGGGCGTTAATGGGCTTCCCAGCAGCGGGGTTGACAGGCTGGATGGGAGTTTCCAACGGTTCGACCCGAGGTGCCCGGAAGGCGCGCGGAGCAGGCCGAGAGCCGACGACATCGACGGGTACGGTGATGCTGCGTGCCATAACTCCATGGTAGAGGGTAAGACCGACCAAGCGGCACGCTCACCCGTACCAGGCCAACGCTCATAGGTGGTGAGTGCGATCACTTAGGAACGCTCACGCGGCTTTAGTCTCACATCAGGCACGTCGTCAGATAGGACGTGACCCATGCGCATCAAGGAGGGTTCGACATGGAGGTCATCATCTGCTCCGATGAGCAGGCCGTCGGGCGGATCGCCGCTGACCGGATTACAAAGGTATTGAGTCGGGCCGAGACTCCGGTGTTAGGGGTGGCGACTGGATCGACCCCGCTGACGACTTACTCTTCTCTGGCCGCTCTCGCAGCGGAAGGTAAGGCTGACTTTACCGGTCTGCGCGCCTTCGCCCTTGATGAATATGTCGGGCTTCCTGCAGACGATGAGCGTTCCTATGCCGCTACCATCCGCCATACCGTCACCGAACAGTTGGGGCTCGATGCGGCGAACGTCCACACCCCCGATGGCATGGCCGATGACCTCGACGCTGCCTGTGCCGCCTACGAGAAGGCCATCCGGGACGTCAACGGGGTAGACGTTCAGATCCTCGGCATCGGGGCGAATGGGCATATTGGTTTCAATGAGCCCACCAGTTCGCTGTCTTCGCGCACTCGCGTGAAGACCCTCGCTGAGCGTACTAAGGCCGACAACGCCCGCTTTTTTGAGAGGGGGGAGAAGGTGCCAAGCCATTGCGTCACCCAAGGACTCGGCACGATCATGGATGCCCGCAATGTCGTGCTATTGGCCGTCGGCGCCAACAAGGCTGATGCGCTAGCAGGAGCTGTCGAGGGACCGGTTTCAGCGATGTGTCCCGGGTCGGTGCTGCAGTTCCACCCACACGTTCTGGTGATCGCCGACGAGGCTGCAGCCTCGAAACTCACTATGGCTGAGTACTTCCGGTGGACCGATTCTCAGCGAGGTGGGCTCTCCGGAGCGATGTGAGATTCAGCGACGCTTCCGGCCCGGTAAGTATCCTCGGTTATCGAATTTCGAAAGAACTGTGAGTGGTGGACCGCCGTTAAGGCTTGTAGCCTTGTATGGCGGTCCATTGACCGTCATGACCAGAAGGAGTGAGCCAGAGATGCCAACCGGAAAGGTGCGTTTCTACGACGCCACCAAGGGGTTCGGTTTCCTGACGAAGGACGGCGGCGGTGACGTGTACGTCAACGCTTCCGCTCTGCCCGCAGGGGTGAACGCCCTGAAACCCGGTCAGAAGGTTGACTTCGGGATTGTTGAGGGACGTCGAGGAGAGCAGGCCCTGTCTCTGCAGATCGTCGAGACCCCTGCATCGTTGTCCAAGGCGAGCCGCAAGAAGCCGCAAGAGATGGCGGTGATTTGCGAGGACCTCATCAAAATGCTCGACAAGATGGGCAATGGTTACCGGCACGGACGTCACCCTGATCCGCGCACTGCCGTCGCGGTGGCCAAGATGCTTCGTGCGGTCGCTGACGAGTTGGAGCTGTGATGACACAGGTGACGTCGAAGCCGCGCACTGCGACCCGAGTTGTCAAGGCTGATGTGACCATTGCGAAGGCTGTTGATCAGGCCCGGGAAGCTGCCGAACGTCGTGCCGGTGATTTCGGTGTGGGTGAGCACGTCGGGACTATCGCCGAGGATGAGCGTGTTCTGACTCACCTGTTCGAGTGTCCGCATCCCGGCTACCGGGGATGGCGCTGGGCCGTGACGATGTCGCGCGCTCTACGTGGCCGTAACGTCACTGTTAATGAGGTCGTTCTCATCCCTGGTGAGGATTCCCTGCTGGTCCCTGAATGGGTGCCGTGGCGTGACCGGGTGCGGGCAGGTGACATCGCCGCCGGCACCATCATGCCGACCGCCGACAACGATCCGCGTTTGGAACCTGGCTACACCGGCGGTGAATTGGCTGCAGATGAGGACCCAGCTGAGTGGGCTGCCACTCGCGCTGTCGTCTCCGAGTTGGGGCTAGGGCGTGAGCGACTGCTGTCGCGAGAGGGCCGTGACTCCACTGCTGAGCGCTGGTTTGCTGGTGACGGCGGTCCGGATAACGCGACGAGCCGGCATGCGCCAGCCAGTTGCGTGACGTGCGGGTACTTCGTGCGTCTGCAACATTCCCTGGGATGGGTTTTTGGGGTGTGCTCGAACGAGTTCTCTCCCTCCGACGGCTCGGTGGTTCATGTCGACCATGGTTGCGGAGGCCACTCCGATGTCGTTGAGAAGCGTCGGGGGATTGAGCTCCCAGAGCCGGTTTTTGACACCATTTCGATCGACGAGTCGTTGTTCGACTGAGTCATCTCGCTTGCAGGAATCCCGGCCTGCGAGCGAATTCAGGAACGTCGCCAGCAATATGCGCTGCCGAGAACACCTAGGCCGGTACCCGTCAGGCAGATCCATAGCCAGTCGCGGTAACCACTCTCGGTGAGACGGTCGAGCATGATCCAGCAGATAAGAGATGCCATTGCGAAAGCGATAGTTCCCACGATGCCGACCGTCACCCCGTTTTCGTCAATGGGGGCGACGTTCGCCTGGGTAAGCAGGTGATGGTTGGACACGGCCCCATCGTAATGCCCTGCAACATTGCCGTGACACGTCATCCCTAGAATGCCTCCGTGCCTAGCAACACCACATCAGTAAGATCCGATCATTGGTTTCATTTGACAGAACGTGGCTCGACGAGGTCACGTGAAGTTCGCGGCGGCATCGTCACCTTCTTTACGATGGCTTACATCCTGGCCCTTAACCCTCTTATCATCGGCACCGCAGCAGATAAGAATGGCAAGCTCCTCAATGGAGCGCCAAAGTTTCTTGACGCTGCCGGCACCACCCTCAATACCGCTGGTATTGATGACAACAAAATCATGGTAATGGCCGTGACCGCCTTCGTGGCTGGCGTCATGACGATTGCCATGGGTATCTGGGGACGATTCCCGATGGGTATCGCAACAGGCTTGGGCATTAATTCTTTGCTGGCCTACGTCGTCGCCCCGACGATGAGGTGGTCTCAGGCTATGGGCTTGGTTGTTTGGGAGGGCATCCTCATCCTGGTGTTCGTCCTTACTGGCGTCCGGGAAATGATTTTCCGGGCCGTCCCGAATTCCTTGCGTTCGGCGATCAGCGTCGGAGTTGGCCTGTTCATCGCTTTTGTCGGATTCGTGGATTCTGGTGTGATTCGCCGCGGTTCGGGTACCCCTGTCACTCTGGGAGTTGGTGGCAGCTTGGAGGGGTGGCCAATCCTGCTGTGCCTGTTTGGTTTCCTGCTGCTGGTGGTGTTGCATCAGCGTCACGTCAAGGGATCCATGCTCATCGCGATCATCGGCACCTCGTTGGTGGGGGTGGTCATCGAAACCATGGGAACCATTGGCGCGCAGAGTGACAAGAACCCCACTGGCTGGGCTCTCAACGTGCCCCGTCTGCCCGCAGCCTCGGATTTCCGCTGGCCTGACTTGGGCTTGCTTGGTCATGTTGACCTTTTTGGCGGGTTCCTTGCCGACGGCCACTTCCGAATCGGTGTCTTCCTGGGTACCTTGCTGGTGGTGTTCTCCCTGATGCTCGCTGATTTCTTTGACACCATGGGGACGGTTGTCGCGATTGGTGACCAGGCTGGCATCCTTGACGAGACCGGCAACCCTGAGCACTTCAAGGGAATCCTCGTCGTTGATGCCTTGGCTGCGGTCGCCGGCGGTCTTGGGTCAGCATCGTCGGCAACGGGTTACGTTGAATCGGCTGCTGGCGTGGGGGAGGGGGCCCGCACAGGTATCTCTTCCATCGTCACCGGTCTGGGATTCCTGTTGGCGATGTTTCTGTCACCGATCGTGTCGATCATTCCTTCTGAGGCAGCCGCGCCGGTGCTCGTTTTCGTCGGGTTCCTCATGATGGCTCAGGTCACGCACATTGACTGGAAGCACGTTGAGGAGGGCCTACCAGCCTTCCTGGGCATGGTGCTCATGCCGTTCGCCTACTCGATCACTACGGGTATCGGAGCTGGCCTCATCATGTTCTGCATCACCAAGGCCATCGCTGGTAAGGCTCGCAGCGTGCACCCCCTGCTGTGGGTCGTTGCCCTCCTCTTCGTGGTGTACTTCAGCCAGTCCCTTCTTATGAGGCTGTTTGGTCAGCTCTGAGACCAGTAGGGTGGGCGCCTTCGACAGTGTCCGGCTGCCAGACCACTAAGAGGTCTGGCGCCGGGCGGCCCAGGTCTACGGCAAGGTGCTTCCACCCCGGGTAAGAATCGAGGAACTTCAGCACGGCCTCAGCCTCACCTCGTCGTGCAGACGGCACTGTGCCAATGACCTTTGACAGCTCAACCCAGGTGGCTAGTATCTGAGCGGTGTCGACGTAACCAATCTTCATGCCAGGTGCTGGTCGTAATGGAATCTGGGGGTCCCCACTCATGAGCCGCTTGAGCGAGTAGGCGCTGGGTAATCCAGCCGCTGCCAGATCACAATCCAACTCTTCGGAGCGCGCCATCGACATGGGAATTTCAGTCCACCCCCATGACAGATGGGTAAGCCAATCACTAACAAGCCGCTAGCACCGTGCCAACCGATCGGATTCGATATAGTGCCCGCGGACGAGGTCTTCGACATCGTTGGGGGTCGGCCATCCGGTTGGCAGCATCGGACCTTCAACGTTGGGCTGGTAGAGCGGGTGGAACGTGCTGCGCCACCTCGACCGACGGTGGTGATGAACGGGCACGCTAAGGCGAGCCTCGGTCCACCTACGTAGTTTCATGGCGAGACCCTCGTCGGCCCCGAATATGTCGCGAACTTCGTCGATCGCGATGGCGTTGAATCTCAACCCACCCATAGCGACAGGGTATAAGACAGCGGGTCGGCATAAGGTGTCGTCCATGAATTCACGCTCCAGGCAGCACATCATCAGCGGGGTTCTCATCATCCTCGTGTTCCTCGTCGTGATGGGATCCCTGCTGTGATAGGCCGGCCCGACATGGCAGGATGTGACATTGTGACCCAACGATCCCGGACCCGACTTCGCGTCTCTCGAGCTGCGAGCGCGTTCCTGGCGCTCGGATGCGCTTGGGGGTTATCGGTCGGTCCTGCAGCAGCTGCTGGCCTCACCGTCAGCACGGGTGAGAAGCTTGGCACCCTTGTAGGTATGGCTGCCGATCTTAATCATGACTGGTACTGGATCACCGATGGTTCCTCGTCAACGGTCCGTTCTTTGCTTGCTCTCGACAGGTCGGGCAAAGAAGTTCACCGGGTGGCATGGGAGCCAGCCTTCCACGACGTCGAGGCGATGTCGTGGGCTAACGGTGTGCTGTACGTCGCTGACATTGGTGACAAGAAAGCTCGGCGTCATGGCATTCGGGTGGTGTCCCCAACCTCGACGACAGCTAAACAGTCCGCCTATTACGAGTGGATGTTCACCTATCCGGACGGTGCTCACGACGCCAAAGCCTTGTCCGTCAGCCCCAAGGGGAGTTTTTACATCATCACCGACGGTCCGCACCCTGCGATTTACCGAGGCGGTCCTCAGGTGAGTCGCACCGAATCGAACCCGCTCGAAAAAGTGGCGGATGCTCCCGCTGGGGTCAAGGACGCCACATTCCTGCCAGACGGGTCACGAATGGCCATACTTACTGGGCACGAGGTGCGCATCGTTGACGCCTACTCCTGGAAGACAGTCGCCAACGCGGCCTTCTCCGGCGGTCAGGCCATCACGACGGACACCACTCAAAAGACTCTGGAGATTGCGACCTCAGGTAACAAGGTGAAGGGGATCAAGTTCCCAACAACTTTGACTTCGATCACGCCGACCCCGTCACACACTCCAAAAGTCAAGGCAGCGGCTCCCCACGCTAACGGCAAACCGACATCCAAGGCGCGATCAGGAACTCTCATCGCGGTGATGGGGGCGGTTGCAGTGGCGTTGTGCGCCGGCGTCATCACCTTCTTCTACGGCCGCTCCCGTGACACCACCTGGCGCCACCGCTAGTCGTGATGTTCGAGCAGCCAGTCCAGGCATGCCGTCAAAGCTTCGACGTCGCTCGGCTCAATCGAGCTGAAGGTCGCGCCCCGGATCTGATTGCGCCCCAGTTTGCGGTAAGGCTCGATGTCCAGGATGCCGTTTTCGCGGGCACGGGCGCACAGGTGCGCGGCGTCGATGGACTCGTCGATGTCGATCGTTACGACAACCGGGCTGCGTAGCGTCAGGTCAGTGACGAAGGGGGTCGTCAGGGGGTTGTCTTCGGCCCAGCGGTAGAGGATTCCTGACGTTGACGCCGTGCGTAACGCAGCCCACGCCATACCGCCTTGATCGAGTAACCACCGGCACTGCGCCTCTAGCATGACGAGGGTGGCCAAAGCTGGGGTATTAAGGGTCTGGTCGGCTCGCGAGTTCGTCACCGCAAGGCTTAAGTCGAGCATTTGGGGCACCCAACGGGCCGAGGATGTCACTTTGTTCGAGCGTTCGATTGCTTCGGGTGACAGGATTGCAAGCCATAATCCACCATCTGAGGACAGATTTTTCTGCGGTGAAAAGTAGTAGGCGTCAATGGTTGAGATATCCGCCGCGACGCCACCGGCAGCCGAGGTGGCGTCGACGAGGACGAGGGAGTTGTCGTCAATGTCACCAGGCCGCTGGACTGGTGCCACGACACCGGTGGAGGTCTCGTTGTGGGCCCAGGCATAGGCGTCGACGCCGCTGACAGCCTCCGGTAAGGCGAGCTCGCCAGGTTCGGCGTGAAATACGGCGGGGTCGGCAAGAAAGGGAGCACGCTGCAACGCCGAGGAAAATTTTCGCGTGAATTCGCCATAGACACCGATGGCAGCTCGGTTTTCGACGAGGCAGACGGTCGCCATATCCCAGAACAGGGTGGCCCCACCATTGCCGAGTGCCACTTCATAGTCGGCTGGCAAGTTATACAGTTCGGTTAACTCTTCACGGATCGCCGCGACCATGTGACGGACTGGTGGTTGGCGATGGGAGGTGCCCATCACTGATCCTGGTTCGGACAGGCTGGCTACCACCTCACGACGGATTCGAGACGGTCCACAACCGAATCGGGGGTCGGAGGGTAAAAGGTCACGGGGAATCCTCGGCTGAGCCATAATCCGATCTTCGCAGATCATGTAGTGCATAACAGCAGAGTTCACGCTGTGATCGTGTGGCAGGATGAGGGGAACCGGGCTAGGAGGCATAGATGATCACCCGCATTGCTTCTCACCACGTCGTCGATCGTGATGGCAGGGATTCACCAGCGACGATCACCGTCGAGGCTGGACGCATAAGTGACGTCAGCGAGGGTATTGAACCGAAAGCCGAACTCGTTGACGAGTGGATCTTGCCGGGATATGTCGACACCCACTGTCACGGTGGCGCCGGTGCTGACTTCACCGATCCTGATTCCAAGGCCGCTCTACGTGCCGTCCATTACCACCGCAGCCAGGGATCGACGACTCTGTTTGCTTCGACGGTGACTGCGGCAATTGACGACGTCGTCACGCAGATTGAGCGACTTCGTCGACTCGTCGACCTTGACGAGATCGCCGGCATCCACTTGGAGGGGCCGTTCCTGGCTGAGTCGCGGAAAGGGGCCCACGCCGTCGAGCTGTTGTGTGACCCAGATCCGGCATCTGTGGATCGGCTCATCGAGGCTGGCGGTTCGGCTCTCAAGATGGTGACTATCGCCCCGGAACGTGCGCACGGCTTGGAGGCGGTGGCCACCTTCAGTAACGCGGGGGTACACGCTGCTATCGGTCATACCGAATGTGACAACACGACGGCTAGCGCTGCAGTCGACGCCGGAGCAGACGTCGTGACCCATTTGTTCAATGCGATGCCATCCATCCATCACCGAAAGCCCGGTCCGGTGCCGCCGATGCTCACTGATTCTCGGGTGGTCTGTGAGCTCATCTGCGATGGCGTCCACTTGGCCCCGGACGTCATTCGGATGGCGATGTCGACCGCCTGCCCGAAACGCATCGCCTTGGTGACCGATGCTATGAGCGCGACCGGTCAGCCTGACGGCGACTACATTCTGGGTAGTTTGCCAGTGAAAGTTGTCGATGGGCGCGCCCGGTTGTTGGCTGCTGATGGTTCGCTGGGAGCGATAGCGGGATCGACTCTGACGATGGGTCGAGCGGTCGAGTTCGTTACTTCCGTCGTGGGTGTCCCGTTGGGTCGGGTTGCCGTCGTGGCGGCCACAACACCGGCCAGAATCCACGGTTTGGATGAGGTTGGCGCCATCGAAGAGGGCCGCTGGGCTGACTTGTGTCTCACTGACGCGAGGGGTCATCTGGTGCGCGTCGTTCGCCGCGGTGAGACAATCTGACGGCTACCGCGGTTGATTGAGCACTAAACTTTCCTTGCAGGGGGTCGCTCGGGCGTGAGCAATGACGCCCGAAAGATTGTTGATAGTGAGCTTGTCCAATGGGCAGGCGGCTAGCGTCGCCCTTCGGCTGCGAGGGCGGGGAAGAGGTGGCACCGTGAGCAGTGAGCTCGTTGACACGACGGAGATGTATCTGCGGACTTTCTACGAGCTGCTCGAGGAGGGCGTCGAACTGCGTCGGGCCCGTATCGTCGAGCGATTGCACCAGTCTGGCCCGACTGTCTCCCAGACCGTGGCTCGTATGGCGCGTGATGGCCTCGTAGTCGTCGAGTCTGATCGCTCGATCTCGCTGACCCAAGAAGGCCACGACGTGGCCCAGACTGTTATGCGCAAACATCGTCTGGCCGAATGTCTGCTTACCCAGGTCATTGGCCTTCGCCCCGATTTGGTGCATGACGAGGCATGCCGGTGGGAGCACGTCATTTCTGGCGAGGTTGAGAAGCGACTCACGGGGCTCCTTGACAACCCTGATGTTTCTCCGTACGGCTGCCCACTGCCGCCTGAACAAACTGGGTGTTGTCCGGATGGTTCCGTCCGCTTTCGTGACGACTCCATGCCCTTAGACGAGGTCATCGCCGAGGTTGGCTGTCCGGTCAGTGTGACTGTTACCCGGTTGTCAGAGTTCTTCCAAGCTACAGAGGGCAATCTCGCGGACGTTTACGCGGCCGGCTTATTGCCGGGTAAGAGCATTGAGGTCGATGATGACGCCGATGGTATCCGGTTGACCGGCTCTGAGGGTTCTGTCGTCGTCGATCCAGGGATCCTCTCGGGCCTATTCGTCGCTCAGAATTCCTGAGTCACGGTGACTGCGCCGCAATGAGTGTGCCTCAAACCCTGTGGCCCAGTCAGGTACTGAACTTGGACCAGATCGCCGCCCTCTGTGAATCAGGCTGGTACGACACCGCTGATTCCATGTTGAGAATGGTGCACGCATCTGAGTCTGACAATCCTCACCTAGTGCAGGCCGCTGCCGTAATGGCGGTAGCTCGCCGAGTCATGACTTTGGACGCTGAGGATTTTGAGGAAATTGGTGACGCCTTGCCAACCGATCTGCGATTCCGCCTTATTGACTCCGGTTTTCCGCACCATCCGCGTGCCGCAGCGAGAGGAGCGCTCGGTAGCCTCGTCCCTTTATACGAGCTTATGCTTGAGGTCCTTGACATCCGGATGCATCGTGAGGAGCCTCAGCAGGTCGTTATGGTCTGCCACATCCTGGGTGAATACTTAGCGCAGTTGGCCTGGCAACCGGTCTTAGGCGACGGCGGGGACCCTCTCACCCTTCCCGGCAAGGTTGGCGAGAAATGGGGTGGTGATGGTCAAGGCTGTGCCCACACCTCCGCTATGAATGCCACCGCGCGGCGCAGTCTGCATGCTGCCCAGGGAGACGAGGAGGGGTATACCTCGTACCTTGACAAATTCCACTCTCGGCTGGGGGAGGCCCTCGGAGTGTGCGCCATGAACCATGCCACTATCAGTGCCGGTGAGCGTCCCGACGTTGGCATCACCTGTCCTGCACCGTGCCAGTGGGCCTTGACTGGGACCCGGGAGGAGCGCAGAGCCCTTGACGCTCGGGTGCGTCTGGCTCGGATTTTCCAAGAGTCTGGCCTGGTGGCCCTGCGTCATCACGCCCCGGTGGGTCATTTCTTTGGGGTGCCGTCGGGCAGCGAGATCGGACATGCGTGGGTGACGACGTGGAACAAGCTCAACGAGCAGTGGGCTGATGGCTCCAATCCAATGCTCGACCCGTCGGCTCCGGGGTATGATGTTGATGTCTCTGACGAGGCGTTGCCTGGGATGTCCCGGGTGGTGTCGGTCATCGCTGCGCGGCCGATTCGAGCTGGTCATTTGCTTCAAGATTTGGGTGCCACCGCAATTGCCGAGTTGAAGGCTGCTTGAGATCCCGTTAAGTGCGGGTGCGTCGGGGAATAGTTCGGTGCTTGTTGCTGTTTGATGACGTACGGGCCGAGGCGCCACGGCGTTGCGGTCGACCGAACCTAAGCGATTACCGGGAGGTACAAGGTGGCAACCGTCGCATTGACCAAGGATAATTTCTCCTCGACCATCGATTCCAACGATGTCGTTCTCATCGACTTCTGGGCATCCTGGTGTGGGCCGTGTCAGCGGTTTTCGCCGATCTATGAGGACGCCAGTGGACGTCACTCGGACGTGACCTTCGCCAAGGTCGACACCGAGGACCAGCAGGAGCTGTCTGCCGGTCTGGAGATCACTTCCATCCCGACGATCATGGCCTTCCGCGCCGGATACCTTGTCTTCCGTCAGTCTGGTCTGCTGCAGGGTCGTCAGCTCGATGAGCTTATTGAGAAGGTCAAAGAGATCGACGTTGAGGATCTCAAGAAGCAGGCTGCGGCCCAAAGCCAGGGCTGACACCGGGTTTTCCATATCCCGCTGAAACGCGGGGTTCCAGGCCGGCGGCAGGGTGGTAACGTCCTGCCGTCGGCCTGTCTTTCGTCGTATCTCATAAGAAGCGATGGGGCGGGTCGTGGTGCCGAGCGCAGTGGTGCGTAGGCTGACCATGCCGTTCCTAGGAGTTATCCGTGACATCGAGAATCGAGGTGGCTGAGCTCGTCGAGACGACGCAGCCGGCCGGCCCGAAGCGCCGTATAGGTGTGGTGGCCGCAGTCGCTACCCTGGGCTCACTGCTTTTCGGCTACGACACCGGAGTGATTTCTGGCGCGTTGCCCTTCATGTATCTGCCCCATGGCGCCGGCGGTCTGGCGCTGACGTTGGGACACGAAGGTGCCATCGGTGGCACGCTTACCCTTGGCGCGGCTTTCGGCGGTCTCGTGGGCGGCATGATGAGCGACCGCTGGGGTCGTCGTCATAACCTCCTGACCCTGGCTGTCCTCTTCATCGTGGGAGCCTTGGGCACTGCCGTTTCCCCCAGCGTGTGGGTGATGCACCCCTTCCGAATAGTACTCGGATTCGCCGTAGGGGCGGCCTCAGCGACAGTGCCGGTTTACCTGTCGGAGACCTCACCTAAGCGGCTGCGTGGTCGGATCGTCGCGCTTGACCAGTTCATGATCGTCTTTGGGCAGCTGTTGGCTTTCTCCGTCAATGCCGCCATTTCAGCAGCTCACGGAGGACCCAGTTTGACGGTAACGGCGGATCCGTCGCGACGGCTGGCTCCGGGGACCTATTCGTGGGACACCCTGCAGGCCATGACGACCTCCCATGGCGGAACGATGAGCGACGAGGCTTTCCACGCCTTCCTCATGCAGCTGTCGGTGCCCGCCGGATCTGGTGGAGCGTGGCGGTGGATGCTAGTGGTATGCACCCTGCCCGCTATCGTGCTGTGGATCGGTATGAGGAGGATGCCCGAATCGGCACGTTGGTACTTGAGTCACGGTCGGCTCCGGGAGGCCATTGCATGTCTAAAGCAGGTGCGCGTCGAAGGGGTTGATGAGCCTGTCGTCGATGAGGTCACTGAGATGGTTGAACTCAACGGTGAGGGCGGCAGGCTCAGCCATCGTCGGCAGTGGGCGGCCGTGATGGAGTCACGGTGGACGCGTCGCCTTTTGCTGGTCGGGGTCCTCCTTGCTGCGGTTAACCAGACGACTGGCGTCAATACCGTCATGTACTACGCCCCTAAGGTGCTGGAGTTCGCAGGGATGAGCACCCAGGCGTCGATTATCGCCCAGGTGGCCAACGGTGTGATGTCTGTTATTGGGGCCGCCGCAGGCTTGTGGCTCATCGAACGGTTTGGCCGTCGTCACCTGCTTATCTTTGATGTCACCGCGGTCGGGGCGTGTCTTCTAGGCATTGCGGCCACGTTCGGGTTGGCGATTGCTCCTCATGTGGGTAGAGAGGTCCCGAAGTGGGCGCCCGTCCTCGTGCTCGTCCTAATGAGCATCTTCATGCTCATCGTGCAATCCACCAACGGCACAGTGGTGTGGACCATGCTTGGTGAGATGTTCCCGACCCGGATGCGCGGAGTGATGAACGGTGCTGCAGTATTTTGCGAATGGCTGGCGAATGCGACCATCACGTGGACCTTCCCAGCTATGCTCGCAGGGCTCGGAGGCGCGGGAACCTACCTGACCTATGGCCTAGTAAACCTTGTCATCGCGTTGGTCCTCGTTAAGGTCATGCCGGAGACGAAGGGGCGCTCATTAGAGGAGATCGAGGTCGAGATGAAACGGCGCTACGCCTGAGGGCGGACCGATTTTTACTCCCTACGGTCTCAGACGGCAGGTGGGAAACGTTTTCCCTTGCCGGGAGCGATTTGTATGGCGGCCCCGATAGGATTCGAACCTACGACACATGGTTTAGGAAACCACTGCTCTATCCCCTGAGCTACGGGGCCATGCCCACAAACGGCCCTACTAGACTAGTCCGGCAGAGCTGGCTGAACCAACTTCGAAACCTTTGTCGTCGTGGGGTGGGTTGTCCACTTGGTGATCGCATGTCGCCCGGGTGACTACCCAGTCCGACGCTATCCCCCTCACCTCATCGGATCGACTTTCTTCACCCAGGTGGCATATCGAGTCCCGCACCCGCAGGTGGGCCTCAGAGGCTGCGTATCTAGAAGCCTTCCCTGCCAGAGCAGCGGCGCGTCACCCTGGTAGGGGATTTGCCGCTAAAGACGGCAGTCTCCCCGGGCCTTCCCAGGACCACCATGCTAGGAACGCTTGACGGCCAGCTCACCCTTGCCAGTGATCTCACGGAGGGGAGTTTCGGGGACCGCCGCACCTGACGGAGTGGCGTGCTCTGGCTTGTTAGCGGACCCTTCCCGATAGACTGACGGCGTCTATTAACACGTAGGGGAGCCAGGATGAGTGAAGAAGGGCTTGCGGCTGCACGCCAGAAAATGACCGAGGCAGGTGTCGATCCCGTCGCCATTGAGGTCTTCACCTCCTACTACCACCAGCTCGAGACCGGCGATACCGGGCTCATCCGCGAGGACACCATCTCCCCGCTCACCGATCCGCCGATGCTCGACGACGTTGAGGTCAGCGAAGCGCAGGCTGCTGAAGCCCTTGATAAGACCGTCATCATCAAGCTCAACGGTGGGCTCGGAACCTCGATGGGCCTTGACCGAGCCAAGTCACTGCTCGAGGTGCGTGATGGAAAGTCCTTCCTTGACATCATCGCCATCCAGGTGCTCTCGGCGCGCAAGGCCTTTGGTGCCCGGCTGCCGCTGATGTTCATGAATTCTTTCAATACCCGTGAGGACACCCTCAAGGCCCTCGAGAAGTACCCAGACTTGGCTGTCGACGCCTTGGAGCTCGACTTTCTACAAGATCAAGAGCCGAAGCTTGACGCCGAGACCCTCGCCCCGGTCGAGTGGGTGAAGAACCCCTCCCTCGAGTGGTGTCCTCCGGGCCACGGCGACCTCTATACCGCCCTGCTCGGGTCCGGCGCCCTCGACCATCTACTCGAAGCCGGATACAAATACGCCTCGGTTTCTAACGGTGACAATCTCGGCGCTGTTCCCGACGGTCGTCTCGCAGGGTGGTTTGCAACGTCGGGCGCGCCCTACGCTGCTGAGTTGTGCCGTCGCACTATCAACGACAAGAAGGGCGGCCACCTGGCCATCCGTAAGTCCGACGATCAGCTCATCCTGCGCGATACCGCACAGACGGCTGCCGAGGAAATGGACTATTTCACCGACGAGCATCGCCACCCCTTCTTCCACACCAACAATCTGTGGTTCGACCTTGAGGCCCTCAAGAAGGTGCTCGACGAGCGGCACGGCGTCATGGGCCTGCAAATTATTCGCAACGAGAAGACGGTCGATCCGAAGGATTCCTCATCCACTCCCGTCATCCAGATCGAGTCCGCCATGGGAGGCGCTATTGAGGTCTTCGAAGGCGCCACCTGCATCTGCGTCGATCGCTCCCGGTTCCTACCGGTCAAGACGACCAACGAGCTGCTGCTGCTCCGCTCCGATGTCTATGACCTTGACGATTCGGGCCACCTCGTCAAGACTACGCACGAGACCTGCGCGGTCGACCTTGATAAGGAGTTTTACAAGAAGGTCGGTGATTTCGTCGATCGCATTCCTGAGCCGCCGTCTCTGCGTCGCGCCACCTCGCTCAACGTCAAGGGAGACTGGACTTTCGGTTCGGGAGTTGTCGTCGAGGGGGATGCTTCGCTGGCCACTGAGAAGCCCCTGACGATACCCGATGGGACCGTGCTCACGGGTGATATTCCCGGCGAGACGAAGTGACACCGGATCAGCAGTGCTGGGAGGCGGTAGCTGCGGTCCTGACCGGACAGCGAATTACCGCCCCTGACAAGCCAGGATGGCAGGCCGTCGATCTCGTAGAGTGGCTGGCCGGGCAAGGGTGGCCGGCGGGCCGGTTGGCGGGTAGGCGTGCCGAGTTTCAGCAGGCCAGGCGATCGTGGCCCGCCCCGATCCCCGACGATTTATCCACAGGACTGGAGTTCGCTCGCTACGGAGCGTTACTAGCCCAGGTTCGTCGGATCACTGGCCTTGATGGCTTGAGCGCCACGGTGCACCGGGGTGCGGTGGTCATTGGGCCGGACGAGGCTCGTCTGTTGGCCGAGCGTCCACCGCACAGCCTGTTGCACTGAATCTGACAGCCTTGCCCTCACTGGACCGGACGGGAGCGCAGCTCGTCGCGGATCTCGATAAGCAGGTCGGCGGTGGTGGGGGCAGCCACTGGTTCATCCTTGGCAGGCTTGAGCTTTGCCGTAGCCACCTCGATGGGCTTGATGAGTCCGAAGTAAATGACGAGGGACATGACGAAGAAGGAGATGACGTCGGTGATAAAGGTGCCGACGTGGACCCCGCCCGGAACCCAGCCGGAGAAGTTCGGGGTCCCGCCGAGCTTGCCGATCAGGTCCATGATGATCGTCGTAAATGATTTGACCACGGTGGAAAACGCGCTGCCGAGGATGAATGCGACGGCGAGTTCAATGAGATTGCCACGCATCAGGAAGTCCTTGAATCCCTTCACAGGGCTCCTTTCGGTTTGGTGTGTTGCCCGCAGACGTCGGGCCTGCTAAGAACGGTAACGGTACTGGGAAGGCTTGGCTAATACGGTTCGTTGTGTCTTGCCAGCCGCGTATTCACTCCACCACCAATCCCAAAGGCTGCCCCTGGCCGGCTACCGCGATCGCCGCGGCATCGGCTGATCCGGTGGATACCACGACGAGTTCCGTTGACGGAGAGCCCTGGATGAGTCCACCTCCACTGGTAGGCAGGCTCCGGATGATGGCGCCACGCGTCAGGACGTGCGGGGTTCCGTCCTCGCTAGGAGAGACGACGGATACCTGCTGGCCTACCTGCAACATTCCGACCATCGACGAGTCGGCCAAGTGGATGCCAACGAGCGCTTTTCCAGACCCGGTCGCGGACCCGGACAGTACCGCTGAGGTTGTCAGGATCGTCCCCTCGGTGATCCGCACCGATGCTTGGCGGCCCTCGACTTGCGCAAGGGCGGCTGCCTCGTGGGGGAGAATGCCTGGATCAATCCGGATAGTGCGAAGGTCAGAGCGTTGAATGACGCGACCGCCTTCGATGGCGCGCGCGGCAACCACAACTTCACGTCCGGAAGACGAGGTCGCCATTCCTGGGGATGCCACCAGAAGTACCGCGAGGGCCGCGAGGAGGGCAGCTAACCCACGCCGGTGGCGGGCCACCATGACGTGCACGCGTCGCCGCGCGGTGGATCTATTGGTAAAGCTTGGGCGTCGGGGGTCCTGGGAGTTCTTCGATGTCAGTCTCACACTCACAGTTATCGGCAGGCCAGAACAGAATATTCAGTTATCCACAGGGCAATTTTGAAGTTGCCTCACCCAAGCTCATGTTAGGACGCGCTTTCGGAGGCCTTTGTGGTCGCGGACGATGACGACGAGGACGACTCAGACTTCGTCGAGGGGTCCGCGAAGGTTGGCGTGGAGCTATCCCCGGTGGCTGCTTTTGATGCGCTCTTGGTGTGATTGTCGGTGGAGTAGAACCCCGAACCCTTGAAAACTACCCCGACCGCGCTGAAGACCTTGCGCAGAGTGCCCTCGCAGGATGGGCAGACAGTCAGCGAGGAGTCGCTGAACTTCTGCACAACCTCGAGGTCACGGCCGCAGTTATTGCATTGGTACTGGTAGGTGGGCATGATCTCCTCGTTCCGGCGGTATCGGGCGCCTGTCGAATGATAGGCGCGCCACCGGGTACCAGGAAACTCCGCGTCACTTACTGGCCCAGCAAGTGCAGTCCGCTGGGGGTGAGCGCTGCTGTGACGGGCTTGTCCCATGGCTCGCGGGGCACCTCATCGAGAATCTCGTCGTTGTTGACGACTGCCCATACGGGAACGCCGCGGGCTCGGTAGGTGAGAACACGGTCGTACCAGCCACCGCCCACGCCGACGCGGTATCCGGATCGGTCGACGAAGAGCGCCGAGCACAGCACCACCTCGACCTGGTCGATCGCTGAGGCAGGGAGAACGGGAGCTATCGGCTCGGGGATTTGCCATAGGCCGGTTCGTACGTTTTTGCTGTCGTACCACGCCCAGGCCGGTTCGTGAAGTGGGTGGCCACGGCCGTCGGTCAAAACGGGTGCCAGGACCTTCTTGCCTATCATGACGAGGGTGTCGGCAAGATCCATAGTGTCAGGTTCATCGCCACGAGAGAGGTAGAGGGCGACCTTGTGGGCCCACAGCAACCGACTCATGGCATGCTCGGTGCGTCGATCGTCGCGGCTCATCCGCGTTCGGTGATCTAATGCGGCACGACGAGCGAGGCAGCGGCATCGCAACTCCTCCTTGCCGAGTTGAGGATCCACTCCGGCGGGTCTCCTATCTGACGGAACATGGTCTGTCGTCACTACCTCATGCTATGCCCAAGCCGAGTCGCTGCCTGGCAGACAACATAATGCCCTCTAGGGTGATGTCATGGCGTTGTTCCACAGGAAGAAGCAGGTCGAGGCCCCCGAACCCGAAGCGGAGCCTCTCGGCCTGCCGGGAGCGCCGGAGACGGATATGTCAGGTCGTCGATCTGTCGACGATCATCGCGACTACCTGTGCAGCCTGGTGCAAGCCGTCCCGCCAGTAACCGTGGAAGTGCCGAGAGCCGTTGGTCTGGCTGTCTGTGAGGACGTCCACGCACCCTATGACGTTCCAGTCGTGACGACGGCGATCAATGACGGCTACGCCCTCGATTCGGCGTCGACTCGAATGGCCGGACGTCCCGGTGCCATCGAGGTTCAGGTTGACCGACGCCCACCTAGCCCGGTCATCCCCGGTACTGCTGTGCGGGTCATAGCTGGATCTCTGCTTCCCGAGGGGACCGACTGCGTCCTCCCTTTAGACCTGTTAAATGTCGATGGCGACATCGTGCTGTTCTCACCGGTGAAGAGATGGGCCGGGGCCCGACTTGCGGGCTCGGATTACGGCGCTGGCGAAGTTCTGGTACGTAACGGGACGATCCTGCACCCCGGCATTATCTCGGTGCTCGCTTCGGCCGGAATTGACGAGGTGTTCGTCCGTCCGCGCCCCAAGGTTGTCATTGTTGCAGTGCGTGCTGATGAGGACCAGCGGGGGGAGATTGAGCGAAGGGCTCGGGCCAATGGTGCCGAGGATGTTGCGTCCCTTGACGCGACTGCTGCCGCTATCGAAGCTGCTACCCGAGCACTCGACGTGAATGTCACGGTCGTTTCCACCAGTACCTCTAGTGACAATGAGTTGATGCGGTTGCTGGCGAATGCTGCACGTGGAGCTGATCTTGTGATCGCTACCAGCGACCGGATAGCTGTGGGTCAGCAGGACCCCGTATCTTCGGTGTTGCCGCGAATGGGAGGTGCCGACTTCGCCAGAGTGGCGATGGAGCCTGGCGCGAATCAAGGGTTCGCCCTGATAGATCCGGGTTTGGTTCCCCTCGTCGTCCTGCCGGTTGGGCCTGGGCCAGCTCTCGTTTCCTTCATGGCCTTTGTGCAACCCCTTCTGCGCAAATTATCGGGGCTGCCGCCGACCGAGAAGCTCACGGCTGAGACGGATCGACCGATTGTGCGGCATCCAGAATCCACCACGTTCGTCCCGGTACGTTTAGCGCGGGTAGGTGGTCGCCCGGTGCTATCGCGAGCAGGGATGGGGGATGTCACCCATGTCGTCGATTTGTCGATGTCCGACGCCATCGCTGTTGTCGGGGCGGGGGATGAGCCAGTTCCCACCGGAATGCCGCTAACCTGTTGGCGGTTGAGGTGACGTCGTGACCTCATCGCGTCTGCCGTGGGGGGTGTCGATGCCGCGGCATCGACACTGGCCAGTGACAATGCAAGCCGGCGGGGTGGTATTGCGCCCGCTGCGTTGTGCCGACCAGGTGAGGTGGACGACGACACGGGAACTCGATTGGGACTGGCTAGGCCCGTGGGAGGCCACCAAGCCTCCCGGCTCTCGAGAGCGGGTTGGCGGCTACCTTACGATGGTTTCCCGGAATCACCGACGAGCCAAAGGAGGCTCCTCTTTGCCGTGGGCGATTGGATGGGATGATGGTTGGCCCGATTGTCCCGTCGCGAACCGAGCCACCACGCCGCTTATCGGGCAATTGACGGTGTCGTCGATTTCATTGGGGTCTGCGATGTCGTGCTCGATGGGCTATTGGGTGGCTTCCGCCTATGCTGGTAAGGGAATTGCACCCACTGCAGTGGCGTTGGCGTGTGATTACGTTTTCCAGGTCATAGGGTTGCATCGCGTTGAGATCTGCGTGCGGCCGGAAAACACCAAGAGTTTGCGCGTCGTCGAAAAGCTTGGCCTGACGGAGGAAGGGGTCCGGCCAGCATACCTGCATATCGACGGCCAATGGCGCGACCATCGAGTGTTCCGCTTGTTAGCTGATGATTATCCTGATGGGGTTCTGCGCAATTACCTGGTCAACCATCTTCTTCCAGGGTCTGCGGTAGGGGAAGACGAGGGCTGAACCACATCGCTGTGATTCGTTTCCCGACACTCCGCGTGTGGTCCCGGCGACACGCCGAAGCCTCCCCGTAGCGTGTCATTCGTGCAAGCCCTCCAAGCTGTCCTCATTGCCATCGTCCTCGTGGGGTGGATCGCTTACCTCGTCCCCATGGTCGTCAATCGACGACGGTCCCAAGAGGTTACTGACGACAAGCACGAGGACTTTCCGGACACCATGAGCGTGGTATCTCGGGGCTCCTGCACAGTCACTCCTGGCGACACCGACGAGGGCCCCGGGGTGGAGCTCTCCACTCCGTACACAAGGTCATATGCACGTTGGAATCTGAGGCGTTCATGGGCGGTGGCCGCCCGACGCCGGATGACGACGATGTTGGTGCTGTTAGGGCTGACGGTGCTGTCGATGGTGCTTGCTGTTGTTGACGTGACGCCATGGTGGCTGGTGGCCGTCTTCGCGCTGTTGGTGGTGGGCTTCTTTGTCCTTGCCCGCTGGTCCGTGGTGGCAATGGCCAAGCGCTTCGATCGCAGATACGCGCTCATCGATAAAGGATGGGACGAAGACACGGTAGTATTGGAGGTGAGCACGGAGCCCTTTCGTGCCGAGGTCGAGCCCACCTCCTGGACCATCGACCTCGACCGTCCAGTGACGGCGCCGGAAGGCTCCCTGTGGAACGACGTCGTCGTCACTGCCCCGACCTATGTCTCGACGCCGCTGAGCGCCCGGACAGTCCGCACCATTGACCTGTCCGCGCCCGGGCCGGTTCCCGGCCAGGTTGACACCCCTGTCGTTGTCGAGGAGATGGTTGGGAAGTCCGACGATGGGCAGTCTGCGGGAGCGCACGAGGGTCCCTCGGGGGTCGTCGGAATTGCGTCGGCCTGAACCGAGTTCTGACGGCATGGGATTGACACAATGACACCTGTGTTTTCCGGTCTGATGCTGTGCGCGGTTCCCCCGCTGTTGTTTTTGTCGTTTTGGGTGTCAATGAGGTTCAGCCACGCGAGGCTGTCGGTGACGCCCTCGATGCGTTAGAGCTCCCTGGCTCTCAATTGCTCTCAGAGGTATTGTCCATGTTGCCGTGGGGAGAGTGCGGGGTGCTCTGTCGGTAGTCGCCGGTGGTGTGTTCGGCAAATGGGGCTGTCAACCATCGAAATGATAATTTAGGGTGCTGCGCGCTGCCCTTGGTGATGTTGCTGGTGAAGGAGGGGGATCCTGAGCGGATGGGCTCTCTTTGCCAACTGATTCGTAGCGTGACGCAGATTGCCCGAGTGTGGTAGCTTAACTGTGCCGTTGGGGCATTGGCGCAGTTGGTAGCGCGTCTCGTTCGCAATGAGAAGGTCAGGG
>ERZ1023183.18-NODE-18-length-74877-cov-9.898559_pt1 | contig 74877 bp, 83 predicted proteins | sample MGYA00521095_ERZ1023183 | MGnify/ENA primary metagenome ERZ1023183 (study PRJEB32759, sample SAMN07749889) | skin metagenome | biome: transportation; feature: city; material: polyester macromolecule | host: Homo sapiens | place: Hong Kong:TW line | collected... | reverse complement strand
CGAACGCGCCGGCCCGCCGGAGACGGGCCTCGAGGGACTTCTCCGTGCGAACGGCGAAGGTGTTCGTCAGGTGTGTCCTGTCCCGCAGCACGATGGTGTTGTCGACGATGGGCGCCGACGTGCCCCCGTGAACGGTGGCGCGGTTGATGAGGTCGTTCATCGAGACGAGCTCCATGTCGGTGCCCTTGACCGCCTCCCGCATCGCGGGGGTGGTGCTGCCGTCCCAGTCCTTCGTCCCGCGGCGGCCGAAACCGCAGTAGGTGCGGGCGTTGATCTTCTCCCGCCGCGCGGTCGCGAGGCATGCCGGGACCCCATCGGCGAGGCGGGCCTCGGAGGGATCGGGCTTCGGGGTGTCGGCGACGAGGATGACCTTCCCCGCCCCGGCCTTCCGCAGCCTGCGGTTCGCATCACGGATGCCCTCGGCGGACACCCGGGAGGTCGTCGACATGAGCACGAGGTCCGGGCGGTCACGCCTGACGTGCGCGAGCACCTTCGCCGAGTACGCCCTCGACGAGCGCGTGGTCCCTTCCCGGAGGAAGGCGAACGCCGTGCCGGACCTCGTGCGCGGGTAGAGGCGCCATCCGTGCCTGCTCCCGATCGTGGACAGCGGCGTCCACCACTGGGCCATCATCGAGTCGCCGACGAGGTACACCTTGACCGGACCCTCGCCGAAGGATCGTGTCGAGGGTTCTGCCGCCTCCGCGAGCCGGTGGTCCTGCGAAGGGTAGATGGAGGCGACATCGTCCACCGCGGCCTCGATCGCGGGCCTGATCGCCGGGTTGCCAGCCCAACGGTTGTACCGAGGGCGTGGTGCCTGGCGGCGCGGCGCGCGGTCGCGGGAGACGGACCGGGCGGGCTTCTGCGTGGCGGTCTGGGTCTCGCGCACCGGCCGGGGACCGGGGTCGTCCGAGCGGGCACAACCCGCGAGCAGGCAGGGAACGAGAAGGACGATGGCCAGGAACGCCCCCACCATCTCCCTGCGGTTCATCCGCCACCCTCCGTCTCGAGCCGCGTGCGCGCCCATCATCGGCGACGATGACCGTCTCCGGCGAACCGGGCCGGGCCGCGAGTGCGCCGAACGCCCACGCCGTCGACCCACCCCTACGGAGGGTGATGGCCCGCTCCACGCCTCACTACCGTCGACGTCATGACGGCCCCGCCCGCCCGCTCCGACGCCCTCGCCCGCCGCCTGCTGACGTCCGGGGTGCTCTTCGGCATCGGGGTCGCCGCCTTCGTCGACGAGACGGTCTTCCACCAGCTGCTCCACTGGCACCACTTCTACGACCGGTCGACCACCCGGGTGGGTCTCGTCTCGGACGGCCTGTTCCACGCCTTCGGCTGGTTCACGGCGGTCGCCGGGCTGTTCCTCCTCGCCGACGTCCGGCGGCGCGGGGGTCCCCGGCTGCCGCGGTGGTGGCCCGCGGTCGCGATCGGGGCCGGCGGTTTCCAGCTGTTCGACGGCACGATCAACCACAAGCTGCTCCGCGTCCATCAGCTGCGGTACGAACCGATCCCGATCACCACCCCCGGTGGTGGCCCGTACGAGCCGGTGGACAACCTCGTCGTCTATGACGTCGTGTGGTTGATCGTCGCCATCGCGCTCATCGTCGTCGGAACCTGGCTGTGGCGGTCGGGGTCGCGCGGTCGCGGGGCGGCCCGTGCATGAGCACGCGGCGGGGTCGTCGATCCCGCTGACCGCGGTCGTCCTGGGCGGGGCGCTGCTCGTCCTGCTCGGTGCCTACCTGGCCGCGGTCGTGGCGGGCGCCCGGCGGGGTCGACCATGGCCGCTGTGGCGCACCGGGTGCGCGGTCGCCGGGGTGGTGTGCGGCCTGGTCGCGGTCGGGCCGCTGGGCTCCGCCGCGCACCACGACTTCGTCGCCCACATGTGGGGGCACCTGCTGCTCGGGATGGCCGGGCCGCTGCTGCTCGTCCTGTCCGCACCCGTCACGGTCGCGCTGCGCGGGCTGCCCGTGCGGGCGGCCCGTTCGCTCTCGGCGGTGCTCGCCAGCCCGTACGTCCGCACCATCGCACACCCGGTGACGGCGGCGACGCTCAACGTCGGTGGCCTCTGGTTGCTCTACACGACTTCGCTGCACGGCTGGATGCACACCTCGAACGTGTGGCACCTCGTCATCCACGCGCACGTTCTGCTCGCCGGATGGGTCTTCACCGCGGCGATCCTCCAGGTCGACCCGGTCGCGCACCCGACGAGCCATCGGTTGCGCGCCGGGGTGCTCATCGGCTTCCTCGCGCTCCACTCGATCCTCGCCAAGCGCATCTACGCCCACCCGCCCGCGGGGGTTCCCACGGGCGAGGCGCAGGCCGGTGCGCAGCTCATGTACTACGGCGGCGACTACATCGACGTCGTGCTCATCGCCCTGCTCTGCCTCGACTGGTACCGACGCACCGCGGTGACGAATCCCGTCCCGCCAGCGGCCGTCTCCGCTCGATCCTGACACGGGGCACGAGGAGGGTGTAGAGGTGTATCACGGGTGTATCGTGGGTGCATGGCGCTGAACATCAAGAATCCCAGGGTGCAGGAGCTCGCGCGGCGGGCTGCCGAGGCGACCGGCCGCACCCAGGTGTCGGTGATGGAGGAGGCTCTCGAGCGGTTCCTCGCCGGGGCCACGCAGGTGCGTACCACCGACGCCAACGACCGGGCGCGCACCCTCATCGCGCAGCTCCAGGCCGAGTTCGGTCCCGAGGACCTCGCTGGGGCGCACGCCGATCTGGCCGACCTGTATGACTCGGACGGACTGCCTCGATGATCGTCGACACGTCGGCCCTGATGGCGATCGTCATGGGCGAGTCCGACGCAGACCTCCTGGTGGAGACCCTCCTCGGTGCGACGTCACTGTCCATCTCCGCCGCTACGTACGTCGAGTGCGGGATCGTCGTCGACCGGCGAGCCAGCCCGGCCGGTCGCCGTCGGTTCGACGAGCTCCTGCGCGTCCTGGGGGTCAGGGTGCGGGACGTCGCTGCGGAGGAAGCCCGCGTCGCGCGGGCGGCCTATCGAGACTTCGGACGGGGCAGCGGGCACCCGGCTGGCCTGAACCTTGGCGATTGTTTCAGCTATGCCGCCGCCATCACCGCCGACGAGCCGCTCCTGTACAAGGGTGAGGACTTCGCACACACGGACGTTCGGCCTGCCCTCAGCAGGTGATGCACATGTCAGGCGCTGACCACGCGAGAGGGCCGGCGCCACTCCGTGGCACCGACCCTCTCGCGTTCACCGCTCGATCAGATGTCGAAGTACATCTCGAACAGATCTGGGGGGATTGCGAACGTTGGGAAACGCTAAAGATCGTTGATATTCCGGGGTTTCACCTGTGGACAGCGTTTGTGGATAACTGCCTGTTTCTGTACCTGCGTGGGTAACCAAATGGGAACCTGCGGCCCTAGTCCGTTGCCCCTAGCGGGTCTGCGGGCGGGGCAGGGCCGGCGCGGTCGCCGCGAGAGCAGGTGCTCGACGAGGTCAGGGTGCGCCGCCACGAGCGCGATGCCCTCGCAGGGCACGCCGGGGCCGGTGCCCCGTATGGCGATGATCCGAAGCGGCTCACCGCTGGCGAGGAGCCGGGCGAAGCGCCGTGCATGCCCCTTCGCGATGTAGGCGGCGACCGGCGCCCCGTCGCCGGTCCTCGGTGACGGCGACGACGTTCGGGTCGTGGGGGGTTGTCGGGCTCGGGCACGAGGCGCACGGTCGGAGCCGGGGGTGAAGTCGCCACGGCGGCATGCGTCGGGGCGGTACTGCTCGCCGCGTGCCTTCGCGACGTGTAGACCGACCTTCGCGAGACGCCGGTCGGTCGGGCCGACGAGGAGCCTGGTCGAGTCCTCGCAGAGCGTGAGGTTAGGGCACGAGGTGCAGCGGTGGCGGGCTGCCCGTCGAAGCGGTGCGGGTCGTCGTGGTCGACGTAGCGCGAAGGTTTGCCGTCGGCGAGGAGCCGAGGCGCGTCGGTGTCCGTCGAGGTCGTGGGGGTCGTCGTCCGCTGGCGGCGCTTGAGCCATTCGAGCATCCCCGAAGCGTGCCAGCCGCGCGCGCGGTCTCGGTAGGGGCGAGCGCGGTCGGTGGTGGGCTCTAGGTTGCGCGGTATGGATCTTCGGCCATTCTCCGGCGGGAGGAGCGGGGGCGGGGATAGCGTGCGGGGCATGATCCGTCGCACTGCCGCCGCCCTGTCCGCCGTGATGCTCCTTGCTGGGTGCGGGGGAGGTGGCGACGAGGAGTCTCCCGCCGAGACAACCACCTCGGCCGAGGCACCCTCGCCGACGTCGGAGGCTCAGGCCGTGACGGACGAGGAGCTGACTGCCTACCTCGAGGAGCAGAACGTCGGCCGCCCGATCGCGGAGTCGTGCGGCGGGGACCTCTCGAAGTGGCAGTGCTTCTTCGATTCGTTCGAGGTCCGCAGCGAGTCGAGCGTGCTTGTGAACCTGTCGACGCCGGGCGACGTGTCCGAGGACGAGCAGGAAGCGCTGGCCGAGGACGCGGGCCGGTGGGTGAAGAACATGATGACGCTGACGGACGATGCGCCGATGGACCTCGACACGGTCGTGGTCTACGTCAACGGCGTCGACCAGGGGACGACGCGGGTCTGACATGCGGGTCGCGAGCCGAGGCAGGGACGCACCGAAGACGCGACCTTCGCGGCGAAGGTGCTCGCCACCGCCGATGACCTCTCGGGCTGGCGACGGTGGCTCGTGCGTCGTCGGGTCCGGCGACTCGTCGGCCCGGTGTGGTGGGACGTTGCGACGCTGAGCCCGTCAGACGACGACGCGGCGGCCTTTCACGTCACGCTCGGCCTGCAACTCGTGGCGGTGCGGGATGAGCGGCAGGGCCGGGCCGTCGAGCGTTCGGACGACCTCGGGAGACTGCACCGCGCGTACTGCGAGCCGCGCGACGAGGTGCTCGTCGAGCAGGTGTTGCGGGATCTGCGGCGACTCGCGGCGGGGCGCTAGTGCGCGTCTGGGATCTCGGGGCAGAGTGACGCCGTGACTGTCGAAGCGTGGGAGCGCCGAGCCGAGGTGCCGTTGACCCTGCTCGCTCTGGCCTTTCTCGTGGCCTATGCGTGGCCGGTGCTCGACCCTCGGCTCGACCCCGACCTATCGACCTTCTTCGTCGTCGTCTCGTGGACTGTCTGGGTGGCCTTCGCCGTCGATCTCGCGGTGCGGCTCATGTTGGCGAAGGATCGCAAGGCGTACGCGCTGAGCCACTGGTACGACTTCGCCCTCGTCGCGCTGCCGCTACTTCGTCCGTTGCGCCTGCTGCGGCTGCTCGCGCTACTGCGGATCCTCGACCGCTCGCTGGCGGGTCGGGTGCTCGTCTACGTCGCGGGAGCGGCGACCGCTCTCGTCGGGCTGGGTGCGCTCGCCGTGCTCGACGCCGAGCGGGACGCCGAGGGCGCCAACATTACGAGCGCCGGTGACGCCTTGTGGTGGGCGTTCACGACGGTGACGACGGTCGGTTACGGCGACCGCTTCCCGGTGACTACCGAGGGCCGGGCGGTCGCCGTCGTGCTCATGGTGGCGGGCATCGGCGTCGTTGGCGCGGTGACTGCTGCCGTGGCCTCGTGGATCCTCGACCGTGCCGCCGCTGAGCGTCGCGCCGAGCGGGTCGAGCCCTAGCGCGCCGCCGTCCAGACGATGCGCCCGCCACGGCGAGGCAGGGGCCTCGGGTGCTCGTCCTCGGGGATCTCGAGGACCCGCTCGTCGGTGATGCCCGCGGGTCCCGCGTCCGGGCCCGACTCTGGAGGGCGGCGAAGGATAGAGCATCCTTGCCAACGGCGCAATATGGTATGGGCTCGGGATCGTGACTGACTCGTTACCTAAATCCCGTCCGCAGGGATCACCTCGAGCGCCGGGCGCGTCCCGCGCCACCCTTGCCACGCGGCCCGCTCGGGGGTCAGGTCGTCGAGCACCGGCGGCGAGGGCTTCGGCATACGTCCAAAGGTCTGCGCGGTCGAGTTGAGCGTCGGCGGACGAGTAGAGACCGGCCCGGCGATGCTGCCACCGCCACGACGGGCGGGCACGCTCACTCATCATCGTCGCCTTCGTCGTCGAGCCCGAGCATCGGCGCGAGGTCGAGGGCCTCGAAGCGCTCCAGGACCGCGAGGGCCGCGGCCCTCTCCTCGTCGGTGATCGGCGGCACGAGATCGCTCGTCGCGGTGCTCATGCGCGCCTCCTTCGCCGTGCTGCGCGGCTCGACCGCTTCGGCTGCCACCGCTGCCCGCCCGCCTTCGCCTTCGCCTTCGGCTTCGGGACCGGCTCCGGCTGCTCGGGCTCCGGTACCGGTTCCGGTGCGGTGGCGAGCCGCCGGGGCCGCCTCGGGGTCGGGGGCCGCTCGGGCGCGAGAAAGCCGTCGATGAGGACGTGCCCGCCGTACACGCCCGTTCCGTGGGTCGTGCGACCGAAGAGGACGCACCTCTCACGGACGGGGCAGGGGCGAGGGCCCGAGCAGTAGACCTCGACGAGGTCGGCGGCCTCGGCCTGCGAGCGGGCCTCGGTGAAGAGGTCCGCGTCCTCGGGCTCGGGGTCCCGGCAGGCGGCGAGGTCGTGCCATCCGAGATCATCGTCAGGGCGCGTGCGGTCACGGGTGCGGGGGCGAGGGGGCAGGCCGAGCGCCGCCTCGCGCTCGGCGCGACGATGCGCCGTCCTGGCCCGGTCGATCTCGCGACGCTCGGCGTCGTCGAGGTCGTCCGGGACCGGCTGCGCGCTCATCGCTTCGCCCCCTTCGTCCGCCAGGCCAGCGGCTGGCCTGCCAGGGCTGCGGCCCGCCACGCGTGGATCTCACGGGCCGTCTCGTCGTCGCGGTCCGGGTCGAGGTCGTCGGGGCGCTCCGCGGCGAGGTCGTCCTCGGTGAGCGGCGGCGGGCGGTACCGGCGGCGCGCGGCGAGGCTGCGGTCAAGCGCGACGCTCATCGCGTCGTCGTCGCCGAGGTCGCGGCGCTCGCCGGGCGCGAGGTAATCGTCTGCGAAGAGGGTCGGGCGCGTGGTCTGCCGCCTGCGCTTGGGCTGCATCTCAGATCACACCCCTGATTCCATACGCGCCGCGCGCAGCGCCGCGACGCTGGGGCCTGCCACCGCCGATGACGTTGCCGTCCTCGTCAACCTCGGGCAGGCGAAGCGAGGCGATGAGCCGAATGAGATTCTGCTGCTGCTGGCGGGCCTCGACGACGTGCGCGGCGGCGACGGTCTCGCCGTGCCGGTTCTGCTGGGTGTCCGGGGCGTCGATCGCTGCGAGGCGCTCGAGGGTGTCAAGGCATCGGCAGGCCTCGACGAGGACGACCTCTTCCCACGGGTGCAGGTCGAAGCGGCTGTGAACCTCGGCCCAGAGGGCCGCGCCACGCTCCCCGAGGTCGCTCGGCGGCTCGAGGTGGTCGTCGATCTCGTTGTCGCTCATGGATCTACTCCTTAGTTGAGGGGTTCGGGGGCCTGTGCTGGGCCTCCGCTGTTATTGGGAATGATTCTCATCGGGGCTTTTCAGGGTTCGCAGAGCCTGAGGCGTTATGCGAGCCGGACCCGCTGGCGAAGGGGGCGAAGGGGTGTACCCCCCACCCCCCCGAGGGCAGGGCGGGCGCGGTCGGCGTCGCGCCCGCCCTGCTGCTCGAGCCCGACGGCGTGCTCGTCGCCGCCGAGGTGTGCCAGCCACCGCGGGGCACCGCAGGGCAGGGCAGGGCATGCACCTCGAGCACCTCGAGCACCTCGTGCTCCTCGTCGTGCCCGAGGTCCTCGCGCCGCGCTTCGCCGGTGCTGCGCCTGCTCGGGCTGCCCCGCCCGCCGGGCCGCGAGGTGCGGCCCGGCTGCGGGTGCTGCGTGGCTGGCGTGAGTGCTCATGCGCGGTGCGCTGCGCCCTGCCGGTGCGCCTCGCGCAGGTGGCGCGGTACGTGCTTCGCGAGCGAGGTGTGCTGCCACCCCTCGTCTTCCTCGCGCACCGCGAGAGCGACGAGGGCGTCGGGGATGCCGCCCACGACGTGACGCGCTGCCGCTGCGATCGCCTGCCGCTCCGCCAGCGGGGGCACGAGCCTGGGTGCCGTGGGCTTCTCGGCCACGGCGGCGAGGGCCTTGACCTCCTCGACGAGCGGCTCGAGGTCGAGCCGCGATGCGGCAGGCAGGCGGGCGGCCACGACGGACGCGCCGCCCTCGTCGGCGGCGAGGTCGACGAGAGCCGCGACGCCGGACCGCAGGGCCGCGAGCCGGGCCTCGACGTCACGGACCGCGCCGAGCAGGTCGGCGGCGGCCTCGGGCACCGAGGCCGCGAGAGCGGCGCGCCGGTCGCCCCTCGTCTCCTCGACGACGACGTCGTAGGCCTTCCGCAGGTCGAGGGCGTGGCGCAGGGCGTCGGCGGCCTTGTGCTCGGCGTGCGCCCGTGCGTCCTCGACGGACGGCAGCACGACAGGCTCGTCGCCTGCCGAGGCGAGCGCATCCTCGCGGGCACGAGCGGCCTTGCTCATGGCCTGCGGGATCGAGCGGGCGAGCGACTGTGCGTCGTCGGCGGCAGCGATGAAGGCCTGCCACGCCTTCGCGGCGGCCTTCGGCTCGGCGAGGTCGGCGTCGTCGTCGCGGCGGCGGGCGTCGCCGACCTGGGAGTGCAGCCGTCCGAGGGCGTCCGGCATGACGTACGGGCGCGGCCCGCCACGGCTGCCGCCGGTCGACGGCATCGGCTTGCCGAGGTCGGTCGGGGCGCCGTCGCCGTCGAGGTGCTTCATCTCCTGCGCCGGGTCGAAGGTCGTCGGGCCGTCGTCGCCACGCTCCGAGCCGGACGTGAGCCGCGTGCCGTCGGCGCGAGAGACGCGGGTCTCGGTAGCCGCGATCTCCTCGGCGGTGGCGAGCAGGTCGTCGGTCGTGGGGTCGTAAGCATGCATCTGTCGTGCTCCTATCTAGTTGCTGTTCGTGGTGCGGATGACGTCGGCGACGAGCGCGAGGACCGCGCTCTCGCTGTCGTCGGATGCGAGGGCCGCGACGAGCGGCTCGGCGTGCGGGTGCGGTACCTGCCACACGTCGCCGCGACCGTCGGACTCGTCGAGGTGGTGACGCGCGACCTGCCCGGCGAGCGTCTTCGCGGCGTCGGGATCGATGCGGACGAGCCAGACGTCGGCGGCGGGCCGCTTCGCCTCGGCAACGAGGTCGCCGTCGGCGGTGCGACCGAGGACGGTCGAGGCGGTGTCCTTCGGCGAGAGGGCGTCGAAGCCGTCGCGCCGCCTCATGCCGTCACCGCCACGGGTGCCCCGACGATGGACGGCACGAGCCCGTCGCGGTCGTCGAGGACGTACACGCCACGAGGACCGGTCGAGCAGTGAGCGACGCGGCTGCCGAGCCCGGCGGCCTGCCCGGTGAGCCCGACTCCGTGACGGTGCTCACCAGGCTCGGCGGTCGGACGCCGGTAGCGGTCGTGCTTACGGCAGTAGGGGCACGCGACGACGACCGTCGCGGGACCGTGGCGGGTCGGGGGTGAGTAGGCGATGACGACGGCGGTCGCCGTGTCGGGGTAGGTCGTGAGGCTCATGTCTCGGTCTCTCTGTGAGGTCGTGCGGTCGGTGTCTCGGCGGGGCATCTCGTCGAGGACGAAGGGGGAGCGCGGGCGCCAGTCGTCGTCGTCATGGGGTCGCTCCCTTCGCCGCCGCCTGCCACCGCAAGCGGCGGCGAAGGTCGGCGGCGGCTTCGAGCCAGCCAGTCGGGTCGAGCAGGTCGAGCGCGTCGTCGGGCGAGCACGGGGCGCGAAGGGGGAGCACGTCGGCGACGGTCTCGACGTCCTCGGCGCGCTGCTCGGCGACGAGCCGGTGCTCGTCGCCGCACGAGCAGGCGACACGGACGACGAGGCGCCCGTCGTGGGTCCTCGCGAGGTCGCGGACGCGGGCTCGGGTGCTCATCGCGGCAGTCCCTCGAAGCAGACGAGGCACGAGCAACCGAGCAGGGCGCGAGGGAACTCTGACGGCCCGCCACGTGTGGGGCACGGCTCGGGGCTCATGGGCGGCATGTCGTCCAGGTGGCCGAGCGTGAGGGTCGAGCCGTCGAGGACGATCCGACCGGCGATGACGAGAGCGTCGAGCATCTCGGGGTCGAGGCCGGTGAGGTCGGCACGGTCGAGGCTCGCGGTCTCTGCGAGCCGGGCCATGATCGCGCGCTTGACGGCGGCGCGGGTGCTTCGGGTGCTCGCCAGGGGGGGAGCATCCGAAGTCTGTCCTCGACTGCTTCCGAGCGTTTCCCACCGATTCCCGGAAGAGGTGGGGACCGCTTCCCGCGACTGCTTCCCGCCCGCCCCTCTATAGGGCGGGAAGCGGTGGCGGTGGTGGGTAGAGGTCATCACTCGTTCACCACGCCGGGGAAGCGGTCAGACGAGGCCTTGACTGCCGTGGGGAGCAGGTCAGGCCCGATGGCGAAGCGCCGGGGGCCGAGGTAGTGCTCGGTCGAGTTGCGGGCTCCCGCCTTCGTCGTGAGGTAACCGTCTGCGATGAGTTCCCGCAGGGCTGCGCCGATGGCTTCGCTGCGACCTGCGACCGCCTTCGTGATCGCGTTTGTTGTCGCGCCGGGATGCACGGTGACCTCGTCGATGATGGCGCGCATGAGCCCGGCGGCCCGCTCGGCCTTGTGGCGCTCGACCGTGGCCTCGTCGGCGAACTGTGGCGCGCGTACGTCAACGGCGATACCACCGCCCGTGCTGTCGACGATGACGCTCGCGGCTTCCTGCGTGCGGTCCGACGAGCGGAACGCGCCGCAGTGCCCACGTACGCCGCCGGGCCGGTCCTTCGCGATGCGGACCGAGAGCCGACCGCGCTTGCCCGCGCCGAGAGGCTCGACGACGTCCACGACGTAGGCCGCGCCGTCGATGGCGGCCATCTTCGCCTGCCCGCCGATGGCGAAGCGTCCTCGGCTGTCGGCGTTCTTCGTGACGTGGTCGATGACGATGACGGCGGCGCCGGTCTCGCGGGCGATACGCCGGGGCACCTCACGGAACCATCGCGCGGCCTCGTCGTTGTCCTTGCTCGTGAGACCCATGAGGCCGAGGGCGTCGGTCACGCCGTCGAGGACGATGAGCGCGGGACGCTGCGTGAGGAGATCCTCGAACGCTGCGAGTTCTGCCGTCGTGGCCGTGGGCGACGCCTCGGGCCGGATGTAGAGCAGGTGGGCCGCGATCTGCCCGACGGTGCATCCCATCGCGCGCATGCGACCGACGACGCTCGGGGCGTCGCTCTCGAAGTCGATATAGACGACGCCGTGCCCGTCCTTGATCTGCTGGGCGGCGACGGACTGCACGAGCAGGCTCTTGCCGGACTCAGACTCTCCGTGGAACGAGTGGACGAGACCGGCGTACACGAGGTGTCGCTCGTCGTTGCGAGGCATGATCGACGGGGCAGGGGTGCGGTGCTTGCCCGACAGGATCTCGGCGAGCGGCACAGGCGCCCAGGAGGGGGCGAGGGGCTCGGGGGTAGTCGGGGCCTTCGTCGCCTCTGTAGCCGCCTCTGCGACCGCTTCCCCGGCTCGGGAAGCGGTCGCCGGGCCGGACTCGAAGCGCTCGGCGGCGCGGGCCTCGGCGATGGCGTCGTCGAGCCACGCGGGGGCAGGCTCCTTCGCCTTGCGGTCGATCTGCGCGTCGAGGATCGACTCGAAGGTCTGCCCGCCTGAGTAGGCCGCCGTCGCCATCGCCTGCGGCGTCATCTCGCGAAGACGCTCGAGCGCCTGCTCGCGGGTCAGGCCGGACCACGGGGCGATCCATGCCCCGGCCTGCCAGGCAGCGTTAGACAGGATCTTCTGCCAGCCGTCGCGGCGGGCGTTCTTCTTGCCCTCGGGCAGGGCGGCGCCTTCGGTGAGGTCGCGCCCGATGCGCTCGAAGACGCTGTCGACGTGACCGTCGACCCGACGGCGCACGCTCTCGGGCATCTCCGTGTAGGCGGGGCCGGTGTAGGCGGTGGCGGGCTCTGAGGCCTCACGGTGCCGGGGCTCGTCGGGGATGCCGTAGGCGTCGAGGACGTCCGCGAGCCCGTCGAGAGTGATCGCGGCGCCGCCTGGGTAGTCCACGGTGACCGGCACGGGATCGAGGCCGACCTTGCGGTTCACGGTTCCGGGCACGCGCATGACCCGGGCCAGATCGAAGACGCTGTCTGCGCTCCCGCCGTGCCGCTGGGCTACCACGTTCACGAGCCGACCCCACCGCTTGACGAGGGCGGCGACCTCGGCGCTGCGCTCCGAGCCGGGCTCGAAGTCGAGGTGGTCCTCGGGGTCGAAGATCCATCGCGGCTGGATCCCGTGGCCGGTCGGGGCGACGGCGGCGGGCTGGGCGCCGAGGATGTCGACGAGGTCCGCAAGCACGGCCTCGACGGCTGCGCGCTGCTCCTCGAGCGTGCCGGGGAAGCGATCGAAGTCGAGGTCTGCCCAGAGATTGCGGATGCCGACCACGTCCGCGGTCTTGCCGCGCCCGGCCGTGAGGTCGCGGCGCACCGGGCAGACGCTCGCCCACACGTTGCCGTCACGGTGGCGGGCGATGATGCCCGGCGCTTCGGCGACGGTCGTCAGGATGGGCAGGAGCTTGTCGCCGGCGCGGGTGGCGTAGCAGACGGCGATCCGGTCGTCGGGCCGGTATCCGAGGGTCTCGAGGAACTCGCGCGCCTGCTCGACAGTCTCGTCGTGAGTCGGGCGAGCGCTCGTAGACTTGGGGGTGGCGGGCTTGGTCGGCTTGCTCTCGGTGTGGGTGCCCTCGGCGTTGTGAGCGTCGGGGGCGCCGCCGTCTGCGAGGCGCTTCACGAGCCACCGCCGAGGGCGGTCGCGAGGCGCGCGCGCTCCTCGTCGAGGTCGGCGCCGTTGCGGACGGCGCGGCGAATGCTCGGGGTGATCTGACGCCGCATGCGCTCGGCGAGCGCGGCGGCGTCAGGTGAGGTCGTGGTCATGTCTCGGTGTCCTGTCGTCAAGGCGAGGCGGGCGGGGCTGCGCCTCGACGGGGGTCGGTGGTCAGTTGTCCTCGGCGGCGTCGGCGCGCTCGGAGAGCCAGCGATCGACCTCGGCTGCGGGGTAGAGCACCTTCTTGCCCGACGCAGTGAAGCCGCGCGGCCCGGTGCCCTTGTGCCGGTAGTAACGGACCGTCTGGGGCGCGACGCCGAGCAGGGCGCCGAGGCTCTCGGCGGTATAGAACGTCGGCGCGTCCTCCGGGAGGAAGCGGTATCGGGCGGCGGTTGCGGTGCTCATGTTGTGCCCCTTTCGTCGAAGTGTCTTCGTCTGTTGTTGCCACCCTCTGCGATGCAGTACTCTGGACTCAAGACGGTGATGAGGGTTTATTACGAAAGGAGATCGAGAGTGTCTGAGGTGCAGCGCGAGATCGTGTGGGCGACGCCGGTCGGGCGGGCGCGGGTCCCGGTGCGGGCGGGCATGACCGCGCCCGCCCGGTTCCGGCTCGAATGGGGAGAGCCCTACGTCGACGAGGACAGCGACGGGGACCCGATCGTCGTCGGCGTGGTGAAGCCGTCGCACGTCGCGACCTTCGACGTCCTGCCGGGCGGCACGGTCGTCCTTGACGAGTACCGATACAAGCGGCGGCCAGGGCGGATCTCGGGCGAGCGCTTCGTCGAAGAGCAGTCGCTCGAGAGTCGGGGGCGCGACCACCTGCCGCCGCTGCTGTACGACCCGACCACGAGGGGGTTCCAGGTCGACCTGGGCAGGCGGTCCGTCGACTGGCAGGACGTCCGTCGTCGCGCGGACCTCGCCGCGCGGGCGCTCACCACCTCTCGGGGCCGCCCTGGCGCCTCGGTGGAGCGGATCCGCGAGGCTGCCGAGGTGCATCGCACGACGACGACGGGCTCGCCGCTCCGGGCGGTCGCGGACGAGTTCGGCGTCTCGACGGCGACGGCGTCGCGGTGGATGAAGCAGGCGCGCGAGATGGGTCTCGACGTCGGCGAGAGCGGCTCGCGCGGACAGGACGACGCCCGAGAGCGGATGCTTCGTGAGGTCGCCGAGATCGTGCTCGGGGTCGACTCCGGTCCCATCGGGAAGACGGTCGCGAGCGTGCAGGGTGTCTCGGAAGCGACGGCGTGGAAGAGGATCAAGGCCGCCCGAGAGGCGGGCTACCTCCCCGCTGGGGGGCAGGCGTGAGCAGGCGTCCGGGCGTCGTTGATCGGTGGTACCGGCTCGATCCCGAGAGCGGCGAGCGGGTCGAGACTGCCCGCCACGGGCAAGGCCTGCGCTGGCGGGCGCGCTATGTCGACCCGCGCGGTAAGGACGTCTCGAAGCGCTTCGCCCGCAAGGTCGACGCCGAAGCGTGGCTCGACGGGCAGGTCGCGGGCCTCGTGCGCGGCGACTACACGAGTCCGGCTAACGCACGCCTGACGCTGTCGCAGTGGTGCGAGCGCTGGCTCGTCGGGTACGGCACGCGGCGAGAGTCGACCGTGAAGCAAGCGCGTGTGCACCTGCGACTCGTCGAGCAGCACCTCGGGCACCTGCTGCTCGTCGAGGTAACGCCGTCCGTCGTGCGCGGTTTCATGGCGGCGCTCACCGAGCAGGGTCTCTCGCAGGGGTACATCTACGCCGTGCATCGTCGGCTGTCGCAGGTCATGGCCGACGCCGTCCATGACGGCGTGCTCTCGCGCAATCCGTGCTCTCGGCGGACCTCGCCCGGTGCGCCCGAGGCTCGGCCCTACGTCGCGACGACAGCGCAGGTCTGGGCACTCCACGACGCGGTGCCCGAGGAGATCCGCCCGGCGATCCTGCTCGGCGCCTTCGCCGGGCTTCGGACCTCCGAAGCCTGCGGGCTGCGCGCCCGCGACCTCGACACGATGCGCGGCGTCGTGCGGCCCGAGGTGCAGTTCGGCGGTGCCCCGCTCAAGTCGAAGATGTCCGGCACCCCGGTGCCCATCCCGCGCGAACTCGCGACCCGTCTCGCGACGAAGCACGAGACGGTGGTCGCCGACGAGTGGGGCAGGCCGGTCGCCCCGTGGACGGTCATGCGGGCTGTCCGGGACGCGAGGGGCGAGGTCGAGGGCCTGCCCGAGGGGTTCCGCTTCCACGATCTGCGGCACTACTTCGCTTCGATGCTCATCGCCTCGGGTCTCGACGTCAAGACGGTGCAGACGCGCCTACGTCACGCCTCGGCGATGACCACGCTCAACACGTATGGGCACCTCATGGACGACGGCGACGAGTCGACCCGCTCGGCGGTCTCTGCGGCCCTCTCTGGGCGGCTCGCGTGATCCTGAGTGGGTAACCTCGTGGGTAACCTGTTGTCGCGTCAACGAAAGCGAAGGGCCAAGATCCCCGGAATATGGGGGATCTTGGCCCTTCGTCATGCCCTCGACGATCAGATGTCGAAGTACATCTCGAACTCGTGCGGGTGCGGACGGAGCTGCAGCGGCGCGACCTCGTTCTCGCGCTTCCACGCGATCCACGTGTCGATGAGGTCCTGGGTGAAGACGTCGCCCTCGAGCAGGAACTCGTGGTCGGCCTCGAGCGCCTTGAGGACCTCAGGCAGCGTCGTCGGGACCTGCTCGATCGCGTCGTGCTCCTCCGGCGGCAGCTCGTAGAGGTCCTTGTCGATCGGCTCCGGCGGCTCGATCCGGTTCTTGATGCCGTCGATGCCGGCCATCATCTGCGCTGCGAAGCACAGGTACGGGTTCGCCGACGGGTCCGGGATCCGGAACTCGACGCGCTTGGCCTTGGGGTTGTTGCCCGTGATCGGGATGCGGATGCAGGCCGAGCGGTTGCGGGCCGAGTAGACGAGGTTGATCGGCGCCTCGAAGCCCGGGACCAGGCGGTGGTAGCTGTTCGCGGTCGGGTTCGTGAACGCGAGCAGCGCCGGCGCGTGCTTGAGCAGACCACCGATGTACCAGCGGGCGATGTCGGACAGGCCGCCGTAGCCCTGCTCGTCGTAGAACAGCGGCTCGCCGTCCTTCCACAGCGACTGGTGGGTGTGCATGCCCGAGCCGTTGTCGCCGAAGATCGGCTTCGGCATGAACGTGACGGTCTTGCCCATCTGCCAGGCGGTGTTCTTGATGACGTACTTGAACTTCATCACGTCGTCGCCGGCCTGGAGCAGGGTGTTGAACCGGTAGTTGATCTCCTGCTGGCCCGCGGTGCCGACCTCGTGGTGGCTGCGCTCGACCTTCAGGCCGACCTGAGCAAGGTTGAGGCACATCTTGTCGCGGATGTCGGCGAAGTGGTCGACCGGCGGGACCGGGAAGTACCCGCCCTTGAACCGCGTCTTGTACCCCTTGTTGCCGCCCTCCTCCTCGCGGCCGGAGTTCCACGCGGCCTCGATGGAGTCGATGTGGTAGAAGCTGCTCTGCGCCTTCGTCTCGAACCGGACGTCGTCGAAGGCGTAGAACTCGGCCTCGGCGCCGAAGAACGCGGTGTCGGCGATGCCGGTCGACTTGAGGTACGCCTCGGCCTTCGCCGCGATGTTGCGGGGGTCGCGCGAGTACGGCTCACCGGTGAACGGGTCGACGATCGAGAAGTTCATGATGAGCGTCTTCTCGTCCCGGAACGGGTCGAGGTAGGCGCTCTTCGGGTCCGGCACGAGCTTCATGTCCGACTCGTGGATGGCCTGGAAGCCGCGGATCGAGGAACCGTCGAACATCTGGCCCTCGGTGAAGAAGTCCTCGTCGAGCGTCTCGGCCGGGACGTTGAAGTGCTGCATGATGCCGGGCAGGTCGCAGAAGCGGATGTCGACGAACTTGACATCCTCGTCCTTGATGTAGGCCAGCACCTCGGCGGCGTCGGTGAACACACCATCCTCCTGGGGTGGGTCGTCGTGGTCGGGGTCCACCTTACGGATCGGCCGTGTCTCCGCCGTGACCCACGTGTTTCGGCCGTGTTACGCGCCGCCGCTGTCTCACCCTGCGGGACGGCGCGGCCGAAGGGTGAGACCGTGGTCACGCGGACTAGGGTCCTCATTCGTGACGACCGACGACTCCGACGCCGCCACCCACGCCGATTCCGGACGGGCTCCGTTCGGGCGCCGGGTGGTCGCCCTCGTCATCGACTGGGTCGCCTGCAACCTCATCGCCTTCGGGCTCGTCGCGCGGGTGTGGGACATGCCACCGGAGTGGCGCTCCTTAGGTCCGCTGGTCGTCCTGCTGGTGGAGAACGCGGTGCTGGTCGCCCTTGCCGGCGGGACGCTCGGCCATCGACTGATCGGGCTCGGCGTGGTGGCGCCCGGTCGCGCTCGGCCCACCCTGGTCCAGTCGACGATCCGCGCCGTGCTCCTGTGCCTGCTCGTCCCGGCAGTCGTCATGGACGGCAACGGCCGAGGGCTGCACGACATGGCCGCGGGGACGATCCTCCGCAGGACCCAGGAGTCCGGCCAGGCCTGAGGCGTCGGCCCCGGACCTACCGGGCGAGAACTGCGGGCCGGTCGCGGCCCCACCCTTCACCTTCGCTCCGCGAGCGACGTCGAACACGCCCATAGGGATAAGGTGGCGTTATCGCTGACCATGTATTACGTTATGCATCGGTCACGAGCCCCAGCGTCAAGACCCGGCTGGCTGGGCGGCAACCCTCTGATGCAGCGGGGTGCACCGGGACGACGACCAGGCCGGTGCCCGCACCGGCAAGTGCACGCGGCCACCACCTGCGACCTCCGAGGAGCCCAGATGTCCACGACGCCATCCACGCGCGGGACCACCGCCGTCGAGCTGGCCACGCCCGCCGGTGTCGAGCCGCACCGCCCCACGCGCCGGCCCGCGTCCCCGTCGGCGTCCCGACCCCGGTTCGGTGTTCCGCCGCTCCTCGGACGGATCGGGCTGCGCCTGCTGTCGGCAGCGATCCTCGTGCTCCTGTGGTGGGCGGTCTCTGCCGCCGGCGAGCCGGATCCAACCCTCCGGCCATCGCCCGGGCTCGTCTGGCAGACGCTCGTCGACCTCTCCAGCCCGGCCAGCGGCGGATACAACGGCCTCACCTGGTGGCAGCACCTCGAGGTGAGTCTGCAGCGGGTCGGACTCGGCGCCGGGTTCGGCATCGCGGGGGGCCTCATCCTCGGACTGCTCATGGGTGTCGTCGCACCGCTGCGGATCGCCGTCGAACCCCTGCTCACCTTCGTCCGCAACCTCCCGCCCCTGGCGTACTTCAGCCTCGTCGTCATCTGGTTCGGCATCGACGAGACCCCCAAGGTCATCCTGCTGGCCATCGCCGCCCTCCCGCCGGTCGCCGTCGTCACCGCGGGCGCGGTCCTGGGGGCTCCCCGCTCGCTCCTCGAGGCGGGCCGATCGATCGGCCTCGGGCGCGCGGGCGTCGTACGGCACGTCGTCATCCCGTCGGCGCTGCCGGAGGTGCTCACCGGCATCCGGCTCTCGGTGGCGATCGCCTACTCGTCCCTCGTCGCCGCGGAGACCGTCAACGGGCTGCCGGGCATCGGCGGGATGGTGCGTGACGCGCAGGCCTACAACAACACCGCCGTCGTCGTCGTCGGCATCCTCGCCATCGGCTTCTCCGGCCTGCTCATCGACAGTGCCATCGCCGCCGTCGCCGACCGCGTCGCGCCGTGGCGCGGCAACTCCTGACCCATGACCTCCAAGATCCATCCACCGAAAGGAAACACCGTGTCCACCACGCCCTCGCCCCAGCTCACCCGCCGCTCGGCCCTCACCGCCGCGGTCCTCACTCTGGGGCTGGGTGCCGCCGGCTGCTCCACCTCCTCCACGAGCTCGAGCAAGGGCAAGGGCAGCAAGACGGTCATCCGGATCGCGTACCAGAAGTTCCCCAGCGGGGACCTCATCGTGAAGAACCAGAAGCTGCTCGAGAAGGCCCTCCCGGACTACACGATCGAGTGGAAGGCCTTCGACTCCGGCGCCAGCATCAACACCGCGTTCATCGCCGAGGCGGTCGACATCGGGGCGATCGGCTCCAGCCCGGTCGCCCGAGGTCTGTCCGAGCCGCTGAACATCCCGTACTCGGTCGCCTACATCCTCGACGTGGCCGGCAAGAACGAGGCACTCGTCGCGCGGAACGCAGCCGGGGTGTCGTCAGTGAAGGACCTGCGGGGCAAGCGCATCGCCACCCCGTTCGCCTCGACGGCGCACTACAGCCTCCTCGCCGCGCTCGATCGTGAGGGCCTGTCCGACACGGACGTCACGCTCGTCGACCTCCAGCCCCAGGACATCCTCGCGGCCTGGAAGCGGGGAGACATCGACGCCGCGTACGTGTGGCTGCCGGTCCTGGAGACGCTGCGCAAGGACGGCAAGACTCTCGTCACCAGCGCCGAGCTGGCCAAGGGCGGCAAGCCCACCCTCGACCTCGGGGTCGTGAGCAACACGCTGGCCGCCGAGCGCCCAGAGGTCATCGACGCGTGGCGGAAGGTCCAGACCGAGGCCACGACGCTCATCCGGGAGAAGTCGGATCAGGCCGCGAAGGCGGTGGCCGCCGAGCTGGGCGTCACCCCGGAGGAAGCCTCGGGCCAGCTGTCCCAGGGAGTGTTCCTCTCGCCGCAGGAGCAGACCAGCGCCACGTGGCTCGGCACGGACGGCGCGCCGGGTGCGGTCGCGAAGAACCTCCACGACGCCGCCACGTTCCTCGCCGGACTGGACAAGATCCCGGCAGCCCCGGCCGAGGACGTCTTCCGCAAGGCGATCTACACGAAGGGCCTCCCCGGTGTCCTCGGCAAGTGACGACGACGCGCCCGTGCTCGAGGCGCGCGGGGTCGTCCATCGGTACGGCTCCGGCCGGACCGCGACGACGGCGCTCGGACCGGTCGACCTGACCATCCGGCGGGGCGAGTTCGTCGTCGTCGTCGGGGCGTCCGGATGTGGGAAGAGCACGCTGCTGCGCCTCGTGGCCGGCTTCGAGGACCCCACCGAAGGGACGGTCCTCGTGGATGGCGCGGCCGCTCGACCGGGCCGCTCGGGCATCGTCTTCCAGCAGCCGAGGCTCCTGCCGTGGCGCACCGTCGGTGGAAACATCGACCTCGCTCTCGCCACCGGGGGAGTCCCGGCGGACGAGCGCACCGCCCAGCGGGAGGCCCTCCTCGAGCAGGTCGGTCTGCCGGGCGTGTCGCACCGGAGGACGTGGGAGCTGTCGGGCGGTCAGCAGCAGCGGGTCGCCATCGCCCGCGCGCTCGCGGTGCCCTCGGACCTGCTGCTCCTCGACGAGCCGTTCGCCGCGCTCGACGCGTTGACCCGCGAGCGCCTGCAGGAGGACCTGCGCGGCTCGAGCGCCAGCCGGGACCGGACGTCGATCTTCGTGACGCACAGCGTCGACGAGGCGGTCTTCCTCGGGAGCCGCATCGTCGTGCTGTCCCGCTCACCGGGTCGGATCGCCCTCGACGTCCCGGTCCCGCTCCCGCGCGACGGTACCGACCCGCTCGCCGTCCGTTCCCATCCGCAGTTCGCAGCCCTCCGGCAGATCGTCAGCGCCGAGCTGCGCGCCGCCGCCGCCTGATCAGACCAGCCTCGACGAAAGGACCGCCATGACCACCATCGCCACCGCGCCCGCGACCCCGAGCCTCCGAGCCGGGCTGGAGCTCGAACGGCTCGGGCCAGGCTTCGGCGCCATCGTGCACGGGATCGACCTTCGGCGTCCGACCGAGGTCCAGATGGAGCAGCTCCGCGGCGCCCTCGTGGAGCACAAGGTCCTCTTCTTCCGCGGGCAGGACCTCGCCGACGCCGACCAGGTCGCGTTCGCCTCCCGGCTCGGGAAGCCCACCGCAGGCCACCCGGTCGCCGCGACCGCCGCGGCCCACGCCGAGATCTACCCGATCGACAGCACGGACCCGGAGTTCTCGTTCTCCGACGAGTGGCACACCGACGTGACCTTCATGCAGACCCCTCCGGCGGCCTCCGTGCTGCGGGCGGTGCGGCTGCCGGACACCGGCGGCGACACGAGCTGGGCCGACTCGCAGCTGGCCTACGAGTCCCTCTCGGAGCCCGTGCGCCGCCTCGTCGACGGGCTGACCGCCGTCCACGACGGGAACCGGGAGTGGGGGGCCTACCTGCGCCGCCACGGCGGGCGCGGCAACGAGTGGGACGGCCGGACGGTCACCGGCCTGACGCCGGTCGAGCATCCCGTCGTGCGCGTGCACCCCGTGAGCGGGCGGCGCGGGCTCTTCGTCAACCCGGGGTTCACCTCGCACATCATCGGCGTCTCGGACGCCGAGAGCCGGGGGATCCTTGACCTGCTCTACGCACACCTGACCAAGCCCGAGCACACCATCCGGCACCGCTGGGCGGTCGGGGACGTCGGGGTGTGGGACAACCGCTCGACGGCCCACTATGCGAACAGGGACTACACCCAGCCCAGGGTCATGGCCCGCGTGACGATCAGGGGCGACCGACCCGTCGGGCCGACCACCTGACCCCGGTGGTGGACCCGACGCGGCGCTGCGGGGTCAGCGGCCTCGCAGCGCCCGTCGGTCCATCCGGGCACGGGTCGGGTCGACGCCCGCGGGGATGTTCTGCCGCATCCCGGGGATCGACCGCAGCCGCTTGTTGACCACGGCCATCTCGTCCTTGCTCAGCACGGGCTTGAGCCGCGTCAGGGTGCGGGTGATCTTCGAGACCGGCAGGTCGTCCTCGCCGGTGCCGACGTGGAAGGTGTGGACCGCGACGCCGGGCGCGACGCGCTCGACCTTCCTCTTCTCCTTGGCCAGCAGCTTCTCCGCCCGACCACGCGGACCCTCGGCGAGCAGCACGACACCCGGCCGGCCGAGCGCGCGGAAGACCAGCGCGGTGCTCGCGAGGTCGCCGCCGCGCTGGGCCTCGGCCGCGACGGGCTCCTGGTCGGTGTACCACCCGCGCAGCGAGCCCATCGCCCCGGCGGTCGCACCCGGCTGGCCCTCGATCTGCTTGTACGCCGCCTTCTCACCGCGGCGGCCGAGGACGACGATCGCGGCGACGACCGCGAACGGCAGAGCGATGAGCAGCCCGACCCACCAGGGCCCGAAGAAGGATCCGATGAGCGTGCCGAGCAGGAGGACGACGACGGCGGCGCCGACCATCCACAGGCCGATCTGCGGATCGACCGGCTTGATCGTCCGGTAGACCGTCACCATCTGCTTGAGCGGGTTCTGCTTCTTGCCCGCGCCGTCGGTCCCCTCCGCTGCCGGTGGCTTCCTCGCGCCCTTGGTGGCGGCCGTCGCGCCCGTGCTCTTCGGGGCCTTCGTGTCCTTGCGTGCCATCGTCGGTCGGCTCAGCTCTCTGTCGATCCGGCCGCGACGAGGGACGCGGCCTCCTGTCGGGCGGGGGAGGAGTTCTCGGCCAGGTGGGCCAGGTGCTCGGGCACGGGTCGGCCCCAGCGGCGCATCGCCTGCGCCCACAGCCGACCGGCACGGTACGACGAACGCACGAGGGGCCCGGCCATGACGCCCTTGAACCCGACCTCCTCGGCCAGGTCGCTCCAGTGGAGGAACTCCTCGGGCTTGACCCACCGGTCGATCGGGTGGTGCGTCGGCGACGGCCGCAGGTACTGCGTGATCGTGAGGATGTCGCAGCCGGCGTCGTGCAGGTCGCGGATCGCGGCCTCGATCTCGTCCTCGCGCTCACCCATGCCGAGGATGAGGTTCGACTTCGTCACCAGCTCCGCCTCGCGCGCCATCGTCAGCACGCGCAGCGACTTCTCGTAGGTGAACGCCGGGCGGATCCGCTTGAAGATCCGCGGCACGGTCTCGAGGTTGTGGGCGAAGACCTCGGGCCGGGCGTCGAACACCTGGCCGACGAGCTCCGGCCGCGCGCCGAAGTCCGGCGGCAGGATCTCGACGCCGGTGGTCGGATTCATCGCGTGGATCTCCCGGATCGTGTCCGCGTACAGCCTCGCCGCACCGTCCGGCTGGTCGTCGCGGGCCACGCCCGTCACGGTCGAGTACCGCAGCCCCATCTGGCGGACCGACTCGGCGACCCGTCGGGGCTCGTCGAGGTCGAGCGCCGCAGGCCGGCCCGTCGCGATGTCGCAGAAGTCGCACCGCCGCGTGCAGACGTCACCGCCGATGAGGAAGGTCGCCTCGCGGTCCTCCCAGCACTCGAAGATGTTCGGGCAGCCCGCCTCCTCGCACACCGTGTGGAGCCCGCCGCCCTTCACGAGCGAGCGGATCTGCGTGTACTCCGGGCCCATCTTCGCGGTCGTGCGGATCCAGCTCGGCTTGCGCTCGATCGGGGTCTGCGCGTTGCGGGCCTCGACACGGAGCAGACGACGGCCCTCGGGGGCGACGGTCACGTGCTCTCCTGCGGAACTCGGGGGCGGTCCGGGGTCGCCGGACAGGGACTCCAGCCTACGCGCCGGGGCCGCGGGCGTGGCCGTCGGGCCGCCCCCACGGCACCGGGCGGGAGCGCTAGATTGGACCCGAGGCCGGAAGCCCGGCCAGAGCCCGCGTGCCGACGCCGGGTCGGCCGCGCCCGTGGGAAGGACGCCACATGAGCGAGAACCCCAGGAACGCCGAGCTGACGGTGGACGAGCCCATCGGCGTGATGACCGCCGACGAGTGCTGGCAGATGCTCAAGGAGAACGAGTTCGGCCGTCTCGCCTTCCACCTGGCCGGCGAGGTCCACATCACGCCGATCAACTACGCGGTCGACAACCGGACGATGCTCTTCCGGACGGCGGAGGGCAACAAGCTTCTCGGGGTCGTCATGAACGCCGACGTCGCGTTCGAGATCGACGGCTACACGGACGACACCGCGGCGAGCGTCATCGTCCGCGGCCGTGCCCGCGTCCTCGAGGGCGACGAGGTCTACCGTGCCGAGTCGCTGCCGCTGCGACCGTGGGTGCCGACCGTGAAGAACGTCGTCGTCGAGATCGAGCCGACGGAGCTGAGCGGCCGCCGGTTCCGGCTCGACAAGCCGTGGACGCACCTGCACTGACCAGGCGCGAGCGTGCCCCGCTGCGACCCCGAACCCCTCAGGCGAGGACGTCGACGAGGTGCCGCTCGAGCACCGGCAGCACCTCCGCGACGGGGACGTCCCGACCGAGCTCCCGGCTGAGCGAGGTCACCCCGGCGTCGGCGATCCCGCACGCGATGACGTTGTCGGCCCACGACAGGTCGGGGTCGCAGTTGAGCGCGAACCCGTGCATCGTCACGTCCCGGCTCACCCGGATGCCGATGGCCCCGACCTTCCGGTCCGGCCCCCGGTCGTCGGCGAGCACCCAGACGCCGCTGCGGCCCTCGACGCGGTCGACCGCGACGCCGATCTCGGTGCACGTGCGGACCATCACCTCCTCGAGGCGCCGGACGTGCGCGACGACGTCGACCGGTGACGGCAGCCGCACGATCGGGTACCCCGTGATCTGGCCGGGACCGTGCCACGTCACCTTCCCCCCGCGATCGACGTCGATGACCGTGGTCCCGTCGAACGGCCGCTCGTGCGGCTCGGTCCGCTTGCCGGCGGTGTAGACGGCCGTGTGCTCGAGCAGCAGCACGGTGTCCTCCCGCAGCCCGTCGGCGACCTCCGCGTGAATCCGACGCTGCTCGTCCCACGCCTGCGTGTAGTCGACGGTGTCCGGCGAGAAGCCAAGGTGCTCGATCCGCATGACCGGCATCCTAGGTGTGCGTGACGCAGGTCATAGCGCTGGCTGCCGCCGGCCGGGCCTGTGGACAACCGCCCGGCAGGACGGGTCAGGTCCGGCACCGTGGAGACGTGCGACGCGAAGAGGGAACGAGGACGACGCCGGGGCGACCGGACGGCCACGAGCCGCCGGAGGTGCCCGGGTACGAGATCGACCGGTACATCGGCGGCGGCGGCACCAGCCACGTCTGGGCGGGGTGCTGCTCCGCGGACGGGGGCGCCCGCGCGATCAAGATCGTCGCGGCCGACGCGAGCGAGCACGCGATACGGGAGTTCGCCGTGCTCCAGGACCTCGCCGTCGACCACGTCGTCCGGCTGCACGAGACGATCAGTCTCCCCGGCGGGCGGATCGCGCTCGTGCTCGATCTCGCCGAGGGCGGCAGCCTCGCGGACACCGTGAGCGCCCGGGGCCACCTGTCCGCCGGGGAGACGGTGACGGTCCTCGCGCCGGTCGCCCGCGCCGTCGCCGGGCTCCACGCCACGGGGATCGTGCACGGCGACCTCACCCCGGGAAACGTCCTGCTCGACCTGTCAGGCCGGCCGGTGGTCGCCGACCTCGGCGTGTCCCGGCTCGTCGGCGAGGCCCCCGGCCCGACGTTCGGGACCGACGGGTGGACCCCTCCCGAGGTGGAGGCCGGGGGAGACCCCGTGGCGGCGTCGGACGTGCACGCCCTCGGGGTGCTCGGGTGGTACTGCCTCACCGGCGCGATCCCCGCCCTCGCACCCGCCCGCAAGGACCTGGCCGAGCTCATCCACGCGCCCGTCCCGGTCCCGCTCGTCGAGGTGATCCGTCGGTGCCTCGCGGCCGACCCCGCCGACCGTCCGTCGGCGGCCGACGTCGCGACCGCGGTCTTCGACGCAGCCGAGCCCGAGCCCATCCGCCTCGTCGTCGGGGAGAGTGCGGTCCGAGGCCTGACGCGGCGCATCCGGGAGGGCTCCCGCGGGGAGCCGGCCGGGCCGGGTCGGTGGTGGGACGACCCTGTCCCGACGGTCGAGGTCCCGATGACTCGTCGCGAGCGACGGAGGGCCGAACGCGCCCGCACCCGCCGCGCCGAGAGCAGCGGGCCCCCGTCGGCTGCGCGCCGGGTGGTGTCGGGCAGGGCCGCGATCCTGGTGGCGTCCGTGATGCTCGTCGGCGCCGCGGCGGTGCCGTGGGACCGGGTCGCCTCGCGAGCCGAGGCGACCCCGGCCGTGGCCCCGCCGGGAGCAGCGTCCGCGGAGGCGCCGTCCCCAGCGAGCCCGCCGGCGTCCGGCCCGCCCTCGACGGGACGGTCGTCCGCGCAGCCTCGCGGCACGGTGCCTGCCCTGTCCGACCGCTCCGCGCCACGACGTCGGCCGGGAGCCGTCATCGCGGCCCTGGCCCGGCTGCGGGCGGAGGCGATGAACGCAGGGAGCCCCGAGATGCTGGCTCGGACGACCGTCGACGGCTCTCCGGCGGCACGGACCGACCGCGCGCTGCTGCGCCGCCTGGACCGCACGGGCACCCGCTACTCCGGGGTGGCCTTCACGGTCGACGCGTCGCGGGCGATCCGGGGACCGGCCGGTGGACGGGCCACGGTCACCGCCGTCGTCGCGACGGCGGCGCACGCGCGGCTCGGCGCGGACGGCACGCGGCAGGCAGTCCGCGCGGAACCGGGCCGCCGGCTCACGTTCGAGCTGCGGTTCGACGACGGAGCCTGGCGGATCAGCGCGATCCGCTGAGGCCGGTCACGCCTCGGAGCTGCCGGAGTCGTCGGCCGGCGTCTCGGGCTCCTCCTGGGGCGGCTGCTCCAGCTCGAGGGCCCACGTGAGGGCGTCGGAGAGTGTTCCGTGCTCGAACGTGAAACCGCTGCCCAGGAGCACCGACGGGATGGCCCGTTGGCTCGCGAGGAGATCATCGGCGAACTCGCCCGCGACGAGTCGCATGGCGGGGGAGGGGGCCGGGAGGAGGGTCGGGCGGCGAAGTCGCTGCCCGATCATGTGCGCGAGGTCCCGCTGGGGGATCGGGGCGGGGCCGACGACGTTGACGGGGCCGGTGATCTCGGGCCGGTCGAGCAGGTGGAGGATCGCCCCCACCTCGTCGACGAGGCTGATCGTGGGCCACCACTGCTTGCCGGACCCCAGCGGGCCACCGAGACCCGCCCGCGTGAGGCGACGCAGCTGGGCGAGCGCGCCGCCGTCGGGTGCGAGGACGATCCCGGTCCGGAGGACGGCGACCGACACCCCCGCGTCCACGGCCTCGGTGGTCGCTGCCTCCCAGTCCCGGCAGACGTCGGCGAGGAAGCCGTCGCCCGGCCCCGACGTCTCCGACAGGACCGAGTCGCCACGGTCGCCGTAGTAGCCGACGGCCGAGGCGTTGAGCCACCGGGTGGGCCCCCGGTCCTGCGCTGCCAGTGCCGCGAGCGTCCGCGCGAGGAGCGTCGTGCTCTCGACCCGGGAGGAACGGATCAGCTCCTTGTACGACGACGTCCAGCGATGGTCGCCGACGCCGACCCCGCACAGGTTGACGACCGCGTCCGCCCCGGCGAGGTGCGCCGGGTCCAGGGCGCCCTCGCTCGGGTCCCACTGGCGCTCGTCCGCACTCGTCGGCTCGCGCCGGACGAGGCGGGTGACCTCGTCGCCGCGGGCCCGCAGCGCATCGACGAGGGCGGAACCGATGAGGCCGGACGCGCCGGCGACGACGACGTGCATCAGACCTCGAACGCACCACCCTCGAGGCGGTCCTTGACCGTCCCGAGGAACCTGGCGGCGTCCGCACCGTCGACGACCCGGTGGTCGTACGACATCGCGAGGTACATCATCGACCGGACGGCGATGGTCTCGCCGCCGTCGGCGTCGGTGACGACGACGGGGCGCTTGACGATCGCGCCCGTCCCCAGCATGCCGACCTGCGGCTGGTTGAGGATCGGGGTGTCGAAGAGGGCGCCGCGGCTGCCGGTGTTGGTGATCGTGAACGTTCCCCCCGAGAGGTCGTCGGGGGTGATCTTGTTCGTCCGGGTGCGGTCGGCGACATCGGCGATCGCGCGTGCGAGGCCGGCGATGTTGAGGTCGCCCGCGTGCTTGACGACCGGCGTGAGCAGCCCGCGCTCGGTGTCGACGGCGATGGAGAGGTTCTCCTCCCCGTGGTACACGATCTCGTCGCCCTCGACGCTCGCGTTGATGCCCGGGTGCGCCTTGAGCGCCTCGGCCGTCGCCAGCGCGATGAACGGCAGGAACGACAGCTTGGTGCCCTCGCGGCGCTCGAACTCGGCCTTCGCCCGGTCCCGGACGCGAGCGACCTTCGTCATGTCGACCTCGACGACCGTCGTCAGCTGCGCCGAGACCTGGAGCGACTCGACCATCCGCTGCGCGATGACCTTCCGCAGCCGGCTCATCTTCTCCCGCGACCCGCGCTTGGCCGGGTCGACCGTGGAGCGGTTGCGGTCGCCGGTCGAGGCCGCCTGCTGCGCGGCCGACTCCTGGGCCGGGGCCGCCTGCTGCGCGGCCGGCGCCGGGGCGCTCGCCGCCTTCGCCTTCTCGGCCGCGTCGAGGACGTCCTGCTTGCGGATGCGGCCACCGACGCCCGTGCCCTCGACGGAGGCGAGGTCGACGCCCTTGTCGGCCGCGAGCTTGCGGACCAGCGGCGTGACGTAGGCCGACGCATCGCTCCGGTCCGCAGACTCCTGCGGGGTGTTGGGCGTGGACTGCGCCTGCGGTGCCGGGGCCTGGGGATGGGACTGCTTCCGCTCGGTGGGGTCGGCGGGGCCGCCCTCGCGGGAGGAGTCCTGCTCCGGGTCGGCGTCGCCGGCTGGCGAGTCGTCGGGGTCGCCCGCCTCGCCGTCGGCCGGGAGCGCCTCGGCGGCGCTGTCCTCGTCCGAACCCTGCGGCTCGGCGGGCTGCTCGGCCGTCTCCTCGGCGGCCTGCGGCGCCTGGGCCTCCGACGCCTGCGCCGCGGGCGCCGAGTCGCCGCCGCCGATGACCGCGAGGTCGGCACCGACCTCGACGGTCTCGTCCTCCTGCACGAGGATCGTGCGGAGCGTCCCCGCGACCGGGGACGGGATCTCGGTGTCGACCTTGTCCGTGGAGACCTCGAGGAGGGGCTCGTCGACGGCGACCTCGTCGCCCTCGGCCTTGAGCCAGCGGGTGACGGTGCCCTCCGTGACGGACTCGCCGAGGGCGGGCATCTGGACGGTCGTGCCCTCGCCACCGGCGTCGCCGGTGTCGGCGGTCGGCTTCTCGGCGGGCTCCGCGCGCTCGGTCGAGGGCGCCTCGTCGGGCTCGTCGGCGCTCTGCTCCTGGGCGGGCTCGCCGGGCGCCTCGTCCTGCGCGGCGTCGGCCGCCTGCTGGGCCGGGGCGGCCTCCGCGTCCGCGGAGTCCGACGACCCCGAGTCGGCCGCGGGGCCGTCCCCGATGACGGCGAGATCGGCGCCGACCTCGACGGTCTCGTCCTCCTCGACGAGGATCTCCTGGAGCGTCCCCGCGACGGGCGAGGGGATCTCGGTGTCGACCTTGTCGGTGGAGACCTCGAGGAGCGGCTCGTCGACGGCGACCTCGTCCCCGACGGACTTCAGCCAGCGGGTCACGGTGCCCTCGGTGACGGACTCGCCCAGGGCCGGCATGGTCACGCGCTCAGACATGAACTTCATTCTCCTCGGTCGCTCGGGTCGACGTCGTACCCCGGAGCACCGGGAGCGACGGCCTCGGAGTCCACCCTCTCACGTGCGGGTGTGTCGTGGGACACCCCCGCCTCTGTCGACTGCTCCGCGCACGCGGGCGCCACACCGGCGGCACGCTCCCGCTCCTCGAGCATCGCCTCCTGCGCGGTCCACAGCTCTTTGAGGGGGACGTAGTCGGGCGTCCACGGCTTGCGCGCACCAGCCCAGTGGATGATCGCGGGATCGACGACCGTCTCCTGGGTGGGGCGCGCGTTCCACTTCGGCTCGAGGGAGGCTCGGTTCGCCCCGGTGTAGAGGTTGAGGATCTGCTGGTCGTGCATCCCGAAGCACGAGGCGTAGGGGACGAACCGTCGGCAGAAGTCGTCGGCGCGCATCCGGTCCAGGTCCATGACGAGGATCCCGGCGTTGAACCCGACGAAGTCGAACGGGTGGCGCGCCGTCTCCCGGCGGATGAGGTCCGCGGCGACCTCGGGGTCCAGGCCCGTGCGCGAGGCCGGGCCGAAGATCGCCTCGTACCCGGAGCGCATCTGCGAGACCTCGGAGTCCCGTCCGGCGAGGGGGTGGCCCTCGAGGTCGGCCTCGTCGAGCTCGGCGAGGTCCCCGAGCGGGAGCGTGTCGATGTCGTGGTAGATCACCCGCGGCACGTCGTCGAGGACCTCGGGCAGCAGGAGCCGATCCATCGTCGACACGGTGATGTGGGGGATCATCGACCGGATCTCGCCGTACTGGACCGCATCGCACGGCAGCCAGTCGAAGGTGATCGTCGGGAAGAGACGCGCCAGCGCGTCGATGTCGGTCTGGTCGTGGTCGCGGCAGAGGACGTGCAGGACGAGCGGGCGCGTGGTGTTGCGGACCATGGCGTCGACGACGACCCGGAACTGCGCCTTGAGGTTGCCATCGAGCGCCAGGACGACGTGCAGCTCCTCGCCCTGGGGGCCGGCAGCGGTGCGCTCGACGCGGACCCGGCGGGCGCGGATCGCCGCGGCCGCGGCTGCGGTGTCGAGCATCGAGGGGAGCTCGACGTCTGCCTCGTGCCGCTCCTTGGCGGCGACGACGAGGGGCTCGACGGCCTCCGCCCACCGGCGCCGCACCTCCTCCTCCGGCTCCCCGGCGAGGATCGCCCACATGGGCGGCTCGAGGATCTCGGCGATGCCGGCACCCATCGCGTGGACCTCGGCATCGGTGAGGGGCGCCAGCCCGTGGAACCGGATGTCCGCGGGGTTGCCGGGCACGAAGTCGACCTCGCGGCCGAGCGCCCGGGCGGGCAGGTAGGAGTGCAGGCGCTTGGTGATGACCCTGCCCACCTCGGAGGTGTAGCGGTCGAGGCTCGCCAGCGCGACGTCCAAGTTCTCCGCGAGCGAGGCGGTGGCCACCTCCGGGCGCTCGTTGCGGACGGTCTCCGCGCCCTTCGGTGCCGGCGCGTCGACGTAGAGGTCGGGGGCGTCCGGCGCCGGACGGGGAGCGTCGTCCGGCTTGACGTACCGGACGGTCGTCGTGAGGCATCCGGAGAAGAACGCCGGGATGCCGAGCCCGAGCAGGATGTCGACCGTCGTCCAGTCCCGGCAGCCGATGGGCGCGTGCTTCCGCAGGTACTCGATCGACGTCTCGTCGAGCATGGTGCGACGGTTGACGTGGAACGAGACGAAGATCGGTCGGACTCGGTCGGTGAACGGGAAGTCGTGCCGGACCCCGCCGATGCGGTGGGCGTACCAGCCGAAGGCCAGCAGCCACGTCCCGTCTGGGACCGCCGACCAGTGCGAGGCGTCCCGGTCGACCTGGAAGAGGGCGACCTCGCGCTCGGGCCCTTCGACCCGCAGGGCACGAGAAACCCTCTGCTGCAGCCTGGCGGCGAACCGGCCCAGTTCGTCGTCGCCGAAGCGGACGCCGGTCTGGCGCGCCAGGTGCGCGAGGGAGGCGATGGTCTGGACGTAGTCACCGATGTTGGTCGAGGTGCTGCGCAGGTCGGGCTGGTCGTACCCCATGACGCCGAACGCGACAGCGCCCTCTGCGAGCTCGGGCTCGGGCGGGGCGCCAGCGACGACTCGCGGGACCCAGCGGCGGGCCCATTCCAGGTCGGCCCGATCGCGGGCGAGCGCGTCGGCGTCCACGTCCGAGGAGGCCTCGGCGAGCGCGACGGCCTCGGACAGACGTGCCAGGAGCGTCGGCACCGGCTCGACGAGGTCGTACCCGATGCAGCGCCGCAGGACGTTGTTCCACGTGCGTGCAGGCAGCAGGGATGCCTCGGCGGCGGTGAGGAGTCCGACGGCACGGACGAGCTCGTCCCGGTCGAACTCGCCGGCGAGGAGGACGTACTCGTCGACGGCGTGGGCGAGCCAGACCTCATCGGGCAGCTCGGTCAGCCGCTCCCACGCAAACTGCGGCAACCCGCTGCGGTGGGCGAGCAGGCCCGTGCCGAGCAGACCGGCCGTCCGGGTGGCCTCGTTGGCGTGCAGCCACTCGGCGACGCGTCGGATGGTGCCGGACTCGGTCGAACCGGGCACGAGACGGACGAGGTCGGCGATCGCGGCTTCGAGGCCCTCACCGCGGGCGAGGACGTGCAGGAAGGCGCTCAGCCGGACGGTATCCCGGACCGAGCGCTCGGCAACGGCCCGCTCCTTCGGGTCGGGCGCGTCCGAGGAGGGCTCGCCGAGGGTGGCCGGTTCGACGTCGAGACCGGCGGCACGCAGGCCCCGGTAGGCACGCGCGTACCGGATCACGCGCTCGCCGTTGAAGCGTCGTCGATCGGCCTCTGCGGCGAGCGCCCGATCCCGGCGCCCGACCTTGTCCTCGAGCTGTCGGACCGTGCGCTCCAGCTTGGCGGTGCGCTCCCGTTCCGCGTCGAGGGCTCGCCGGAGCTCGTCGTGCACGGCGGGGCTGAGGGGGTCCGGCAGGACGTTGGCCGCCGCGCGCAGCCGGCGGCGGGCGCTGGCCGCGCCGCGCTCGACGATGCCCGAGGTGGGACGGTCGCTCATGTCGTCATCGGTTCCGGTCACGCGGCCACCCTAGGGGTGGGCGCCGACGTCGGGTGGGCGGCTCGCGCGTCAGGCCCGGTCGCGCAGGTACCGCACGAGCGTCGTCACCCCGGCGCCCGTGCCGCCCTTGCCGACGTGACCCCACGGCGCGTCCGCGTTGAACGACGGTCCGGCGATGTCGAGGTGCGCCCACGGGATCGGCGTGCGGTCGTCCGGGGTGACCGCGAACTCCTTGAGGAAGAGGCCGGCGGTGAGCGCCCCACCCATCCGTCCGGCCTTGTGGGCGATGTCGGCGACGGGGGAGTCCAGGCTCGGGCGCAGGTGGGCGGGCAGCGGGAGCTCCCACGCGTCCTCGCCCGCGCGCCCGGCCGCCTCGAGGATGTCGGAGGTGACCGGCGCCGCGCCCATGACCCCGGTGGTGCGGGACCCGAGGGCGACCATGCACGCACCCGTGAGGGTCGCGATGTCGATGATCGCGTCGGGGTTCTCCTCCGCCGCGAGGCAGATGCCGTCGGCGAGGACCATCCGTCCCTCGGCGTCGGTGTCGAGGACCTCGACGGTCATCCCGTCACGCATCGTCACGATGTCGCCCGGCCGCTGCGCGTTCCCGTCGGGCATGTTCTCGGCGAGGCAGAGGTAGCCCGTCACCGCGACCGGCAGCCCCGTGCGCGCGGCAGCGAGGACGGCCCCGGCGACCGCCGCGGCGCCACCCATGTCCGACTTCATCTGCCACATGTCCGCCGAGGGCTTGATGCAGATGCCGCCGGTGTCGAAGGTGATGCCCTTGCCGACGAGCGCCACGTGGCCGGTGGACCGACGCGGCCGGTAGCTGAGGACCGCGATGCGCGGCGGGCGGGCGGACCCGCGGCCGACACCGATGATGCCCCCGCACCCGAGCTCCTCGAGCTCCTTCTCGTCGATGACCCGCAGCTCGACCGGGGCGTCGTCCGCAGCGATCCGCTCCCGGACCCGGTCGACGAAGGACTGCGGGTAGAGGACGTTCGGCGCCGTGTTGACGAGGTCCCGCGCCCAGGCGACGGACTCGGCCGCCACCCGCGCCGTCTCGACCCGGTCACGCCCCTCGCGCACCCGCAGGCCGCCCCCGATGGTGATCTCGGCGACCCCGGCCGGACCGCGGTCGTTCGTGCCACCGCCCCCGCGACGGTCGCCCTTGTGGGCCGTGAAGGTGTAGGCCCCGAGCAGCGCGCCCTCGGTCACGGCCTCGAGCGCGTCCGCGTCGGCGGCCGGGAGGTCGACGAGGACGCTGGAGGACGCCGGCAGGGCCGTCGCGGCACGCAGCGCAGCACCGGCCGCCTCGCGCAGGGTCGCGGGCGAGGGCGCCTCGCCCAGACCGACGAGAACGACGGCGCCCGCCCGGAGGCCTGCCGTCGCCGGGACGACGTGCACCTGCCCGGCCCGGCCCGTCGCGCCGACGGTGGCGGCAGCGGCCAGCAGCGCGGCCGCGGGACGCCGGGAGAGGGCGTGACCGAGGACCAGTCGGGCCCCGTCACCGTCCGGTGCCACCCCGAGGACGAGGACGTCGGTCGCGCCGTCGAGGTCGGGCTTCGGGGTGTAGGTCACGAGGGTCACGCGAGCGCTCCTGAGGGGGTCGGTCCGGGGTGTCAGCGCACCCTAACGCCCCTTGTGACCGGGCGCACAGGGCGCGCGCGGCGGGGGGATAGCCTCGCGGCATGACCGACAGCACCGGCACCCTCAAGACCTCGCCCCTCCACGACCGGCACGTCACGCTCGGCGCGAAGATGGCCGACTTCGGAGGCTGGGAGATGCCGATCGAGTACCCGGGCGGGGGCGTCGTCGCCGAGCACACCGCGGTCCGGGAGCGGGTGGGGGTCTTCGACGTCTCCCACCTCGGCAAGGCGCGCATCTCCGGACCGGGAGCGGCCGACTTCGTCAACGCGTGCCTGACGAACGACCTGCGACGGATCACCCCCGGCAAGGCCCAGTACACGCTGTGCTGCAGCGAGGACGGTGGCGTCGTCGACGACCTCATCGCCTACCTCCGGTCCGAGGAAGACGTCTTCCTCGTGCCCAACGCCGCGAACACCTCCCGCGTCGTCGAGCTCCTCGCCGCGGCGGCGCCGCAGGGCATCACCGTGGAGAACCTCCACGACCGGTACGGGGTCGTCGCCGTCCAGGGCCCGCGCAGCGACGAGCTGCTGCGCGCCCTCGGCCTGCCGGCCGACCACGACTACATGTCGTTCGTCGAGGTGGACCACGAGGGCGCGCCGCTCATCGTCTGCCGGACGGGCTACACGGGGGAGAAGGGGTACGAGCTCGTGCCCGCCTGGGACGGCGCGGGCGCGCTGTGGGACGCGCTCATGGCCGCGGGCGCGCAGCTCGAGGGCCTGCCGTGCGGGCTCGGCGCCCGGGACACCCTCCGCACCGAGATGGGATACCCGCTCCACGGCAACGACCTCGGACCGGAGATCACGCCGGTGATGGCCGGCTCGTCCTGGGCGGTCGGGTGGGACAAGCCGACGTTCTGGGGCAAGGACGCGCTCGCGGCTCAGCGGGCTGCCAAGGAGTGTCGTGTCATGCGGGGGCTCGTCGTCACCGGCCGGGGCATCCCGCGCAGCCGCTGCCGCGTCGACGTCGACGGCGCAGAGGTCGGCGTGGTCACGTCGGGCACCTTCTCGCCCACCCGACGGCAGGGGATCGCGCTCGCCCTGCTCGACCGGTCGGTGTCGCTCGGGGACACGGTGAGCGTCGACGTGCGGGGTCGCTCCGTCGAGGCCGAGGTGGTCCGGCCGCCTTTCGTCGAGGTGGGCGTCCGCGAGGCCTGAGGTGGGAGGCCGTCCCGACCCGGCCGTCAGGGCGAGGTCACTCCGGGGCGGCCAGGCTCATCGGGCCGTACACCACCTCGCCGTCCCGACGGAGGGTGACCTCCGCGACCCCGGCGTCGACGCACGCCTGCCAGTTCTCCGAGAACCACGCCTCCGCGTCGGCCTGGGTGGGGAAGGCCGCGTGCGAGGGGCCCTCGGCCCCCGTGACGAGGTCGCCGCCGGCATCCAGGTAGTCCCACGTGTAGCGCTCGCTCATGGCCGTGACCCTAGCGGCGCGCGGCGACGACGATCAGTCGACGGCGGCGCCGCGCTCGACCATCGGCCGGGGCATCCGCAGGCGCCGCAGCTGGAAGGTGCGCGTGACGAGGTAGAGCGCAACGCCTCGCAGCGGCGTGTCGGGCCCGAACCGCGTGAGGATCCGGCGCTTCGTGCGGAACCACAGCACGATCGCGTCGATGATCGCCACGACGAGCAGGCCGTAGGTCAGGAGGTAGCCGTACGTCGCCCAGCCGCGGGCGATGACGGAGAAGAGCAGCACGAGGATCATGAGGGGCAGGACGAGCTCGCCGAGGCTCCACCGGGCGTCCACGACGTCCCGGACGTAGCGGCGGACGGGGCCCTTGTCCCGCTCGGGCAGGTGGCGGTCGTCACCGGTGAGCATGGCCTCCCGACGCCGTTCGGCCTCGGCGCGGCGGGACGCCTTCGGGTCGTTGCCGACGAGTGGTTTGCGGCGCTTCGCCTCCTGCTCGCGTCGCTTGGGGGTCGGCCGGTTCTTCGCGCCCTCCCGGCGGGGGTGGGCGGCATCGGCGTCGACCGGCGCCGCCGTCCGCGCACGACCCGCCGCGGTGGCCCCGGTCGATCCCGACTTCTCCGTCTTCCTACGTCCCAGCACGGGGAGAACCATAGGTCCCGTACCCGCTAGGACACCGCGGATAGGGTCGCGGCCATGCCGGAGCCGACCCTCACCCCCGCCGAGACCGCCGCGATCCGCGAGCGGGTCGTCGGCCTCATGCCTGCCGTCCTCGACGACCTGCGCGCGCTCACCCGGATCCCGAGCGTCAGCCTCGGCAGCTTCGACCAGGCGCGCGTCGAGGAGTCGGCGGAGGTGACCGCCCGCCTGCTGCGCGCCGAGGGCCTCGAGGTGGAGATCGTCCGGGAGGACGGGGGACGGCCCGCAGTCATCGGTCGGAGCGAGGGCCCGGCCGGCGCGCCGCGGGTGCTCCTCTACGCCCACCACGACGTCCAGCCGCCCGGCGACGCCGCCGAGTGGGACAGCCACCCGTTCGAGCCGACCGAGCGCGACGGTCGGCTGTACGGCCGCGGCGCCGCCGACGACAAGGCCGGCATCATGGCGCACGTGGCCGCCCTGCGAGCCCACGCCGGTGATCTGCCGGTGGGGGTCACGGTGTTCGTCGAGGGTGAGGAGGAGGTCGGCAGCGACTCCCTCGCCACCGTGCTGGAGCGCCACGGGGACCGGCTCGACGCGGACGTCATCGTCCTCGCGGACGCGATGAACTGGGAGGTCGGCACGCCCGCGCTCACGACGACGCTGCGCGGCCTCGTCCGCGCGGACATCACCGTCTCCACGCTCGACCACGGCGTCCACTCGGGGATGTTCGGTGGTCCGCTGCCCGACGCGCTGACCGCGCTCTGCCGCCTGCTGGCGACCCTCCACGACGCGGCCGGGGACGTCGCGGTGGCGGGGCTGGACCACGCCGAGGCGGCCGACCTCGACTACGACGAGGCGCGCCTGCGGGCCGAGTCCGGTGCGCTCGAGGGCACCGCCCTCATCGGGTCAGGCTCGATCCTCTCGCGGCTGTGGACGCGTCCGGCGCTCAGCGTCATCGGCCTCGACGCCCCGGCCGTCGAGGCCGCCTCGAACACCCTCGTCCCGTCGGCCCGCGCACGGGTGTCGATGCGTCTGGCGCCCACCCAGGACCCCGGCCGTGCCTTCGAGGCGCTCCGGGAGCACCTGCTGTCGCGGGCGCCGTGGGGCGCCTCCGTCGAGGTGACCCTCTCCGACGAGGGGCCCGGCTTCGCGGCGGCGACGGACGGTGCGGCCCACGACGAGGCCCGCGCGGCGTTCGCCGACGCGTGGGGCGCCGCGCCGGTCGAGATCGGGTGCGGCGGGTCGATCCCCTTCGTGGCCGCGTTCGCCGAGCGCTTCCCCGAGGCCGCCATCCTCGTCACGGGGGTCGAGGATCCCGACACCCGGGCGCACGGTGCGAACGAGTCGCTCCACCTCGGTGAGTTCGAGCGCGTCTGCGTCGCCGAGGCGCTGCTCCTGGCCCGTCTCGGTCGTCTCCCGACCGGCCCGCGCGGCTCGGACTGACCCCGGCGGGCAGGGTCCGGCTCGCTACCGTGGGCGGATGCACGTGCTCATCGCCCCGGACTGCTACACCGGCACCCTCACGGCGACCCAGGCCGCGGAGGCGATCGCGGCCGGCTGGCGCGAGCGCGCGCCGGACGACCTGCTCACCCTCGTGCCGCTGTCGGACGGCGGCCCCGGCTTCATCGACGTGCTCGCCCCGGGCGGTCCGGGGCGTCCGGCGGGGGAGACCGTCGCGGTCACCGTCTCCGACCCGCTCGGTCGGGACGTCCCCGCGCTGATCCTCCTCACGGGGGAGGGGCACGGCGGCGAGGGCGTGCCGACCGCATGGATCGAATCAGCCCAGGCGTGCGGCCTGCACCTGCTCGGTGCGGCCGAGCGCGACCCCCGGGTGACGGGGACGGCCGGCCTGGGGATGCTCCTCGACGCAGCCCTCGCGGCAGGGGCTCGGCGCATCGTCGTCGGCCTCGGCGGGAGCGGGACGAACGACGGGGGAGCAGGCATGCTCGCGGCTCTCGGGGCGGGCGACGACCCGGTCCTGCGCTGCGGCGGTCTCGGCCTGGCCGACCTGCCCGACGACGCCCTCCCGCGGATCGCCGAGGTGCGGCGCCGTCTCGCGGGGGTCGAGCTCATCGCGGCGACGGACGTCGACAACCCGCTCCTGGGCCTGCAGGGGGCGAGCGCCGTCTACGCCCCGCAGAAGGGGGCGGACCCGCAGACCGCCCAGGACCTCGAGCGGGCGCTCGGCCGGTGGCACGAGGTCGTCGGCCGCAGCCTTCCGGCCGAGCGGGACCTGCTCACCGGTCGAGCACGCCGCCTCGATCGCGAGCCCGGCGCCGGTGCCGCCGGGGGGATCGGCTACGCGCTCCTGGTCCTCGGCGCCGTGCGGCGCAGCGGCATGGCGATGGTGCTCGACGAGCTCGGTGTCGACGAGGTCCTCGCGGCCGCAGACCTCGTCGTCACGGGGGAGGGCTGCCTGGACTGGCAGTCCCTGCGCGGGAAGGTCGTCGCCGGGGTGGCGCAGCGGGCCCAACGCACCGCCACGCCCGTCGTCGTCGTCCCGGGGCAGGCGCTCGTCGGGCGCCGCGAGACGATGGCCGTCGGGATCAACGGGTGCTACCCCGTCGCCGTCACGCCCGAGGAGGTGGAGGCGGCGATGGCCGACCCCGTCGGCACGCTCCGTGCGCGGGCCGCGGCCGTCGCGGGCACCTGGTCGCCCCGGCGGTGACCGCCCGCACCGGTCGTGACCGACCGGTGCGTATCCTCGGTCGCGGGAACAGCGGCACCCGCCGTCGCGTTGACGCCGCTGGACACACCCGCACACCCACGATCCGAAGGGGCTCCCATGAGCGTCCAGAACGAGACCACGCCGACCACCGACACGGCTCCCGCCACGACGCACGGCGTCACGCTGACCGACGTCGCCGCGGGCAAGGTCAGGTCGCTCCTGGAGCAGGAGGGTCGGGACGACCTGCGCCTGCGCGTCGGCGTCCAGCCGGGCGGCTGCAGCGGCCTGATCTACCAGCTGTACTTCGACGAGCGCACCCTCGACGGCGACCTGGTCCGCGACTTCGACGGTGTCGAGGTCGTCGTCGACCGGATGAGCGCTCCCTACCTCGACGGCGCGTCCATCGACTTCGCGGACACGATCGAGAAGCAGGGCTTCACGATCGACAACCCGAACGCGGGCAGCTCGTGCGCCTGCGGCGACTCCTTCAGCTGAGCCGATCCGTCGTCGGCGTCGTTCCCGCGGCGTGGACACGCCGTGGCTGAGCCCGACTCAGGCCCGAAACGCGTCGAGGTCGGCGACGCAGTCGGCGGCGCTCTCGAGCGTCCGCGGGTCCTCCGTGACGCAGCGCGGGGTCCATGGGCGCGCGGGGGTACGGCGCAGCCGGCCCGCCGCGACGATCCGTCGGCAGTCGTCCGCGAGGTCGGTGACGGTCCCGGTGTCGAGGGCGTCGATGGGAGTGGGCTCGTTCTCGCTCATGCCCCGGCACCGTACTCCGATGTGATCCAGGACACACGCGCCGACCCGCGGTAGCTGCGCCGTCGTGCGTGCCGTCCTGCGGCGCTCGCTACGATCCCCGGCGTGCACATCGCCATCTGCGGGTCCATCGCGACCGACCACCTCATGACCTTCGGCGGGAAGTTCGCCGACTCCTTCGTCGCCGAGCAGCTCGACAAGATCTCGGTGTCCTTCCTGGCCGACGACCTCCAGATCCGGCGCGGCGGTGTCGGCGGCAACATCGCGTTCGGCATGGCGAGCCTGGGTCAGCGCCCCGCCCTCGTGGGTGCTGCGGGCGTCGACTTCGATGACTACCGCAGCTGGCTCGAGCGCCACGGCGTCGACTGCGAGTCCGTGAAGATCTCCGACACCCGTCACACCGCGCGGTTCGTCTGCACGACCGACACCGAGCTGGCCCAGATGGCGACCTTCTACCCGGGCGCGATGTCCGAGGCCCGGGAGGTCGAGCTCAAGCCGGTCGCCGACCGCCTGGGCGGCCTCGACCTCGTGCTCATCGGCCCGGACGACCCCGAGGCCATGGTCCGGCACACGCAGGAGTGCCGCGACCGGTCCCTGCCGTTCGTCGCCGACCCCAGCCAGCAGCTCGCGTGGGGTGACGGGCCGATGATCCGCTCCCTCATCGAGGGCGCGACGTACCTCGTGACGAACGAGTACGAGTCGCACCTGGTCGAGCAGAAGACGGGCTGGAGCGCCGAGGAGATCGCGGAGCGGGTGACGACCCGCGTCATCACCCGCGGCGCCGACGGGGTGTCGGTCGTCACCCGCGGTGAAGAGCCGGTCCAGGTGCCCGTGGTGCCGGCTGCGTCGGTCGCGGACCCCACCGGCGTCGGCGACGCCTTCCGCGCCGGCTTCCTCACCGGTCTCGCGCACGGGCTGTCGCACGAGCGGTGCGCCCAGCTCGGCACGGCGCTCGCCACGGAGTGCCTCGAGACGGTGGGGACCCAGGAGTACGTCCTGACCGGGGACGAGTTCCTCGGACGGCTCGCGGGGGTCCACGGCGACGAGGCCGCCGAGGAGCTCCGCTCGGTCATCTCCTTCCCGCGTCCCTGACCGGTGTCGCCGGGCGTCCCCTTCCCGCCCCGAGAGGTCCCGCCGTCCGCGTGGCCGTTCGACGCCCTCGTCCTCGAGGACGGCGACGAGCGGCCGTTCGCCGGGGGTGACCTCGACCCCGGGACGCTGATCGCGGCCTACCGGGCGGGGTTCTTCCCCATGGGGCTGGGCGACGAGGGGCGACCGCCCCTGGGCTGGTGGTCGCCCGACCCGCGAGGGATCCTCCCGCTGGACGGGCTGCACGTGAGCCGGAGCCTGCGCCGGTCGGTGCGGCGGTTCGAGATCACCGTCGACACCGCCTTCGAGGCCGTGCTCGAGGGGTGCGCCGACCCGGCCCGGGACGGTCGGTGGATCACCCCGGAGATCGCCGCCGCCTACGGTCGGCTGCACCGTCTCGGCTGGGCCCACAGCGTGGAGGTCTGGGACGGCGAGGAGCTCGCCGGTGGCCTCTACGGGGTGGCGGTCGCCGGGCTGTTCGCGGGGGAGTCGATGTTCCATCGGGCGACCGACGCCTCGAAGGTGGCCCTCGTCGCCCTCGTCGAGATGGTCCGCGCGGACGGCGATCCCCGGCGGCTGGTCGACGTCCAGTGGCGCACCGACCACCTCGCCTCCCTGGGCGTCGTCGACGTGCCTCGGCGCGAGTACCGGCGACGCCTCGCCGACGCCCTGGCCGCGCCGCCCCTCGACGTCGTGCGCCACGGACCGTCGCCCCGCTGAGGGTCCGGCCCCCGCCGCGGGCCGTTCGCCGGGCGAGGCGCTCCGGCAGGACGACGCGCCCGTCCCCCGCCGTCGACCGATCCCGCTGCTGCGGTAGCGTTTGCTCGTCTCCCGTCCGCCCGATCCAGAAGCAGGTGCCCGTTGAGTCGTCCCGATCTCGACACGCCACACCGTCCGAGGGCGCTGCGCGCTGCCGGCGGTCTCGCACTGGCGTCCGTCCTCATGACCGCGTGCGGCGCGGTCGGCGTCAACACGAGGGTCGAGGACGGCTACCTGCCCCGCCCCATCACCGAGGACGCCGAGCTCATCCGGAACTTCTGGGTGTACACGTGGATCGCCGCGCTCCTCGTGGGCGCGCTGGTCCTCGCGCTCTCCTTCTGGTGCTGGGCGATGTACCGCAAGAAGAAGGGCGACGACACCCTGCCCGAGCAGCTGCAGTACAACATCCCGCTCGAGATCCTCTACACGATCGTCCCGATCCTCGCGCTCGCCGCGCTGTTCTTCTGGAACAACAAGGTGGCCGCGACCGCGATGGGCACGGAGACCGAGCCCGACAACGTCGTCAACGTCGTCGGGAAGCAGTGGAGCTGGGACTTCAACTACACGTCCGAGAACGTCCACGAGGCCGGCACGCAGGCGCAGCTCACGGGTAGGCCCGCCGCGGAGCAGCAGCTGCCCGAGCTGTGGATCCCGGTGAACGAGCGGACCGAGTTCCAGCTGACGGCCCGCGACGTCAACCACTCCTTCTGGGTCCCCGAGTTCCTCAAGAAGCTCGACATGATCCCCGGCCGCGTCAACACCTTCCAGGTGACGCCGACCGAGGAGGGCGAGTTCATCGGCAAGTGCGCCGAGCTGTGCGGCTCCTACCACGCCCAGATGCTCTTCCGCCTCAAGGTCGTCCCGCGGGCCGAGTTCGACGCCCACATGAAGGACCTCGAGAAGCAGGGCCAGACCGGGATGCTCGGGAACGATGTCAACCGCGAGCCGATCGCCCCGGCCGACCGGGACAAGCTCACGACCACCGGGAGCAACGAATGACCGTCGCACGCGAGAGCCTCGGGCCCGACAGCTTGCCGGTCGGCGCCACGATCGGCAGGAAGCGCGAGTCGAGCATGGGCTCGCTCGTCGTGAAGTGGCTGACGAGCACCGACCACAAGGTCATCGGCAACCTCTACTTCATCTCCTCGTTCATCTTCTTCCTCATCGGCGGGATCATGGCTCTCCTGATCCGCCTCGAGCTCTGGGCGCCCGGCCTGCAGGTCGTCGACGACCCCGAGCAGTTCAACCAGCTGTTCACGATGCACGGCACGGTGATGCTGCTGCTCTTCGCGACCCCGGCCTTCGCCGCGTTCGCGAACGCGTTCATGCCGCTGCAGATCGGTGCGCCGGACGTGGCGTTCCCGCGGCTGAACATGTTCGCGTACTGGCTCTACCTCTTCGGCGGCATCATCGCCTCGGCCGGCTTCCTCACCCCCCAGGGCGCGGCGGGCTTCGGGTGGACGGCCTACACGCCGCTGGCGAACTCCGACTACAGCCCCGGCCTCGGCGGTGACCTGTGGGTCTTCGGCCTCGCTCTCGGTGGCTTCTCGTCGATCTTCGGTGCCGTCAACTTCATCACCACGATCCTGTGCATGCGCGCCCCGGGCATGACGATGTTCCGGATGCCGATCTTCACGTGGACCGTGCTCATCACCTCGATCCTCGTCCTCATGGCGTTCCCGGTCCTCGCGGCCGCGCTCATCGGCCTGGGGGTGGACCGGAAGTTCGACGCCCACATCTTCGACCCGGCCACCGGCGGACCCGTGCTCTGGCAGCACCTGTTCTGGTTCTTCGGGCACCCCGAGGTGTACGTCCTCGCGTTGCCGTTCTTCGGCGTGATCTCGGAGATCATCCCGGTCTTCAGCCGCAAGCCGATCTTCGGGTACAAGACGCTCGTCTTCGCCACCATCGCCATCGCGGCGCTGTCGGTGAGCGTCTGGGCCCACCACATGTACGTCACCGGGCAGGTCCTGCTGCCCTTCTTCGCGATCATGACGATGGCGATCGCCGTCCCGACCGGCGTGAAGTTCTTCAACTGGATCGGCACGATGTGGGGTGGCAAGCTCACGTTCGAGACGCCGATGCTGTGGGCGATGGGCTTCCTGGTGACCTTCCTCTTCGGTGGTCTGACCGGCGTCATCCTCGCGGCCCCGGCCCTCGACTTCCAGGTGTCGGACACGTACTTCGTCGTCGCGCACTTCCACTACGTCCTCTTCGGGACGATCGTCTTCTCCTTCTTCGGCGGCCTGTTCTTCTGGTGGCCCAAGCTCACGGGGAAGATGCTCGACGAGAAGCTCGGCAAGCTGCAGTTCTGGCTGCTGTTCATCGGCTTCCACACGACCTTCCTCATCCAGCACTGGCTGGGTGCCGAGCGCATGCCGCGCCGGTACGCCGACTACATGCCCGGTGAGGGGCTCCAGCTGGGCAACCAGATCTCGACGATCGGCTCGTTCGTCCTCGCCGTCTCGTTCCTGCCGTTCTTCTACAACGTCTGGAAGACGACGAAGTACGGCGAGCGTGTGACGGTCGACGACCCGTGGGGCTACGGCAACTCGCTCGAGTGGGCGACGTCGTGCCCGCCGCCGCGGCACAACTTCGACTCCATCCCGCGGATCCGTTCCGAGCGTCCGGCCTTCGACCTCCACCACGGCGAGGACCTCGCTGGCGACGTGGTCGAGCCGAGCGTCGCACCGGCGACCCGCACCACCCGCGGCGGCACGGCCGCCCACCACAAGGAGGCCTGACCGATGAAGGTCGAGCGCGATCTCTTCGCCGTCATCGGCACGTTCTTCGTCATCGTGGCGATCGTGTACGGCGTCGTCACCGGGTGGGGCGAGCCGGTCGGGGTCGCCTGCATGGGCCTGTGCGCCGGTCTCGGCTACATGATCGCGGGGTACCTGCACGCGACCGGTCGACGTCTCGGACTGCGTCCCGAGGACGACTCCGACGGCGAGATCGCCCAGCAGGCCGGCGAGTACGGCGTCTTCTCGCCGGGCAGCTGGTGGCCGCTCTGGCTCGCGCTGGCAACGGCGATGCTCTCCCTCGGTGTCGCCGTGGGGTGGTGGTTCTTCATCATCGGCGCCGTCGTCGGTCTCGTCGCGCTCCTGGGCTGGACGTTCGAGTCCTACACGGGAAAGCACTCGCTCTGACGGTGGGCACCGCCCGGTCGGCAGCCAGTATGCCGTTCGGATGTCGCCGGGCGCACAGCCGCTCGGCGGCAGTCGCCGCGATCGTCGCCGGTCTGCTCGGCCTGCCGGTGGCCTTGGCTGCGTGCAGCGCGGTGCCGAGCGGGTCGGGGAGTCCTGCGGCCGGTTCGTCCACGACGTCGGCGTCGACCACGCCGGAGCCGACGCCCCCGGAGATCGGCATGACACCGGCGAAGGGGTCGATCGGCGCGCTGCCGACCGACCCGGTGACAGTCACCGTCGTCATGGGGGACCTCGACTCGGTGAGCGTCACGGACCCGGGCGGGACGAAGGTCCCGGGCTCGATCGACGGTGCGCGGTGGCGCAGCACCGAGGGGGCTCGCCTCAAGCCCAGCACCACCTACACCGTGCGGGTACGGGCCACGGGCACCGACGGCACCCCCGCGGCCTTCACCGGATCGTTCACGACCCGCACGCCGAAGGTCACCGCGACGTACTCCCTGCCCTACGGTGACTCGACGGTCGGGACCGGCATGCCGGCGACCGTCCAGTTCGACTCCTCGGTCGAGACGCCCGCGATGCGACGCGAGATCGAGAAGCGGGTGCGCATCACGACGACCCCCAGGACCGAGGGGTCGTGGGGCTGGCTCGACGACCGTCAGCTCATGTGGCGCCCGAAGACGTACTGGCAGCCAGGGACGAAGGTCACGGTGCGGACGCCGTTCACGGGGTTCCAGACCGGCAAGGACAAGTGGGTCGCCAACGACGACGGTGGGACGATGACGATCGGCCGTTCGATGACGAGCCTCGTCGACATGAACAAGCACGTGATGACCGTCAAGCGCGACGGCGCGGTCGTTCGGCGGATCCCGGTGAGCACGGGCCGTCCCGGGCCGGAGACCGAGACCCGCTCCGGGGTGAAGGTCGTCATGTCGAAGGAGCCGACCGTGACGATGGACTCGGCCACGGTCGGCATCGAGAAGGGCGAGCCCGGCTACTACAAGCTGGACACGCGGTGGAACATGCGGGTGACGTGGACGGGGGAGTACCTCCACTCCGCCCCGTGGTCCGTCGGCTCGCAGGGCTCGTCGAACGTGTCGCACGGGTGCGTCAACATGGCGCCGGAGAACGCGAAGTGGATGTTCGACAACTCGATGATCGGTGACGTCGTCGACTTCACGGGGTCCTCGCGCGTCTTCCAGCCGACGGAGGGCATCGGGGTCTGGCAGTACTCGTGGGCCGAGTGGCAGAAGCGCAGCGCCCTGCGCTGACGCGGTCTGGGCACGTCTCGTTCCGGCGCGCTGTCCTCCGGGGACCCGGCGCCGGGTCAGCCCCAGCCGAGGGCGTGCAGGCGGTCCTCCTCGATACCGAAGTGGTGCGCGATCTCGTGCACCACGGTCACGGCGACCTCGTCCTGAACCTCCTCGGAGGAGCGGCACGTGGCCAGGGTCGGGACCCGGAAGACGGTGATCCGGTCCGGGAGGACGGCGCCCCACGGGTCGGTGCGCTCCGTCCGCGGCAGGCCCTCGTAGATGCCGAGGAGGTCGGGCGGAAGATCCGGGGCGGGGTGGTCCTCGACGAGGAAGACGACGTTGTCGAGGAGGTCCATGAGCTCGGAGGGGACCTCGTCGAGGGCGGCCGAGACCGCCTGCTCGAAGGCCTGCCTGCCCAGGAAGGCACAACGGTCGTCGTCGGTGGGCACGGGCGTCAGCCTGCCATCATCGGGTCATGACCACCGTCCGGATCGCCGTCCGGGTCCGACCCGGTGCCTCACGGACGCGGGTCGGTGGTCGGTACGGGGAGGACGACCCACCGGTGCTGGGTGTCTCCGTCACCCAGAGGGCGGTCGACGGCGCCGCGACGAGCCGGACGAAGATCCTCGAGATCCGTGCAGCCTCGGAGGACGATGCGGCCGCAGTGCAGGCCCGGTGGGAGGAGCTGCTCGGGGCCTGAGCGCGGTGTCCCGGCCGAAGGGCCACACGCCGGTGCCCCCAGCACGTGATCGCGCTGGGGGCACCGGTCGGGGAGCGAGGTCGCTCGTCAGTCGCGACCCAGGCCTCGCTCGCCAGCGGTGTTGCCCGAGGCGACGGCCTCGCGGTGCTGGTGCTCGATGCTGTCGCCGTCGTGCCCGCCGTGGTCGTGGTGGGCCGCCTCGAGCTCTGCCGGGGTGACCGGGTCGATGCTGTCGGCGAAGTAGAAGTGCGACAGACGGGACCGGAGCTTGGCCAGACCCTGGCGGCGGCGCGAGACGCCGTTGCCGTCCTCCGGGGCCTCGATCCCGACGGGGACGTGCGCCTCGTGCTGGACGAGGTTCCACCGGGTGTACTCGTCGAGCGGCTCGTGGGCCTCGAAGAAGCGACCCTCGGGCGTACGGATGATCCGCGCGGTCTCGCGGCCGTGGAGGACCTTGTCCCGGTCGGCCCGCTGGAGGCTGATGCAGATCCGCTTCGTCGCCCAGAAGACGATGACCGGCAGGACGAACACCGAGATCCGGAACAGGTTCGTGATGTCGTTGATGGACAGGTTGAACTTGATCGCCATGATGTCGTTGCTCGCGGCGAACAGCAGCACGCCGTAGAAGGTCATGGCCGCCATGCCGAGCGCCGTACGGACCGGCATGTTCCGGGGCCGGTCGAGAAGGTGGTGCTCCCGCTTGTCGCCGGTCACCCAGGCCTCGAGGAACGGGTAGGCACCCATGAGGCCGTACATGACGGGGATGAGCATGAGCGCGCCGATCGCGACGTTGAGGCTCCACGTGTAGCCGAAGGTGGTGAACTCGAGCCAGCCCGGGAGGAGGCGGAGCGCGCCGTCGGCGAAGCCCATGTACCAGTCGGGCTGGGCGCCGGCGGTCGTCGCGTTCGGGTCGTACGGGCCGTAGACCCAGATCGCATTGATCTGCACGAGCGCCGAGATGAGCGCGAGGATGCCGAAGACGATGAAGAAGAAGCCGCCGGCCTTCGCCGCGTACACCGGCATGACCGGATACCCGACGACGTTGTCGTTCGTCTTGCCCGGGCCGGGGTACTGCGTGTGCTTCTGCAGCGCCACGAGGACGATGTGGGCGGTGAACAGGCCGATGAGCAGGGCCGGGAGAAGCAGGATGTGCACCGAGTACAGGCGCGGGATGATGTCCTCGCCCGGGAACGCGCCACCGAAGGCCGCGTACGAGAGGTACGAGCCGATGATCGGGGCGGAGAGCATGAAGCCCTGGGCGGCGCGGAGACCGGTGCCGGAGAGGAGGTCGTCCGGCAGCGAGTAGCCCGCGAAGCCCTCGACGAGCGCCAGCATGGACAGCAGCGTGCCGATGACCCAGTTGAGCTCGCGCGGCTTGCGGAACGCGCCGGTGAAGAACACGCGCAGCATGTGGACCGACAGGGAGACGATGAACATCAGGGCGGCCCAGTGGTGCAGCTGCCGGATGAGCAACCCACCCTTGACGTCGAACGAGATGTCGAGGGTCGAGGCGTAGGCCTCCGACATCTCGACGCCCCGCAGCGGCGCGTAGGAGCCCTCGTACACCGTGTGCCCGGCGCTCGGGGTGAACCAGAACGTGAGGAAGGTCCCGGTCAGCAGGCAGATGATCATCGAGTACATCGCGATCTCGCCGAGCATGAACGACCAGTGGTCCGGGAAGACCTTCTTGAGGAGGTACCCGACGCCCTTGGCGGCGCCGGTGCGGTCGTCGACCCAGCCAGCGATGCCACCGGCCCGCCGGGCGGCGGCGCTCGGCGAGGGCTTGACGGGCGCATCGTCGGCGCGGATCGCGTCGACGGGACGGTTGGCAGGGACGGTGCTCACTTCTCACGCTCCCAGAAGCTGGGGCCGACGGGTTCCTGGAACGGCTTCTCGGCGATGAGGTAGCCCTCGTCGTCGACGGTGATGGGCAGCTGGGGGAGCGGCCGCTTCGCCGGGCCGAAGACGACCTTGCAGTCGTCCGTCACGTCGAAGGTCGACTGGTGGCACGGGCAGAGGAGGTGGTGGGTCGTCTGCTCGTACAGGCCGACCGGGCAGCCGACGTGGGTGCAGATCTTCGAGTAGGCGACGATCCCCTCGTGACCCCAGTCGAGCTCCTTCTGGGACTTGATGTCCTTGGGGTCGAGCCGCATGACGATGACCGAGGCCTTCGCCTTGTAGTCGAGGACGTGGTGCTCCTCGTCGAGGAGGCCCTCCGGCTGCACGTGGAAGACGGACCCGATCGTCACGTCGGAGGCCCGGATGGGGGTGTTCTCGGGGTCACGGACGAGGCGCGGCTTGCTGAACGCGTACGACCCGTCGCGCCGCTTCTTGCCGTTCCAGTAGGTGTGGCGGAGGTCCTCGGTGGCCTCACCCATCGGGCCGAGGCTGCCGACGACCTGGACGAGCAGCGGGATGGCGAAGAGGCCCATCGCAGCACCGAACGTGTACTTGACCATCGGGCGCCGCTTGAGCTGGGCTCCCTCGCCACCCTCGGTGAGGGTCTGGACGAAGCCGGCGCGAGCCTCGTCGCTCGAGCGCAGCGGGTGGCGCTCCTCGATCACCTCGGTGTCGGGCATGAGCGTCTTGGCCCAGTGCACGGCACCGAGACCGATCCCGAGCAGCGACAGACCGAGCCCGGTGCCGAGGAGGACGTTCGAGACGCTCGTGCGACCGATGCCGGGCACCCACGTCTGCTCGTCCGTCCCGAACATGAAGTAGGCGACGAGGAAGAGGAGCGTGCCGAGGATCGACAGGAGGAACAGGCCGGCGACCTGCTTCTCGGCGCGCTTGGCGGCCTTCTCATCCGTGTCTGCCAGGCGGTGGACGTGGGCCGGCAGGCCGGGGTTCTCGAAGCGCTCGGGCGTGCCGATGGCGGGCTCGTGGGCGACGACGTCACCCGTCGGGATGGCCGCGCCGTGGCCGGGGCTCACCGCGCGCGCGCCGCCCTCGGCCGGTCGGTCCTGCTCGTTCATACGGGGTTCCTGTCTGCGTTCTTCAGGGGAGCGGGTGCGTCAGGCGGACTTCTGGCCGAGCCAGACGGCCGCACCGACGAGGATGAGCAGGCCGAAGATCCAGGCGAACATGCCCTCAGAGACGGGACCGAGGGAGCCGAGGGCCTGGCCGCCGGGGTTGCCCTCCTCGTCCATGCTCTTGAGGTAGGCGATGACGTCCCGCTTGTCCTCCGGCGAGAGGTTCTTGTCGTTGAAGACGGGCATCGACTGCGGGCCGGTCTCCATCGCCTCGAAGATGTGCTTCTCCTCGACGCCGATGAGCGGCGGCGCGTACTTGCCGCGGGTCAGCGCACCGCCCGCACCGCGCGCGTTGTGGCACATCGCGCAGTTGACGCGGTAGATCTCGCCGCCGCGGGCCGGGTCACCGGCCTTCGCGTCGAGCCACTTGGCCTCGGGGACGGCCGGACCGGGCGAGAGGGACGCGACGTAGGCGGCCATCGCCGCGATCTGCTCGTCGTCGAACTTCACGTCCGTGCCCCGCGGCGCCTGGGCGCCGGGGTTCATCAACGGCATCCGGCCCGTACCGACCTGGAAGTCGACCGCTGCGGCGCCGACGCCGGCCAGGCTCGGGCCCGACTTCGTGCCGGTCCCGTTCTTGCCGTGGCACGTCGCGCAGTTGGCGACGAAGAGCTCCTTGCCGTACGCGACCTGGTCGGCGCCGGCGGCGGTCGACGCGGCGGTGGCCTGCTTCGGGGCCAGGGCCGCGTAGGCGGTGCCCGTGAGCAGGAGGCCGAGGAGGAGCAGGAGGACGACGGCCGCGGGGTGGCGTCGGTTGGTCAGGGCGTTCACGAGGTTCCTGTCGTCGGTCGGCGGCGGGAGGGGAGGGTCACTTCAGGATGTAGATGCAGAAGAAGAGACCGATCCACACCACGTCGACGAAGTGCCAGTAGTAGGAGGCGGCGATCGCCCCGGAGGCCTGGTGGTGGCCGTAGCGCCGGGAGGTGAAGGTCCGGCCGATGATCAGGAGGAAGAAGATGAGGCCGCCGCTGACGTGGATCGCGTGCAGGCCCGTCGTGAGGTAGAAGATCGAGCCGTACCCGTCGGAGCTGAGGGTGAGTCCCTCGCTGATGAGCGTCGCGTACTCGAGGACCTGACCGCTGACGAAGATCGCGCCGAAGATGTACGTCAGGACGTACCACTCGCGCATGCCCCACGAGCCGACCTGCAGGAGCGACCCGGTCCGATACGGCTGGAGCTTCTCCGCCTTCCACACGCCGAGCTGGCACCAGACCGACGAGAGGACGAGCAGTAAGGTGTTCGCCGCGGCGAACGGCACGTTGAGCATCTCGGAGCGGTCGGCCCACAGCTCGGGCGCCTGCGAGCGGATCGTGAAGAACATCGCGAACAGGCCGGCGAAGAACATCAGCTCGCTCGACAGCCACACGATCGTGCCCACGGACACGAGGTCCGGGCGGGTGACGGGACCGGTCGACGGCGGGCGCGACAGATCGACGGCGGGGGTCGTCGGATGCGCGGGCGCGGTGGCGGGCTGCGCGGCGGGTACGGATGTCACGCGCGCCATTATGTCGGTACCGGTGGGGAAAGTCGTGCCCACCCCCCGACTCGGTGCGTCGCCCCGTGAGATCGGTACGATCGCGCGCATGACCGCGAGCCCCGCACACCCGACGTCGACCCCCGTCCGGCCGTCCGGCCCCGGCGCCACGCCGGCCGCGGTGCGCAGCGTCGACGTCGTGCTCTACAGCGACGACATCACGACGCGGGACGCGGTGCGGGTCGGTGTCGGCCGGCGGCCGGCGCGCGACGTCGAGGTCGCGTCGTGGCGGGAGTGCGCGACGGCGCCCGCCGTGCTCGAGGCGGTCGAGAGCGGCGCCTTCGACCTCGTCGTGCTCGACGGCGAGGCCAACCCGGTCGGCGGCATGGGCCTGTGCCGACAGCTCAAGGCCGAGGTCCCCGACTGCCCTCCGGTGATCGTCATCACCGGCCGTCCGCAGGACGGGTGGCTCGCGACGTGGTCCCTCGCCGACGGGGTCGCCTCGCACCCGATCGACGGCGTGGAGATCGCCGACGTCGTCGCCGGCCTCGCCCGGTCCCTGGGCGCGTGACCGGCGACGCGACGCGCACCGGCACGACGATGACGACCTGGCCGGACCTGCTCTCGCTGCTCCTGCGGGGCGAGGACCTCCCTCCGGAGGACACCCGCTGGGCGATGGACCGGGTCATGGCGGGGGAGGCCACCCCGGTGCAGGTCGCCGGCTTCCTCGTGGCGCTCCGCGCGAAGGGGGAGACGGTCGCCGAGCTGCGGGCGCTGGCCGACGGGATGCTCGGCGTCGCGCGACGCATCGAGGTCGACGGGCCGGCGCTCGACATCGTCGGCACGGGCGGGGACCGTTCGAACTCCGTCAACATCTCGACGATGGCAGCGGTGGTGTGCGCGGGGGCCGGGGTCCGGGTCGTCAAGCACGGCAACCGGTCGGCCTCGAGCACGACGGGGACGGCCGACGTCCTCGAGCACCTCGGCGTCGTCCTCGGGCTCACCCCGGAGCAGGTCGTCGCCGTCGCGGAGCAGGCAGGAATCACCTTCTGCTTCGCCCAGACGTTCCACCCCTCGATGCGTCACGCCGCCGCGGCCCGCAAGGAGCTCGGGGTCCCGACGGCCTTCAACGTCCTGGGCCCCCTGACCAACCCCGCTCAGCCCCGCTTCAGCGCCATCGGTGCCGCCGACCCGCGCGTCGCGCCGCTCATGGCCGGGGTGTTCGCAGACCGGGGCGCCGAGGCCCTCGTCTTCCGTGGGGACGACGGCCTCGACGAGCTGACGACCTCGACGACCTCGCGCCTGTGGTGGGTCGTCGACGGTCACGTGAGCGAGCACGTCGTCGACCCCGCCCGCCTCGGGCTGGCGATCAGCCCCCGCGAGGCGCTCGTCGGCGGGGAGGCCGACTACAACGCAGACGTCGCCCGGCGCACGTGGGCCGGTGAACGGGGGCCCGTCCGCGACGCGGTCGTCCTCAACGCCGGTGCGGCGCTGGCGCTCGCGGCCGCCGACGGCGCGCCCGTGGCGGACGTCGACGCGGCGATCCGCGCGGGGATCGATCGGGCCGAGGAGGCGATCGACTCCGGCGCTGCCACCGCGCAGCTCGAGCGGTGGGTGACGGTCAGCTCCGCGATCGCCTCGTCCTGAGCCGAGCGCCCGGACGCGGTCGCGTCACTCGATACCCAGGCTGAACGCGGCCTCGAGGTCGTGCGACGAGTAGGTCCGGAAGGCGATGTGCGTGCTCGTGCCCACGACACCGTCGACCTTGTTGAGGCGGCCGGCGATGACGTCGTCGAGCTCCTCGTGCGCGCGGACCCGGACCATCGCGATGAGGTCGGCGTCGCCCGCCACCGAGTAGACCTCGGTGACCCCGTCGAGGCCGGCGATGGCCTCGGCGACCTCGGGTATGCGGTGGACCTCGGCGTTGATGAGGACGATGGCGGTGATCACCGTTCCACCCTAGCGACCGGTCAGGACGCGAAGCCGACGGCGCCGCGTGCGGACTGGGCCACCGGCTCGAGCCGGGCCCATGCGGACTGCGCGCCACCGACGGGGCAGTCCCACACCCCGTCGAGGTGGACGAGGCGTACCCCCGGCTGCTCGAGCCACCGCAGGAGGATGTCCGTCTCCTCCGGGATCGTCGCCCCCAGGACGGTGTCCGGTACCGGCACCACCTCCGCGGTCGCGCGCATCGCGTCGATCGCCGGGACGGGGTCGACCCCGGGACGGACCGACACGGATGCGGCGAACCGGCCGTGCCGCACGCAGATCGCCTCCCAGCCGCCCGCGGGCAGCCGCCGGGCAGCCACGAGCTCGGGGCTGGCGGCCAGCGGGGCGATCCGCTGTGCCCGGGACGCGCCGCGGACGAGGGCGAGGGTGCGGTCACGGACGGTCGCTGCCTCCTCGAACCGCTCGGACGCCGCGAGCTCGGCCATGCGTGCCGTCAGGGCCTCGACGACCGACGACGCGTCGCCGGCCATGACGGTGACGATGTCGTCGACGACGGCCCGGTACTCGTCGACGTCGACCGAACCCGTGCACGGTGCGACGCACCGGCCCATCTCGGCGAGCGCGCACGCGCCGCCGGGGGGTGTGCGGGCGGAGATCCGGGTCGTGCACCGGCGGATCGGCACCGCCTCGTGCAGCGCCTCGACCGCCTCCGTCGCGACCGCGCGGGACGGGAAGGGCCCGACGTGGATGTCGCCGGCGCGCACCCGGCCGACGATGCTCAGCCGGGGGAACGGCTCGTCGGTGATCCGGACCCAGGCCGCCCTGTCCGGGCGGGTCGACCGGCGGTTGAACCGCGGCCGGTGCTCGGCGATGAGCCGGACCTCCCGGACCTGTGCCTCGACCCCGGTGGCGCAGACGATCGGGGTGACCGAGGTGGCGAGGGCGACCATGTCCCGCATCCGGCGCCGGCGCTCGGCTGCGGTGAAGTACGTGAGGACCCGGGTGCGGATGTCGCCGGAGGTGCCGACGTACAGGGGGGTGCCCGCGTCGTCGGAGAACACGTAGACGCCGGGGGAGTGCGGCAGGCCGTCGGCGAGGTGCCGCTTGCGCCGGGTCGACGCCGGGACCCGCGCGCTGTAGCTGCGCAGCTCCTCGAGGCTGGAGACGCCGAGCGTGCCGACCCGTTCGATGAGGCCGTGGAGGACGTCGACCGTGGCCCGGGCGTCGTCGAGCGCCCGGTGGGTCGGCTGCACGGACGCACCGAAGACCCTCGCGAGCGTCGCGAGCTTGTGGTTGGGGGCCTCGTCCTTGGTCACGAGCTGGCGGGCGAGGTGCACGGTGTCGAGGACCTGGAAGCCCGGCCACGGGGTGCCGGTCCGTTCGGCAGCGGCCTTGAGGAAGCCGATGTCGAAGCGCGCGTTGTGCGCGACGAGGACGGCCCCGCGGGCGAACTCGAGGAAGGCCGGCAGCGCCGCGTCGATCCGGGGCGCGTCCCGGACCATCGCGTCGGTGATCCCCGTCAGGGTCTGGATGAAGGGGGGGATGGCGCACCCGGGGTCGACGAAGGTCTGCAGCTCCCCGAGGACGACCCCGCCCCGCACCCGCACCGCGCCGATCTCCGTGATCCCGCACTCGGCCGGGTTGCCGCCTGTCGTCTCGAGGTCGACGACGACGAAGGTCGTCTCCGACAGGGCGGTGCCCAGGTCGAGGACGTCCTGCACCATCTGCATGCCGACGACCGTAGGAGAGGGGGCCGACAACGCCACGGACCCACGCCGGGCCGGACCGGTCGACGGCGGTCGCACGTGCCCTCTCGATGGTCCGACGCGAGGTCGTCGGGCGTTGTCGGTGGTCGTCCGTAGCGTCGTCGGTGCCGGTGGAGGACCGGCCGGCGCCCCGGCGCCGCGACGAAGGAAGGCCGCCATGATCATCGACTGCGACAGCTGCCCCGTCCGGGGTCACCGCTGCGACGACTGCGTCATCGGGCTCGCGCTGACCGGCCCCACCGTCCCCCTCGACGCCCTCGAGGCGCACGCGGTGGATCTCTTCGCCAGGGCGGGGCTCGTCACGGCGAGGGAGGCGGCCGGCGCGGTCGCCCGCCGCGAGCCGTGGGCGACCCGGAACGCCGCAGCGGGGTGACACCCGGTCGGTGCCACCCCGCTGCGACGCCCCGCGGTGCGGGAGGGATCAGCCGTAGATGTCCTCGATGGCGTTGGCGTAGTCGCGCATCACGACGGACCGCTTGAGCTTCAACGACGGCGTGAGGTGACCCGAGTCCTCCGTGAAGTCGCCCTCGAGGACGACGAACTTGCGGATCGACTCCGCCTTGGAGACCGCGTTGTTCGCGTCGTCGACGGCGTCCTGGATGGCTCCGAGAACCTTCTCGTTCGTCCGGGCGTCCTCGATCGAGATCCCCCCGAGGCCGTTGTTGGCGGCCCAGCCGGGAAGCATCTCGGGGTCGAGGGTGACAAGCGCGGCGATGAACGGACGCTGGTCGCCGACCACCATGCACTGCGACACGAGCGGATGGGCCCGCAGCCGGTCCTCGAGGACGGCCGGGGCGACGTTCTTGCCGCCGGCGGTCACGAGGATCTCCTTCTTCCGGCCCGTGATCGTCAGGTAGCCGTCCTCGTCGAGCTCGCCGATGTCCCCGGTGTGGAACCAGCCGTCACGGATGGCTTCCGCCGTCGCCTTCTCGTTGTTGCGGTAACCGGTGAAGATGTTCACGCCCTGCGCGAGGACCTCGCCGTCCTCGGCGATGCGGACACCGCATCCCGGCAGCGGCAGGCCGACCGTGCCGATCTTCACCCGGTCGGGCACGTTGACCGTGATCGGGGCGGTCGTCTCCGTGAGGCCGTACCCCTCGAGGATCGTCACCCCGATGCCGCGGAAGAAGTGCCCCAGGCGCGTACCGAGCGGCGCGCCGCCCGAGACGGCGTACCGCGTCTGGCCGCCCATCTTCGTGCGGATCTTCGAGTACACGAGCTTGTCGTACAGGGCGTGCCGCGCCTTGAGGGCGAAGGGCACCCGGCCCGTGTCCACGGCCTCGGACCACGCGATCGCGGTCGCGGCCGCCGCGTCGAAGATCTTGCCCTTGGCGCTCGAGCTCGCGTGGGCCTGCTCCTGCGCCTTGTTGTAGATCTTCTCGAAGACCCGGGGGACGGCGAGGATGAACGTCGGCCGGAACGCCCCGAAGTCGTCGAGGATGTTCGCCAGGTTCGAGCTGTGACCCATCCGCGCCTCGCCGACGACCGCGAGCACCTCGATGAAGCGCGCGAAGACGTGCGCCAGCGGGAGGAAGAGCAGGGTCGAGGCACCCTCGGCGGAGACGACGTCGCCGAGCCGGCTGACCGTGTTCTCAACCAGCCCGAGGAAGTTGTCGTGGGTGAGCTCGCAGCCCTTGGGCCGGCCGGTCGTCCCGGAGGTGTAGATGATCGTCGCGATCGAGTCGCGGCCCAGCGCGTCGCGACGCGCGTCGAGCTCGGCGTCGCCGATGCCGGCGCCCGAGGCGGCGAGCGTCTCCAGGTCACCCGCGTCGAGCTGCCAGACGTGCGCGAGCGTCGGGAGCGCGTCGCGCACCGACTCCACGACCGCGAGGTGGCCCGGCGTCTCGACGACGATCGCCACGGCGCCGGAGTCCTCGACGATCCACTGCACCTGCTCGGCGGAGCTCGTCTCGTAGACCGGGACGACGACCGCGCCGGCCGTCCACGCCGCGAAGTCGACGACCGTCCACTCGTAGCGGGTCTTGCTCATGATCGCGATGCGGTCGCCCGGTTGGATCCCGGCGGCCACGAAGCCCCTGGCGACCGCGTCGACGGTGTCACGGAACTGCGTGGTCGTGACGTCCGTCCACCCGCCGTCGTCGGTCGGCTTGCTGAAGGCCACACGCTCGGGGGCCCGCTCCGCGTTGCGGTGGGGCAGGTCGGCGAGGCTGTCCCCCGGCGCACCGGTGGTGAGGGCTGGGGTCACGTTCTCCTGCACGGGGTCTCCTTTGATCGACGTGCGGCCGGTGCACACATTACCGGTCGGGAACCGGGAACGGGTCTTCGCGTCGATTCCGTGATGGAACCGGTCGCTGGGGTCTCGCGACCTGAGACGATCAACCCGTGCCCATCCCTCTCCGGACCCCGTCGGACCACGTGGTGGACCTCGTCGACGAGTCCTTCGTGCGTGCTCGGCCCACCGTGCTGCGCGCCGTCCTCGAGGACCCGCGTCTGGATGCCCTCGTGTGGCCGGGGCACGAGGTGAGCGTCACCCGTGACCGCGGCCACAAGGGCCGGCACTACGCCGTCGCCGGGCGGATCACCGGGGTGGCCGAGGTCTGGCTCGAGCCCTTCGACGACGGGACGATCGTCCACCACTACGTCCGGGGGACCACGCGGGCGCTGACCGCCCGGTCCGCGCGGGCCGCGGTCGCCGCGCACCGACGCCGCTTCAAGATCGTCCTCAACGCCGTCAAGGACGCCCTCGAGGCGGATACCCTCTCGTCATGGCCGAACGCACCCGCTCCAGCATCGTCATCGCCGCCGATCCCGGGGCCGTCCTCGACGTGATCGCCGATCTCGAGTCCTACCCGGAGTGGGCGCCCGAGTTCACGGAGATCGAGATCCTCGCCGAGGATGGGGACGGGTGGCCGGACCAGGTCCGGATGTCCCTCGACGCCACGGCGGTGAAGGACACCTACGTCCTCGACTACGACTGGGACGTCGCCGAGGACGGTACGGGCACGGTCTCCTGGCACCTCGTCGAGGCGACCGTCCTCAAGGCGCTCGACGGCGCGTACGTCCTCGCCCAGCACGACGGCGGCACGGAGGTGACCTACGACCTCACCGTCGACGTCCGCATCCCCATGCTCGGGATGCTCAAGCGGAAGGCCGAGAAGGTCATCATCGACACGGCTCTGAAGAACCTGAAGAAGCGCGTCGAGTCCCTGACGGAGTGACCCAGCTGGAGGTCCACGTCGGCCCCGACCGCCGGGAGACCGTGTCGCGTGCGGTGCGGAGCGCGGTGCTGAGCGCTGACCGGCACGGCGGCGCGACGCTGCTCACCCGGGGGGACCGGCACCGGCCTGACGGGGTGCGCGCGGCGCTCCCGGGTGCCGATCCGAGCGGTGACCCGATCGGCCCGGGGGTCGTCTGGACCGACGTGGCGCGTTGGCCGGAGGGCGCCGGGACGGCCTTGCTCGAGGCGGCGACGGTCGGCCTGGGCGCGGACGGGCCAGCGGTCCGCGCCGCGATGAGCCCTCGTCTCCTCGACGCGGTGCCCCTGCTCGAGGCCGTCGACGCCGCCGCCGAGGGTGCGGTGGTCCTCGCCCTGACGGAGGATGACCTCCTCATGTGGCTCGAGGCCGTCTCCGTCGGACCCGGGATCGTCCGGCAGCTTCGCGGGGTGCTCGCCCGGTCCGCGGACCTGGGGGATCCGGTCGCCGTCGCGGCCGACCTCGACGCGCTCGAGGCGACGTTGAGGCGTGGCAACGCCGTCGTCGACTCGGTGCGGGTGGTCCTGCCGTCGAACGGCGCGGGGCTGACGGCGGCGCTCGGTGTCCACGGCCTCCGTCCCGACGTCGTTCCGCCGGCGGCGCCGCGACGTGCGGACGGGCTCGCCCACCGGGGGGTCACCGCCTCGGCGCGCCGGGAACCCGCGGCCCGGGTCGAGCCCACGGTCGAGCGTGTCGGAACCGGGTACCGGTTCGTCCTCGACCTGCCCGAGGTGACCGCGGACGAGGTCGAGCTGTCCCGTCACGACGACGCCCTGCAGCTGTCCGCCCACGGCACGATGCGGGTGGTGCCCCTCCCGCCGGGCCTGAGACGATGCGCCGTCGAGCGTGCCGGCCTCGCGGGCGGCAGGCTCACCCTCGACCTCGTCCCTGATCCCGCCCGGTGGCCCCGATGACCGACGACCCGACGGCACCCTGCTCGGCATGTCCGCTCTGCCGCGCCCGGAGCGCCGCCGGTCGGGTCTCGCCGCGCACCCGCGCCGCCGTCGTCACGGCCGCGGTGGATCTCGTCACCGCCGTGGCCGCCGCCCTCGCCGAGATCGTCGTGCCGGGGGCCGAGGACGCCGAGGGCGCGGAGGACGAGGCCGCCGCGGCGAACCACGACGGGCCCATCCCGGTCCACGACGACGAGGCCGACGGGACCATCGCGCGACGCCGCGCCTGAGCCCCGGGTCAGACGCGTGCGCCGTCCGGGTGGTCGTCGTCGATGGGCTGCCGGTGACGCGGCTGGCGCATCACCATGACGCCGAACCCGGCAGCGGCGAGCGCGATGCCGAGCCACATCCACCACGGTGAGGCGCCCGGGTCGAAGAACGCGACCCAGAGCAGGAGCGCCGGCCCCGCGACGAGACCGATCGTCGCGACCCAGAACCCCGTGTCGCTCGCCGGGGGGAGGGCCGGTCGGGGTGGGACGAACTCCGCGTCATGGGCTGCGCCGTCCTCGTCGTCGTCCACCCCGGGGGCGAGGACCCCGTCGAGGAGCGATCCGGTGCTGCCCCGCCACGGGGCGTCGACGCCCGGCGCCACCGGCAGGGAACGGATCCCGCTCGCCGGCTCGGGCGCCCCGTCGGGTTCGGGCTCGGTCGGGACGTCCCAGTCACCGACGATCGCGTCGAACCGCCGTCGGATCTCCTCGTCGTCGTCGGACCTGCGGGCCTGCTCCACGCCGCTCATCCTCGCACGCGCCGTGCCCCGGCCTGACGGCTCCTTCGCCGACGACGTGACCTGCACTACAGTGCCTCCGGCGGGACCGACCGGCCGGTCGGGCCCGGGTCGACGTCTCGGCGCGGAGGTGCGGGCAGGTGCTCTACTGGACGTTGAAGCGCGTGCTGCTCGGTCCGCTGCTGCGGGTGCTCTTCCGCCCGTGGGTCGAGGGTGGCGAGCACGTCCCCCGGCAGGGCGGGGCCATCCTCGCGAGCAACCACCTGTCGTTCTCCGACTCCTTCTTCCTCCCGCTCATGTGCGAGCGGCGGATCACGTTCCTCGCCAAGTCGGACTACTTCACCGGGACCGGCCTCAAGGGGTGGTTCTCCCGCAGCTTCTTCGCCGGGGTCGGCCAGGTCCCGATCGACCGGTCCGGCGGCCGGGCGAGCGAGGCCGCGCTGAACACCGGTCTGCGGATCCTGCGCCGGGGCGAGCTGCTCGGGCTCTACCCCGAGGGCACGAGGAGCCCCGACGGTCGTCTCTACCGGGGTCGGACCGGCGTCGCCCGGATGGCGCTGGAGGCCGGGGTGCCCGTGATCCCCGTCGTCATGGTCGGCACGGACAAGGCCCAGCCCACCGGGAAGATCATCCCGAACATCACCCGTGTCGGGATGCGGTTCGGCGAGCCGCTCGACTTCTCCCGGTACGAGGGTATGGCCGGGGACCGCTTCGTCCTCCGGTCGATCACCGACGAGATCATGTACGCCCTCATGGAGCTCTCGGGCCAGGAGTACGTCGACATGTACGCGACGTCGATGAAGGAACGGATCCTCGCCGCGGCCAAGGAGAAGGCCGCACGCCTGCAGGAGGCGGCGCGCCCGGGGCGGACGAACGAGGACCTCGAGCAGGCTCTCGACGCCGTCGACGACGAGCCTGCGGCCCGCTCGCGCGCCAGCTCCGCCTGACGCGATGACCGGGCGCAGGGCCCAGGAGGTCGCTTTCGTCCAGGCCGCGACGGGCGGCGCCCTCGGCTACCACTGGATGACCCTCGTCTACGTCTCGTGGGTGTCGTGGCAGTGGCAGGACCGCATGTCCCGGCCGTGGCTGGCGGTCGCCGCCGTCGTCGCCATGACGGCCGTGACCGCGCTCGCGACGGTGCTTCGTCGGGCGACAGTACCCCTCGTCCTCGCGGGCCTCGCGGTCGCCGCCCTGGGCATCGTGCTCACCGTCGACGCCTACCCCCGCTCCGAGGTGGCCGTGGGCGTCCCGACGCTGACGGGGGTGTGGAGCGCCGCGCCCGTGCTCCTGGCCGCCGTCCGGTGGGGCGCGCGGGGCGGGCTCGCGTCCGGGGTGTTCATCGCGACCGTCAACTTGCTCTCGGGGTCCGTCAGCTCGACCACCCTGCACAGCATCGTCCTGCTCCTGCTCGCCGGGGGGATCCTCGGGTGGGCCTTCGACGTCGCCCGGGTCACCCAGGCGCGGATGGTGGCGGCGCTCGCCGCCCAGGAACGGATGGCCGAGCGGGAGCGCCTGAGCCGAGCCGTGCACGACGGGGTTCTCCAGACCTTGGCCTTCATCAACCGCCGCGGTCACGAGATCGGCGGTGAGGCGGCCGAGCTCGCCGACCTCGCCGCGGACTCGGAGTCGTCGCTGCGCACGCTCATCGCGCGGGCTCCCGAGGCCTCCGCGGTCGCCGCCGACGACACGGGGCGGACGGGGAGGGTCGACCTCGGTGAGCTGCTGGGCCCGTTCGCCTCCGAACGGGTCGACGTCGTCCGGCCCGCGGACCCGGTCATCGTCCCCTTGCACGTCGGCACCGAGCTGCGCGACGCCGTCGGGGCGGCCCTCGACAACGTCCGGCAGCATGCCGGGGACGGGGCCCACACCTGGATCCTCGTCGAGGACGAGGGTGACGAGATCCTCCTGACCGTCCGCGACGACGGTGTGGGGACGACGGCGCAGCGGCTCGCCGAGGCCGAGGCGGCGGGCCGCCTCGGTGTGGCATCCTCGATCCGCGGCCGGGTCACCGATCTCGGCGGTCGGGCGACCTGGGCGACGGCGCCGGGGTCCGGCTGCACGATCACCCTCTCCGTCCCGGTCCCGCAGGAGCGCACGCCGGCCCCGGCGTGAGCCACGGCGAGCGACGAGGACGCACGATGGACGAGCAGGACCGGACGACGGCGGCACCCCCGGAGAAGCCCCTCACCGTCCTCGTCGCCGACGACCACCCCCTGTGGCGCGACGCCCTCGCCCGTGACCTGGCCGATCACGGCATCGACGTCGTCGGCACGGCGGGCGACGGTCCGGCGGCGGTGGCGCGGACCCGGGCGACCCGACCCGAGGTGCTGCTGCTCGACCTCAACCTGCCCGAGATGCGCGGCGACGAGGTCACGCGCGAGCTGGGCGACGTCCCCACCCGGGTCCTCATCCTCTCCGCGAGCGGCGAGGAGTCGGACGTGCTGTCGGCCGTCAAGGCCGGGGCTCAGGGGTATCTCGTCAAGTCCGCCTCGAGCGAGCAGATCCTCGAGGCAGTCCACGCGACCGCCCGGGGGGAGGCCGTGTTCACGCCCGGGCTCGCCGGGCTCGTCCTCGGCGAGTTCCGCCAGATGAAGAAGGAGCAGGCGGCGACCTCGAACGCGCACCCCGTCCCCGAGCTGACGCCCCGCGAGGTCGAGATCCTGCGCCACGTCGCGACGGGCATGGGGAGCAAGGAGATCGCGGCGCTGCTGTTCATCTCGCACCGGACGGTCCAGAACCACGTCCAGAACATCCTCGGCAAGCTCCACCTGCACAACCGGGTCGAGCTGACCCGGTTCGCGATGGAGCGGGGGATCGAGCCGCCCGCGTGACGGCGACGGCGGCCCGGCCATCCACGTGGTGGGCCGGTCGGGCCTGCCGGACGTGCGCGCCTATCCTTGCGGGCGTGACCACGCCGACGACCATCGACGAGCACCACCACGCGAGCCTCGGAGCGAACGCGAAGCTGCCGGCCGCGCAGCAGCCGGAGTGGCCCGACCAGGCCGCTGTCCAGGAGGTGCGCCGCACCCTCGCGGCCCAGCCGCCCCTCGTCTTCGCCGGTGAGTGCGACGTCCTCACGAACCACCTCGCGGCCGCCGCACGCGGCGAGGCGTTCGTCCTCCAGGGCGGCGACTGCGCGGAGACCTTCGAGAACGTCACCGCCGAGAACATCCGCAACCGGGTGAAGACGCTGTTGCAGATGGCCGCCGTGCTCACGTACGGCGCCTCGCTGCCGGTGGTCAAGGTGGGTCGGATGGCCGGCCAGTTCGCCAAGCCCCGCAGCAGCACGACCGAGACCCGCGACGGGGTCACGCTCCCGGCCTACCGCGGTGACATGGTCAACGCCTTCGACTTCACCCCCGAGGCGCGCACCCCGGACCCGCAGCGGCTGCTGCACGGCTACCACGCGTCCGCGTCGACGCTCAACCTCGTGCGTGCGTTCACCACCGGGGGTTTCGCCGATCTGCGGCACGTGCACGACTGGAACCGCGGCTTCATCGCCAACCCGGCCAACACGCGCTACGAAGGCCTGGCGCGCGACATCGACAAGGCGATGCGGTTCATGTCGGCGTGCGGCGCGGACTTCGACGCGATGCGCACGACGGAGTTCTTCGCCGCCCACGAGGGGCTCCTCCTCGACTACGAGCGTCCGATGACGCGGGTGGACTCACGCACGGGTGACCTCTACGACACCGCGGGCCACTTCATCTGGGTCGGGGAGCGAACCCGCGGGCTCTCCGACGCCCACGTCGACTTCGTCTCCCGGATCCAGAACCCGGTCGGGGTCAAGCTGTCGCAGAACGCGAGCGCCGACGACGTCGCCGAGCTCATCGAGCGCATCGACCCGCAGCGCCGCCCCGGCCGCCTCACGTTCATCACGCGGATGGGCGCCGGTCGGGTGCGGGAGGCGCTCCCGGGGATCGTCGAGGCCGTCCGGCGGACCGGCGCGACCGTGACGTGGATCTGCGACCCGATGCACGGCAACACCTTCACCTCGGCGTCCGGGTACAAGACGCGCGACTTCGAGGACGTCGTCGAGGAGGTGCGCGGTTTCTTCGAGGTCCACCGTGAGCTCGGGACCGTGCCCGGCGGCATCCACGTCGAGCTCACCGGCAACGACGTCACCGAGTGCGTGGGCGGCGCGGAGCGGATCGCCGACGCGGATCTCTCCCAGCGGTACGAGAGCCTGTGCGACCCGCGGTTGAACCACCAGCAGTCGCTCGAGCTCGCCTTCCTCGTCGCGGAGATGCTCGCGACGGACTGAGCCCTCAGGCGTCGTGGTGGAGGGCCTCGCTCGGCGGGTCCTCCACCGCGGGCGTCGTGCTGCTCCGCCCGGCGAGCTCGGCGACGTACATCGCGGCGAGGACGAGCGCGCCGCCGAGAAGCATGCGCGCGGTCGCGCTCTCGCCGCCGAGCAGGACCGCGAAGAGTGCGGCGAAGACCGGCTCGAGGGTCATGACGACCGCGGCACGGGTGGCGCTGAGGTGCGCCTGGGCCCACGTCTGGGCGAGCAGGGCGCCCGCGCCGGCGGCGAGAGCCATGTAGACGAGGGCGGCCCACTGCCCGCCGTCCCGGGGAAGGGTGATTCCGCCGGGCGCGGCGAAGGGGAGGCAGACGATCGCGATCGTCGCGGACTGGACGACGGCGAGGCCGACGGCCCGCTCGGGCGTGCTCCACCGGCCCAGCGCGATGATGTGCAGCGCGTAGACGACGGCCGAGCCCAGCGTCAGGGCCTCGCCCGCCCCGACGCTCACCCCGCGCAGCGAGAGGATGGCCAGGCCCGCGGTCGACAGCGCGACGGCGATCCACGTCGAGGCCTCGATCCGTTCCCGCAGCAGGAGCGCGGTGATCGCGGGGGTGAGCACGACGTACATGCCCGTGATGAAGCCGGAGACCGACGCCGAGGTGTGCTCGAGCCCGACGGTCTGCAGCAGCTGGGCGGCTCCGTACAGGGCGCCGAGCCCGATGCCGACGAGGACGTCCCGGCGGGTGAGCGCCCGCACGGGTCGGTGGAGGACGAGCGCCATCGCGATCGCGGCGATCGCGAACCGGACGGTGAGGAAGTCCGCGCTCGGGACGACCCGGACGAGGTCTCGGATGAGGAAGAACGTCGACCCCCAGACGGCGGTGACGGCGACGAGCAGGCCGGTCGCTGCGAGCTCGCTGCGGCCCCTCTCGTCGGCCCCGGTCCTCCGAGTCACATCGACCGGCGCAGCCGCTCGACCCGACGGAGGTACCGGCGGGTGTCGGGGTAGAGGCCGTGCTGCTGGACGGAGGCCAGGCCCTGGTAGTAGCCGGCGATCGCCTCGGCCCGGGTGTCCGCGGAGCGGGTGAGGACGCGCAGCAGCACCACGCCGGAGGTGATGTTGTCCTGCGTCTCGAGGGGGTCCAGGCGGCGCCCGGCGAGCTGCGAGGTCCACTCCACCGTGCTCGGCACGACCTGCATGACCCCGACCGCGTTCGCGACGCTCACCTGCCGCTGGTCCCAGCCCGACTCCTGGTAGCCGATCGCCAGCGCGAGCCGGGGATCGACCCCGTGGGCGCGCGCCGTGCGGACGATCATCGCCCGGACCGCGTCTCTGCTGGGGACCTCTCGGCCCGCGAGCGCCCGTCGGTTCCGCTCGGCCGCGGCGACCACGGCGCGGGGGTAGTCACGGCCCTCGAAGGTGTCCCTGTCGAACCGGGGGGAGGTCGAGCGCGCCGCGGTGCCCGGCACCCGCAGACGTCGGCCGACCGCGAGGGGATCGCTGGGGGAGATGCCGTTGAGCTTCGCCAGACGCGCCACCGTCGTCCCGCTCTCGGCGGCGATGCCCGAGAGGGTGTCGCCGGGGCGCACGAGGTGGACCGAGCCCGGGGCGCGGGTCTTGGTCACCGGGCGGGACGACGAGCGGGACGCCGGACGTGCGGCGGTCGCCCGGGCCGCGCCCCGGAGGGGGACCTCGAGCACCTCCCCGGTCATGATCATCCGCCGCGAGCCGAGATCGTTGCGCCGGACGAGCGTCGCCACGTCGACCCCGTGGCGCATCGAGATGCCGAAGAGGGTCTCGCCGGGCCGGACCGTGTGCCGGGTCCAGCGGCGGTCGTCGTGCGTCGCCAGCACGGGGGCCGTCTCGGGCAGGTCGACGGTGGGGGGCACGGTCGCGGGCGGGAGAACGGGGGCCATGGTCGCTTCCTGGGTCGGGTGGGCACGTGACGGGTGGTGCCCGTGTGACGTGCGCGCTCGGCGCGACGCTACCCCGGTGAGCGCCACGCGCTGCGGTAGCGTCGCGGCGTGCCGACGACCGATCCGACCGACGCGCCGCTCGAGAGCCTGTCCGCCGAGTGGCTGACCATGCCGGACCTCGCCGAGCGGTTGGGGATGCGCCTGCAGGACGCGCGCCGGCTCCTGGAGGACCGGGACCTCGTCGCGTGCCGGATCGGGGAGCGGAGCGTCCTCGCCGTCCCGGCCGAGTTCCTTGCCCCCGAGCCCGACCTCCACGGCCGGATCCCGGACACGCCTGCGGCCGGCGAGCGCCCGGTACCCCTCGCGGCCCTGCGCGGCACGATCACCGTCCTCGGCGACGCCGGCCTGAGGGACGAGGAGATCGTGCGCTGGCTCCTCACCCCGGACGCCACCCTGCCGGCCGGACCCCATCCGGCGGCGGCGATCCGCGCCGGCTTCAAGACCGAGGTGCGCCGCCGGGCGATGGAGTCGGCCTGGTGAGATGGCGGTCGGCAGGGCGCCGACCCACGGTCAGCTCGACCGGGCGGTCGTCACGTCGATGAGGTCGCCGAGCACGCCGCGCGCCTGGGCGTCGATGTCGGCCGCCGCCAGGTGCGCCCGCGCCGAGCCCGCGAGCCGTGCGATCTCCGCCTCGACGGCCGCGAGCGCGCCGGAACCGGCCATGAGCTCGCGCACGCGCTCGACACCCTCCTCGTCCAGCTCCGTGCCGAGCGCGCCGACGAGGGCCGCTGCCTCGGTCGCGCCCGCCAGCTCCAGGGTCCGGGCGACGAGCACGGTGCGCTTGCCCTCCCGCAGGTCGTCACCCGCGGGCTTGCCGGTGATCGCGGGGTCACCGAAGACGCCGAGGACGTCGTCGCGCAGCTGGAAGGCGTGCCCGAGGTCCAGCCCGTAGGCCCCGAGCGCCGAGACGGTCGCCTCGTCGGCCCCACCGACGCGGGCGCCGATGACGAGCGGGTGCTCGATGGAGTACTTCGCGCTCTTGTAGCGGATGACGTGGTGCGCCCGTGCTGCTCGCTCGTTCGTGGAGATGTCGTCCCACGGTCGGACGGACTCGACGACGTCGAGGAACTGCCCCGCCATGAGCTGCGTGCGCATCCGGTCGAACGTCGCCCGGCCCCGGGCGAGTGCCTCCGGTGGGAGCCCGGAGGTCGCGTACATCTCGTCCGCCCACGTGAGGCAGAGGTTGCCGGCGAGGATCGCCCCCGCGGCGCCGAAGCGGTCGGCGTCCCCGAGCCAGCCGCGCGCGACGTGCTGCCTGGCCATCGCCCGGTGGGCCGCCGGTTGTCCGCGGCGGGTGTCGCTGTCGTCCATGACGTCGTCGTGGATGAGCGCCGCCACCTGGAACATCTCCATGCTCGACGCGAGCCGGACCGCGCCCGCCCCGGCCCCGAGGTCGGGGTCGGCACCCCGCAGGCCCCAGTGGAGGAAGGCCGCGCGCAGCCGCTTGCCGCCGGCGAGCAGCCGCGCGATCGCATCGACGAGCTCGAGGACGTCCGGGCCGAGCTCGGCCAGGACCGTGCGCTGGGTGACGAGCTCGCCGTCGAGGCACGCCTGGACCCGGGGGCGCAGGTCGGCGACGTCGAGCGGGTGCGTCACGAAGACCTCCGGGGCCGGTGAGGTGGGTCACGACCCGCACGCAGGGCGGGTCGCGCCCAGCCTACGTGGCGGCCTCGTCACTAGGATCGCGCCCATGTCGCAGCCCGAGCCCGAGACGATCCCCGCCCGCCTGCGCGCCGACCACGTCTCCGTCAGCTTCGAGTTCTTCCCGCCGAAGGACGACGCGGGTGAGGACGTGCTCTGGGAGGCGATCCGGCGGCTCGAGCGGGTCTCGCCGGACTTCGTCTCGGTGACCTACGGCGCGGGCGGCACGACGCAGGACCGCACGGTGCGGATCACCGAGGAGATCTCGCGGCGGACCTCCCTGACGGCGATGGCGCACCTCACGTGCGTCGGCAAGTCGGTCCGCGAGCTCGAGGACGTCCTCGACGAGTTCGCCGACGCGGGCATCGACCACGTCCTCGCCCTGCGTGGCGACCCGCCCGGCGACGTCCGCGCGACGTGGACCGCCCATCCCGAAGGGCTGACGTACGCCTCCGAGCTCGTCGAGCTCATCGCGCGCCGGGGCGGGTTCGAGATCGGCGTCGCCGCGTTCCCCGACGTCCACCCCGAGTCCGCCGACCTCGACGCCGACGTCGAGACCCTCGTCCGCAAGGCGGAGGCGGGTGCCTCCTTCGCCGTCACCCAGATGGTGTTCGACCCCGAGACGTACCTCGCCCTCCGCGACCGGGTGAACGCGCGCGTCGACCTGCCGATCACCGCCGGGATCATGCCGATCACCAACCTCAAGCAGATCCGGCGCATGTCGGAGCTCATGGGCACCCCGATCCCGGCGGCCACCGTGGAGCGGCTGCACGCGGTCGAGGGCGACCCCGCCGCGGTGCGGGCCGAGGGGATCGCGATCGCCATCGAGATGTGCCAGCGACTTCTCGACGAGGGCGTACCCGGGCTGCACTTCATCACGATGAACCGGTCGACGGCGACGCTCGAGGTCCACGGCGCGCTCGGTCTCGGGGACCGCTGACGCCGGCCCCGCTGGCGTCCGGGCGCGCCGACCCGTACGATCGGCCCCAGATCGAACATGTGTTCGATCGGTCGGGCGGGTCGGGATCGGAGCAGCAGCATGGGACTGCCGTTGGAGTCCGCGGGCGAGCACCTCAGGGCGGCCGGGGCCACGAGCTCACCGCTGGAACGGGCGCTGCACGCTCGCATCGCAGCGCGTCGGGCCGCCGCGGAGGTCCTCGCGGGCGGTCGACGTGCCCGGGTGGATGGTGACGCGGTGTGGGAGGTCCTGCCGGACGTCGCGCCGGAGCTGGGGGAGTGGGCCCGGTACTTCTCCGACGCCGACCTGCGCGACCTCGGCGTGAGCCGGCCGGCGTCGCCGCGCGAGGTCGACGACCTCCTGCGTGGCTCCTCCGACTTCGTCACGCTCGTCGCCGGCCGCCTGGAGGTACCCCCACCCGTCGCCGGGACGCTGCCGCTCGCGCCGCTGCGGGTGGCGCGCGGCGTCCGCGTCGGGGGACGGGCCTAGGGTGGCAGCGAGCGCGGCGAAGGAGACGAGGGTGACCACGGAGCGACGGCAGCAGCGACGCGGCGGCGTCGAGACGGGCCTGCGGACAGGAGCGGTCTGGCGGGCGATCGACGCCCTCGTCGCCGGACGCCAGCAGGACATCGGCCGACCGCTGCGGGTGCTCGACCTCGGCGGCGGAACGGGCGGTCTGGCCGTCGCCCTCGCCGAGCGCGGCCACACGGTGACCGTCGTCGACCCCAACCTCGACGCCCTCGCCTCCCTGCGGCGGCGCGCGGCCGAGTCGAGCGCGGGCAGCCGGGTCACGGCCGTGCAGGGGGACGCCGAGACCCTCGAGGGCCTGGGGGACCTGCAGGGCGTCGACCTCGTCTGCTGCCACGGCACGCTCGAGGTCGTCGACGACCCGGAGACGACCATCGCCCGCATCGCCGACGTCCTCCGTCCCGGCGCCCACCTCTCGCTCGTCACCGCCCAGCGCGCTGCGGCCGTGCTCGCGCGGGTGCTCGCCGGTCAGTTCGGTCAGGCCCGGTCGGTCGTCACCGACCCCGACGGCCGGTACGGGCCCAAGGACCCCCTGCCGCGCAGGTTCCACCGGGCCGAGCTCGAACAGCTCCTGCACGGGTGCGGCTTCACCGTCGAGCAGGTCCAAGGGGTGCGGATGTTCAGCGACCTCGTGCCGTCCGCCCTCCTCGACTCCGACGCCGCCCGTGCCGCCCTCCTCGAGCTGGAGGAGGCGGTGCTCGCCGACCCCGACACCGCGTTCCTCGCCGGCATCGGGACGAGCGTCCACGTCATCGCCAGCCGTGACTGACCCCCGGCGCAGCGGGGCGACGTGAGTCGGCGCCGGTTCGTCGCGCCGCCTCGGGAGAGCTCCGACCCGCCCGACGACACCGGGTGCACGATCCTCCACGTCGACATGGACGCGTTCTACGCGTCGGCGACCCTCCGCACCCGCCCGGAGCTCCACGGCCGCCCCGTCATCATCGGCGGCTCGGGCCGGTCGGTCGTCCTCTCGGCCACCTACGAGGCGCGGGCGCACGGGGTGACCTCGGCGATGCCGATGGCCCGCGCCGTCCGGCTGTGCCCGGAGGCGGTCGTCCTGCCGCCCGAGCACGCTCTGTACGCCGAGATCTCCCGCGCCGTGATGGCCGTCTTCCACGACGTGACGCCGCTCGTCGAGCCGCTCTCGCTCGACGAGGCCTTCCTGGACGTCTCCGGGGCGATCCGGCTGCTGGGGAACCCGGCGTCGATCGGTGCGGCGATCCGTGCCCGGGTCGAGGACGAGCAGGGGATCACGTGCTCCGTCGGGGTGGCTCCGACGAAGTTCCTCGCCAAGATCGCCTCCGGGCTCGCGAAGCCGGACGGGATGATCGTCGTGCCCGTCGCCGAGGCCGTCACCTTCGTCCGCAGCCTGCCGGTCGGGGCGCTGTGGGGCGTGGGGGACCGGACCGAGGAGCGGCTCGTCGCCGCCGGGATCCGGACGGTCGCGGACATCGCCACGGCGCGCCGGGCCGATCTCGAGCGCGCCGTGGGCCTCGCCGCGGCCGCGCACCTGAGGGAGCTGGCCGACGGCCGGGATCCGCGCCGGGTGCAGCCCGAGCGCGCGGGCAAGAGCATCGGGTCGAACCGGACCTTCGAGACCGACCTCACCGACGCCGACGACCTCGACCGTGCCCTGCTCGCCCTGGCGGGGCGCACCTGCGCGCGGGCCCGGGCGCAGGGTGTCCTCGGGCGGACCGTCGCCCTGTCCGTCCGCTGGTCGGACTTCACGACGGTGACCCGGTCGCGGACGCTCGAGGTGCCGACGGACAGCACCCGCACGGTGCACCGGACCGCGGCGGCGCTGCTGGCCGAGCTCGCACCGCGCGGCCGACCCGTGCGCCTCCTGGGCGTCCGGCTCGAGCAGCTCTCGGACGCGTCCGTGACGCCCGTGCAGGTCACCCTCGACGAGCCCGAGCACGGGTGGCGGGACGCCGAGCGCGCCGCGGACCGCATCGGGGAACGGTTCGGCTCGGGCGCGGTCCGGCCCGCCAGCCTCCTCGGCGATGGGCGGCCGTCTTCCCGTCGTCAGGGTCCCGGCCTATCCTGAGGTTCCCGAACCGACGACGGACGACGAGGAGGTCCCCGTGCCGCTGTCCGAGCGCGAGCAGCAGATGCTCGACGAGATGGAGCAGGCGCTCATCGCGGAGGACCCTCGGTTCGCCAGCAGCATGCGGGGTTCCACACCGACGCGGCGGGCCCGCCTCGGGCGCACCCACCTGCTAGGGCTCCTCGGCGCGGTCGGCGGGCTCGTGCTGGTGGCCGTCGGGGTCTACGCCCAGCTCGTCTGGCTCGGCGGCATCGGCTTCGCGCTGCTTGTCGCCGGAGCCGTTCTCGCGCTCGCCCCGGTGCCGCAGACGCTGTCGGCGCTGGACGACACGGGTCGGCCGACGGTGTCGCGACGGACCGGGCGACCCGGTGCCGGTCGACGGGACCGGAGCCGCTCGGAGTTCATGTCGATGCTCGAGGACCGCTGGGAGCGCCGGCGCAACGGCTGGTGAGCGGGCGGCTCAGAACGCCAAGGCGCTGGTCGCCCACACGCCGCCGATGACGACGGCTGTCCCGAGCTCGATCCCCATCGAGTGCAGCACGCCCACGAGCGCCCGCTTCGTCGCGTACCACGCCCGTCCGAGGTCGCGGGTGCGCGTGTACTCCACGCCGAGGACCCCGAGGACGAAACCGACGGGGAGCCCGACGACCGGGATGACGAAGAAGCCCACGATGCCCGCGAGCGCACCGACGAGCAGGGTCGAGCCGCCGACCCCTTGGCGCTTCATGCGGCGCCCGGGGATCGTCACCTGGAGGACCATCCCGAGCGCCCACAGCGCCGCGACGACGGCGAGCGTGAGCCAGGCTGCCACGTCGTTCTCCCCGATCGCCCACACGAGCACGGCCACGACGCAGAGCATGAGCCCCGGCAGCACGGGGATGACGATCCCGGCCAGGCCGACGACGTAGATGACGAGCGCGACCCACGGGAGGACCTGCGAGGGGTCGGGCCCCGCGGTCGCGAGGAGGTTCACCGCTCGTCGGCGGGGGCCGTCGGGGTCGTCTCCTGCAGGCTCGCGCTGTGGTCCTCGATCTCGGCGAGGTGGCGCAGGCGGGGCAGGTGCTCGCGGCCGTGGTGGGCGCAGAAGAGCAGCTCGCCCCCGGCGTGGAGGCGGGCGCGGACGTATGCCTTGGCGCCGCAGCGGTCGCACCGGTCCGCGGCGGTCAGGGGTGCTGCGATCGCGGTGTTCATGGTGCGCCTTCCTTCGGTGGTTCGTTCTCGCCGCAGGATGCCGGGCGGGCGATCCTGCGTCGAGGGTGGTCAACAGTCAAGCACGCCGGTTCGTTCCCGCCGGGTAGGACCGGCCGCGCGGCCGCGGTCGTCGACCGTCCCTCCGTCGCGCCTCCGCGGCCTCCGCCGCGCGCCCGCCTACCCTGCTGCGGTGCCGATCGACAGCGCGAAGAAGGCCGCGACGAGCAAGTCCGCCCCCGAGTACACCGCCCACCACCTGCAGGTCCTCGAGGGGCTCGAGGCCGTGCGGAAGCGGCCGGGCATGTACATCGGTTCGACCGACGGTCGCGGCCTCATGCACTGCCTGTGGGAGATCATCGACAACGCAGTCGACGAGGCCCTCGGGGGCCACGGCGACCGGATCGAGGTCGTCCTGCACGCCGACGGGTCCGTCGAGGTCCGCGACCGCGCGCGCGGCATCCCCGTCGACATCGAGCCGCGCACCGGGCTGACCGGCGTCGAGGTCGTCTTCACCAAGCTTCACGCCGGCGGCAAGTTCGGCGGGGGCTCCTACACGGCCTCCGGTGGTCTGCACGGCGTCGGGGCCTCCGTCGTCAACGCCCTCTCGGCCCGGCTCGACGTCGAGGTCGACCGCGGTGGCAAGACGTACGCGATGAGCTTCCGGCGCGGCGAGCCGGGGACCTTCTCCGACGTCGCGGGGTCCGCCGGTGCCAAGGACCCCGGCAACCCCTTCACGCCGTACGAGCAGGGCAGCGAGCTCGCGGTCGTGGGGAAGGCGAAGCGGGGGGTCACCGGGACGCGGGTGCGGTACTGGGCCGACCCGCAGATCTTCGTCAAGGACGCCCAGTTCGACGTCGACGCGCTCGTCCGACGCGCGCGCCAGACGTCCTTCCTCGTCCCGGGCCTGACGATCGTCGTCCGCGACGAGCGGGGACTGCCCGGCACGCCGGGGGAGGACGGGCCGCACGAGGAGGTCTTCCACCACGAGGGCGGGATCGCCGAGTTCGTCGAGTTCCTCGCTCCCGACCCGTCCGTGACCGACGTGTGGCGCCTGACGGGGTCGGGGACCTTCACCGAGACGGTGCCCGTCCTCGACGCCGCGGGGCACATGACCCCGACCGAGGTCGAGCGCGAGTGCGCGGTCGACGTCGCCGTGCGGTGGGGGACCGGCTACGACGAGAAGGTGACGAGCTTCGTCAACATCATCGCGACCCCCAAGGGCGGCACCCACGTGTCCGGGTTCGAGCAGGCGCTGCTCAAGGTCTTCCGCAAGCAGCTCGAGGTGAACGCTCGCCGGCTCAAGCTCGGGCAGGACAAGGTCGACAAGGACGACGTCCTCGCCGGCCTCACCGCGGTCGTCACCGTCCGGCTGGCCGAGCCGCAGTTCGAGGGCCAGACGAAGGAGATCCTCGGCACACCGGCGGTCCGCGCGATCGTGGCCAAGGTCGTCGAGAAGGAGCTCACCGCCCGCCTGGCGTCGACCAAGCGAGACGAGAAGGCCCAGGCGGGACAGCTGCTGGAGAAGGTCGTCGCCGAGATGCGCTCGCGGATCTCCGCACGCCTGCACAAGGAGACGCAGCGCCGGAAGAACGCGCTCGAGTCCTCGACGCTCCCGGCCAAGCTGCGGGACTGCCGGAGCAAGGACGTGGAGGGCACCGAGCTGTTCATCGTCGAGGGGGACAGCGCGATGGGAACGGCCAAGGAGGCCCGCGACAGCGAGTTCCAGGCGCTGCTGCCCATCCGGGGGAAGATCCTCAACGTCCAGAAGGCGTCGATCACCGACATGCTGAAGAACGCCGAGTGCGCCTCGATCATCCAGGTCGTCGGCGCAGGCTCGGGCCGGTCCTTCGACCTCGAGGCCGTGCGCTACGGGCGGATCATCATCATGACGGACGCCGACGTCGACGGCGCCCACATCCGCACCCTGCTGCTGACCCTGTTCTTCCGTTACATGCGGCCGCTCGTCGAGGCCGGGCGGGTCTACGCCGCCGTCCCCCCGCTGCACCGGATCCAGACGGTCGCGCAGGGATCGCGCAAGGGTGAGCTGCACTACACGTACAGCGAGGCCGAGATGCGGCGCACCGTGGCCGCGCTCAACCGCAAGGGCCGGGCGATCAAGCAGCCCATCCAGCGGTACAAGGGCCTGGGGGAGATGGACGCCGACCAGCTCGCGGAGACGACGATGGACCCCCGGCACCGCACGCTCCGGCGGGTCACCCTCGCCGACGCGGCCGCGGCGGACGAGGTCTTCGACCTCCTCATGGGGGCCGAGGTGGCCCCTCGGCGCGACTTCATCGTCTCGAGCGCGGGCACCCTCGACGCCGACCGGATCGACGCCTAGGTGTACTGACCGGGGACGTTGATCGACCCGATCGAGTTCAGTCCAAGGTGACGCTGGCGGCGGTGTCCGGGGGTGTGCCGATCTCGTCGGCGGTGTGGCCCGAGCACGGATGGCGCGTGAGCGTAGCCTTGCGAATGCGGTCGAGAGAGAACCACCGCACAGCGCCGCGCAGTCGACACCACCCGATGAGGTACCAGCTACCACGGGTGCCGGCGAACAGAATGGGCTCGACGTCGCGACGGGTGTGCTCGCCCGCGGCGGAGACGAAGTCGATGCGCAGCACTCGTTGATCTGTCATGGCCTGTTCGCAGGCCGAGCGGACGGACCGAGAGGTGCTGGGGGGCGAGTCGACCCAGACGCGCTGCGCGAGCTCGCTTACTTGCTCCCGAGTGCGCGGGTCGAGGACATCCACGATCTTGCGGACGGCGGCTGCGGCGAGATCAGAGTACGGCGCATCGGGTGCGGCCTTGACCGCTGCCAGCAGTGCCAAGGCCTGAGCCGGGGACAATGCGACCGGCGGCAGGGAGCCACCTTCTACGATCCCGTACCCGCCGCCTGGACCAGGGCGGGACCATAGCGGTACCCCGGAAGCTTCGAGTGCCGTCAGGTCTCGTTTGATCGTCCGGACAGACACCCCGAACTCACGGGCCAGCCCCTCAGCACTCCTCCCACGCTTCCCGCCGCGCCTGAGCGCCTCCAACAGTGCGTGGAGGCGT
>ERZ1023183.17-NODE-17-length-75831-cov-11.366673_pt1 | contig 75831 bp, 71 predicted proteins | sample MGYA00521095_ERZ1023183 | MGnify/ENA primary metagenome ERZ1023183 (study PRJEB32759, sample SAMN07749889) | skin metagenome | biome: transportation; feature: city; material: polyester macromolecule | host: Homo sapiens | place: Hong Kong:TW line | collected... | reverse complement strand
TCGCCGCGATGAGGATGACGTCGGTCTTGACGTCGAAGCCGTCCATCTCGACGAGGAGCTGGTTGAGGGTCTGCTCGCGCTCGTCGTGCCCGCCACCCAGGCCGGCGCCGCGGTGCCGGCCGACGGCGTCGATCTCGTCGACGAAGACGATGGCCGGCGCGTTCGCCTTGGCCTGCTCGAAGAGGTCCCGGACGCGCGAGGCGCCGACACCGACGAACATCTCGACGAAGTCCGAGCCGGAGATCGAGTAGAAGGGCACGCCCGCCTCGCCGGCGACCGCGCGCGCGAGGAGCGTCTTGCCGGTGCCGGGCGGGCCGTAGAGCAGGACGCCCTTGGGGATCTTCGCGCCGACGGCGTGGAACTTGCTCGAGTCGGCGAGGAACTCCTTGATCTCGTGCAGCTCCTCGACCGCCTCGTCCGCACCGGCGACGTCGGCGAAGGTCACCTTCGGCATGTCCTTGCTCGCGAGCTTGGCCTTCGACTTGCCGAACTGCATGACCCGGTTGCCGCCGCCCTGGGCCTGCGACATCAGGAAGAAGAAGAGGCCGACGAACAGCAGGAGCGGCAGAAGGTTGAGCAGGAGCGTCCCGACGATGCTCGGGTGCTCGATCCGGTCGTTGCGCACGCCGTCGACGTGCTGGTCGACGAGCCGCACCAGCTGCGGAGCGCGCGCGTCGACGTACTCGGTGCGCACCTTCTGCGCATCCTTGACGTTCTCGCCGTCGGAGTAGGTCTCGCCGTCCTTGAGGTCGAGCTGGAGGACGTTGTCGCTCGTGAACTCGGCCTTGTCGACCTTGTCCTCGCGGATGAGCGTCTCCGCCGCCGAGGTGTCGACCCGCTGGTAGCCGCCGGAGCCGTCGTAGAAGAAGAAGAGACCCGCGGTGATCGCGATGAGCGCGAACCAGAACAGCGGCGTGCGGAAGACCTTGGCGGGTTTCATGTGGTTCCCGGGCGGACCCCGGTACCTCCTGCTCGTGGACGGCCGGCCGACGGGTGGCCCGGGCCGAGTGTGCTGGGGGAAGACGCTACTACGAGGCCCGGACAGCGGGCCCGATGACGGTCAACGCCCGGCCCCGTCCCCGTGTTCCGGGGGCTCAGGAGTAGACGTGGGGGGCGAGGGTCGCGACCTCGCGCAGGTTGCGGTACCGCTCGTCGAAGTCGAGCCCGTAGCCGACGACGAACTCGTTCGGGATGTCGAAGCCGACCCATCGGACGGGGATCTCGACCTTGGCCGCGTCGGGCTTGCGCAGCAGCGTGAGGATCTCGACCGTCGCGGGGCTGCGGGACTCGAGGTTGGCCTTGATCCAGCTGAGCGTGAGGCCGGAGTCGATGATGTCCTCGACGATGAGGACGTGGCGGCCGGTGATGTCGGCGTCGAGGTCCTTGAGGATGCGGACGACGCCCGAGGACTTCGTCCCCGAGCCGTAGGAGCTGACGGCCATCCAGTCCATCGGCACCGAGCCGGGCAGGGCGCGCATGAAGTCGGCCATGACGATGACCGCGCCCTTGAGGACGCCGACGAGGAGGACGTCCTTGCCCTCGTAGTGGGCCCACACCTCCTGGGCCAGCTCGGCCAGGCGCTCCTGGATCTGCTGCTCGGTGAGGAGCACGCGCTCGAGGTCGTCGGAGATCGTGCGGGCGTCCACGTCGGGCTCCTGCCGGTCGGGTCGGGGTCGACCCTTATTAGACCGCGCCGGGCGGGGCCGGTGGTGCCCCCGGTCCGGCGAGGGCGTGGAGACGACCGTCGACGCGGGCGACCCGGACCCCGCCGGGCAGGTCGGCGGGCCCCTGTCCGCGCCAGCCGACCAGAAGGGCGTCGACGCGGTCGACGTGCACGACGGCGAGCGATCCCGGCGGGCACCCCGCCTCGAGGAGCAGCACCCGCAGGACGCGGCGGCGCAGCGCGGGCTCGAGCGGGGCGAGGGTGCCGGCGTCGACACCCCCGTCGTCGAGCGCACCCGGCAGCGCGGCGCGGGCGGCTGCGGTGAGGGCGTCGAGCAGGTCGGCATCGGCGCGCAGGAGGTCGGCGGTGCGGACGAGCCCGTCGGCCAGGCCGGGGCCCAGAACGCCCTCGAGCTCGGCGAGCGCGGCCCGGGCCCGGACCCGTGCGTGGCGCCGGTCGGTGTTGTGCGGGTCGTGCCACGGGTCGAGGCCCCAGGCGTCGCAGGCGGCGAGGGTCGTCGCGCGCGGGAGCGTGAGGAAGGGACGGACGAGCCTGACCTCGCCGCGTGCGGTGCGAACGGTCCGGGCGGCGGGCATCCCCGACAGGGACCGGGCGCCGGAGCCGCGGGCGAGCCCCAGCAGCACCTGCTCGGCCTGGTCGTCCCTCGTGTGCCCGAGGAGCACGGTGACGGGCTCGCCGTCACCCAGCTCGTCGGCGACCGCTTCGATCGCGGCGTAGCGGGCGCGACGGGCCGCGGTCTCCAGGGACTCCCCCGGCCGTGGGGTCGCATCGGCCGCGACGACGGTGACCGGGGCCAGCCCGAGCGTCCGGCAGGCGGCCGCCGCCCGTTGCGCGACGGCGGCCGAGTCCTCCTGCAGGCCGTGGTCGACGACGACCGCTCCGGCGCGCAGGTCGGTTGCCGAGGACGCCTCGGCCGCCAGCGCCGCGGCGAGAGCGAGCGAGTCCGGTCCCCCGCTCACCGCCGCGAGGACCACCCCGACCGGCGGCAGGACGCCCCGCACCGCCCGCCGGCAGTCGGCCTGCGAGGGATGCCCGGCTGCCATGGCCCCCATCCTCCCGCGGCCCGTGGGGGTGCGGCGACTAGCCTCGCCGCGTGGACGACACCGGGCACCGCGACGCCGACCGGCTGGCCGACCTCGCGCACCGCAGCGCCGCGATCAGGGGCGGGGTCGTCGGCAACCTCGTCGACATGGTCCACATCTTCCTGCCGCTCGTCGCCCTCGCCCCGGCGACGAAGACCCTGGCCGGACCTCAGGCGGGCGCCTCGAGCGCGGCGCTCGTCGTCGCCACCCTCCTCGCCCGGCCCATCGGCGCCGTCATCTTCGGCACGATCGCCGACCGCGTCGGCCGCACCCGGGTGACGCGGTTCGCCATCGCCGGGACCGCGTTGTGCGCGCTCGGCGTCGCCCTCGCCCCGACGTACGAGGCGGTCGGGGCGTTCGCGTGGTGGTGGGTCGTCGCGCTCCGCTTCCTCGCCGGGGTGTTCCTGGCGGGCGAGTACACCTCGGCGATCCCCCTCGCGATGGAGTGGTCGGCACCGCGCCACCGCGGCCTGGTGTCCGGGCTCATCATGGCGATGGCCCCGTGGGCGCAGGCGCTCATCGCCCTGTCGACCCTCGGGGGGCTCGCGCTGCTCGGCCCGGGCGCGTACGCGAGCTGGGGCTGGCGCGTTCTTTTTGCCGCTGGCGCGCTCGCCTCCGGCGGGATGTGGCTCTGGTACCGCCGGTTCGTCGCCGACGCCCCGGCGTTCGTCCGGCAGGTGCCGGACGAACGCCGGCCGACCCCACGCGACCTGCTCCTCGGTCGGTGGGCCCGGCGCTTCTGGCCGATGCTCGGGCTCATGTCCGGCCTGTGGCTCATGACGAACGTCGTCGTCATCGCGCTGACCGGTCGGCTCGTCGCCCGCGACGGCGTGAGTCCCGAGTCCGTGTCGGCGGTCATGGCGGTGGCGTCGATCGGGCAGGCGATCGGGATGTCCTTCACCGGGCACCTGTCGACGCTGCTCGGCCGCCGGCGCTACCTCGTCCTCGCCGGGATCGTCGCGTCGGTGCTCGGACCGGTGCTGTGGGCCTGGACGCTCGGCCGCTCCTCGCTCGTCCTCGTCGCGCTCGGGGCGGCGGCGCTCCAGGTCGTCACCGTCACCGCGTACGGCCCGATGGGGGCCTACCTGTCCGAGGGCCTGCCGACGGCGATCCGGGCCACGGGTTACGGCGCGGCGTACAGCTGGTCGATCGTCGTCCCCGCGCTGCTGCCGATGTGGGGGCCGCCGCTGCAGGAGGCCGTCGGGGACACCGTCTCCGTGCCGGTCGTCCTCCTCGGCCTCGCCGGGCTGCTCGTCGCGGCGTGCGCGGCGCTCGGGCCCGCGCTCACCCGCCGGGATCTCGACAGCGACATCGAGTCGATCGCCCGCGACGGCGTCCGCGGTGGGCGCGAGGTCGGTGCCCGTGCCTGACGTCGCCCCGGAGCTCGTCACGGCTGCGACCGCGATCGTCGCGGCGGTCCGCGGACGCCGGCCGCTGGTCCACCGGATCGGTCCGGGCGTGACCGCGCCGATCGTCGCCAACGGCCTGCTCGCCGCCGGCGCCCGACCACTGGTGACCGACACCGCCGACGAGGCGCCCGCCCTCGTGCGCGCCGCCGACGCCCTCGTCGTCGGGACCGGGTCGCTCTCCGGGGACGCGCGCGCCGGGATCCCGCCGACGGTCGCCGCTGCCCGGGACGCCGGAGTCCCCTGGGTGCTCGACCCCGCGGCGATCGGGGTCGCACCGGTGCGCACGCGCCTGGCCCACGATCTCCTGCGGCAGGGGCCGGCCGTCGTGCGCGGGAACGCCTCGGAGCTGCTCGTCCTCGGGTCGGGCGGCAGCGGCGGCCGGGGGGCCGACGCGGTCCACGACCCGGAGGACGCGCTCGAGGCCGCCCGCGAGGTGGCCCGCCGCTCCGGTGCCGTCGTCGCGGTGTCGGGCGCCGTCGACGTCGTCACCGACGGTGACCGGGTCGTCCGGGTCGAGCACGGGTCGCCGCTGCTCGCGCGCGTCACCGGCACCGGGTGCCTGCTCGCCGCCCTCGTCGGGGCCTGTCTGGCCGTCGCTCCGGAGGATCCCGTCGCGGCCACCCTCGCCGCGACGTGGTGGCTCACCCTCGCGGCCGAGGACGCGGACCCGCTCGGGAGCCGCACGCCGGTCGGGCCGGGTACCTTCTCCGTGAGGCTCCTCGACGCGCTCGACCGCTTCGAGCCGACCTCGCTCGCCGAGCTGACGGAGGGGAACCGTGAGCGCTGACCTCGACCTGAGGGTCTATCTCGTGACGTCGGGAATCGACGACCGGACGGTCGAGGTCGCCGCGCGCGCCGCCGCCGCCGGGGTCGGCATCGTCCAGGTCCGGGCGAAGGACCTGCGGGGGGACGCCCTGTTCGCCTTCGTCGCCCGGGTCGCCGAGGCCGTAGCGACCGCCGCACCGGGCACCACGCTGCTCGTCGATGACGACGTGGAGGTCGCGCGCCGCGCCCGGGCCGAAGGGCTCCCGGTCCACGGCGTCCACCTCGGCCAGGACGACCTGCCCGTCGTGCTCGCGCGCGAGGCCCTGGGGCCCGACGCGATCATCGGGCTGACGACGGGGACCCTCGACCTCGTGCGCGACAGCGTCGCGCACGGGCTGTCGCCCGACTACATCGGAGCCGGGCCGTTCCGCACGACGCCGACGAAGGACAGCGGCCGCCCGCCGCTCGGGGTCGAGGGCTACCCGCCGCTCGTGGCCGCGACCCCCGCCCCCGTCGTCGCCATCGGGGACATCACGCCGGCCGACGTGCCCGCCCTGTCCCGGACCGGGATCGCCGGGGTGGCGATGGTGCGGGCGATCATGACCGCCGAGGACCCGGCGGCCGTCGTGCGCGAGGCGCTCGCGGCCTGGGAGGGTGTCAGGGCCTGAGGCGCCGGTCGCTCAGCCGTGGACGCGGGCGACCCACCGCTGCGGGTCGGTGATCTCCGCGGGCCGCGGCAGCGTGTCCGGCGAGGTCCACACGGCGTTGAAGCCGTCGATCCCGACCGTGTCCTGGACGGCCCGCACGAAGGCGGCGCCGTCGCGGTACTGGCGCATCTTCGCCTCGAGCCCCATGAGGCGCCGCAGGAAGCGGTCGAGCGTCCCCGCACCCTTTCGGCGCTCGTCGAAGCGGGCGCGGATCGTCGCGACGCTGGGGATGTGCGCCGGTCCGACCTCGTCCATGACGACGTCCGCGTGCCCCTCGAGCAGGGACATCACCGCGGTGATCTCCGCCATCCGCCGCTTCTGCTCGGGCGTGGCGAAGACGTCGGCCAGGCCCTGACCGTCGCCGCCGAGCGCGCCGGGCACGTTGCGCGCCAGGGCCGCGAGCCGGTCCTTGAGAGCGGTGGGGTCGGGGACCATGTCGACGGCGAGCGCCTGGGTCCGCTCGATGAGGTGGTCGCGCAGCCACGGGACCGCGGTGAACTGCACGCGGTGGGTCTCCTCGTGCATGCACACCCACGCGCGGAAGTCGGTCGGGTCGACCTCGAGCTCGCGCTCGGCCTGGACGAGGTTGGGCGCGACGAGGAGGAGCTTCGGGGTGCCGCCGGGCGCGAGGTCGTACTGCCCCAGGACCCGTGAGGAGAGGAAGGCGAAGAGGGCACCGGCCTCGGCGCCGGTGACCTTCCCGCCGATCATCTGGGCGAGGGCCGGCGGCGGGGCGGGCGATGCCGCCGACAGCTTGCGCGCGATCGGCTCGAACATCGTCGCCATCGAGTCGGCGTTGACCGACACCCACGTCGGACGATCGACGACGAGCGGCGCGGGCGCCGTGCCGGGGGCGTGCAGGCGGGAGGTCTCGGCGACGGGGTCGACGGCGCGGCGCGCGGACCGCCGGATGTCCTCGACGACCTGCCGGGCCTCCTGCTCGGTCACGTCCGGCCCGGGGTTGACGAGCCGGGCGGCCGTCGTCTTCGCGAACTCCCAGTCCACGTACGTCGTCGGTCGTCGTGCCACGTCTTCTCCTTGGTCGTCGGGAGGTCAGCGGCACCCGCACGCGGTGAGGGCGGTGACCACCTCGTCCAACGCCGCCCGGGCCTCGAGCGTTCCCTGCCTGGCCGGCACTCGGCTGGCGACGACGACGAAGTCGAGGGGGCGCCCGTCCCTGGTCGTCGTCGTCCCGGCGAGCGCGGAGGTCCCCGTGAGGGTGCCGGTCTTCGCGCGGGCGATGCCGGCTGCCGGACGGGTTCCCGGGGTGGCGAACCGGTCGTAGAGGGTGCCGTCCAGCCCGGCGACGGGCAGCTGGGCGACGACGTCCCGCAGCTCGGGCAGGACGGGGTCGGCACCGGTCGCGGTGGCGGCGACGAGGACGTCGCCGACGAGCCGGACGGGGACCTTCTGGTTCGGGCCGAGGCCGGAGGCGTCGGTGATGCTCAGCCCCGTGAGGTCGAAGCCCCGGGCAGCCAGCTGGGTGCGGATGAACTGGGGGTTCGTCCGCGGGGAACCGGAGCCGGCGTCGCGCTTCGCGGCCCGGCGGACGAGGCCCTCGGTGAGCGCGTTGTCCGAGTGCTCCATGGCGTACGCCAGGACCTGGCCGACCGGCGCGGAGTCGACGGAGGCCAGCGGGGTCGCGCCGCGGGGGGCGGCCGTGGTCCCCGCCGTCGGGGTCACCCGCACGCCGTGGGCGGCCAGGCGGCGGGTGAAGGCGCGCAGCGCGGTGCCCTCGGGGTCGAGCGCGGGGGCGCCCGGCCGCGCGCGCGCGGTCGCGACACCGATCGCCGCGACGGGGTCGGTGTAGCCCGCGGCGACGTCGGCCTGCTTCCACCCACGGGCGATCCGCGGCCCGGGCAGGGCGGAGGTGTCGAGGCGGACGCGACGCGGACGCGCGCCTTCCGTCCTCAGCGCGGCGGCCGTGCGGGCCGCGAGGTCGTCGAGCCCGGCCCGACCGGCGACCGTCGTCGGGTCGCCGGAGCCGGTGCTCAGGAGGACGTCTCCCCCACCGACGAGGACGACGGTGCGGGTGGCGGGGTCCCAGACGGTGCTCGTCGTCAGGGGTGCCGAGAGGTCGTCGCTGCTCGCAACGGCCGCGGCGGACAGGAGCTTCTGCGCGGACGCGACGACCCTGGGCGCGGTCGCGGCCTGCTCGAAGAGGGTCTCGCCGGTGACCCCGTCGCGGACGACGACCCCGACGCTCGGCCCCAGGCCCGGCGCCCGCAGCGGGGCACGCAGGTCGCGGGCGAGGCCGGCGCGGGTCGGGACCGGGGCGGTCGCCGGGTCGGTCGCCAGGACGGGGGTCGGTCGGGCCGCGGCGGGAACGGCCTGCGCGGCACCCGCGGGGACTGGCTCGTCACGCGTGAGGATGCCCGGGGCGTGGTCGGTGACATCGGCCCAGCCGTACCCGCCCAGCGCCAGGGCGACCACGACGAGGGTGAGCAGCAGGGCCCGGATCCGGCGCACGCGCACCCTCTCGCTCGAGGTCGGGAATGATGGGGGCAGACTGCAAGGAAGGTTAGGTCATCGGCGCCCCGCTCTTCGAACGGAGCGCTGCCCGCACCGGCGCCCCACCCGGGCGCCCGACGAGGAGGAAACGACGTGGAGTTCGACGTCACCATCGAGATCCCCAAGGGTCACCGCAACAAGTACGAGGTCGACCACGAGTCGGGCCGCATCCGCCTGGACCGTCTCCTCTTCACCGCGATGAGCTACCCGAGCGACTACGGCTACATCGAGGACAGCCTCGGCGAGGACGGCGACCCGCTCGACGCGCTCGTGCTCCTCGACGAGCCGACGTTCCCCGGTTGCATCGTGCGCGCCCGGCCCATCGGCATGTTCCACATGCGGGACGAGGCCGGTGGCGACGACAAGATCCTCTGCGTCCCGGCGGGCGACCCGCGCCGCGACCACATCACCGATCTCGAGGACATCAGCGAGTTCGACCGCCTCGAGATCCAGCACTTCTTCGAGACGTACAAGGACCTCGAGCCCGGCAAGTCCGTCGAGGGCGCCCACTGGGCCGGCCGCGAGGACGCCGAGAAGTGCATCGAGGAGGCCCTCAAGCGGGCCAAGGACGCGGGCATGACGACGGCGCGCTGGTACATGCCGAACGGCCACGCCTCCCAGGCCGAGGACGTCGCCCACACCCAGGAGGAGACCTCGGCCGCCGCGCAGAAGGCGCGCGAGGAGCTCGCGACGAAGGACAAGCCGCTCAGCGACGACTGAGCGTCAAGAACGCGTCAAGGTCCGTAAAGAACGGCTGCGGACCGAGGCCGGCAGCGTCGGGGTGCTGTCGGATGTGCCGGTGATCGAAAATCTCATCGCCGGGATCGTCGCTGCCGGCCTCGTCATCTACCTCGTCGTCGCCCTGATCCACCCGGACCGGTGGTGACCGTGGCGCCCACCCTGACGGCCGTCCTCGGGATCGGCCTTCTCGTCCTCGCGCTCGCCCTCATCCACGTCCCGCTCGGCACGTGGATGCACCGCGTCTACACCGACGAGCGGCACTGGGCCCCCGAGCGGCTGGCCTACCGCGTCATGGGGGTCTCCCCCGACTCGCCGCAGACCTGGCGCAGCTACGCCGCGTCGGTGCTCGCGTTCTCGCTCGTCAGCATCCTGGGCCTGTGGGCCCTCATCACCGTCCAGGGCTGGCTCCCGCTCTCCCTCGACCGGGAGATGACGTGGTGGACCGCCCTGAACACCGCGGTCTCGTTCACGACGAACACCAACTGGCAGTCCTACGCCGGCGAGGCCGGCGCGGGCCACGTCGTCCAGGCCCTCGGCCTCGCGGTGCAGAACTTCGTCTCCGCGGCCGTCGGGATGGCCGTCGCCGTCGCGCTCGTGCGCGGCATCGCGGCGCAGGGCACCGACCGGATCGGCAACTTCTGGGTCGACCTCGTGCGCGGCAGCCTCCGCATCCTCCTGCCCATCGCCGTCGTCGCCGCGATCGTCTTCCTGCTGTCCGGCGTGCCGCAGAACCTCGGCGCGCCGCAGCCGGTGACCACCGTCGCCGGCGGCGAGCAGGTCGTCCAGGGCGGCCCCGTCGCCAGCCAGGAGGTCATCAAGCTCCTCGGCACGAACGGCGGCGGGTTCTTCAACGCCAACTCGGCGCACCCGTTCGAGAACCCCAACGGCTGGACGAACGTCCTGTCGATCCTGCTCGTCCTGTGCATCCCGTTCTCCCTGCCGTACACCTACGGCCTGCTCGTCGGCGACCGGCGCCAGGGCCGGGCGATCCTCGGCGCGATGGCCACCCTGTGGCTCGCGGCGAGCGCGCTCGCGGTGTGGGCCGAGCTGTCCGCCGCCAGCGGCCCCGGAGGGTCGATGGAGGGCAAGGAGCAGCGCTTCGGCCCGGTCTGGTCCGCCCTGTTCGGGGTCGCGACGACCGGGACCTCGACCGGCGCGGTGAACTCGATGCACGAGTCCTACTCGCCGCTCGGCGGCGGGGTCCTCCTCGGCGACATGATGCTCGGCGAGGTCTCCCCCGGCGGCGTCGGATCGGGCCTCTACGGGATGCTCGTCATGGCGGTGCTCACGGTCTTCATCACCGGCCTCATGGTCGGGCGCACCCCCGAGCTGCTCGGGAAGACGATCGGCCGCCGCGAGATCACGTGCGCGGCGCTGACGACGCTCGTCATGCCCGCGACCGTGCTCCTGCTCACCGGCGCCTCCCTGTCCCTGCCGGTGGCGCGCGACGCGCTGCTCGGCTCCGGACCGCGCGGGTTCACGGAGATGCTCTACGCGTACACCTCCGCGGCCAACAACAACGGCTCGGCGTACGCGGGGCTCTCGGCCGACCAGCCGTGGCTCGGCCTGACCCTGGCCCTGGCGATGGCGCTCGGACGGTTCCTGCCGATCGTCCTCGTCCTCGCCCTCGCCGGCAGCCTCGCGGCCCAGCGCCGCCGTCCGGTGACCGACGGGACCATGCCGACCCACACCGCGCTGTTCGCGGGCGTGCTCACGGGCATCGTCCTCGTCGTCGCCGGCCTCACCTTCTTCCCCGCCCTCGCCCTGGGCCCGATCGCAGAGGCGCTCCGATGACCTCCTCCACCGTGTCCGACACCACCCTCCCCGCCCAGCCGCGGCGGTCGCTGGCCGCCACCGCGCTCGAGGCGCTGCCCGACGCGTTCCGCAAGCTCGACCCGCGGCACGTCGTCCGCTCCCCCGTCCTGTTCGTCGTCTGGATCGGCTCCGTGATGACGACGGTCCTGGCGATCCTCCACCCGAGCGTCTTCGCATGGTCGGTGGCCCTGTGGCTCTGGGCGACGAACGTCTTCGCCAACCTCGCGGAGTCCGTCGCCGAGGGACGCGGCAAGGCGCAGGCGGCCACCCTGCGGGCCACCCGCACCGAGACCACGGCCCGGCGCCTGACGTCGACCGAGGTGCCGCCGCTGTCCGCGCTCGAGGCCGGCGCGCAGCTGCCGCCCGGCACGATCGAGGAGGTCTCGGGCCAGGACCTGCGCCTGGGGGACCTCGTCGTCGTCCAGGCCGGTCAGGTCATCCCCGGCGACGGTGACGTCGTCCAGGGTGTGGCCACGGTCGACGAGTCGGCGATCACCGGCGAGTCCGCGCCGGTCGTGCGGGAGTCCGGCGGCGACCGCAGCGCCGTCACCGGCGGGACCACGGTCCTGTCCGACACGATCGTCGTGCGGATCACCAGCCGCCCCGGCGAGACGTTCATCGACCGGATGATCTCGCTCGTCGAGGGCGCCGCCCGGCAGAAGACCCCGAACGAGATCGCGCTGACGATCCTGCTGACGACGCTGACGATCATCTTCCTGCTCGCCGTCGCGGCGATCCAGCCGATGGCGGCCTTCGCCGGCGAGCCCCTGTCCGTCGTCGTCCTCGTCGCGCTCCTCGTGTGCCTCATCCCCACGACGATCGGCGCCCTGCTGTCGGCCATCGGCATCGCCGGCATGGACCGGCTCGTCCAGCGCAACGTCCTGGCGATGTCCGGCCGCGCCGTCGAGGCCGCGGGCGACGTGTCGACCCTCCTGCTGGACAAGACCGGCACGATCACCTTCGGCAACCGGCGCGCGACGGACGTCGTCCCCGTCGCCGGCGCGCAGCGGGCCGAGGTCCTGCGCGTCGCGCACCTCGCCTCGCTCGCCGACGAGACCCCCGAGGGCCGCTCGATCGTCGAGCACGCCCTCGAGCAGGGGCACTCCCCCGAGCACGCCGACGCCGCGGCCCTCGCCGCGACCGGGGCGGCCGTGGTCCCGTTCACCGCCCAGACGCGGATGTCCGGGGTGGACCTGCCGGACGGCAGCAGCCTGCGCAAGGGCGCCGGCAGCTCGGTCGCCGCCTGGGTCACCGAGACGGGCGGTACGTGGCCGACCGACGCGGACCCGGCGATCGAGTCCATCTCCGCCTCGGGCGGCACCCCGCTCGTCGTCGCCGAGCAGACCGCTGCCGGGCAGCGCCGGGTCGTCGGTGTCGTCCACCTCAAGGACGTCGTCAAGCCCGGCATGCGGGAGCGGTTCGACCAGCTGCGCTCGATGGGCATCCGCACGGTGATGATCACCGGTGACAACCGGGTCACCGCGGGTGCGATCGCGGCCGAGGCCGGCGTCGACGACTTCCTCGCCGAGGCGACGCCGGAGGACAAGATGGCCCTCATCCGCAAGGAGCAGGAGGGTGGCCGTCTCGTCGCGATGACCGGCGACGGCACGAACGACGCCCCCGCGCTCGCCCAGGCGGACGTCGGTGTCGCGATGAACACGGGCACGTCGGCGGCGAAGGAGGCCGGCAACATGGTCGACCTCGACTCCGACCCGACGAAGCTCATCGACATCGTCGCCATCGGCAAGCAGCTGCTCATCACCCGCGGGGCGCTGACGACGTTCTCCATCGCCAACGACATCGCGAAGTACTTCGCGATCATCCCCGCGATGTTCGTCGTCCTCTTCCCCGGGCTCGACCGGCTCAACATCATGCGCCTGAGCAGCCCGGAGTCCGCGATGCTCAGCGCGGTGATCTTCAACGCGCTCATCATCGTCGCGCTCATCCCGCTCGCCCTGCGCGGCGTGCCCTACCGCCCGATGACCGCCGACCAGATGCTCCGCCGCAACCTCCTGCTGTACGGCCTCGGTGGCGTCATCGTCCCGTTCGTCGGCATCAAGCTCATCGACCTCGTCGTCTCCCTCCTCCCCGGACTGTGACCATGTACTCCTTCCTTCGCCAGACCACCGTCGCGCTGCGGGCGCTCCTCGTGCTCACCCTCGTCCTGGGCGTCCTCTACCCCGCGCTGCTCCTGGGCATCGGCCGGGCGGTGCCGGCCCGCGCCGACGGATCGCCGCTGACCGTCGACGGGCGCGTGGCCGGCTCCCGCCTGCTCGCCCAGGAGTCGACCGGGCGCGCCTGGTTCCACCCCCGCCCCTCGGCACCCGGCCTCGACGGCTCGGCGAGCGGCGGCAGCAACCTCGGCCCGAACGAGCCGGACCAGGTCGCCGCGATCGCCGAGCGCCGCACGACGGTCGCCCGCACCGAGGGCATCGACCCCGCCGACGTGCCGGCCGACGCGCTCACCGCGAGCAGCTCGGGCCTCGACCCGCACATCTCGCCCGAGTACGCCGAGATCCAGGTGGACCGGGTCGCGCGGGCCCGCGGTCTTCAGGCCGACCGCGTGCGGGACCTCGTCGAACAGGCCACGGAGCAGCCGCCGCTGGGCTTTCTCGGTCAGCCGACCGTGAACGTCGCCGTCCTCAACGCGTCGCTCCCGGAGGCCGACCGGTCGTGACCGACACTGGTGAGGTGACCCGCGGCCGCCTGCGCATCTACCTCGGGTCCGCACCCGGCGTCGGCAAGACCGTCGCGATGCTCGACGAGGGCCGGCGGCGGGCCGACCGCGGCACTGACGTCGTCGTCGGGATCGTCGAGACCCACGGCCGCCCCCACACCACGCGGATGGTCGAGGGCCACGAGGTGATCCCTCGCCGGGTCCTCGACCACCGCGGGTCGGCCGTCACCGAGATGGACGTCGACGCGATCCTCCGGCGTCGGCCGCGCGTCGCGCTCGTCGACGAGCTCGCCCACTCCAACGCACCCGGTTCGCGCAACGCCAAGCGCTGGCAGGACGTGGACGAGCTTCTCGACGCGGGGATCGACGTCATCTCGACGGTGAACATCCAGCACCTGGAGTCCCTGAACGACGTCACCGCGCAGATCACCGGCGTCCGGCAGCGCGAGACCGTGCCGGACGAGTTCGTCCGCGCCGCCGACCAGGTCGAGCTCGTCGACATGGCGCCGGAGGCCCTGCGCCGGCGGCTCGCGCACGGCAACGTCTACCGGGCCGAGCGGATCGACGCCGCGCTGTCGAACTACTTCCGGCCCGGCAACCTCGCCGCCCTGCGCGAGCTCGCCCTGCTGTGGCTGGCCGACCGGGTCGAGGAGGGGCTGGCGCGCTACCGCGACGACCACCGGATCACCGGGTCGTGGGCGACCCGGGAGCGGATCGTCGTCGCCCTCACCGGCGGGCCGGAGAGCGCCACCGTGCTGCGGCGCGGCGCCCGCATCGCCTCCCGCGGCGCGGGCGGCGAGCTGCACGCCGTCCACGTGGGGCTGGCCGACGGCCTGGCCGGGTCTGACCTCGCCGAGGTCGCCCGGCTCAAGCGGCTCACCGAGGAGCTCGACGGCCGCTTCCACACCGTGACCGGTAGTTCCGTGGCCGAGTCGATCCTCGACTTCGCCCGGGGGCTCAACGCGAGCCAGATCGTCATCGGCACGAGCCGGCGCGGGCGGCTGTCCTCGCTCCTGCGGCCCTCGATCGGCGACAGCGTCGTCCGTGACTCCGGGGACATCGACGTGCACATGGTCACCCACGAGCTGGCCGGCGGCCAGCCCCGGGCGCACCGCCCGGCGCCGGTGGCCGGGCTCTCACCACGACGAACCGTCGCCGGCCTGCTGCTGGGGATCCTCGGCGTCGTCGCCCTCACCGTCGCCCTGTCGCTGGCCGGGGTGCAGCCGGGGCTCCCCCTCACCGTCCAGGCGTACCTCGTCCTCACCGTCGTCGTCGCGCTCGTCGGCGGCCTCTGGCCGGCGCTGCTCACCGCTGTCGTCTCGTCGCTGACGATCAACTGGTTCTTCACCCCGCCGGTCCACACCTTCACCATCAGCAGCCCCGAGAACGCGCTCGCGCTCCTCGCCTTCGTCCTCGTCGCCGGCGGCGTGGCCTCGGTGGTCCACCTCAACGCCCGCCGGACGGCCCAGGCCGAGGCAGCGCGCGCCGAGTCCCACACCCTCCTCGAGCTCTCCCACTCGCTCCTGTCCTCCGACCACCAGCTCCAGCTGCTCCTCGACCGGAGCGTCGAGCTGTTCGGCGCCCAGGCGGCCGCGGTGACCAAGGGGCGCGGCCGGGACCGCCGGGTCGTGCAGGCGACCCAGGGCTGGGAGGAGGAGTCCCGCACCGCCGACGGTGCGGGTGCCTGCGTGATCATCGCCGGGCGGATCGTCGAGCAGATCGACGAGGAGCACGACCTCGTCCTCACCGGGGCGCCGACGAGCGCGCGCGACCGACGGCTCGTCGCGGCGCTCGCCGCGCACGCCGGCGCGGTGCTCGCCCGTCGTCAGCTGCAGGCGAGCGCCTCCCGCTCGGACGCGCTCGCCCGGGACAACCGGGCCCGGGTCGCCCTCCTGTCCGCCGTCTCCCACGACCTGCGCAGCCCGCTCGCGGGCATCAAGGCGGCGATCGGGTCGCTCCGCAGTTCGGACGTCGAGTTCTCCGAGGAGGACCGGGCCGAGCTCATGGAGGCGATCGAGACCTCGACCGATCGGCTCGACGCGCTCATCGGGAACCTGCTGCACGCGTCCCGCCTCCAGCTCGACTCGCTCAGCGTCGCCGCCCGCGCGGTCGACGTCGCCGAGATCCGCCCGGCGGTGCTCGAGGGCGTGCCGGACCCCGACCGGATCGTCTGGGGCGTCGAGCCCGGCACCCCGGCTGCCTGGGCGGACTCCGGCCTGCTCGAACGGGTCGTCGCCAACCTCGTCGAGAACGCGGTGCGCCACACCCCGCCGAGCTCCCCCGTGCTCGTGCAGGTGAGCGCGGTCGAGGACCGGGTCGAGATCCGGGTCGTCGACCGGGGGCCGGGCATCCCTCCGGAGGCGCGGGAGCGGATCTTCCTGCCCTTCCAGCGGTACGGGGACGTGCCCGCGGGCGACGGCGTGGGCCTGGGACTGGCCGTGGCGCGGGGTCTGACGGAGGCCATGGGTGGCACGCTCGAGGCCGAGGACACCCCCGGCGGCGGGCTGACCATGGTGGTCAGCCTCCGCCGCGCGACACCCGAGGAGGGGGCATGACCGCACGCGTCCTCGTCGTCGACGACGATGAGACCATCCGTCGGACGCTGCGCATCAACCTGCGGGCCCGCGGCTACGAGGTCGAGGTCGTCGGGGACGGCCGCAGCGCCCTGGACGCGCACGCCGCGCAGCCCCCGGACGTCGCCATCCTCGACCTGGGGCTGCCGGACCTCGACGGCATCGAGGTGCTGCGCCGGATCCGCGAGACGCACGCGACGCCGGTCATCGTCCTCTCTGCCCGCCACGAGTCCGACGACAAGGTGGAGGCGCTGGACGAGGGTGCGGACGACTACGTGACGAAGCCCTTCGGGATGGACGAGCTGATGGCGCGGGTGCGGGCCGCGCAGCGCCGGGGCGCCGACACGCCCCCGGGCACCGCACCCGTCGAGACAGCAGACTTCCGGCTCGACTTCGACCGGCACCTGGCGCAGGTCCGCCGGGCCGGGACGCCGGGGTGGGAGGCGATCCACCTCACGCCGACCGAGTGGCGGATTCTTGCCTGCCTCGCGACGAACCGGGGCATCGTCGTGCCGCACCAGACGATCCTTCGGTCCGCGTGGGGTCCGGCGTACGGGCGGGAGTCGAACTACCTTCGGGTGTACGCCAACCAGCTGCGCCGCAAGCTCGAACCCGAGCCCGGCGCGCCGCGGTACCTGCGCACCGAGCCCGGGATCGGGTACGTGCTCGACGTGGACTGAGCCGGCGGCTCAGCCGATGGTCGTCGTCGTGAGGTCGGTGCTGCCCAGGACCCGCGGCGAGGTCGGGGTCGCCGGCTGACCGTCGTACTGCGCGCGCATCACCGTGGCCGACGCCGAGGCCGGCACCACGATGTTCGCCCTGCCCCAGGCCGAGAGGCGAGCGTGGCCGAGGACGGTCGTGCCGTTGCTGAAGGTGACCGTGCCCCGAGCCGGGCCGGTGGTCGTCGCCACCGAGGCCGTGAGCCGGACCGAGCCGCGGGAGACGCGGTCGGTCTCGAGGTGGGTGCTCGACCACCCCTTCGGTGCGCCGAACCGAACATGGGTCATCGCGTGGTCGACGCCCGAGCAGCGGGTCGAGACGTCCGCGCTGAGCCAGCGCAGCGACCCGTCGCGGTTCCACGCGACGGAGTTGATGCGGCTGGGGCCCTGCTGGGCGCACCGGCCGGAGCCGCTCGTCATCGACACGGGCAGGCCGTAGGGCATCGTCCCGTAGGTCCGAGCCTTGAGCACCCCGCCCCCGGCCCGGCCGAACGTCGTCCGCAGCGGGCTCGTCGACCCGCCCGAGACGACCGTGACGCGCTCGCGGCCGGAGCTGCTGACGCGCACGGCGCCGCGGTCGCGGGCGGTCCAGCCCCCGATCGCGCCGCGCCCGACCCAGTCCCCCGCCGTCGAGGTCGTCGTCACCGAGGTGTCGCCGTGGCGGACGAGCTGGCGGATCGCGACGGGCGCGCCGACCGGGGCGTTCGTGCGCAGGTCGAGCCGCTGGGCGGTGATCCGGTGGACGCCCGCGGGCAGCGCGTTCGTCATGAACCGCGCGACGCCGTCGGAGTCCGGGAGGGCAGCGCCGATGACCTTCTCCCCGGCGCGGAACGCGACGCGGTATCGCTGGCCCGGCCGCTGCACCGCGGTGAAGGCCGTCGCCTGGCCGGCGACGGTCACGGGCGACTGCGACGAGAGGGACAGGTCCTTGCCGACCGGGGCGTTCTCCCGGATGCGCAGGTGGAGGCGGGTGCCGGTGTCGTAGCGGAGGTGGACCTCGGCGTCGATGGCCGTGACGCGCCCGCTGGGGTCGGTCCGCAGGTGGCGGAGGACGACCTCACCACGGGCGCTCTGCTCGGGGAGGCCGACGTGGGCGATGTCGGCCTCGACGCCGACCCGGGGCCGGTCGTCCGAGACGCGGTGGTCGCTCTCGTGGTGGCCGGTCGTCAGCCGCTGCCCGTCGGCCGGTCGGAGCGTGATCCGCCAGCCGGAGCGGTCCGCGCGGCTGCCGGCCTCGACCGTGACGCCGCCGAGCGTGCCGGGGACCATGCCCGGCGGGGCGATCGCGATGAGCCCGGTCGACGCGTCGAGCGCGCCGGAGCGCACCACGCCCCGCGGGCTCGTCGTCGTCCACACGAAGGACGAGGACGGCAAGGTGCTCGAGGTGATCGCCGTGGGCGCGGGGCTCGTCCCCGCGGCGTCGGCGGCCGACGGGGCGATCGAGGTCGCGAGGCCGGCGGCGGTGGTCGCGGCAGCCGCGAGGGCGAGGGCTGCTCGGGTGCGGGTGGTCGGTCGGGTCATGGGGTCCTCCGGGTCGTCGTCACCGGCCTCGTGCCGGCGGCATGACCCGACCGTGGCCCAGCCTGACGACATCGCGCCCTCGGTCGTCCACAGGCTCGGCGCCTGTGGACGACGGACCCGCGGCCCGCCGGGACGACCGATCGTCCGTGCGGCCGTCCCGGACGTGGCTCAGTCCGCGGTGGGGGCGGGAGCGTCGTGGACGAGGTCCTGGAACTCGGGGTGCTTGTCGATCCACCCCTTCATGAAGGGACACTCCGGCACGACCTTCGTGCCCTCCGCCCTGATGTCCTCGAGGGCGAACCGGGCAAGCGCCCCGCCGACACCCTGGCCCTCGTGGGCGTCGTCGACCTCGGTGTGGGTGAGGACGACGAGATCGTCCGTGCGCTCGTACACGGCAACGCCCGCCAGGGCCCCGTCGATGCGGGCCTCGTACCGGTGCTCCTCCGGGTTGTGGGTGACCTGGACGTCGGGTCGGTCGCTCATGGGGATCTCCTCTGCTGGGTCAGGACACGGCGGGTGGTTCGGTCAGGGGCAGTCGGCGCCGCCCGCGCAGGCGGACGGGTGGCAGGGGCGGTGCGGGGAGGCGGCGGTCGTCGCCCGGGACGACGCCGAAGCGATCGCTGCCCGCCTCCCACTCCCGCCGGGCGCGGTCGATGGCCTCGTGGTCGGGACCCATGAAGTTCCACCACATGACGACCTCATCCTCGAAGGGCGCCCCGCCGAGCAGGATCGCCCGGGCCCCCTCCGCGCCGGCGTCGAGGCGCAGGTGCGACGGTCCGGGATCGAGGACGCCCAGCTCTCCCACCTCGAGGCGGCGCTCGTCGAGCGTCACGGCCCCGGAGTCGAGGAGGAGGGCGTGCTCGAACGTGGGGTCGACGTCGAGGGTGACGCTCGCACCGGGCCCGAGGTCGAGCTGGGCGCCGAGCAGCGGCGTCGCCGTCCGGATCGGCGAGGTCGACCCCAGGAGGGACCCGACGAACACCCGAGCGTGCAGTCCGTCGCCGACGACGGGTTCGGGCGCGTGGTGCTGGAAATCGCGGTCGCCTTCCCGCGCGTGCGCGGGCAGCGCGACCCAGAGCTGGACCCCGTGGAGCACCTGCGTCGCGCTGGTCGACACCTCGGAGTGGGCGATCCCGTGCCCGGCCGTCATGAGGTTCACCTCGCCGGGCCGCACAAGGGCGACCACGCCCCCGGAGTCTCGGTGCTCGATCTCCCCCTCGAACAACCACGAGACGGTCGCGAGCCCGGTGTGCGGGTGCGGCGGGACGTCCATGCCGGCCTTCGTCGGGCCGTAGTGATCCGCGAAGCACCACGCGCCGACGAAGGGGCGCTGCCGGTGCGGCAGGGTGCGTCGGACGTCGAGCGCGCGCACACCGCCGAGCGGGACCTCGCGCGGGGCCAGGACCTGAACCACCCGGCCAGACTAGGCGTACGCGCCCCGGGACGCAGCGATGCCCCCGACCCGGGGTCGGGGGCATCGTCTGAGCCGCCTGTCGGAATCGAACCGACGACCTATTCATTACGAGTGAATCGCTCTGGCCGACTGAGCTAAGGCGGCGGGCACCCGGCAGCGCCGGGCACGGAGGACGAGTATAGGGCCACCGGCCACCCGCGCGCGAACCCGGCTGACGCCGGGTCCAGGCTCTGTCAGCAGCGCAGGTCCTCGCCGGGGAGCGTCCCGTCGAGCAGGTAGGCGTCCACCGCGCCGTCGACGCAGTCGTTGCTGCGGGTGTACGCGGTGTGGCCGTCGCCCTCGAAGGTGATGAGCCGGCTGTCCGGCATCTGCTCGTGGACGCGCGTGGCCCACTCGTACGGCGTGGCGGGGTCGCGCGTCGTGCCCACGAGGACGATGGGCGCCGCCCCCTTGGCGTCGATCGGGTGCGGCGTCCCCGTCGCCTTGACGGGCCAGTAGCCGCACGACATCGAGCTCCGGGCGATGAACTCGCCCCACACGGGCGCGACCTTCTCGGCCTTCGCCGCTGCCGTGTCGTAGTCGGCGGGGTCGCTCGACTCCTGCCGGTCGAGGCAGTTGACGGCGTAGATCGCCTCCATGATGTTGCCGCGGTACTCGCCGTTGCCGGTCCGGTCGGCGTAGAGGTTCGCCAGCGCCATGAGCGCCCGGCCCTCGCCGTCGCGGGCGTCGACGAGCGCCTCGGTCAGGCTCTTCCACTTGCTCTGGTCGTACAGCGCGGCACCGACCCCGAGCGTCGCCCAGCCCTCGCCAAGCCGGATGCCGTCGACCTCGATCGGCTCCTTGTCGAGCACCTTGAGGATGCGCTGGAGCTCGGCGACGACCTCGTCCTCGGTGCTCCCGAGCGGGCACGACCCGCCGTCGACGCACGACGTCGCCCACGTGCGGGTGGCCAGCTCGAAGCCCTTGGCCTGGCCGTCGGTGAACTCCTGCGACGTCAGGTCCGGGGCGACGACCCCGTCGAGGACGAAGCGGCCGACGTTCTTCGGGAACTGCTCGGCGTACGTCGCCCCGAGGAAGGTGCCGTACGACTTGCCGAGGTAGTCGAGCCGGTCCTCGCCGAGCGCGGCGCGCAGAACGTCCATGTCCTTGGCGGCCTCGACGGTCGACATGTGCGCGGTGAGCGAGCCGCCGTTCTTGGCGCACCCGTCGGCCATCGTCTTCGCGTTCTTGGCGAAGTCCTTCTTCTCCCGGGCGTCGTCCGGGGTCGGGTCGAACCCGAGGAAGGTGTCGAGCTGCTCGCCGTCGAGACAGTCGATCGGCTCGGACTGCCCCACCCCGCGCGGGTCGAAGCCCACGACGTCGTACGCGCGGCGGACCTTCGGGGTGACGATGAAGTCGGCGTACCGGGCGTACTCGACCCCCGACCCGCCCGGCCCGCCGGGGTTGACGACGAGCGAGCCAGCCCGCTTCCCCTTCGCCGGGGCGCGCAGCACCGCGATCCGCAGCGTCTCGCCGTCGGGGTTGGCGTAGTCGACCGGCACCTCGAGCTCGGCGCACTCACCGCCCTCGCAGTTCGCCCAGTCGAGCGTCTGCGCGTAGAACTTCTCGAGCCCCCGGGGCGCCGCGGCGGTGCTCGAGGTCGTCGCCGAGGGCGTTCCCGAGTCCCGCTGGACGAGCCCGCAGCCGGCGAGGGAGCCGGCGCAGAGCAGCGCGATCACGGTCGGGACGAGGCGGCGGGAGCGCTGCGGCATGGCCGAACGCTATCGCGGGAGCTGGAGCGAGACGGCCATCGCCTCGAGGGCCAGCTGGGGTGGGACGTTGGCCGCGACGCGCTCGCGGGCGGTGCCGATCGCATCCATCGCGGCGAGGATCCGCTCGGGCCGGAGCGCGAGCGCGACCCGGTCGACGAGCTGCCGGTGGTCCTCGTTGACCAGGCCGATGTCGCCCGCCCCGCTCTGCACGACGAGCGCGTCGCGGTAGACCGACAGCAGGTCGACGAGGCAGCGGTCGACGACGTCGGTGATGAACCGGCGCTCGCGTTTCTTCTGCTCCTTCTCCAGCGCGGAGATCCGGGACCGGACGTGCGGGGGCTGGGTGCGGGCGGAGGGGTCGGCGCCGAGCTGCTCGAGGAGGGTGGCCTTCTCGGTCGCGTGCCGCTCGGACAGGGCGCTGTCGCGCTCGGCGGTCGCGATGGCGACGAGCTGCTCGGCGCCCCGGACGGCGGTCCCGACCCCGTCGATGCGGACCGCGAGCGCGAGGGTGTCGGCCCGCCGGCTGCGGGCACCCTCGTCCCGGGCGAGCCGGCGGGCGATGCCGATGTGGTTCTGGGCGGCCCGTGCGGCGGCGAGCGCCGTGGCGTGCTCGATGCCGTCGCGCCGGTGGAGGAGGTCGGCGATCGCCTTCGCCGGGGGGATCCGCAGCCGAACGTGGCGGGCGCGGCTGCGGATCGTCACGAGGACGTCCTCGAGGCTGGGGGCGCACAGGACCCAGACGGTGCGCTCGCTCGGCTCCTCGATCGCCTTGAGCAGCGCGTTGCCCGACGAGTCGTTGAGACGGTCGGCGTCCTCGACGAGGATGACCCGTCGCCGACCGACCGACGGCGCCCGGGCCGCGAGGGCGACGAGGTCGCGTGCGGTGTCGACGGCGATCTGCATGTTCTCCGTCGCGAGGACCGTGACGTCGGCGTGGCTGCCGTCGAGGGCCGTGCGGCACTCCTTGCACGTGCCGCAGCCGTGCTCGGCGCACTGGAGGGCCGCGGCGAAGGCCCGGGCGGCGGTGGAGCGGCCCGAGCCCGGAGGGCCGGTGAGCAGCCACGCGTGGGTCATCGCGGCCGGGTCACGGACGGCGCGGTCGAGGATCGCGACCGTCTCGTCCTGCCCGACGACGTCGTCCCAGACGGTCACGTCGCCGTCCCGATCAGCCGGTCCGCCACGAGCCGCTCGAGCACCCGGGCGTGGATGTCCTGCGGGTCGAGGGTTCCGTCGACGACGAGATAGCGGGTGGGGCGGGCGGCGGCACGGTCGAGGAAGTGGGTGCGGATCGCCGCGTGGAAGTCTTCGCCCTCGGCCTCGAGCCGGTCGTGAACCTGCCCCCGCCGGCGGCGGCCCTCGTCGGGGGTGACGTCGACGACGACGGTGAGGTCGGGGGCCAGTCCGCCGACGGCCCAGTCCTGGACGCGCTCGACCTCGTCGGCGCCGAGCCCCCGACCGGCGCCCTGGTAGGCGACGGAGGAGTCGACGTAGCGGTCGCAGACGACCGTGGTCCCGGCGGACAGGGCCGGCTCGATGACGTCGGCGACGTGCTGCGCCTTGTCCGCGGCGAAGAGGAGGGCCTCGGCGCGCGCGCTCATCGGATCGCCGTGGAGGACGAGGTCCCGGAGGGCGTTGCCGAGCGGCGTGCCGCCGGGCTGCCGGGTGCGCAGGACGGGAACACCGCGGTCGACGAGGGCCTCGACGAGGAGCTGCACCTGGGTCGACTTCCCGGCCCCGTCGCCGCCCTCGAAGACGACGAACGCCCCGCGCCGTCCGCCGCCGTCCGCCTGCGCTCCGCCCGAGCTCGCGACCATCACCACCCGGCCGAGCCTAGGCGAGCCCCCCGACACCCCCCACGGTTCCCGCAATTGCGCGCGCAATTGCCATCTGCGCGCGATATCTCACGCGCGGATGTCATGTCTCGCGCGCAGATTCGCACGCCTCGAATCAGCGGCGCTTGCGCAGAACCTTGAGGACCTCGTCGGCGACGCCGGCTGCCGACATCGGGTTCTGACCCGTGATCAGCAGACCGTCGCGCACCACCTTCGAGGTCATCGGGACGCGGCCCTTGGTGTACTTCGCGCCCGCGCCCTTCATCGCCTCGTCGAGCCGGAACGGGACGGCGTCGCGTCGGCCGGCGAGCTTCTCCTCAGCCCAGCTGAAGCCGGTCGCCTTGCGGCCGGCGAGCAGGGGTGTGCCATCGGCGCGCTTCGCCGGGACGAGGCCGGCGGGGCCGTGGCAGACCGCGGAGACGACCTTGTCCGCCGCGTCGAAGTCGGTGATCAGCCGCTGCAGACCGGCGGCGTCGAAGTCGAACATCGTGCCGTGACCGCCGGTGAGGTAGATCGCGTCGAAGTCCTCGGCACGCACGTCGTCGACGGAGACGGTGTCGACGAGCAGGTCCATGAACTCGCGGTCCTCGTACCGCTTGCCCGTGCCGCCCATCTTGAGCATCGGTGCCGAGAGCGACTCGGGGTCGAGCGGGACACGGCCGCCCTCGATGCTCGCGATGGTGATGTCGTACCCGGCCTTCGTGACGCGGTCGTAGAAGTGGGTGAGCTCCCCCAGCCACAGGCCGGTGCGGTAGCCGGTCGTCGTGTACTCGGGGGTGCTCGTGACGACCACGAGGATGCGACGGGTGGGCTCGACGGTGGGCGACTTGGGGGTGCGTGCCATGCCTCCACCCTCGCAGACATGGCCGGGCACCGTCAGCCCCCCGGGTGTCGCCGTCGGCGCGGCGGACGGTGACCCGTCGAGATCCGCGCGCCGTGTGGTGCATCTGCGCGCGATATTCGGCGCGCAGATGTCAATTGCGCGCGCAAATGCAGAAAAAGGGGGGTGGGTCAGGTGAAGTGCTTGCGCAGCTCTCGGGCGAGGACCTTGCCTGTTGCGTTGCGGGGGAGCTCGTCGAGGAAGACGACCTCTCGGGGGATGCAGTGGCGGGCGCGTTCGGCGCGGACCAGCTCGCGCACCTCGTCGGCCTCGAGGGACTCCCCCTCGCGCACGACGACGAACGCCGCGAGCCGCTGGCCGAACTCCGGGTCGGGCACACCGACGACCGACACCTCCTGGACCGCCGGGTGCTGCACGAGCAACGACTCGACCTCCGCGGGGTACACGTTCTCCCCGCCGCTGACGATCATGTCGTCCTCGCGCCCGGCGACGAAGTACAGCCCGTCCTTGACGTAGCCCAGGTCACCCGTCGCGACGAGCCCGTCCATCCGGTCCTTGTCGGCGCCGGAGGTGTACCCGTCGAACACGAGCTCGTTCCCGCAGAAGATCCGCCCCTTCTCCCCCTCGGGCACCTCGTTGCCGTCACCGTCGACGATCCGCACGACCGTCCCCAGCGGCGGGGTTCCCGCGGTGTCGGGGTCGCGGCGCAGGTCCTGAGGGGTCGCGATCGCGACCCACGAGGCCTCGGTCGAGCCGTAGAGGTTGTAGAGCACGTCCCCGACCGCGTCCATGAACCGCGTCGTGAACCCGCTCGGGTACGCCGATCCCGACGTGGCGATGACGCGGAGCTTCGTCAGCCGCCGCGCGTGCTCGGCGAGGTCCGGCACCTGGTCGACCATCCGCTGGAGCATCACCGGGATGGCGAAGACCGCCTGGACGTCGTTGCGCACCATCGCCTCGATCGCCGACTCCGGCTGGTACCGGCGCTGCATCACCATCGTCGAGCGCATCGCGATCGACAGCTGCATCGCCGCGTAGCCCCAGGTGTGGAAGATCGGGGCCGCGATGAGGATCCGGTCGCGCGCGTGCAGCGGGATCCGGTCGATGATCGAGATCAGGGGCCCGAACCCACCGGGCGTCCGACGCGCCGCACCCTTCGGCGTCCCCGTCGTGCCCGACGTGAGGATGATCGTCCGCCCGACCCGCGCCGGGGGCGTCATCCGCGGCGACTGCGGCCTCGCGGCGACCGCCTCGCGCAGCTCGCTCTCGCTCATCGCCCCGATGCCCTCGGGCAGCTCCGCGGCGACGTTCGCGAACTCGTCGTCGTGCACGAGGAAGGCGATCTCCTGCTGCTGCGCGACGACCGCGAACTGCTGGGGGGCCAGACCGGTGTTGCCCAGGACGACGTCGGCACCGAGAGCGCTCGTCGCGCACATGAACGCGACGGCCCACGCGTGGTTGCGGGCCAGCAGCCCGATCCGGTCGCCCTCACCGAACCCGCGCGCCGCGAGGACCGCAGCGATCCGCTCGCTCCGGTCGAGCAGCTGCGCGTAGGTCACCTTCTCCTCGTCGTCGATGATCGCCACCGCTCGGGGGCTGCGGGCCGCCGCCTGCCGCAGCTCACCGGCGAGGCCGAAGCGCCAGCGGCGCAGCGCAGCGAGCTGGAAGGCGGAGCGATGGGCACCGTCGACACCGAGCATCCCCCGGCGGGCCATCGTCAGGCCGACCTTCGTGGGGCCGATGCCCCCGGTGAGCTCGGCGATCTTCGTGTTCAGAGAGTCACCCACGGTCACGTATCAACCCTTCGGGACGGCGAAGTAGGAGCTGAAGGACTTGGCCAGGCCGAGGTCGCCGCGGACCTTGATCTTGCCCCGCACGACCATGAGCGTCGGGTTCCCGCGGCCGGTGAGGACCTTCGCGAGCTCCACGGGCCCCAGCATGAGCGAGGCGTCGGGCTCCCCGGACGGGTCCCGCTCCGTCCGGGCCGCGCCGTCGTCGATCGTCACGCGGTAGGTGTCGCTCGACCCCCCGGGGCCGCCGGTGACCCGGAAGTCCACGGTCTTGTGCACGCCGGCGGTGCGATCGGCGCGCACGGCGGAGGGGAAGCGGCGGAAGATCGCATCGAGGATCGTCCGACGGTGCTCGCCCCCCATGATCTCCTCGACCTGGCGGTCGGACATCGCCGCGACCGTCCGCGAGAACTCCTGCGGAGTCATGGTCGAGAACGTGCTCGGGTCGAGCGTCATCGGGGGCCCCTCGTCGTTGATGCGGTCCGGCACCTGACCCTAGGGGTGCGCCGATCCCCGCGTCCACCGGGTGACCGACCACCGGACGGATCCCGGTGGACCCTGCCTCACGGAGCCATCGACAGTGCGATGAAGGCCGCGCCGAGGACGAGGTGGACGACGCCCTGGAGCCGAACGGCCCGTCCGGGCACGACGGTGAGGATCGACACCGCGATCGTGATCGCCAGCAGCACGATGTGGCTCGTGCCGAGCCCCAGGTGGAGCGGGGAGCTCAGCCAGATCGTCGCGATCGCCAGGGTCGGGATCGTCAGGCCGACGCTCGCCATCGCCGAGCCGTAGGCGAGGTTGAACGCGTTCTGCATCCGACCGCGCCGGGCCGCCGTCACCGACGCGATCGTCTCGGGGCCCAGGACGAGCAGGGCGATGACGACACCGACGAACGACTGCGGCAGACCCGCGGCGGCGACGGCCGACTCGATCGCCGGGGAGGCGACCTTCGCCAGACCGACGACGGCGACGAGGGAGACGAGGAGCAGGCCGAGGCTCGTCAGCGACTGGCGGTTGCTCGGCGGGTCGGCGTGGTCGTCCTCGAGGAGATCCCCACCGGCGGCGACCGGGAGGAAGAAGTCGCGGTGCCGCACGGTCTGGGTGAACACGTAGGAGGCGTAGAGAACGGCGGAGGCGGTCGCGGCGAAGAGGAGCTGGACCGGGGTGAACTCTGGCCCGCGAGCCGAGAGGGTGAACGTCGGCAGGACGAGGCACAAGGTCGCGACCACAGCTGCGGCCGTCAGTCCCGAGCCGGCACCCTCGGCGTTGAACCACACGGTGGAACCGCGGCGGGTGCCGGCGAGGATGGAGGCGCCGACGATGAGGTTCATCGTGATCATCACGGCCGCGAAGACCGTGTCCCGGGCCAGGGTCTTGGCCTCGGAGCCGCCCCCGCTCATCAGCATGAGAATGAGCCCGACCTCGATGACGGTGACGGCCACGGCAAGGATGAGGGAGCCCAACGGCTCTCCCACCCGGTGCGCGACCACCTCGGCGTGGTGGACCGCGGCGAGGACCGCCGCGCACAGGAGCGCCCCGACCAGGATCATGACGGCCCACGGCAGGCCGTACCTCCCCCACGTCGCGGCGAGGACCGCGGCCGCCGCGACCGGGGCGATCCTGGTCCAGGACCTCATCCCGCGTCCTTCCCGGCCGCGGTCTTCTTCGCCGCTGCCGTCTTCTTCGCGGCCGTCTTCTTCGCCGTCGTCTTCTTGGCGGTCGTCTTCTTCGCTGCCTTCTTCGCCGTCTTCTTCGCGCTCTTGCGGGTCGTGGGGCCCTTCGCGCGCTTCTCGGCCAGCAGCTCCTGCCCGCGCTCGGGGGTGATCGTCTCCGGGTCGTCGCCGCGGCGCAGGGTCGCGTTCGTCTCCCCGTCCGTGACGTACGGCCCGAAGCGCCCGTCCTTGACGACGATCGGCTTCTTCGACACCGGGTCCTCGCCGAGCTCCTTCAGCGGCGGCTTGGCAGCAGCGCGGCCACGGCGCTTCGGCTCGGCGTAGATCGCCTTCGCCTCGTCGAGGGTGATCGTGAAGATCTGGTCCTCGGACTCGATCGAGCGGGAGTCCGTGCCCTTCTTCAGGTACGGCCCGTACCGACCGTTCTGCACGGTGATCTCGACGAGAACGATCTGCTCGCTCCCGTCCTCGGCGGTCCGCGTCTCCTCGACGGTCCCGACGACGCGCGGCAGCGACAGGAGCTTGAGTGCCGTGTCGAGGTCGATCGTCGCCAGGTCCATGCTGGCGAAGAGGGAGGCGGTGCGCGGCTTGACCTTCGCCTTCCCGGTGCGGCCGGACTCCTCCTCGGTGAGGACCTCGGTGACGTACGGCCCGTACCGGCCGGCCTTGGCCACGACCTCGCGGCCGGTGTCCGGGGCGGTGCCCAGGACCCGACCGTCGTCGGCGGCGGTGTCGAGCAGCTCCCGGGCCTTCGCCGGGGTGAGCTCGTCCGGAGCGATGTCGTCGCGGATCGTCGCCCGCCGCGGCGTGCCGTCCGCGTCCTGGGCCATCTCCCCCGTAGCGGGGTCGACCCCGGCGGGCGTCGTCTCCTCGACGTAGGGCCCGTAGCGCCCGACGCGCACGACGATCCCGTCGCCGAGCTCGACCGTGCTGATCCCGCGCGCGTCGATCTCTCCGAGGTTCTCGACGAGCCGGCGCAGGCCCTCCATCGCCTCGTCGTCACCGCCGAAGTAGAACCGCGTCAGCCACGCGACCCGGTCCTCCTGCCCGCCGGCGATCCGGTCGAGGTCCTCCTCCATCGCGGCCGTGAAGTCGTAGTCGACCAGGCGCGCGAAGTGCTCCTCGAGCAGCCGGGTGACCGCGAACGCGAGCCACGTCGGGATGAGCGCCGAACCGCGGCTCCACACGTACCCGCGCTGCTGGATCGTGTCCATGATCGAGGCGTAGGTCGAGGGGCGACCGATGCCCCGCTCCTCCATCGCCTTGACGAGCGAGGCCTCGGTGTAGCGCGGCGGGGGCGAGGTCTCGTGGCCGTTGGCCTCCGCCGAGAGGACGGCGAGCGCGACCCCCTCGGACAGCTTCGGCAGACGGGCCTCGGAGTCCTTGTCGTCGTGCCCCGGGCGGGCCTCGTCCCGGCCCTCCTCGTACGCGGCGAGGAATCCCTTGAAGGTGATGACCGTGCCGCTCGCGGTGAACTCGGCGTCCGTGGCGACGTCCGCCGCGCCCGAGCCGGACAGGTCGACAGCGAGCCGGATCGTCGCCGTCGAGCCCTTCGCGTCGGCCATCTGCGAGGCGATCGTCCGCTTCCACACGAGCTCGTAGAGGCGGAACTCCTCGCCGCGCAGCTCACCGGCGACCTGGGCGGGGGTGCGGAACCGGTCACCGGCGGGCCGGATGGCCTCGTGCGCCTCCTGGGCGTTCTTCGCCTTCTTGCCGTAGCGGCGGGGGGCGTCGGGAACGTGGTCGGCGCCGTACATGTCGCGGGCCTGGGAGCGGGCGGCCTCGATCGCCGACTGCGACAGCTCGGTGCTGTCGGTCCGCATGTACGTGATGTACCCGTTCTCGTAGAGGCGCTGCGCGACGCTCATCGCGTGCTTGCTGCCCATCCCGAGCTTGCGGGAGGCCTCCTGCTGGAGGGTGCTCGTCGTGAACGGCGCTGACGGGCGGCGGGTGTAGGGCTTCTCCTGGACGCTGCGGACGACGGCGTCGCGCTCCGCGACGGCGGTGGCGATCGCGGTCGCGGCCGCCTCGTCCAGGTGCGCGGCGTCACTCTTCAGGCGCCCGTCGTCGCCGAAGTCCCGGCCGGTGGCCACCTTCGTGCCGTCGACGTGGCTGAGCCGGGCGCGGAACGCCTGACCGCGGGAGCCGGGGGGCGCGAACTCGCCCTCGACGTCGTGGTACCCCGCCCGGACGAAGGCCATCCGCTCGCGCTCGCGCTCGACGACGAGCCGGGTCGCGACCGACTGGACACGACCGGCGGAGATGCCCTGGGTGATCTTGCGCCAGAGGACGGGCGAGACCTCGTAGCCGTAGAGCCGGTCGAGGATGCGGCGGGTCTCCTGCGCGTCGACGAGCCGGGTGTCGAGGTCCCGGGTCTGCTGCGCGGCGCGCTGGATGGCCTCCTTGGTGATCTCGTGGAAGACCATGCGCCGCACGGGGATCGTGGGCTTCAGCGCCTCGAGCAGGTGCCACGCGATGGCCTCGCCCTCACGGTCCTCATCGGTGGCGAGGTAGAGCTCGTCGGCGTTCTTCAGGAGGCGCTTGAGCTCGGCGACCTTCTTCTTCTTGTCGGCATCGACGACGTAGTACGGCTCGAAGCCCCCGTCGACGTCGACCCCGAAGCGGCCGAATCGTCCCTTCTTCACGTCGGCCGGCATCTGCGACGGGGTCGGGATGTCCCGGATGTGACCGACCGACGCCTCGACGTCGAAGTCGGGACCGAGGTACCCGGCGATGGTCTTGGCCTTGGCGGGGGACTCGACGATGACGAGCTTGCGCGTTCCCACGTACGCACCTTCCTGTTCCGGCCGTCGTCGCCTCGGATTCGTCGAGGCGGGTGGACGAGCGGCCGGGGGAACGGTAGCCCGTCCCCGTCAGCGGCGCCGCGCGCCGGTGGCCCACCCCCGGGTGGCGCGCCCGGCCACCAGCCGGGAGGATGTCGGCCATGAGCGCTGCACCTCCGCCCCCGCCAGGCCCCGGACTCGGGGGTCGCCCCGGCCCCGGTCCGATGCCCGCCGGTCCGTCCCCGTACGGCGGCGGGTCGAACGGCTCCTACGGCGCCCCGCAGCAGGGCGGCCCCAGCCCGTACGGCGCGGGTGGCCCCTACGGCGGCCAGGCCCCGATGCCGCCGTCCGGGGGCGGCTACCTGCCCGCCGACGGCGGCGGCTCCCGCGGCGGCGCCACGAAGTGGATCATCCTCGCGGTGGTCGGCCTCCTCCTGCTGTGCTGCTGCGGAGGCATCGGTGCGTACTTCCTCACCAAGGACTCCGACAGGACGGTGTCGGGCACACCCGAGCAGACCGTCCGTTCCTTCTTCCAGGCGATGGAGGACCGGGACGAGGCCGCAGCCTGCGACCTGATCGACCCCACCGCGATGAAGGCCGGGGACGACTGCGAGGCGACCCTCGGCCGGACGTTCGACCAGATGCCCTCGACGTTCGACGCCGACACCGTGACGGTCACGCGGACCGACGGCGGCAGCGACACGTCGGGCACCGCCCGGTGCGACGCGACGTACGGCATGGGCGGGACGAACTCCACCGCCCGCATCGACCTGCGGGTCGTCGACGGCGAGTGGAAGATGACGGACCTCGACGTCTGACTCGCCGGCACGGCGTGCGCCGGTCGGCCGGTCAGGGCAGGATGGCGGCATGAGCTCCGCGACGCCGCCCCCGCCCGGTCCGGGCATGTCCCCCCAGCAGCCGATCCCGGGCGCCTCGTCCGGGGCACCCACCCCCGCCTACGGCGCGCCCGCACCGGCGCCCGACGCCGCCCCCGGGATGCCTCCGGCGCCCAGCGCGTCCGCGCCCTACGGGCAGCCGCCGGCGAAGAAGGGCGGCGCGACGAAGTGGATCCTCATCGGGCTCGCCGCTCTCCTGGCGCTGTGCTGCTGCGGCGGAGGTGCGGCCTTCCTCATCGCCAAGCAGATCAACGACGGGCCGAAGGAGGCCGTCACCACCTTCATGGACGCCGTCGCGGACGGCGACAAGGCCGAGGCGTGCTCGGTGGTCGACCCCGCGCTGTTCCAGTCGGTGGGCGGGTGCGAGACGGCCCTGGCCGGCGCTGGTGACACCTCGGGCGCGGTCGACAAGGGCTCGACGAACATCTCGAGCTCGTCCGTCACCAACGACACCGCGACCGTCCAGGCGAGCTACACGCAGAAGGGCGCGCCGAAGACGGCGACCTTCAGCCTGAAGAAGATCGACGGCAGCTGGAAGATCAGCAACGTCGAGGGCGTCAGCTGACGAGGAAGCCCCGGGCGACGAGCTCGCGCAGGGTCGGGAGCACCTCGGCGGTGACCTCGTCCGTCTCCCGCTCGACCAGGCCGCTGATCGCCGCGAGCGCGGCACCGGCCGTCAGGTCCCCGTCGCACACGGACAGCAGCGCGGCGGCAGCCGTACCCAGGTCGACGCTCGGCCGCAGGCCCCCGCCTCGGCGCGCGCGGATGATCTCCGGCCCCGGCGCACCCGCCCGCTGGTGCTGCTCGACGGTGACGTCGGCGGCGGCGCGCCACGGGGTCGAGAGCAGCTCGTCGTCATCGGCCGAGGCCAGCGCCGACCGGGCGGCGACGACCGCCGCGACCTCCTCCCCCATCGCGGGACCGACCGGGTGCCGCACGTCGAGGAGCTCGACCCACGGCTCACGCGCCTGCGTCGGGCGGTGCAGCGTGATGATGCCGAACCCGATCGCCGTGACGCCGCGGGACTCGAAGTCCTCGAGCCAGGCGGTGAGCATCCGGTCGAAGGCAGCCGTCCCGTCGCGGTGCCCCCCGTCGCGAGCCCACGTCTGGGCGTACTCGACGGGGTCCTGGACCTCGCGCTGGACGACGAGCGCGTCGAGACCGGTTCCCTCGAGCCACGACCTGACGCGCTCCTGCCAGGACTCCTCGTCCGCGATCTCCCAGTTGCCGAGGAGCTGGGCGGTCCCGCCGGGCGCGAGCAGCGGAGCGACACCGCGGACGAGACCGGCGACGACCGCATCGCCGGTCGACCCGCCGTCGCGGTACTCGAAGAGGGGGACGTCCCCCGATCGCGGCGTGATGACGAACGGGGGGTTCGACACGACGAGGTCGAACTGCCGCCCGGCGACGGGCTCGAGCATCGACCCGGCGAGGACCTCCCAGTCCTGTCCGGCGAGCGCGGCGTTGAACCGGGCGTAGGCGAGGGCCCGCTCGCTGACGTCGGTCACGGTGACCGCGTCGGCGTGACCGGCCAGGTGCAGGGCCTGCACCCCGCACCCCGTGCCGAGGTCGAGTGCTCGCCCGACCTGCGACCGCGGGGTCCACGACGCCAGCGTCGTCGACGCGCCCCCGATCCCGAGCACGTGGTCGACGCGCAGCGGGCTGCCCGTGGCCATCTCCGAGAGGTCGGAGGCGACCCACCACGTGTGCGACTCGTCGCCGTACGGGCGCAGGTCGCAGGTCGCGCGGACGGCCGCGCCCTCGATCTCGAGCAGACCCAGGCGGGTCGCGCCCGCGACACCCAGGGTCGGCAGCGCCGCCTCGACGAGGTCGTGGTCGACCGGGTCGCCGAGGGCGAACAGGCGGGTGAGGGTCGCGAGCGGGTCGTCGGCCTCGACGAGGGCACGACGTGCGGGCAGGGCCAGCTCGCGGTGGAGGGCGGCCGAGGCGGCGGGGCCGAGGCGGTCCTCGATCGACTCGACCGTCCATCCTGCGGCGCGGAGGTCGTCGCGGAGCCGCTCGATCAGGTCCGGCACGAGGACCGGTGTCGGGGACGGGGCGCTGCGGGGGTCGGTCACGGTGAGATCGTAGGCGGCTGCCCCGGCTCCTCGGCCAGGGCGATGTCCCGGGCCGTGCTCGCGGCCCCTCAGCCCCCGACGGTCCCCGCGTCCCGGGCGCCGGCGAGAGCCTCGTCCACGGTGTCGTGGACGGCGAACAGGGCGTCCAGCCCCGTGATCTGCAGGACCCGGGCGACGGACGGCGAGGTCACGACCAGCTCGATCGAGCCGCCGGCCGGGGCGATGCGCCGCAGGCAGCCGACGAGGACACCGAGGCCCGTGGAGTCGATGAGGTCCACACCACCGAGGTCGACGACGAGACGGCAGGCACCGGCGGCGACGCGGGCGTCGAGGGCCGCCCGGAGCCGCGGGGCGGTGTAGACGTCCACCTCGCCCGTCACCGAGATCACGCTCGTGCCGTCGACGTCGTGGGCCGCCAGTCGCATGGGGTCCTCCGGGCGTGGGCGCCGCGAGACCGCCACGGCGCGGTGGATTCAGGTCGAACTACCGTAGACGACCGTGACCAGCCCGCTCGACGCCCTCGCCGCCGGGCGCGGGGAGCGGCTGCGCCACGTGACCCACCTGCCGGCGCGGCCCGGCCGGACCGCGCCGTGGCCCGGGTGGGTCGCCCCGCCGGTGTCCGAGGCGTTCCGCTCCGCCGGGATCGACGCGCTGTGGACCCACCAGGCGCAGGCGCTGGAGCACGTCGCCGCCGGCCGGCACGTCGTCGTCGCGACGGGGACGGCGAGCGGGAAGAGCCTCGTCTACCTGCTGCCCGCCCTCACCGCCGCGGTCGACGGGTACGCCCCCGGCGCCGGGCCGGACGAGGGTCCGGGGTCGTGGCGGCCGCGCGGGGCGACGGCCCTGTACCTGTCGCCGACGAAGGCGCTCGCGGCCGACCAGCTGGCCCGGATCGAGGCGCTCGCGGTGCCGGGGGTGCGCGCGGCCACCTACGACGGGGACACCCCGACCGACGAGCGGCGGTGGATCCGTCAGCACGCGAACGTCGTCCTCACCAACCCCGACCTCGTCCACCACTCCCTGCTGCCGCACCACGACCGGTGGGCGGGGCTGCTGCGCTCGCTGACGTACGTCGTCGTCGACGAGTGCCACACCTACCGCGGGGTGTTCGGTGCGCACGTCGCGCTGCTCCTGCGGCGGCTGCGCCGGGTGGCGCAGCGGTACGGGAGCGACCCGGTCTTCGTCATGGCGTCGGCGACGGTGGCCGACCCGGGAGGCCTCGGAGAGCGCCTCATCGGATCGCCGGTGGAGGCGGTGACGGACGACGGATCACCCCGCGGGCCGATGACGGTCGCCTTCTGGGAGCCACCGACGGACGAGGACGGCACCCGCCGCTCGGCGACGACGGAGGCCGGCGAGCTGCTCGGCGACCTCGCTTCCACCGGGGTGCAGACGGTGGCCTTCGTCCGATCGCGCGCCGGGGTCGAGGCCGCGGCGGCGGTCGCCGCCCGGCGGGTGGAGGCGCGCGGCGGCGACCCGGGCGAGGTCGCGGCCTACCGGGGTGGGTACCTCCCCGAGGAGCGGCGGGCGCTCGAAGCGCGCCTGCGGGAGGGGTCGCTGCGCGGGCTCGCCGCGACGAACGCGCTCGAGCTCGGGGTCGACGTCGCGGGGCTCGACGCCGTCGTCGTCGGGGGCTGGCCGGGGCGCCGGGCGTCGTTCTGGCAGCAGGCCGGCCGGGCCGGACGGTCGGGGTCCCCTGCGACGGTCGTCCTCGTCGCCGCGGACGACCCGCTGGACACCTACCTCATGGCCCACCCCGCGGCGGTCCTCGGTGAGCCCGTCGAGGGATCCGTCTTCGACCCCTCCAACGTCCACGTGCTCGCGCCGCACCTCGCGGCCGCGGCGGCCGAGCTCCCCGTGACCGAGGCCGACGAGCGGTGGTTCGGCTCGCGGATGCGTGGCGTCCTCGACGACCTCGTCGGGCGCGGGGTGCTCCGGTGGCGCCCGACGGGCTGGTACTGGACCCGGCAGGACCGGGCGGTCGACCACGTCTCGCTGCGCGGGATCGGGCAGGTCGTGTCCGTCGTCGAGCGGCGGACGGGGCGGGTCGTCGGGACGGTCGACGGGGCGTCCGCCGTGGCCCAGGTCCACGCCGGGGCCGTCCACGTCCACCAAGGGGTCACCTACGTCGTCACCGATCTCGACCTGGAGGACGCGACGGCCCACGTCGTCCGGGGCGATCCCGGGTGGACGACGCACGCCCGCGCCGAGTCGGCCTTCGACGTCGTCGCGGAGGAGGACGGCGTGACCCACGGGCCGGTGCGGGTCAGCCGCGGCGTGGTCCGGGTCCGTTCCCGGGTCACCTCGTTCGTCCGACGGCTGCCGAGCGGCGAGGTCATCGGCACCCACCCCCTCGACCTGCCGGAGCAGAGCCTGACGACCCGCGGGGTGTGGTGGACGATGACGCCGGGCGCGCTTGCCGCGGCCGGGATCGACGAGGTCGACGTGCCGGGCGCGGCCCATGCCGCCGAGCACGCGGCGATCGGGATGCTCCCGCTGCTGGCGACGTGCGACCGGTGGGACATCGGCGGGGTCTCGACCGCGCTCCACCCGGACACCGGCCTGCCGACCGTCATGGTCTACGACGGGTATCCCGGGGGTGCGGGATTCGCCGAGCACGGGCACCGGGTCGTCGACGGCTGGCTGATGTCGACACGCGACGCGATCGCCGCCTGCCCCTGCGACCGGGGTTGCCCGGGGTGCGTGCAGTCCCCCAAGTGCGGCAACGGCAACGAGCCGCTCGACAAGGCGGGCGCGGTCCGGCTGCTCGACCTCGTCCTGGCGGCCCTGTCAGAGGGGTGAGCCAGCCCTCAAGGTCCTGCCCCCGGGGCGCGCGCCGACTACGCTCGCCCGTGTGCTGATCCTCGGAGCTCTCCTCGTCCTGCTCGCGCTGGCTTTCGCCGCCGTCCTCGTCCTCGGCAGTCGCGGCAGCGACCAGCTCGTCGACCTCGCTCTCGGCGGCCAGACGCTGAGCCTGTCCCCGCTCGCGCTCGTCGTGGCCTCGCTCGCGACGATGGCGGTCCTGTGGCTCGGCGCGATGCTCGTCCGCCTCGCCCTCGCGTCGCGGGCGAAGAAGCGCCGTCAGCGCAAGGAGGAGGAGCGCGCCGCCCGCGAGCGCCTCATGGCCCGTGAGGACGAGCGGATCCGCGAGATCGAGGAGCGGGAGCGGGCCCTGGAGGAGCAGCGGGTCTCGACGGAGATCGCCCGCGAGCGCGCCGAGGCCGCCGAGCGCGAGGCCGAGGAGCTGCGGCGCTCGCAGGAGATGCTGGTCCGCGACCCCGGCGCCGACGGCCGCGCCGACGTGACGACCGAGCGGGTCGACGTCGCCCCCGAGCCGCGGTACGTCGACCGCCACGACATCGACCCGGACGGGACGGGCGCCACCCGCGCCTGATCGAACCGTCCGCGGTTACCCCGTCGGCCCCGCACGGGCAACCGCGGACGCGGGGCCCACGTCGGCCGGGACGATCGGTGTGAACGGCACGGTGACCGTCGCCCGGAAGACGCCCCCGCCCTCGTCGACACACGTCGTCAGCTCCCCGCCGTTGGCCCGGGCGGTCTCGGCGCCGACCACACAGCCGTCTGCCCCGGACCGCGCCGCCGTCGCGGCGGCCAGCGCGCCGAGGTCCGCGGCTGCCTGGGCGCGGCGGGACGTCGCGACCGCGTCGAGCACCGTCAGCGCCCCGACGAGCACGGCGACGAGCACTCCGATCCCGGCGACGACGAGGACGGTTGCGGACCCTCGTTCGTCAGCGAGCACCGGGCACCTCGGTCGACTCGGTGACCGCGGTCGACGTCGAGCTCGGTCCCGGCACCCCGATCGCGCGCAGCGCCGGTGACCCCGGGGCGGTCACGGTGACCCGGACCGCCGGCAGGCCGGCGACCGTCGTCGCAACGGTGTCGACCGACGCACCCTGCGGCGCCTGGGCGACCGCGGCCGCGCGGGCCGTCCCGGCGTGCTCTCCCCGGGCGAGCACGCGCGCCGAGGTGCGGGCCGCGTCCGCGCACCGGATCGTGTCGATCCCGTGCCCGACCGCTGCGAGCGCGAGCAGCAGCACCGCGACGAGCGCGGGGATGGCGACCGCGAGCTCGGCCGTCACCATCCCCGCGTCGCCGCCGCGAAGGGGATGGCTCATCTCAGCGCTGGGCGAGCGCGTCGGTGATGATCCCCGACAGGGCGGACTGCACCGGACCCGACTTGACGACGAGCATGAGCACGAGCGCGAACGCCACCGCGGCGAGCGTGCCGACCGCGTACTCCGCGGTCGTCATCCCGGCCTCGGCGGCCTCCTGCACGTGCCGCCAGCGGCGCACGAGGTAGTTCTTCACGTGGTCCTCCTTCGACGAGGGTGACCGGTCGTCACCCGTTCGCCGACCACGCTCCCGGCCCGTCGCCGTCGGGAACACCACCGTCGCCGCCCCTGTGGACGGAGGTGGCGGCGGGCCAGCCGCTGTGGACGTCGCTGCGCGCCAGATCCGTGCGATGGCTCAGACGATGCGCAGGGCCGACCACGCCCACCACGTCGACAGCGCGAGGACGACGAGGAAGGAGAGGTTCCACAGCAGGCGCGGGATCCCCGTGAGCCTGGCGAGGACCGCCGGGTCGCTCGTGCGGGATCGATCGCCCAGGACAGCTGCGAGGTGCCGCCACGCCCCGACGAGCAGCACCAGCCCGACGCCGACGAGCAGCCGGGCCTGGAGGGGGTCCGAGCGCCACCACCACGCCGCGCCGACGGCCGCCAGGAGCGAGACCGTGACGACGGCCGTGAGTGCCGAGCGCGCCCGGACGAGGGCGACGAGGAGGACCGGCAGGGCGAGCGCGAGAACCGGGGCCGCCCATCCGCGGCCGGCGGCCACGATGACCGCAGCCCCGACGACGGCCGGCGCGGGGTACCCCGCCCACGTGGTCACGACCCGACCGGCGCCCTTCGCCGGGCCGACCGTGACGGCGTGCCCCGACATGTCGCCGTTGACGACGAAGCCGGTGAACCGCCGACCGCACAGGACGCCCACGAGCGCATGACCGAGCTCGTGGACGAGCGTGACGAGGAGCCTGACGAGCGACCACACGTACGGGGCCAGCACGACGAAGCCGACGACGGCGAGCAGGACGAGGAGCTGGACGGCCTCGAGCGGGACGGGGTCGGTCGGCGTGACGCGGCGGATCAGGTCGGTGGCGTCCACCGGGTCAGCCCCCGACGACGCGCCACTGGCCCTTGATCTTCTTCACCCCGATGTCGTGAACCTGCCCGTCGTTGGCCTTGACCTGGACCGTCCCGGTGCCTGCGTCCTCGTCGATGTCGGAACCCGTGACCTCGAGCTCGCCCGAGACGTCGCGGAAGAACTGCTCGTCGTCGCCGACGGACCTCTCCATGGCGTTCTCGCAGGACCCGGCCTCCTTGTCGAAGAGGTCCTTCAGACCCGGGTCGATCCGCTCGGACACGCCCTCCCAGTCCTTGCCCTGCAGCGCGGTGTGGAACTCGACGACGGCCCGCTCGGCATCGTTCTGGGGACCGTCCTGTCCGCACGCCCCGAGGCCGAGGGCGACGACGGCGGCAAGGGCGAGGGAGACGGCGGTGCGCATGCGGGTCCTTCTCGGGTGGGAGGCGAAGCGGAACGCCGGGTGCACGGCGCAAGAACCAGCCTACGGAGCGTGCCTCACGATCCGCTGAGCGCCCGACCCGCCAGGGCCGCGACGACCGGCACGACGGCGGTGCACACGAAGGCCGGGAGGAAGAGCAGCCCCAGCGGCACGACGAGCATGACCCCGGCCTTCGCCGCGGCAGCCTCCTGGCGGCGCCGGGCGTCCTCCCGGATGCGGGCCGCCGCGCCCAGCACCGCGGCGGCGGGCGGGGCCCCCGTGCGGTGCGCGACGGTGAGCGCGAGCGCCGCCGGGCGCCACACGGGATGGGCGTAGGCCCACGCCTCCTCGGGGGTCCGGTCCCACCGCATCGCCGCCGCGACGACCTGCAGCTGCCGCCCGGCCACTCCCCCGGCGACGGCCGCGGTCTCCTCGATCGCCTCGGCCGTGCCCCGCCCCGCCCGCAGCGCGACGGCCAGGAGGACGAGCGCATCGGCACAGTCCTCGACGACGAGGTCGTCCCGCGGTTCGGCCCGTCGTTCACCCCCGGCCTCGGTCGTCGCCCGGTCACGCATCGACAGCGACCGGAACCCACCCCCGCGCCGGGTGGGCCACAGGGCGACGGCGGCGGCGAGCAGGACGAGCACGAGGATCACGAGGCCACCTCGACCACCGGCGGGCGAACGGCCCGTGCGAGCAGCCACCGGCCCACGACCCAGCCGCTGGCGGCGAGCGCGACCCCGAGCCCCGTCACGAGGAGGACGACCGGGTTGCCCGTGTAGGCCTCGAGCGGGTCGAGCCCCAGGAGGAGGGTGACCCCGGGGCCGAGCGCGGGCAGGCAGCACAGGAGCGTCATCGTGGCCCGCGACCCGGCCGTCTCCGCGTCGAGCCGGGCCCGGGCGGCCTCGGCCGACCGGAGGGCCTCGGCGACGGTCGCCACGGCGTCCGCGACCGGCGCCCCCGTCCGTTCGCTCAGCTCCCACGCGTCGGCGAGCAGCCGCACCCGGGGTTCGAGCCGCGCCACGCGCTGCAGCTCGCGCCCGAGCCCGAGCGACCCGCCCCGCTCGGCGACGGCCGCGAGCTCGGCCCACCACGGCGGCGGGTCCTGCAGGTCCGGCCAGCCGTCGACGACGACGCGCAGCGCGGCCGACGGGGTGAGCCCCGCGGACAGCGTGAGCGCGAGCACCTCGACGACGGAGGCGAGGTCGGGGCCCTGCTCGCGGCGTCGGCGCAGCCGCTCCCCGACCCACGCGGACGGGGACCGGCCGGCCTGCGACGGCAGGAGGCGCCGGCGTCCCGGCCACAGGGCGACCGCCGCCGCGAGGCAGAGGAGGACCCACGTCATGCGACACCACCGAGGGGCTCGATCGCCTCGACCACCCGCCCGCCCGGCCCGCGTCGCAGGTGGACCACCCACTCGATCGCGCTGCGCAGCTGCGTCGCGACCGCGTGGGCGTCCATCCCGGCCAGCGCCCCGAGCGCCTCGAAGCGCGCGGGCACGTCGGCGGCCCGGTTGGCGTGGAGCGTGCCGCACCCACCGTCGTGGCCGGTGTTCAGGGCCAGGAGCAGCTCGCGGACCTCGGCCCCGCGCACCTCGCCGACGACGAGCCGGTCGGGCCGCATCCGCAGCGCCTGCCGCACGAGGTCGACGAGATCGACCCGCCCGACGCCCTCGACGTTCGCCTGGCGCGCCTGGAGCCGCACGGTGTGCGGGTGGTCGACGGCGATCTCGGCGACGTCCTCGACGACGAGGACCCGCTCGGACGCGGGGACGAGCGCGAGCATCGCCGCGAGCAGCGTCGTCTTGCCCGTCCCGGTCCCACCGGTGACGACGAACGATCGGCGGGCGCGGACGATGTCCTCCAGCCGGTCGCGCTGCCCGGGGGTCATCATCCCGCTGGCCGCGAGGTCCGCCAGGGTGCGGGCCATCCGGCGGGGGATCCGCAACGACACGTGCGCTCCGTCCCCGGCGAGCGGCGGGAGGATCGCGTGCAGCCGGACCCCGCCGTCGAGGAGGCCGTCGACCCAGGGCTGCCCCTCGTCGAGGCGCCGACCGGCCAGGCCTGCGAGCCGCACCGCGAGCCGGCGCACCGCCTCCGGGCCGTCGAGGTCGTGCTCGACCGACCGCTGGACACCGCGCCCGCGATCGACCCAGACCCGGCCGTCGCCGTTGACGAGCACGTCGGTCACGGCGTCGTCGCCGACGAGCGGAGCGAGGGGGCCCAGGCCGACGAGGTCGTCGGCGAGACGGGCGGCCGTCGCCAGCGTCCCCGTCTCACCCAGCCTCGCTCGGTCCGCCGCGGCCACGTCCTGGAGCACCCGGGTGGCGGGGGTGGTCCCGGCCCGGATCCGTTCCTCGATGGCGCCGTCGATCCCCCGCGCGGATCGCGGTCGCCCCGTCACGAGGCCACCGCCCGGTGCCCCGGCTCCACGACCGCATCGAGGACCCGGTCGGCCACGCGGGTGAGCGGGCCAGCGGTCCCGGGCCAGCGACCGGCGGCCTCGTCGACGGGGAAGCGCGGGACGTCCGGGAGGTGGGCGGCCAGGGGCAGCCCCAGATGGGCCGCGACGACCTCGGCGAGGTCCTCGTCCCGGCGGGGCCCCCGCGTGACGAGGACGGGCAGCCGCCCGTCGGCGGGCCACCCGAGGACGACCCGGTCGGCATCGGCCACCCGTCTCGGGGACACCCCCGCGACGAGCACCGTCGAGGCGTCGGCGTCGGGCCCGCCGGGACCGGGGCCGTCGACGACGACCACGTCGGCGACCTCCGTGATCGCGGCGAGCACCGCGCGGTGGACGGCCTCGGGAACGCGCGCGCCGGAGACGTCCCCGGCCAGGACCGGGCACTCGTCCCTCGGCAGGCCCGCTGCGAGGAGCCGGCCGTCGACCGCGCCGTCGAGGTCGGTCAGGTCCGACCAGCGGTAGCCGTCCTCGTGCTCGATGCCGCAGGTGACGTCGAGCGCCCCGAGGGGGTCGCCGTCGACGAGGACGGTCCGCAGTCGGCGACGCGCCGCGCGGGCGGCGAGCGCGGCGGCGAGGACCGACGTGCCAAGGCCTCCGGAGGCGCCGGTGACGTGGATGACGGGCATGCTCCGAGTCCATCGCGGGGGCCGGCGCCCGACCTAACCCCGGCGCCCGCCTGTGGACGACGACCCGACGCGGGCTGCGCTGTGGACACCGGCGCCGGAGATGTTGCGGGAACGGGGACGGCCCCGGTCCTGGGGGGAGTGGACCGGGGCCGTCGACGCCGGGGTTCGAGGGGGGGGAGGAACCCCGACGCCGTCGCTCGACCCGTGGGGAGCGACAGCGCAATCGTGTGTCATGCGAGCCACCCAGCGCAAGTGTGGAATCCGCGCCGCCGCCGTACCGCAGGACGCCGGCGCAGCCGTGCCGCCTACCCCAGCCGACCTGCGAGAACGGCGTCGGCGATGCCCTGGCCCTCGAGCGCGCCCGCGACGACCGCGTCACCGCAGTGGGTGAGCCACAGCACGAGCCCGTCGGGGCCTCCGGTCGCGTACGCGGTGAGCGACCCGAGGTAGGCGGTCCCACCCTGCGCCCCGTGGCCCGCCTCCGGCACGACGACGGCGGTCGGGTCGAGCCCCCCGGCCTGGATGATCGCCCGTTCCATCGCCCGGGCGACGACGCCGTTGCCCCGGGTGAACGGGCGGACGGCCGCGACCTCGGCGTGGACGATCGCCGCGACGACGAGGGTCGGGATCCGCCCGTGGGCCGCGACGACCCGGGTCAGCGCGTCGAGCCGCGCGCGCATCTCGCTCACCTCGGGCGCGGGACCGAGGTCGACGAGCTCGCCGCACTCCTCGCCGGGGTTCCGGGGCCGTCCGAGCTGCGCCGGGTCGTCGACGAGGTCGGCCGCCGCCGCCAGGTGCAGGCGGGCCAGCGCTTGCAGCGGCGCCGCGAGGACGACGGACCGCACGTGCTCGGCCTCGCTCGTCGCGGTGACGGCACCGCGCAGCACCCGCTCGCCCGGGTCGGGGTCTGGCGACCAGTGCCGCGCCCCGCACGCGAGATCACGGACGATGTCGGCCGAGCTGCGCGCGCCGTCCAGCTCGGCGCTCGCCCACGCCCCCCGGACCCGCGACTCCGCGGCCGCCTCGGGGATCCGCCGGCGCAGCGCCTGGTGCCACCGCAGCCGGGTGCACGCCTCGCGAGAGTCGTCGACCGCCGTGACGACGGCCGGCAGGGCGGCGATCTGCGAGAGGGCGTCGACGACGGGGTCCGGTTTCGAGCTCACGCGCAGAGCGTAGGTGGGCCCTGCGCCCGGCCCGCCACGGCACGGGGAACCGCGCACCCGGCTAGCGTGCCCGGGTGACCACGGGCCTGCACCTGCCGACGGCGATCGTCGTCGCGACGACGCTGGTCCTGCTGTGGGTGCTCGGCCAGGTCATTGTCCGCGCCCGGCGCCCGCGCGGGGGTTTCCTCAGCGACGCCGACCGCGCCACCCACGAGACCCTGCACACCGCCTCGCTCGCCGCCCGGGAGCTGCGCGAGGGGCTCGACGACTCCGGCGTCACCCGCGCCGCACCGCACCTGCGCGCGATGCTCGGCACCCCCGCGATCGCGGTGTGCGACCCGACCGGGCCGATCGTCTGGGAGGGCGTCGGCGAGCACCACCTGACGAGCGCCCACGGGCACGCCGAGCAGGCCCGTCGCACCGGCCGCACCGTCGCCCTCACCGAGCGCGACGTCCGCTGCCCCGACCCCGACTGCCCCGTGCGGGCCGCCGTCGTCACCCCGATCGTCGCCGACGGCCGGCTCGTCGGGACCATCGCCGCCTACGGCCCGAGCGTCACCTCCGGCCTCGCGCTCGCGCTCGAGGAGGTCGCGCGGCTCGTCGCCGACCAGGTCGAGCTCGCCGAGCTCGACCTCGAGCGCACACGCGCCGTCGAGGCCGAGCTGCGGGCCCTGCGTGCGCAGATCAGCCCGCACTTCGTCTACAACTCGCTCGCGGCGATCGCCACGTTCGTCCGGACCGACCCCGACCGGGCCCGTGAGCTCCTTCTCGAGTTCGCCGACTTCACGCGCTACGCGCTGCGCCGCGGCGGAGCCTTCACGACCCTGCGCGAGGAGCTGCAGAACGTCGAGCGCTACCTCGTCCTCGAGCAGGCCCGCTTCGGCGACCGGCTGCGCATCAGCCTCCGGATCGACCCTGCGGTGCTGCCCGTGCGCGTGCCCTACCTCGCGATCCAGCCGCTCGTCGAGAACGCCGTGCGCCACGGGCTCGCGCCGAAGGAGGGGCCCGGGCACGTGACCCTGACCGCGACCGACCGCGGGACGGACGTCGAGGTGTCCATCGAGGACGACGGCGTCGGCGCGGACCCCGAGCACGTCCGGCGAGTGCTCGACGGCCAGCTGCGGACCGACTCCGTCGGCCTGGGCAACGTCGACGCCCGGCTCCGGCAGGTCTACGGCCCGGCTGCCGGGCTCGTCGTGGACACCGCGCGCGGGGCCGGGACGAGGGTCGCCTTCCGGGTTCCGAAGTTCCAGCCACACGAGACCGACTGACCGGTAGCATCCCGCGCATGCCGAGCGCGATGGCGGGCGAGGACGCCCACGGCCGCACCCCTGCCGTGCCCGGCCTCACCGTCCTCGTCGTCGACGACGAGGCCCCGGCGCTGTCGGAGATGCAGTACCTCCTCGAGCAGGACGAGCGCGTGGGCCGGATCCTCACCGCCGCCAGCGGCACCGGGGCCCTGGGCGTCCTCGAGCGCGAGCGGGTCGACCTCGTCCTGAGCGACATCTCCATGCCCGGGCTCGACGGCATGGCGCTGGCCCGCGTCGTCTCGCGCTTCGCGGAGCGCCCGCGGATCGTCTTCGTCACCGCGCACGAGGAGCACGCGGTCGACGCCTTCGCCCTCGACGCCGACGACTACGTCGTCAAGCCCGTGCGCGCGGCGCGGCTCCGGGAGGCCGTGCGCCGGGTCGTCCAGGCCCAGCCCCGGGAGGCCGCGCCGGCCGACCAGGAGCCGCCGGAAGAGACGGTCCCGGTCGAGCTCGCGGGGGTGACCCGACTCGTCAAGCGTTCGGACATCCGCTGGGTCGAGGCGCACGGCGACTACGTCCGACTCCACACGGCCACCGGCGGGCACCTCGTGCGCATCCCCATGGCGACCCTCGAGGAGCGCTGGGCGTCGGTCGGGTTCGTCCGCATCCACCGCAGCACCCTCGTCTCGGCGCGCCACATCCAGGAGGTGCGCACCGACCACGGCCGGTGCACGGTGGTCGTCGAGGGCATCCCCCTGCAGGTCAGCCGCCGCCACACCCGCGACCTGCGCGAGCTCCTCGCCCGCGGGGACGCGGGGGTCTCCCTGTGAGCCGCGAGACCACGGGACCGGCAACGCCCGAGACCCCCCGCCGGGTGCGGGTCACCCGCTCGGCCGCTGCGCCCAGCACGCCGCGGCGCTCGGCCCGCCGGCTCGACCTCGCCGAGCAGACCGGCCTCGGCCAGGTGTGGGTGAGCGACCTGCTGCGGGCGCAAGGCCGTCTCGCGCTCGGTGTCATCGCCGTCGGGATCGTCGGCCTCGGGCTGCTGCCGGTCCTGTTCGCGCTCGTCCCGGGCTCGGCGGGCATCCGGGTCCTCGGCGTGCCCTTCCCGTGGCTCGTCCTCGGCGGCGCCCTCTACCCGGCGGCGGTCCTGCTCGCCTGGGTCCACGTCCGGGGGTCGGAACGGATCGAGCGCCAGTTCGACGCGACGATCCAGCGCCAGTGACCCTGCTGGCCGTCGCCCTCGTCTGCCTCGCCACCGTCGGGGTCGGGCTCATGGGCGGCCGGTTCTCCCGGGCCACGAGCGACTTCTACGTCGCGAGCCGGTCGGTCGGCGCCTCACGGAACGCGAGCGCGATCTGCGGCGAGTACCTCTCCGCGGCGAGCTTCCTCGGGGTCGGCGGGCTCGTCTTCACCGGCGGCCTCGACATGCTGTGGTTCCCCGTCGGGTACACCGTCGGCTTCCTCGCGCTGCTGGTGCTCGTCGCCGCCCCGCTGCGCCGCTCGGGGGCGTACACCCTCCCCGACTTCGCGGCCGCGCGGCTGGGCAGCCGGCGGGTCCGCCGAGTCTGCGGGGGGCTCGTCGTCCTCGTCGGCTGGCTCTACCTCCTGCCGCTGCTGCGCGGGGCGGGGACCGCGCTCGAGCACCTCGTGGGGTCCCCGCCGTGGGTGGGCTCGACGCTCGTCGCCGGCGTCGTCGCGGTCACCGTCGCCGCCGGCGGGATGCGATCGATCACCCTCGTCCAGGCCGGCCAGTACTGGTTCAAGCTCGTCGCGCTCGCCGTGCCCGCCCTCGTGCTCGTCGCGCTGTGGGCCCACCGGGGTGCCCCGGCCATCGACCCACCCGCCGGGTGGTCACAGCCGTTCCACGGTCTCGGCGTCACGGGCCACCCCTTCTACGCGACCGTCTCGACGATCCTCGGGCTGTCGCTGGGGACGATGGCGCTGCCGCACGTCGTCATCCGGCTCTACACGAACGCCGACGGCGCGGCCGCCCGGCGGACGACGGTGCTCGTCGTCGCGCTGCTCGGCCTCTTCTACCTCTTCCCGCCCGTCGTCGGCGTGCTCGGCCACGTCTTCCTCCCGCCCGGGTACGCCGGGGACGTCGACGCCGTCCTCCTCGACCTGCCGCGCGCGGCGCTGGGCGGTCCCGCCGGCGAGGCGCTCGCTGCCCTCGTCGGTGCCGGGGCCGTGGCCGCCTTCCTCTCGACCGCCTCCGGGCTCGCGATCGCCGTCGCGGGCGTGCTCGACCAGGACGTCATCTCCCCCGTGCGGCGGCCCCGCTCCGGCGTCGTCGGCGAGGGCGGGTCCGTCGGCGGGTTCCGGCTGGGGACGGTCCTCGCCCTGCTCGTCCCGCTGCTGCTGAGCCTCGTCGTGCCGCCGCTCGGGCTGGCGACGACGGTCGGTCTCACGTTCTCGGTCGCCGCGGCGACGTTCACGCCCCTGCTCGTCCTGGGCGTGTGGTGGCGGGGCCTGTCCACGGTCGGCGCGACGGCGGGGATGCTCGTCGGGGGCGCCACGTCGTTCGGGTGCGTGGGGCTGTCCCTCGTCCGCGGTGATGCGCCCGGCGCCTCGTGGGCGACCGCCCTCGTCGCCCACCCGGCCGCGTGGAGCATCCCCCTCGCCTTCGCGACGGCGACGGTCGTCTCCCTCGCGACGCCGTCCTCGATCCCCCGCGGGACCGACCGCTTTCTCGCGCGCCTGCACACCCCGGAGTCTGCGCAGGGCGTGGCGCCCCGGGGCTGACCCCCCTCGCGCCGCGCGAATCGACTCCCGGTCACCGGATCCGGTGACCGGGAGCCGATTCGATGGGCGCGAAGCCCCCGATCACCTCGCCCCGCCCTCGCCCGCGGCCCGGCCACCCGGTCGCGCGCGGACGACCGCTCGGCCGCGCCCGGCGACCGTTCGGCGCGCGTCCCCCCGCCGTTGGACGCCCGCCACCCTCCCCCGGGCGACCCGGCACCGGACGTCGTTGCGGCCCCCGGACCGCCACGGGACCCTCGGACGCAGACGGCGGGCAACGGCGCCCGCCCGATCCGGAGGTGAACCCCAGTGAGCAACGGCGCCCACCCGACGACGAGCGAGACCTATCTCGCCGTCCAACGCTCGGAGGAGTTCGCCGACCTGCGGCGGCGCTTCCGCGGCTTCGTCTTCCCCACCACGGCCTTCTTCCTCGCGTGGTACTTCCTCTACGTCCTGCTGTCGATCTTCGCCCCCTCGCTCATGGGGACGAAGGTCGCCGGGAGCATCACCATCGGTCTCCTCATGGGCCTGGGCCAGTTCGTGACGACCTTCGCGATCACGTTCCTCTACGCCCGCTGGGCCGGCCGTGAGTTCGACCCGCGCGCCGACGCCATCGGTGCCCGCCTCGACGGCGGGGGGAGCCACTGATGACCGCGCTCGCCACCGCCAGCGGTGCCGGGGTCGGCAACCCGCTGCTGAACATCGGCATCTTCGCCGCCTTCGTCCTCGTCACGCTCGGCATCGTCATCAAGGTCGCCTCCGGCCAGAAGACCGCCGGCCAGATGTACACCGGCGGCGCCGCCTTCTCCGGCAAGCAGAACGGCGTCGCCATCGCCGGTGACTACCTCTCGGCTGCGAGCTTCCTCGGCATCGCCGGCGCCATCGCGCTCCAGGGCTACGACGGCTTCCTCTACTCGATCGGCTTCCTCGTCGCCTGGCTCGTCGCGCTCCTGCTCGTGGCCGAGCTCATGCGCAACACCGGCCGCTTCACGATGGCCGACGTCCTCTCGTACCGGCTCAAGCAGCGGCCGGTCCGCATGGCCGCGGCGACCTCGGCGCTGTCGGTGAGCTTCTTCTACCTGCTGGCGCAGATGGCCGGCGCCGGGGCGCTCGTCTCGCTCCTGCTCGGCGTCACCGGTGCGACGGCCCAGAACGTCGTCATCGCGGTCGTCGGGGCCGTCATGGTCGCCTACGTGATGATCGGCGGGATGAAGGGCACCACCTGGGTGCAGATCATCAAGGCCGTCCTCCTCATCGCAGCGACGGCGATCATGACCATCTGGGTGCTCGCCCTCTTCAAGTTCAACCTGTCCGGGGTGTTCACCGAGGCCGTCACCATGACCAAGGGCTCGGCCGACCCGAAGACGGCGGCGGCGGCCGACAAGCTGCTCACGCCCGGCCTGAAGTACGGCAAGACGACGACGACGAAGATCGATTTCATCTCGCTGGCGATGGCGCTCGTCCTCGGCACCGCCGGCCTGCCGCACGTCCTCCAGCGGTTCTACACCGTCCCGACGAGCAAGGCCGCCCGCAAGTCGGTCGAGTGGGCGATCTGGCTCATCGGCGGGTTCTACCTGCTGACGCTCGTCATCGGCTTCGGCGCGGCCGCCCTCGTCGGCCCGGACGCGATCGCCAAGGCCCCGGGCAAGGCGAACGCCGCCGCTCCGCTGCTCGCCTACGAGCTCGGCGGCTCCCCGCTGCTCGGCATCGTCTCCGGCATCGCCTTCGCGACGATCCTCGCCGTCGTCGCCGGCCTGACGATCACGACGAGCGCGACCTTCGCCCACGACCTGTACAACCAGGTCTTCAAGCACGGCAAGGCCACGCCCGAGGAGGAGGTCAAGGTGGCCCGCTGGGCCGCGGTCGGCGGCGGCGTCATCGCGATCCTCGGCGGCATGCTCGCCAAGGACCAGAACATCGCCTTCCTCGTCGCCCTCGCGTTCGCCGTCGCGGCGAGCGCGAACCTCCCGACGATCCTCTACTCGCTGTTCTGGAAGCGGTTCAACACCCGCGGCGCGGTCTGGTCGATCTACGGCGGTCTGCTGTCGGCGGTCGGGCTGATCTTCTTCAGCCCCGTCGTCTCGGGCAAGGGCGTCGACCCGGCGACCGGCAAGACGCTCTCGATGCTCCCGGCGTCGATCGACTTCCACTGGTTCCCGCTCGACAACCCCGGGCTCGTCTCGATCCCGCTCGGGTTCTTCCTCGGGTGGCTCGGCACGGTGACGAGCAAGGAGTTCAACGAGGACAAGTACGCGGAGATGGAGGTCCGTTCCCTCACCGGTCACGGCGTGGCGGAGGCCATCGACCACTGACCCGTCCCCGCACGGCCGAGGGGCCCGTCACCGTCACCGGTGGCGGGCCCCTCGTCGCGCGCGTCGCGGGTCAGCAGGTGATCTCGAAGGAGACCTTCTTCGTCGCGCCGTCCATGCCCTGGACGGCGATGTCCGAGCCCTTCGCGGACTTCGGCTCGAGCTGCAGGCCCGCGGCGTCCTCGCTCGCGAGGACCGTGCTGCCGTCGGTGACGACGACCGAGACCTTGCCGTCCTTCTTGCCGATGAGCAGGCCGCTCTTGGAACCCTCCGACTCGGTGGCCGTGTAGGCGGCGGTGGTGGAGCTGGTCAGGCAGGACGCCTCGGACAGCGTGACCTTGGGGCCGCCGTCGATGCTCATCGAGCCCGAGCCCGACGCGATGGTGCTGTCGCCCGCGGCGACCTCGGTCGGGGACTCGGACGGGCCGGCGGTGGTGACCCCGCCCGAGGAGTCCGACGCGCTCGGGCTGGAGGCGTCCGGCGCGGACGAGGTCGTGGACTCGGGGGCGGAGCTGCTGGCGGAGCTGCTGGCGGAGCTGGACGACGGCGGGCTGTCGTTCCCCAGGCTCCCGCAGCCGGTGAGGATGATGACCGCCGCGACGACGGCGGAGGTACGCACTGGCATGCGGCGCATCGGATTCCCATCGATGGTCGGTGTCGAGGTCCCGTCGATCGTCCCAGAACGCGCCGATCCGCGCAGGCGGTCACTGCCAGTGGTCGGGGTATTCCAGCCCTTGGGGCGGCTTCCGGTAGATGCGCGACCGGATCTCCCGCTCGCGGGCGACGACGTCCTCCTTCGTGTCACCGGTGAGCCACATCTGCAGGAGCATGACACCGGCGGCCGTCATGTCCGCCTCGACGAGGACGTCCTCCCGCTGGCGGGTGTGCCGGACGAGCACGCCCTCCGCCTGCTCGAGGTGGTCGACGTAGTCGTAGTCGAGGATCTCCTCGACCGGTCCGGTCGACGTCGCGGTGATGAGCGTGATGAGGGTGTAGCACCGCGTCTCGCCGTCGAGCCACACTTGCCACGGCGTCCGGCCCGGCAGCCGACGGCCGGTCCGGACGAGCTCGAGGTTGTCGCCGTAGAGGTTCGCCCCGAAGGAGTACGCGTAGTTGTAGTGGTAGCTGTGCGCTGCGCGCGGGTTGATCTCGGTGAGCGCGATCGTCCCGTCCGGGAGGATCCAGAACTCGAGGTTGAAGAACTGGTTGAGGTAGCCCAGGTCCCGCATCCGGCCCATGTAGTCCTCGACCCACGCCTCGATCTCGTGGGCCTTGTCGACCCCGACGGAGATCGGCGGGGTGATGTACCCCAGCGCCTCGTGCCCGCGGAAGTAGACCTCCTCGGTGAGCGCGTAGTGGACGATCTCGCCTTCGGCGGTGATGTACCCCTCGTAGCAGTACTCGACGCAGCGGGACATGTCGACGAGGTGCTCGCCGAGGAACGGCGGGACCACCGGCGGCATCGCGTCGGTCATGCCCTTCGTGTACGCGGCGTTCTGCGCGGCGATGAGCTGCTGGAGGTCGGTGTCGGCGCGGTAGGCGGCGAGCACCTGCCGTAGCCCGTCCTCGTCCTTGATCTTGTAGATCCCCCGTCCGAGGGACAGCGAGGTGTTCTTGAGCATGAACGGCCACTCGGCGATGGAGTCGATGATCTCGTCGTCGCTCTGGGCGAGCGGGTCGATGGCGACGAACCAGAACGCGTCGGCCTCGAGGGTGCGCATGAGGTACTTGTTCATGCAGTGCAGGAACGCCAGCCTGCGGGGGACCGCGTTGCCCAGGCGCTCGTTGATGAGGACGTGGTGGAAGGCGTCCTTCTGCGCGTACCCGGCGACCGCCTCCACGCCCTTGGCCCGGCAGTCGGCGGCGACCGCGTCCATCTCCTGCTCGCTCCAGCCGTCCGGGGTCAGGACGTGGACGTCATAGGTCTCCCGCAGCTCCTCGAGCGCGGTCGCCATGTAGGGCTGGGGGCCCAGAAAGCCGACCGCGACCTTCGAGCTGGGTACGTCGTCCATCGTTCCTCCTCGACCGGGCACCATCGGGCGGGCACCTCGGACCGATTCAATCCCGCCGCGGTGACGGGCGGGTGAACGGGCCGTCTCCGGCCGTGGCGGCTGCCCCGTCAGAGGTCGAGGCTGCTGCCCCGGAAGCGGTCCTGGAGGAATCGGCCCTGGTCGCGCAGCTTCTGCGCATCGCCGGCGTAGAGCGCCTCGGACACCGCCCCGAGCTTCTCCGCGAGGATCTCCAGCTGGCCGTTGAGCTCCTCGTGCGGGGTCTTCCCGGACGCCCCCTTGTGGCTCATCGCGTACCGCAGCGGCAGGTTGAGGTACGCCTCGAGCGACGTCGGGACGTAGTCGCGGATCGTCTGGCCGACGACGAAGAGGTCGTCCGGGGAGGTGGCCAGGCCCTCGGCGCGGTCGAGGATCTCCGTGAGGCTCGCCATCACCGCGTCGAGCCGGTCGCGGGTGTCGGGGGCGAGCCGCGAGCGCCACGCCGCGACCCGCGTCTGGAGCGACGCGAGCTCCTCCTTGAGCCGCGTCGCCTCGACCGCACCGAAGCCGCCGACCGTGAGCTTCGCCTTCTCCCGGGGCGCCAGGAGCGCCCCCGCGCCGTAGAGGCCGGCCACGACGACCGGCCACAGGTCGCCGGCGAGCCCCGTGGGGAGCGTCGCGGCGAGACCGGCGAGGCCGGCGGCGCTGCCGACGATGTTCTTCGTCGACCCGAGGTAGCGCAGGACGGGGCTCGTCACTGGTACCCGCGGATCTCGCGGAAGGCCGCGGTGAGGTCGCCCGATCCCGCGTCGAAGACCTTGCCGCCCGTCGCCTCGGTCAGGCCCTTGAGCTCGGCGGGGTCGGCGTCGCCGAAGCGGACGGCGAAGACGGGGATGGCCCGCTGCTCCGCCGGCCAGGAGTCGTACCGGCGGCGGAACTCCGCCAGCCCGATGCCCTGGGTGTTCTCGCCGTCGGTCATGACGACGATCGACGTGAACGTGTCGGGGTTGCGGCGCTTGAGCCCCGCCGCGATGTCGTACGCCTTCTCCGTGCTCGCGAAGATCGCCGTCCCGCCGCGGGCCGAGAGCGCGTTGCCGCTGTCCCGGATCCGGCGGCGGGCGTCGTCACCCTTCGCACCCGGCGCGATGCGGTACTCCTGCGGCTCCATCGGGAATCCGGCGAACGGCAGGAGGACGACCCGTTCGCGGTCTCGGAAGGTGGTGAACCGGTCGGACCCCTGCTGCGACCCCTGACCGGTGAGCGCCCCGAGCGCGGACTTGAGCTGGTCGAGCCGGGGTCCCTCCATCGAACCGGAGACGTCGAGGACGTAGACGGTCTGGGTGGGGCGGCGCAGGTCCTGCAGGTAGCTCTCGATGAGGCCGTCGGCGACCTGCCGGGAGGCGGGGAACGGCAGCTCGAGCAGCACGCCCTTGCCGAACTTCGGGTCGAGCTTCACCGACGGGACGGCCGGCCGCCGCGAGGTGGTCTCCATGATCAGCTGCTGCGCCTCGGGGGTGCGCAGCCAGGCCGCGAGCTCGTCGTAGGCCGCCCGCTTCTCCGGCGCCGCGGACTTCAGGAGCGCGAACGGGTAGTCGGCGGTGACGACCCCGTCCTTGGGGCGGACGATCGTCAGGGGCTCGCTCAGCTGCCCGCCGTCGTTCAGCTCGAGAAGGACCGACTCGTAGTTCACGAGCCCGTCGACCGCGTCCGCGCCCGTGCGTCCCTGGGCCTTGACGTACGCCTCGGCGAGCCAGCCCGACGAGCCGGAGGTGAGCGTCTGGCCGCCGAAGAGCGCGCGCAGCCCCGGGCGGGCCGAGGCCACCTTCGAGGAGTCCAGTGCCGACCCGCCGCCGGACAGGGCCGTCGCGACCCCGACGAGCGCGGAGAACCCGGAGTTGCTCGCCGAGGGGTCGGTCATCCCGAACCGGAACTTCTTCGCCTTGGCCGCGTCCGCGATCTGGCCCCACGTCGGGGCGCTCGCGTCCCAGCCGAGCTCCTTGGCCTTCGACTCCCGCACGCCGAGGACGACGGGCGAGGTCATCGTCCGCGTCGACGTCGCCACCGCGCCCTTCCCGCCGGGGAGGAGGTTGAGGTAGCGGTTGGAGGAGAACCAGATCGCGTCGGCCGAGGACTCGGCCCCACCGGACGCGACCTGCTCGGCGCCCTCGAGGGTGCCGGTGTACGTGAGCTCGACCCGGACGCCCGTCGCCTCGCGCGCCTTCTCGAGGACGGGGGCGAGGTCCTTGATCTCCGAGCCGGCGAGGACGCGCAGCACCTGCTCGTCGCCGGCGCCACCGCCGTCGGCCCCGTCGTCGCCGCTGCCCGAGCACGAGGACAGCAGGAGCGCGGGCAGGAGGAGCAGGGCGATCAGGACCGCCCGGGCGCCGGCGAGCCGCTGCGCCTCACGCATGGCCGATCGGCCCCTCGAGCCGCTCCTGCTGCTCCCGCGCCCGGCTGAGGTAGCTGTTCGCCTTGCCGAGCTCGCTCTCGAGGGTGGAGACCGTCGCGGCCATCGAGTCGACGGCCTGGACCTTGAAGGTGTCGATCGCGTCCATCGTCGCGTACACGTTGGCGAAGGACTGCTTGAGCGCGTCGAGGCTCACCGTGCTGCTCGCGGCCTGGGTGTGGATCTCGCCCGTCTGCTTCCGCAGCATCTCCGAGGTGCTGACGATGAGGTTGCTCGTCGTCGTGTTGAGCGCGGTGATCTGGTCGAGGACGAGCTTCTGGTTCGCCAGCGCCTGGGCGACGACGATCGCCGTGCGCAGGGCGGAGACGGTCGTCGTCGTCGCCCGCTCGACGCCGCGGATGAGCTCGGTGTTGTTCTTCCGCACGAGGTCGAGCGCGAGGTACCCCTGCGCCGAGACGGCCAGCTGCGTGAGCAGGTCCTGGTGCTTCTGGCGGACGACGAAGAGCAGGTCGGACGTCAGCTGGTCGGCCCGCTCCGGGTCGGTGAGACGGACGGTCTCGATGTGCTGGACGATCGCCGCGTCGAGGCTCGCCGCGAGGACCGCGTACTCCTGCATCCGCTGCATCGTCGCCCAGAGGTTGACCTTCTCCCCCTCGATCGCCGCGTTGTCCTTGCGGAGCTCCTCCTGCCCGCGCTGGAGGGTGACGATGATCTTCTCGAGGTGGGTCTGCGCGCTCGCGTACTTGGCGAAGTAGTCCTTGACGTTGTCCATGAACGGCAGCCGGGAGATGAACCCGCCGAGACCCCCCTGGTTGACCTGGCTCGGGTCGAGGTCCTCGATCGTGCGCCGGAGCTCGACGAGGCCGGTCGCCACTCGGGCCTGGCCGACGTCGCCGCCCCCGCCGCGGGCCTCCTGCAGCGCCCGGACGGGCCGCTCGAGCATCCGGTTCGCGACCTGGCTGGCGGCGCGGACGTCCTGGTCGCCCATGATCGCGATGTCGCGGACCTTCGCGTTGAACTCCGGCTGCCGGGGGTCCATCTCGGCGAGCTGGGTGACGAACGCCTGGGCCTTCTGGGCGAGCGCGTCGAGCTGCGCCGGCTCCAGCGGCACCATCGTCCCGGCCTGCTCCGGCGCGATGGCCGGCACGGGCGCCGGGGGGTGCAGGACGAGGTCGCTCGACGTCGTCGGAGCCTCCGAGGCGGCTGCCAGCGGGCTGCCGATGTCGAGCGACGAGGACGGGGCGGCGGTCGCGACGGGCGGCGCCGGGGTCGCCGGCGTCGTGGGCTGCGGGACGGGCTGCGGCTGGTCGGTCATGGTCTCCCCTGGTGACGTGACGGTGCGGTCAGTACTTCTTCTCGATGCCGACGATGAGGCCCTCGAGCCGCTCGTACGCCGGCGGCTCGATGACGTCGATGAGCTCGGGCGGGGCCTTGACGCCCTTGTCCTTGAGCACGGCTGCGAAGACGGCGCGGTCACGCGGGCGGAAGCCGTGGATGGCCGCGAGACGCTGCAGCTCGGGGTCCTCGGCCAGGAGCCGACCGAGCTCCTTGCCGGGCGCGCTGAACGAGACGACCGTGTGCTTGGAGGTGACGTCCGGCACCGGGTGCGCGAGGACCATGTCGTCGCCGATCGAGCCGTCCTTCGCCAGCTGCCGCTCGAGGAACTGCGCCTCGTAGCAGAGCACCATCGGGGTCTTGCCCATGCCGATGCTCAGGTAGTCCTCGAACGGCCCGTCCGAGCTGCTGTCGCTGTAGCCCTGGTCGAGGAAGAGCGGGGCGACCTGCGGCAGGACCTTCTGCTCCTGCGCCTTCGACCTGACGACGGCACCGTCGTTGGCGACGTAGGCGGCCAGCGCGAGGAACATGGCGGCGGAGTTCGACTTCCGGACGTCGCTCGTCGTCACGAGGACCGACTTCGACGCCGGGTAGGCCTCGTTGCCCTTGACCTCGTTCCACCGGGTGCGCTTGCCGACCGTCGCCAGGTAGCGGTCGACGTGGAAGACGACCTGGCCGTTCTTGCCCGTGGTGAAGATCCCGGTCGGGCGGAGGGCGTCGACGATGGGTGCGAAGGTCGCGACCGCCATCGGCGTGCTGAACGGGGTGACGGTCCCGTTCGTCGTGTGCTCCTTGCGGATGCGGTCGGCCGCGGGCGTGGAGCTGGGGAAGGCGAAGTCGTACTCCTCGAGCTTCGGCAGGCTCGCGATCTCCCGGGACCCGGCCGTGTCGATCCGAACCTCGTACCCGTGCTCGGCCAGGACGCGCTTGACCTCCGGGTCCTCGAAGTAGGGCTTCTTCTCCGAGCCCACGACGCCGGTGACGACCGTCAGGTCCCGCGGGCCTCCTCCTGCGGCGATCTCACCCCCGCCCCGACCCGTCCCGAGGACGACGGCGGCCACGACGCCGAGGAGCAGGGCCACGGCGAGCGCCACGCCCAGCCACTTCTTCATCGCACCGATCTCCCCACCGACCAGCCAGCGGCGCCGAGGTCCGACGCCCGTCATGCGAAGCGTAACCACCGCACCCGACAGCCACCCTGACGGATGTCATGGCCCACCCGCGACGGACGACCCCGGTCTCGGACCGGGAGGCTGGGCATCATGGGCGCGTGACGCAGCGAGGGTGGCGATGACGACCGGACCGGCCCTGGTCCCGACCGACACCGCACGGGCGCGTCGGTCGCTGGAGCGTCGCAACGCCCTCATGGCCGCGGTGTGGCTCGTCTTCCTTCTCTTCCCCGTGGCCGGGGTGGCGACGAGCGACGCCTCTGCCGCGGCCCGCGCGGCCGGGATGGCGGGGCTGGCCGTCTTCGCCGCCCTCGACATCCTCGTCATCGTCCGCCTGGGCCCGCCCGAGCGCTGGGGAACGGGAGACCGGGTGGCCCTGGCAGGGATCTGCGCGTGCTGCCTCGTCGCGATCGGTCTGGTCCCCCTCCTCGGCTCGGGCGTCGCCGGCCTGCTGCCCTACGTCGTCTCGCTCACATCCTACGCGCTCCCGCTGCGCTGGGCATGGGCCAGCCTCGTGGCCACGATCGCCGTCGCGGTCGGTGGACCAGCCGTATCCGGCGACCTGGCCCGGTGGTGGCCCCTCACGGTCGTCGTCCTCGCCGTCGGCGTGCTGTCCCTCGGTGGGCGCCTCGTCGAGAGCCGCGCGCAGGAGGTCCAGGAGGCGCGTGAGCAGGCGCGGATCGCCGACGAGCGGGACCGGATGGCCCGCGACGTCCACGACGTCCTCGGCCACACGCTCACCGTCATCGCCGTGAAGACCGAGCTCGCCCAGCGGCTCGTCGACCGCGACCCGGACCGGGCGCGCGCCGAGATCGCCGAGATCGGTGCCCTGTCCCGGCAGTCGCTCGCCGAGATCCGGTCCACCGTCTCCGGTCTGCGCGTCGCCCGGCTCACCGACGAGCTCGAGGCTGCCCGTCAGGCCCTCGCCGGCGCGAGCATCGACGCGCACCTGCCGCACGACGTGGAGGAGGTCGACCCGCGGCACCGGATCACCGTCGCGTGGGCCCTGCGGGAGGCCGTGACGAACGTCGTGCGCCACGCCCGGGCCCGCGAGTGCACCGTGACGTGGGGCCGGGCGACCCTCTGCGTCGAGGACGACGGCGTGGGAGCCGCGGGCGGGCGGTTCGGCAACGGCCTCACCGGCCTGCGGGAGCGCGTCACGGGGGCCGGTGGCACGCTCGAGGTGGGTCCCCGTCCGGACGGCACCGGAACGCGGGTCGAGGTCACCCTGCCGATCGGAGCGCAGTCATGATCCGGGTCCTTCTCGCAGACGACCAGGCGATGGTCCGCGGCGCCCTCGCCACCCTCCTCGACCTCGAACCCGACATCGAGGTCGTCGCGCAGGTCGGCCGAGGCGACGAGGTCGCGAACGCCGTCGCGACGACGCTCCCGGACGTCTGCCTCGTCGACATCGAGATGCCGGGGACGGACGGGATCGAGGCGACCCGGGCCGTCCGCGCCCGGTACCCCCAGGTGCACTGCCTCATCGTCACGACCTTCGGCCGTCCGGGGTACCTGCGCCGAGCGCTCGAGGCGGGCGCCAGCGGATTCGTCGTCAAGGACGCCCCCGCCGACGAGCTCGCCGACGCGGTCCGCCGGGTCGCCGCGGGCCTGCGGGTGGTCGACCCCGCCTTGGCAACGGCCTCCCTCGTCGAGGGCCGCAACCCCCTCACCCCTCGGGAGCAGGACGTGCTGCGCGAGGCGCTGTCCGGTGCGACGGTCGCCGACATCTCGCGCCGGGTGCACCTGTCCCCCGGCACCGTGCGCAACCACCTGTCGTCGGCGATCGGCAAGACGGGCACCGGCACCCGCGTCGAGGCGGCAGCCGTCGCCCGCGACCGCGGCTGGCTCTGACGGCAGGGGCGTCCGCTCGGCGCGCCGTGGTGCCGCTGGTCGGCCCGGCCATGGACGCACGGTTGTGCGCCACGTCACGTGACGACAGGGTGTACCGAGGCAGCACCCGCACGAGCACGCTCAACGAGGAGATCCCGTGTCCGAGACCGCACCCGTCCCCGATCTCGCCCCGTCGCCGCAGCTCGCGGCCGACGCGAACGGTCAGCCCGAGCTCTTCGAGGAGGCCACGGCCGACCTCGAGGGCTTCTGGGCCCGGCAGGCACGCGAGCGGCTCACGTGGGACACCGACTTCGAGCAGGTCCTCGACTGGAGCGAGGCCCCGTTCGCGAAGTGGTTCGTCGGCGGGCGGCTCAACGTCGCCCACAACTGCGTCGACCGGCACGTCGAGGCCGGCAACGGCGAGCGGGTAGCGATCCACTTCGAGGGGGAGCGCGGCGACACCCGGACCCTCACCTACGCCGACCTCCAGCGCGAGGTCGCGAAGGCCGCGAACGCGCTCACCGAGCTCGGCGTGCAGACCGGCGACCGGGTCGCGATCTACCTGCCGATGATCCCCGAGGCGATCGTCACGATGCTCGCGTGCGCGCGGCTCGGCGCACCCCACTCGGTCGTCTTCGGGGGGTTCTCCGCGGACGCGCTGAAGTCCCGGATCCTCGACGCGCAGGCCCGGGTCGTCGTCACCGCCGACGGGCAGTTCCGCAAGGGCACGTCGCTGCCGCTGAAGAAGGCCGTCGACGAGGCGATCGACCACATGGGGGCCGACTCGCCCGTCGACCACGTCCTCGTCGTGCGCCGCACGGAGGGCGAGGTCGCTTGGGACGACGCCCGCGACCAGTGGTGGCACGAGCTCGTCGACCGTCAGCCCGACACCCACGAGGCGCAGGCCCACGACAGCGAGCACCCGCTGTTCATCCTCTACACCTCGGGCACGACCGGGAAGCCGAAGGGTATCCTGCACACCTCCGGCGGGTACCTCACCCAGGTCGCGTACACGAACGCGATCGTCCACGACCTGCGCCCGGAGACCGACGTCTACTGGTGCACCGCGGACATCGGCTGGGTCACCGGCCACAGCTACCTCGTCTACGGCCCGCTCGCGAACGGCGCGACCCAGGTCGTCTACGAGGGCACCCCGGACAGCCCGCACCAGGGCCGCTGGTGGGAGATCGTCGAGAAGTACAAGGTCTCGATCCTCTACACCGCACCGACGGCCGTGCGCGCGTGCATGAAGTGGGGTGCGGACATCCCGGCGAGGTACGACCTGTCGAGCATCCGCATCCTCGGCAGCGTCGGCGAGCCGATCAACCCCGAGGCGTGGCGCTGGTACCGCGAGCACATCGGCGGCGGCAGCGCCCCGATCGTCGACACGTGGTGGCAGACGGAGACGGGCGCGATCATGATCAGCCCGCTGCCGGGCGTGACGACCCTCGAGCCCGGGTCAGCGCAGCGGCCCGTCCCCGGCATCAGCGCCGAGATCCTCGACGACGAGGGCAAGCCGTTCACCGAGCCCGAGAAGGTCGGCTACCTCGTCCTGACGAAGCCGTGGCCGTCGATGCTGCGGGGCATCTGGGGCGACCCGGACCGCTACCGGGAGACGTACTGGTCACGCTTCGGCCCCGAGTACTACTTCGCGGGCGACGGCGCGAAGTACGACGCGGACGGCAACATCTGGCTGCTCGGCCGGGTGGACGACGTGATGAACGTCAGCGGCCACCGGCTGTCGACGGCGGAGATCGAGTCCGCGCTCGTGTCGCACCCGGCGGTCGCGGAGGCCGCCGTCGTCGGCGCGAGCGACGAGATGACCGGCCAGGCCGTGTGCGCCTTCGTCATCCTGCGCGGCGCCGCCGTCCCCGCCGACGGGGACACCGACGCGGTCGTCCAGGAGCTCCGAGCCCACGTCGGGAAGGAGATCGGCCCGATCGCCAAGCCGCGGTCGATCATGGTCGTCACCGAGCTGCCGAAGACCCGCTCGGGGAAGATCATGCGTCGCCTGCTGCGCGACCTCGCCGAGGGCCGGGAGGTCGGCGACGCGACGACGCTCGCGGACAGCTCGGTCATGCAGACGATCCAGCAGGGCATGACGGGCTGACCGGGGCGGCCGGGGCCCGTCAGCCGGGAACGGCGGCGGAGTCCCGGCCACCCATCGGGGTCCACACGCCGCGCTCGATCATCACCGCACGCAGGACGTCGGGGCGGTCGGTGATGATCCCGTCCACCCCGGCGTCGAGCAGGCGGTGCATGAGATCGGGCTCGTCGACGGTCCACACGACGACCCGCACCCCGAGCCGGTGGGCCCGCACGATGAGCCGGTCGGCGAAGATCGGCACCGCGCCGAGCTGGATCGGCACGTGCGCGAACTGGCCCGTCGCCACCCGCCGCGGCAGGAACGTCCGCACCTTCGACGCGCTGATGAGCGCGGTGAGCGAGCGCCAGCCGAGCGCGGTCCGCAGCCCCGGCGTCTGCTCCGCGAGCAGACCGAGCGCCCCGTCCGAGGCGCCGGCGACGCACACCCGCTCGGCGAGGTCCCGACGCTGGAGGAGCCGGGCCATCGGGGCGATCGCCGCGCGGTCCTTGAGGTCGACGGTGAAGCACGCGTCCGGCAGCGCCTCGAGCGCCTCGAGCAACGTCGGGATCGGCTCGGCCCCCTCGACCCGCACCTCGCGCAGCTGCTCGAGGGTCCGCGCGCCGACCCGGCCGGTCGCGTCCGTGCAGCGGTCGAGGGTGTCGTCGTGGAAGCACACGAGGTGCCCGTCGGCGGTGAGCTTGACGTCCGTCTCGAGGTACCCGAGCCCCATCCCGGCGGCCATCCGGAAGGCCGCGAGGGTGTTCTCGGGCGCCATCGCCGCGCCACCGCGGTGAGCGATGGCGAGCGGCCCCGGTCCCTGTCCGTAACGCGCCATACCCACCAGCGTGACGCGCACGCGGGGGTGGTCGACGCCATTCGTGGCCGGGACGACCCGCTGTTCACCGAGACTTCGCCCGGTTCACCCGGCGGCCACCTGAGCGCCACCGGCGGGCGGCAGGCCGGGGGCGCGACGCGCGGCCGGTAGACTGCGACCAGCGCGCGACGGTCCCGCCGTCCCGCATGGTGTGCCGGGAAGCCTGGTCGGCGATCAAGCCCGTCGACCCCTCCGAGGAGCCATCGTGCCGTCCCCCGACACCCGCCCAGCACCGCCCTCGACCGGCGCCAGCCGGGTCTTCTCCCGCCCCAGCTGGCCCGAGGCGCGGTACGTCGCGGCCGCCCTGCGCACCGAGACGATCGGTGGTGCCCTCCTCCTGCTCGCCGCCGTCGCCGCGCTCGTCTGGGCGAACTCCCCGTGGCGCGAGTCCTACGCCGCGCTGCGCGACCTCGAGCTCGGGGTCGAGAGCCTCCACCTCCGCCTGAGCATCGGGCACTGGGCCGCCGACGGCCTGCTCGCGATCTTCTTCTTCGTCGCCGGGCTCGAGCTCAAGCGCGAGTTCCTCGTCGGCGACCTCCGCGAGGTGCGGCGGGCGGTCGTCCCCGTCGCCGCCGCCGTCTGCGGCGTCATCGTCCCGGCGCTGACCTACCTCGCCGTCGTCCACGGTCTCGGGGCGGGCGAGGCCGCTCGCGGCTGGGCCATCCCGACGGCGACGGACATCGCGTTCGCCCTCGCGGTGCTGGCGGTCATCGGCTCGCACCTGCCGAGCGCGCTCCGGTCGTTCCTCCTCACCCTCGCGGTCGTCGACGACCTCATCGCCATCACGATCATCGCGGTGTTCTACACCGACCACGTCGAGGTCCTCCCCCTGCTGCTCGCCCTGGTCCCCCTTGCCGCGTTCACCTTCCTCACGCAGCGCCGCATCACCCACTGGTGGCTCCTGGTCCCGATCGCGTTCCTCACCTGGGCCCTGGTCCACGCCTCGGGCATCCACGCCACCGTGGCCGGCGTCCTGCTCGGGCTCGCAGTCCCGGTCAAGCCGCGGACGCAGGTCCCCGCGGCGGCGACGATGAGCCGCAAGGCCGACGTCGCCCACCGTTTCGAGCACCTCGTCCGTCCCGTGTCCGCCGGGTTCGCCGTCCCGGTCTTCGCGTTCTTCGCATCGGGCGTGACGGTCGTCGGCGGCGGCCTGGGCGCGACGTTCGCGGACGAGGCCGCGATCGCCGTCGTCGTCGCCCTCGTCGGCGGCAAGCTCGTCGGCGTCCTCACCGGGACGTTCGTCGCCGCGAAGCTCACCCGCGCCACGCTCGACCCGTCCCTCGGGTGGTGGGACGCCGTCGGTGTCGCGCTCCTCACCGGGGTCGGGTTCACCGTCTCCCTCCTCGTCGGGGAGCTCGCGTTCGGCGCCGGGAGCGAGCGCGACGAGCACGTCAAGGTCGCGATCCTCACCGGATCGCTGCTCGCGGCATGCCTCGCGGCGGTCGTCCTGCGGGTCCGCAACCGCGTCCACCGGCGGATCCACGAGGAGGAGACCGCCGACACCGACGCCGACGGGATCCCCGACGTCTACCAGGACGACACGGCCGTCCCGCCCGGCGCCCGCGCGGTCAGCGGATAGGCTGACGTGAACCTCAGCACCCGATCACTCGACGGAGCACCCCGATGAGCAGCGACCAGGACCGCACGCGCGGCGCCCACTCCTTCGACGCCGGCGCCCCCGCCGTCGAGACGCCCCGCACGCCGGAGCGGACGATCGGGCAGCTGGTCGCCGACGCGAGCGCCGACCTCAGCGCGATCATCCGCGGCGAGATCCAGCTCGCCAAGGCCGAGGTCACCAAGGGGCTGACGATCGGCGGCAAGGGCGTCGGCATGCTCGTCGGGGCCGGCCTCATGGGCCTGTTCGGTCTCATCTACCTGCTCCACGCGGCCGCGCGCGGCATCGGCGTCTTCCTCCCGGTCTGGGCGGGCTACCTCATCGTCGCGGCGGTCCTCTTCCTCGTCGCCGGCATCCTCGCCCTGCTCGGCATCAAGTCCCTGAAGAAGGCCAAGCCGGTCCCCGAGCGCGCCATCAAGAGCGCCAAGGACACGGTCGACGCGGTCAAGCACGCCGCCAACTGACGCCCCTGACCCGGTGGGTCAGCCCCAGTCGTCCTGCTGGCCCGGCAGGCACGGGCCGGTGCCCACGGCCGCGGCCCGGGGACCCAGACCGTCGACCATCGGGTAGACCCGGTCGAGCGTCATCGCGTACCCGGTCTCGCGGTCCTCGAGCGACCGGGCGAAGACGAGTCCCACGACCTCGCCGTACGCATTGTACAGCGGCCCGCCCGAGTTCCCCTCGTCGAGCCGGGAGCGCAGCACCAGCGTCCGGCGGGTCGGGCCGACCGAGCCGTAGATGTCGGTGCCGACGTCCTCGCTCACCTCGCGCACCCGCGCCGGGCGGACGGAGTACGGGCCGTCGAGCGGGTACCCTGCGACGGCGGCGTCCGCGCCGCGGACCGGCTCGAGCCCCTTCCGCAGCGGTTGCTGCCGCAGGCCCGCGACACGCACGACGGCGATGTCCTGCCGGGGATCGAAGGAGACGACCTCGGCCGGCCAGACCTGCCCCTCCCGGGTCGTCACCGTGACCCGTCGGCCGCCGGCGACGACGTGCGCGTTCGTCACGACGAACCCGGTGCGGGCCACGAAGCCCGACCCCTCGCTGCCGCCGGAGCACTCCCGCGACATCGACCGGACCTTGACGACGGCGCCGGAGACGGCGGAGATCCGCACGGCCCCCCGGATCCGCGGGTTGGGCGGGTCGACCGGCCGGATCCGCTCGAGCCCGACGCCGACCGCGACGGTCGCGATCCCCTCCCGGCTGACCCGGCGGTGCAGCGGCGCCGCCGCCACCCGCGCCCGGTCGGGGACGTACCGGTCGACGGCGTGCAGCACGCGGGAGTCGGCGATCTCCTGGGAGAGCGGGCCGAGCCCGACCCCGCGCAGGGGGAGGACGACGAGCCACATGAGCCCCAGGGTGAGCAGCCCCGAGACGGCTGCCCCCGGCAGGCGCCAGCGGTGGCCGCTGCCGTGCCTCGAGCGCCGGAAGAGCCGGCGCCGGGCGCTGCGGCCGACGGCCAGGCCCACCTGCTGCGCGAACGCGGCGCACAGGACGACGATGAGGAGCGGCAGGAGCCCGAGGGCGGTCGCTCCCCGCGCGGCGACGAGGTCGGTCCACGGCAGCTGACCGACGAGCAGGGTCCCGGCGATCGCCCCGGCGACGAGACCGACGAGCCCGAACACCGACGCGAGGAGCCCGCGCAGCCACCCGAGTGCGAGCTCGAGGAGCACGACGAGCACGAGGATCGCGTCGAGGATGGGGAACTCACCGCCGCCCATGAGCTCAGCCCCGACGCAGGTAGGGACGGAGCATCCGCAGCGGGAGCCGCCGTTCGCGGTCCTGGTCCCACGGGCGGGTCAGGCCGCCGAGGTCGAGGACCGTCGACAGCAGCTGGGCCGTGAACCCCCAGACGAAGAGGCCGTGCAGCTCGAACCCGGGCCCGCGGTACCCCCGCGGCGCGGTGACGGTGAACCTGTTGGCCGGGTCGAGGACCTCCTCGAGAGGGACCCGGACGACCCGCGCGACCTCCCCGGGGTCGACGACGCCGATGTCGTGGGGCTCGTGCCACCACCCCAGGACGGGGGTGACCGCGTTCTGGCTCGGGTGGAGATAGAGGGCGGGCAGCGTGTCGACGACCGTGACGGCCGCGGGGTCGATCCCGACCTCCTCCTGCGCCTCGCGCAGCGCCGCACCGACCTCGTCCACGTCCTCGGGGTCGATCTTCCCGCCGGGGAAGGAGACCTGCCCCGCATGGGCACGCAGCGTCGACGAGCGCTCGGTGAGGACGACCTCCTGGCCGTCGCCGAGCTCCCCGACGTCCCGACCGGGAGTGGCCCCGAAGGTGAGGAGCACCGCGGACCGGCGCGCGGGGTTCGGCGGCGGGGGGAAGCGCTCGAACCACTCGGGCAGGTCCGCGTCGAGGGTCGGTCGCACCGAGCGCAGCCACTGCGGCATCCCGTCGGACCCGGCCACCGAGCTCATGCGGCCGTCACCGGCCCGGGCTTGACGAGCTTCGCGGCCTTCTCGGGGTCGGTCTCTCCGACCCCGTACGAGGGGCACAGCCGGGCCACCGGGCAGGCCCCGCAGGCCGGACGCCGCGCATGACAGGTGCGCCGGCCGTGGAAGATGAGGACGTGGCTGAGGTCGGTCCACGCCCGGCGGGGGAACCGTGCGCCGATGGCGTGCTCGACCTTGACCGGGTCCTCCTCGGTCGTCCAGCCGAAGCGCCGCACGAGCCGGCCGACGTGCGTGTCGACGGTGATGCCGGGCACGCCGACGGCGTCGCCGAGGACGACGTTCGCCGTCTTGCGGCCCACCCCGGCGAGGGTGACCAGGTCGCTGAGCCGGCCGGGGACCTGCCCGTCGTACCGCTCGACGAGGTCCGCCGCGAGCGCGAGCACGTTGGCGGCCTTCGACCGGAAGAAGCCCGTGGGCCGCAGCACCTCCTCGAGCTCGGTACGGTCGGCCGCCGCGAGCGCCGCCGCATCGGGCCACCGTGCGAAGAGGGTGGGTGTCACCCGGTTCACGGTCACGTCGGTCGTCTGGGCGGACAGCACCGTGGCGACGAGGAGCTGGAAGGGGTTCTCGAAGTCGAGCTCGCACGCCGCGTCGGGATAGCGCTCGGCGAGGATGCGGTACATCCGCCGTGCCCGGCGGGTCAGCGCCACCGAGGACTCCCCCGTCGGTGTCGCGGCCGGAGGTGCCTGCGCATCGCTCAGCGGGGGGTCGGTCGTGGCCACGGCCCCACAGTAGGCGGCCCGTCGGACAACGACGCCCGTCCCCAGATCCCCGGACGGGCGTCCCGTTGTGGCTACCATCACCCCCGTGGACCTCGACGTCGTGCGCCGCTCCCCGCTGCTCAGCCCTCTGGACGAGCAGTCCGTCCATGACCTCGTCGGCCTCATGACGGCCTCCCGGATGGAGCGGGGCGACGTCCTCTTCCGCGAGGGCGAGCAGGGCGACCGGCTCTACGTCATCACCGAGGGCAAGATCAAGCTCGGCCGCACCAGCGTCGACGGCCGCGAGAACCTCCTGTCGATCCTCGGGCCCGGCGAGATGTTCGGCGAGCTCAGCCTGTTCGACCTCGGCCCCCGGACCGCCACCGCGACGGCGATCGCCGAGACCCAGCTCCTCGCGCTCGGCAACGACCAGCTCCACGACGTCATCGCCCGGCACCCGCGGGTGGCGATGGCCCTCATGGCCTCGCTCGCCGGCCGGCTGCGCCGGACGAACGAGAACCTCGCCGACCTCGTCTTCACCGACGTGCCCGGCCGCGTCGCCAAGGCGCTGCTGGAGCTGTCGAGCCGGTTCGGGCGCCCGGTCGAGGAAGGCGTCCTCGTCGCGCACGACCTCACCCAGGAGGAGCTGGCCCAGCTCGTCGGCGCCTCCCGCGAGACGGTGAACAAGGCCCTCGCCGACTTCGCCACCCGCGGCTGGATCCGGCTCGAGGCCCGGGCGGTCCTCCTCCTCGACGTCGAGCGCCTGCAGCGCCGCGCCCGCTGACCCCCGACCCGCTGCCTCGACCCGCCGGCCCTCAGGCCCCGCGCAGGTAGTCGAGCTGCGCCAGCACGGACAGCCGGGCCGCGGGCCACACCGCCCGGTCGACCTCCGCGTAGACCCGCTCCACGACGTCGTCGGCGCTGACGCACCCCGCCGCGAGCGCCTCCCGCACCTGCGCCAGCCGCTCCCGCCGGTGCGTCCGGTAGTACCCGACCATCGCGGCCGCGTCCGGGACGACCGGCCCGTGCCCGGGCAGGATCGTCACCGCACCGTCGGGCGGCTGGGTGAGGGCCGCGAGGCGGTCGAGGGAGTCGAGGTATGCGGCGAGCTCCCCGTCGGGGTGGGCGACGACCGAGGTGCCGCGGCCCAGGACGGTGTCGCCCGTGAGCAGCGCGCCGTCGCCCTCGACGACGAACGAGACGGAGTCGGCCGTGTGGCCGGGGGTCGTCACCGCACGCAGCTCCACGCCCGCGGCGCGCAGGACGTCGCCGTCGGCGAGGTCATCGGCCCCGCGGCCCACCGCCGAGACGGGGGCGCCGGTCATCGCGACGAACCGGTCGACGCCGCCGGCGTGGTCGAGGTGGCCGTGGGTGAGGACGATCCGCACGACCCGCGCATCCCTGCACGCCACGTGGTCGAGGACGGCCCGCAGGTGCGGCTCGTCGTCCTCGCCGGGGTCGACGACGATCGCCTCCGACCCGCCCGGGGCCATGAGGACCCACGTGTTCGTCCCGTCGAGGGTCATCGGGTTCGCGTTGCCCTCGAGCACGCAGAACGCGCGCTCGGTGGCCTGACCGCCGCGCCACTGCCCGAACGGCGCCGACGGCACGGGCGCGACGCTCGTCACGGCAGGACCGTCCGGACCACGGGGCCGTCCGGCCCGGCGACGAGGACCGGCTCGAGGCGCTCGACGCGGGGCCGGTCGGCGAGCACCGCGGCGACCGAGCCGAGCGCGTCGAGGGCGCCGAGCGCGTGCCGGGTCGGCTCGAGCAGCATCGCCTCGCCCGCGTCGGCCGCGGCGAGCAGGTCGGCGGGCCGGACCCAGCCGCCGAGCTCGGCCTCGGTCGTGCACGCGACCGCCTCCTGGCCCTCGGGCATCGCGGCGGCGTAGAACCACGTGTCGTACCGGCGCACCTCGAAGTCGGGGGTGAGCCAGCGGGCGCGCGGGACGAGGGAGGACGGGTCGAGCCGCACGCCGCACTCCTCGGCCACCTCGCGGACGGCGGCGACCCGGGCGGCCGCGTCGGACGACCCGCGGTCGGCGAACCGCGCCGCCGCGTCGCGGTCGACCGCCTCGATGCCGCCACCGGGGAACACGTGGACCGACGGGGCGAACTCCATCTGCGGCACCCGGCGGAGGACGAACACCTCGAGAGCGTCCTCGACCTCCCGCAGCAGCATCACGGTCGCCGCCTCCCTGATGGCGACCGGCTCCCCCGGGGCCTCGAGCCAGGCGAGCGCGCGGTCCCGCACGGCCGCGACGCCGACGACGGGCACCTCCCACACCGGGCTCACGAGGTCACCGGACCCGGACCGTGACCTCGACCTCCACGGGTGCGCCGAGCGGGAGCGCGGCGACGCCGACGGCCGACCGGGCGTGCACGCCGGCCTCGCCGAAGACCTCGCGCAGCAGGTCGCTCGCCCCGTTGAGGACGGCCGGCTGCCCCGAGAAGCCCGGGGCGGAGGCGACGAACCCGGTGACCTTGACGACGGCCTCGACCCGGTCGAGGTCCCCGAGCACGGCGGCGATGGCCGCCAGCGCGTTGACCGCGCACGTCCGGGCGCACGCCGCGGCGTCCTCCGGGGTGACCTCGGCGCCGACGAGCCCGGTCGCCGTCAGCTCCCCGCCGACGAGGGGGAGCTGGCCCGAGGTGTGGACCCGGTCGCCGTCGAGCACCGCGGGCGCGTACGAGCCGACCGGCGCGGCGGGCGCCGGCAGCTCGATCCCGAGCTCGGCCAGCCGCTGCGCGACGCCCATGTCAGGCCTTGGGCCGCTTGAGGTAGGCCACCAGGTTGCCCTCGGCGCCCTGGAGGACCTGGACGAGCTCCCAGCCGTCCTCGCCCCACTGGTCGAGGATCTGCTTCGTCGCGTGCACGATGAGCGGAACGGTCGCGTACTCCCACGTCGTCATGGGTCCGACACTACTGGCCGGGCGGGCGCCCCTACGCTGGGACCGTGACCTCCGGCCGTGACTCCCGCGCGCGGCTGCACGTCGTCACGGGCAAGGGCGGGACCGGCAAGACGACGGTGTCAGGGGCGCTCGCGCTCGCGCTGACGATGGCCGGCCAGCGGGTGCTCCTCGTCGAGGTCGAGGGGCGTCAGGGGATCGCCGCACTGCTGGGGACTGCCGAGCTCGGGGCGCAGGAGCAGGTGCTCGCCACGACCGACACCGGTGGTCGGCTCTCGGGGCTCGCGGTCGATGCCCGGGCCTCCCTCGTGGAGTACCTCGCGACGAACTACCGGCTCGGCCGGACCGCCGGGGTGCTCGACCGCATCGGCGCGGTGGAGTTCGCGACGAGCATCGCGCCGGGCGTGCGTGACGTCCTGCTCACCGGCAAGGTGTACGAGGCCGCGCGCCGCACCGGTCGGCACGCGGGATCGGGTCCGAGCACCGAGTCGGTCTACGACGCGGTGGTCCTCGACGCGCCGCCGACGGGTCGGATCACGCCGTTCCTCGCCGTCAACCGAGAGGTCGGCCACCTCGCCACCCGCGGTCCGATCCGCGGCCAGGCCGAGACGATCACCCACTTCCTCCAGGACCGGCGCACGGTCGTCCACGTCGTCACCCTGCTCGAGGAGATGCCGGTGCGGGAGGCGATCGAGGCGGTGGCCGAGCTGACCGCTGCCGGCTTCCACGTCGGGTCGGTCGTCGTCAACCGCGAGCGCGACCCGATCGTCACGCCGGGCCACCTGCGCCGCGTGCGCGCGGGCACGGACGCGCTCGTCGCGTCGGTCGCCGCGGACCTCGACGCCGCGGGCGTCGCGACATCCTCCGAGCTCGTCACCGCGCTGCTCGCCGAGGCGGTCGACCACACCGCGCGGGTGGATCTTGAGAGCGAGCAGGCCGCGCTGCTCGAGGAGGTGGACGTCCCGGTCGTCCACCTGCCGGAGATTCCCGAGGGGCTCGACGCGCCCGACGGCGAGCTCGGCGGAGCCGGCCTCCGTCGACTCGTCGAGTCGCTGCCGACCGAGGTCACGGAGGCGGCGGGGTGAGCGGCGACGGCACGGGCATCGACGACCCGACGCAGGTCCGCCCCCTCGACGTCGACGCCCTCGTCGCCGACCCGACGGTCGGGGTGATCGTGTGCTGCGGCGCGGGTGGGGTCGGGAAGACGACGACGGCCGCCGCGCTCGCGCTGCGGGCCGCGGAGGCCGGGCGCTCGGTCGTCGTGCTGACGATCGACCCGGCCCGGCGCCTGGCGCAGTCCCTCGGTCTCGAGGAGCTCGACAACACCCCCCGGCCCGTCGTCGGGATCGACGGCGCCGCGGGCGGGCGGCTCGACGCGATGATGCTCGACATGAAGCGGACCTTCGACGAGGTCGTCGAGGCCCACACGACCCCGGAGAAGGCGGCCCAGATCCTCGCCAACCCGTTCTACCTCGCGCTGTCGAGCTCGTTCGCCGGGACCCAGGAGTACATGGCGATGGAGAAGCTGGGGCAGCTGCGCGCCCGCAGCGACGAGTGGGACCTCGTCGTCGTCGACACGCCGCCGTCCCGCGCGGCGCTGGACTTCCTCGACGCGCCGCGGCGGCTCGGCCGATTCCTCGACGGGCGGCTGGTCCGGCTCCTCACGAGCCCCGCGCGGGCGGGGGGTCGGGCCTCGCTCAAGGTCGTCGGTGCGGGGATGGCGGCCGCGACCGCCGTCATGGGCCGGGTCCTCGGCGGGGACCTGCTGCGGGACGTCCAGACCGTCGTCGCCGCGCTGGACACGATGTTCGGCGGCTTCCGTGAGCGCGCGGAGCGGACCTACGCGCTGCTCCAGGCCGAGTCGACCGCGTTCCTCGTCGTCGCCACCCCCGAGCGGGACGCTCTGGCCGAGGCGGGCGTCCTCGTCGACCGGCTGCGGGCGGATGCCATGCCGCTGGCGGGGGTGGTCGTCAACCGGGTGCAACCCCTGGCGCTGCCGGACGGCGGGCTCACGGACCTCGATCTGCCGGGCGACGTCGCCCTCGCCGCCGCCGGGCGGCTGCGGGCGGAACGACCGTCGCCGACCGCGGGGCTCACCGCCTCGTTGCTCGAGCTCCATGCGCGCGCCATGACGATCGCCGTGCGCCACGCCCGCGCGGTCGAGCGGTTCGTCGCCGTCCACGACGACGTCGACCTCGCGCTCGTCCCCACGGAGGCGACGGACGTCCACGACCTCGAGGGGCTCCGGCTGATCGGCGACCGCCTCGGCCGGTGACCGCCACCGCCCGTGGGAGACCGCCTCAGACGGTGGTCTCCTCCGCGTGGCGCGCCCGACGGAACAGGTCGGCCCAGGAGGTGACGTCCGGGCGTCGGCGCAGCAGGGCCCGGCGCTCGCGCTCGGTCATCCCGCCCCACACCCCGAACTCGGTGCGGGTGTCGAGCGCGTCAGCGAGGCACTCCGCGACGACGGGGCAGCCTCGGCACAGCAGCTTCGCCTCACGCTGGTCCTTGCCCTGGACGAAGAGGGCGTCGGGGTCGCTCGTGGCGCACCGCCCGAGCCGTCGCCAGTCTGTCACCCACCGAACTCGTGGCCCCCCGGCTGTGACGGTCATCCTGGCGCTACCCCCGTTCCCGATCAAGCCCACATCTTGAGCCGATCCGGCCCGTCCCGCGGGCCGCTCCGCTACCCTAGGTGTGACCCTGTGTCGTTCACATGTCCCGAACGGGCCCAGTGAGGCTGGTCCTTTCGGACTACGCAGGCGCGTCCGTCGCCCGGCCGCGCGGGCTCCGGGGGCGATCTCAGGCTCCGTCGGTAACCTTCGCCCCATGCGTCGCTCCCACATGCCCCACCTCGCGAGCCTGCTCGCAGCCTTCGTCGCGATCTCCGTCGCGATGGGCCTGCTGTCGGCCGGGCTCGCACTGCCCCTGACGGGCGCGCTCGGCGCGGCCGCGAGCGGCACGGCCACGGCGTTCGAGGACCTCCCCGAGAACTTCACTCCGACCGCGCTCGCCCAGCAGAGCACGGTCGTCTCCCGCGACGGGAAGACGCTCGCGACCCCGTACGAGAGCAACCGCGTCATCGTCCCGCTGAAGAAGATCGCGCCGGTGATGCGCAAGGCGCAGATCGCGATCGAGGACAGCCGGTTCGAGGAGCACGGCGGCATCGACGTGCGCGGCACCGCCCGCGCCCTCGTCACCAACGCCGCCGGCGGCGGCGTCACCCAGGGCGGCTCGTCGATCACCCAGCAGTACGTGAAGATGATGCTCGTCGAGAAGGCCCTGCAGAAGGGCGACGAGAAGGGCGCCGCGCGGGCCAAGGAGAAGTCCTACGCCCGCAAGCTCCAGGAGATGAAGTACGCGCTCAACGTCGAGAAGACGATGAGCAAGAAGCAGATCCTGCAGGGCTACCTCAACCTCGCGTACTACGGCGACCAGACGTACGGCGTCGAGGCCGCCGCGCGGCACTACTACGACAAGCACGCGAGCGAGCTCAACCTCTCCGAGGCCGCGACGCTCGCCGGCGTCGTCCAGTCCCCCGGGTCGACCGACCCGCACAACAACCCCACGGCTGCGCAGAAGCGCCGCAACGTCGTCATCGACCGGATGCTCGCACTGAAGTGGATCACCGCCAAGGAGGCCAAGGCGGCGAAGAAGCCGAGCGTGAAGTCGCAGCTGAAGATCCGGGAGAACGAGGGCGGGACCTGCGCGCGGTCGGTCGAGCCGTACGTCTGCGCGTACATCGAGGCGTACCTGAAGACGATGCCGGAGCTCGGTGACAACCCGCGGGAGCGCTGGCGGAACGTCACGACCGGCGGCCTGAAGATCGACACGACCTTCGACTACGGCGACATCCGCGAGGCGCGGAAGATGCTCCAGGCGAAGGTTCCCCCGGGTGACCCGAGCGGCGTCGGCGCGGCCGTCGCGACCGTCGAGCCAGGCACGGGCAAGATCCGGGTTCTCGCGCAGTCCTCGACGTTCAAGACGGGCATCAAGAAGAACAGCACGCGGTACACCGAGCAGGCGTGGACCCAGCCGGTGGCCTTCGGCGGCACGCGCGGGTGGCAGATCGGCTCGACGGCGAAGATGTACGCCCTCGCCGCCGCGATGGAGCGCGGTGACACCGCCAACGGGGGGCTGTACGTCCCGATGGCGAGCACGACGCAGGCGTGGTATCCGCCCGCGAGCCTCGCGGGCCATCCGTGCTTCGGCACCTTCCCTCAGGGGGTCCGGAACGACGAGCTCATCGGGGGCAGCTACCTCCCCTACCGCGTGGTGACCCCGAGGTCCGTGAACACGGCGTTCGTCCAGCTCGTCGCCAACCTCGGTTGCAAGGTCCACGACACGATGGGGAAGATGCACCTGCAGAACGGTGGACCTGCCCCCGGGGACACGAGTGGCCTCGCGTGGGACAAGGGTGCGGCGGCCGTCGCGCTCGGTGGCGACGACACCGATCCGCTCACGCTCGCCAACTCCTACGCGATCCTCGCGGCGGGCGGCACGTACTGCCCGCCGAATCCGATCGAGAAGATCACCGACTCCAACGGCAAGGCCCTCAAGCTCGAGCCGCCGAAGTGCGAACGCGTCCTCAAGTACTCGAGCGCGCAGAACGTCACCGAGCTGCTGAAGACGGTCATCACCGGGCCGCACGGCACCGGTGCGGCAGCTCGGCTCGCGGACGGGCGGGTGGCCGCGGGCAAGACGGGGACGACGAACGACCACAAGCAGTCGTGGTTCGTCGGGTACACCAACCAGCTCTCGACCGCGGTCTACGTCGGCACGCCGATCCAGCAGCACGAGATGAAGGGCCTCATCGGCGGCCAGTACTACGGCCCCGTCTTCGGTGGCACGATCGCCGCCCCGCTGTGGTCCCAGATCGTCGGCATGCAGAGCAGGGGGATGGAGAAGAAGGGCATCCCCCAGAGCGACGGCGGTTCGGACGGCGGCGGCTCGAAGAAGCCGTCCGGCGACCAGAAGAGCATCCCGAACGTCGCGGGTCAGCCCGAGGCGGTCGGCCTGCAGACCTTGCGGAACGCAGGCTTCACACCGGTCGTTGCGGGGCGCGTCCCCAGCCGGGCACCGGCCGGGATCATCAGTTACATCACCCCGACCGGCTCGGCCGCCCAGGGGGCCAGCATCCAGGTCTTCGTCTCCAACGGCACCCCTCCCCAGTGACGCCGACCCGCGTCTGACGTGACGCCCCCGATCGCACCGGTCGGGGGCGTCACCCGTTCCGGGGGGTCAGCCGCGGCGGACGAGCTTCCCGTTCGGCGTCCGGCGCAGGCTCTCGACGAGATCGACCCGGCGGGGCTGCTTGTAGCGGGCGAGGGTGGCGGCAGCGTAGGAGAGCACCGCATCGGGCAGGTCCTGCGGGCGCTCGACGCCCTCGGCGGGCACGATCCGCGCGACGAGGATGCTCACGCCGTCGCGGACCTCCTCCGCCGTGACGAGGACGTCCGCGACCCCGGGGACCTGCGCCAGGCAGTGCTCGACCTCGACCGGGGAGACCCGGAAGCCGCCGGCGTTGAGGATGTCGTCCGCCCGGCCGTGGAAGGTGACGTAGCCGTCCGTCTCGATCGTGACGAGGTCGCCACCGACGAACCAGTCCCCGCGGACGACGCGGTCCTGCTCGTCGGGGCGCCGGTGGTAGCCGAGCATGAGGCCGGGATCGGACCGGTGCAGGGCGAGCAGCCCGGGGGTACCGGGCGGCAGGGGGTCATCGCCGTCGTCGGGGTCCTGGGAGAGGACGGCAACGCACCGCCCCGGCTGGGCACGGCCGGGGCTGCCCGGATGGACGGGGGTGGCCGGCCCGGCGGAGACGAAGGTCGAGATCTCGCTCATGCCGAACGCCTCGTACAGCTCGAGCCCCGTCCGCTGCCGCCACGCGGTGAGCAGGTCGGGCGCGAGAGGTTCGCCCGCAGCCAGGCCGTGCCGGAGGGAGCCCAGGTCGAGGGGGCCGTCGGTTGCCTCGAGCCACTGGCGGTAGACGCCGGGCACGGCCGCGAAGAGGGTCGCGCCGTGGTCGCGGACGAGCCGGTCCCACGCGTCGCGGCGGCGGGGGCCGTCGAGGACGACGGCGCGCGCCCCGACGGCCCACGGGTCGGTGAGGCCGACGCCGAGGGTGTACGTCCAGCTGAGGGTGCCCGCGTGGAGCATGACGTCGTCCGGGCCGATGCCGAGCCAGCCGTCGCGCATCGGCCGCCGTCCCCAGGCGGAACGGTGGGCGTGCAGCACGCCCTTGGGCCGGCCGGTCGTGCCGGAGGTGTAGACGAGGAAGGCCGGGTCGTCGGCCGCGGTGTCGACGTGGTCGGGGACGGCGGCAGGGTTCCGGCGCGCGTCGGCGACCCACGCGTCGAGGTCGGCGGGCCGCACGACGTGGACGCCCGCTGGGACCTCGAGCTGGAGGTCGTCGGCGAGGGCGACGGCCCGGGCCCCGCTGTCGGCGAGGACGAAGCCGGCCTCGTCGGGGGTGAGCATCGCCGAGGTCGGGACGGGGACGAGACCGGCGGACATCGCGCCGAGGTGGGCGATCGGGAAGGCGCTCGTGCCGTGGAGGCGCAGGAGCACACGCTCGCCACGGCCCAGACCGAGCGCGCGAAGCCCGGCACCGACGGCCCGGGCGGCGAGGTCGAGCTCGGCGAAGGTGTGGTGCTCGGCCTCGTCGGCGGGGGCGTCGACGTCATGGACGACGGTGAGGCCGACGGCGTCAGGACGGTTCGCGGCCGCGACGCCGAGGCAGTACCGCGCCATGGAGAACCGCTCCGGGACCGGCTCGCCGCCCCACCCCTCGACCCGCAGCCCTCGGGTTCCGGTCGAGGTCACCCTTGGAGGCGCGCCTTGACGAGCGGGGCGATCCGACCACCGTCGGCGCGCCCGGCGACCTGCGCCTGGACGCCCTTCATGACCTGACCCATCTGCTGCATCCCGGAGGCTCCGGTCTCGGTGACGACCGCGTCGACGATCGCGGCGATCTCCTCGTCGGACAGCTGCGCGGGCAGGTAGGCCTCGAGGACGACGAGCTCGGCGGACTCCTTGGCCGCGAGATCCTCCCGACCAG
>ERZ1023183.16-NODE-16-length-75930-cov-11.373984_pt1 | contig 75930 bp, 64 predicted proteins | sample MGYA00521095_ERZ1023183 | MGnify/ENA primary metagenome ERZ1023183 (study PRJEB32759, sample SAMN07749889) | skin metagenome | biome: transportation; feature: city; material: polyester macromolecule | host: Homo sapiens | place: Hong Kong:TW line | collected... | reverse complement strand
ATGCCGGTCAGGAACAGCCACCGTTCATGCGCCACGAGATCATGTCGTCGTTGTAGCGGTCCCCGACGTAGGCCACCTCTCGCCCCTCGAGCATGTTGTAGCAGTCACCCCGTCCGTCTCGGTCGTCGTACCACGCGCCGTTCCGTGATGTCGGGTTCTCCCATGACGACATGTCGTTCGGCGCGACAACATTGGTCACCGGTTGGCCAGCGGTCTTACGGGAGATCAGGCCCTGGAAGTTCCGGTTGACATAGACGCACGCTCTGGTCGTGCCGGGGCACAGCGTGCGGTTGCCCGCGAGAGACGGCGAACCCGCTGCGGTCAGCGACGCTCCCACAGCGACGACGGCAAGCATCGATCCGATCTTCATTGTCTTCCTCCCCACGTCGATGAGCCTCGGGCCGGGCTCGGGACAAGCCTCTCGACTCCCCCCCCGGACGCAACTGCGGCCGGCGCCATAGGGGTGAACGCTCCGCCAACATCCGGTTGCGCGCCGGCGCCAGGCAGCGGAGGCGGTGCTGGACGAGCACGCCGACCCGGCCGCCCCTCGGACAGTCAGCCGGGCGGCGTCGCGGCCACGTCAGGCGTTGGCCACGAGACCGAGGCTCGCCTGGAACGCGAGGCCCTCGTGCGTCGGCAGGACCCGGACGGTGTACCCGAAGTCGCCCGTGCGCTGCAGGCGCAGGTCTCCGGCGTACTCGTGCGTGCCGCCGTCGTGGCTGGCCCGGTGCGTCAGCGAGACCGACGCGGTGTCCGACAGCTCGTCCGTCCCGCGCCCGGGGCGCCCGTGGACCACCTGGACGTCGACATCCTCCGGGGCGAGGCCGTCGAGCTGGACGAACGCCGTCACGTGCAGGACGTCCCCGACCTGCGGGGAGTCACTCACGCCCGAGGACTCGACGTGCTCGACACGGACGCCGCCCCATCCCTCGCGGACGCGCCCGCGGTAGGCGGCCAGATCCTTGGCGCCGGCGAAGGCGTCCCGGGCCGCCCACCAGCCGTTGCGGGCCGCGGGCGTGTACAGCTGCTGCGTGTAGTCACGGACCATGCGCGAGGCGAGGACCTTGGGCCCGAGCGTGCTCAGGGTGTGGACCATCATCGAGATCCAGTTGTGCGGCAGCCCGTCCTCGCCCCGGTCGTAGAACCGCGGGGCGATCTGCTTCTCGATGAGGTCGTAGAGGGCGGCGGCCTCGAGGTCGTCGCGACGCTGCGGGTCCTCGACGCCGTCGGCCGTCGGGATCGCCCAGCCGTTCTCGCCGTCGAACCACTCGTCCCACCAGCCGTCGAGGATCGAGAGGTTGAGACCGCCGTTGAGCGCCGCCTTCATGCCCGACGTGCCGCACGCCTCGAACGGCCGCAGCGGGTTGTTCAACCACACGTCGCAGCCGGGGTAGAGGTGGCGCGCCATGGCGATGTCGTAGTTCGGCAGGAAGACGATCCGGTGGCGGACCTCCGGGTCGTCGGCGAACCGGACCATCTGCTGGACGAGCTGCTTGCCCGTCTCGTCCGCGGGGTGGGACTTACCGGCGATGACGAGCTGCACGGGGCGCTGCGGGTCGAGGAGGATCCGCTTGAGCCGGGCCGGGTCGCGCAGCATGAGGGTCAGTCGCTTGTACGTCGGCACCCGGCGCGCGAAACCGATCGTCAGGACGTCCGGGTCAAGGATCGACTCGGTCCAGCCCAGCTCGGCCTCGGAGGCGCCGCGCTTGAGCCACGACCGGCGCACCCGCTGGCGGGCCTCGTCGACGAGCTGGGCGCGCAGGGCGTTCTTCGTCCCCCAGACGCGGTCGCGCGGCACGTCCCCGATGCGCTCCCAGGCGTCGTCGGCCTCGACGGTGTCGGTGCCGAGGAACTCCCGCGCGACCTCGAAGACCAACGGGTCGACCCACGTCGTGCTGTGGACACCGTTGGTGATGCTCGTGATCGGGACCTCGTCCTCGTCGAAGCCCGGCCACAGCCCGTTGAACATGTCGCGCGAGACGTGACCATGCAGCTGGGAGACGCCGTTGGCGCGCTGCGCCATCCGCAGGCCCATGACGGCCATGTTGAAGACGTTGGGGTCCCTGCCGTCGTAGTCCTCGGCGCCGAGGGCGAGGAGCTCGTCGAGGGGGACGCCGACCGGCTCGAGCGGGCCGCCGAAGTGGGAGCGGACGAGGTCGGACGCGAAGCGGTCGATGCCCGCCGGGACGGGCGTGTGGGTCGTGAAGACCGTCGAGGACCGCACGGCCTCGCGCGCCTCCTCGAAGCTCAGGCCGAACCCGGCGACGTGCTCGCTGATCCGCTCGACACCGAGGAAGCCGGCGTGGCCCTCGTTCGTGTGGAAGACGTCCGGCGCCGGGGCCCCGGTCAGCCGCGACCACAGCCGCAACGCCCGGACGCCGCCGATGCCCAGGAGCATCTCCTGCTCGAGCCGTTGTTCGCCGCCGCCGCCGTAGAGGCGCTCGGTCACCTGGCGCGCACCGTCGTCGTTGCCCGGCACGTCGGAGTCGAGCAGGAGGAGCGGGACGCGGCCGACCTGCGCCTTCCAGACGTGGGCCCGCAGCTCTCGGCCGTGCGGCAGGCCGAGGGTGACGACGCACGGGGTGCCGTCCTCCTCGCGCAGCAGCGCCAGCGGCAGGTCGTCCGGGTCGAGGACCGGGTACTCCTCCTGCTGCCAGCCGTCCCGGTTGAGCGACTGCTTGAAGTACCCGGTCTTGTAGAACAGGCCGACGCCGACGATCGGGACGCCGAGGTCGGAGGCCGACTTGAGGTGGTCGCCGGCGAGGATGCCCAGCCCGCCGGAGTACTGCGGGAGCACCTCGGTGATGCCGAACTCGGGGCTGAAGTAGGCGATCGCAGCGGGCGCGCCGTCCTCCTGCTCCCGCGCCCAGCCCTGGTACCACCGGTCCTCCCGCAGGTACCGGTCGAGGTCGTCCTTGGCGCCGCGGACCCGGTCGACGAAGGCGTGGTCGTCGGCGAGGCGGGCGAGCTCGTCGGGGGTCAGGTCCGACAGCAGGGCGATGGGGTCCTGACGAACCTTCAGCCACCGCTCGGGGTCGATGTCCGAGAACAGGCGCCGCGTCGGCTCGTGCCAGGACCAGCGGAGGTTGCTCGCCAGCTCGCCGAGAGCGGCGATGGGCTCGGGAAGGACGGTGCGGACGGAGAAACGGCGGATGGCCTTCACCCGGACGACCCTACCGAGCCCGGGTTTCGGGCACGTGAACTCCAGCGCGGCGACGCTCAGGTCGGCCCGTCTTCGGCACGACGAGGTGGGCAGCGATGTCCTCGGCCCGTTCCTCGGCGTCGCCCCACGCGACCGGCTCCCAGCCCGGGTGGTCGGCCATGCAGGCCCGGGACGCGTCGCCGACCTCGCGCGGTCCCCAGCCGAGCGGCCATGCCGTGTGGAGGGTGCCCGGCATCCCGTCGACGACGACGCCGCGCGCCTCCAGCGCTCGCGCGAACGACGTCGTCATGGTCTCCAGATCACCGCCCGTGAGTCCGCCGTGGTCGCCGCCCCGGATCGCCTCGTCGCCCTCCAGGTCGAAGCGGAAGATGACCGTGCACCGGTCCGCGAGCGCCTCGACACCCGTGACCACCAGGACCCCGCCACCGATGTCGGTCACGCGGACGACGTCGTCCGGCACGAGCGGCACGTCGAGGCCGAGGGTCACGAGCCGGTACGTCCCGCCACCCTCCTCGACGTCGACCGGCACCGCCCACACCTCGTCGTGCCCCTCGTCGTCATCGCAGACCGTGTCCACGAACAGCCGCGTCCTCGTCTCGGTCGCGCCCATGCCGACCATCCTTTCCGTCGTCCTGCTCCGACCCCTTCACGATGTCACCGAGGTCCGACAACCCTCCCGGCCGCGGGCGTCCCATCGATCGCTCGTCGGACGTGACCGTCTCACCCGGCGTGTAGCGTCGCGAACGTGATGACGCCGGACGATCACCGCACCCCGCCCGCCACCACCGACCTCTCCCCCGACGCCGCCGCGAGCTCGACGGGCGACTACGCCGACCACGACGCGACGAGCGCCACCCCCGTCTCCGCTCCCCCGCAGATCCCCCTCGGCCGGATCCCCGTCCTCGACGTGAAGCCGTCGGTCGACGGTGGAGCGCGCCCCGCGAAGGCCGTGCCCGGGGAGGAGTTCCTCGTCTCCGCCACCGTCTTCCGCGAGGGGCACGACGCGGTCAACGCGACCGTCGTCCTCACCGACCCCGCGGGCGACGAGCACCACGTCCCGATGCACCTGGACAACGCCGGGCTCAGCGCGTGGTCGGCGATGGTCAGCACCGACCGTCAGGGGCTGTGGCACTACCGCGTCGAGGGCTGGTCGGACCCGTACGGCACGTGGGAGCACGACGCGACGATCAAGGTCGAGGCGGGGATCGACGTCGAGCTCATGCTCGAGGAGGGCGCCCGTGTCCTCGAGCACGCCCTCGACGCCGACGAGCACGACCGCCCGCACGATGGGGAGCAGGTCCTCATCGACGCGATCCGCACCCTGCGGGACACGTCGGTCGACCCGCTGACCCGCCTGCGCACGGCGACGAGCGGCGCCGTGCAGGACGAGCTGAGGGCCCGCCCGCACCGCGACCTCGTCACCCCGAGCCCCGACCTGCCCCTGATCGTCGAGCGGGAGCGCGCGCTGTACGGCGCGTGGTACGAGATCTTCCCTCGGTCCGAGGGCGCCTGGTACGACGAGTCGATCGGCCGGTGGCGCAGCGGCACCCTGCGGACCGCCGCCGAGCGCCTCCCGGCGATCGCCGGGATGGGCTTCGACGTCGTCTACCTCACCCCGATCCACCCGATCGGCACGACGGCGCGCAAGGGACCGAACAACACGCTGAACGCCGGCCCGGAGGACCCGGGGAGCCCCTACGCCATCGGCTCCCCCGACGGCGGGCACGACGCGATCCACCCCGACCTGGGCACCTTCGAGGACTTCGACGCGTTCGTCGCGCGGGCCGGCGAGCTCGGCCTCGAGGTCGCGATGGACCTCGCGCTCCAGTGCTCCCCCGACCACCCGTGGGTCAGCGAGCACCCCGAGTGGTTCACCACCCGCGCCGACGGGACGATCGCCTACGCGGAGAACCCGCCGAAGAAGTACCAGGACATCTACCCCCTGAACTTCGACAACGATCCCGCGGGCATCTACGCGGCCGTCCGGGCCGTCGTCCAGACGTGGATCGACCACGGCGTGACGACCTTCCGCGTCGACAACCCGCACACCAAGCCCGTCGAGTTCTGGCAGTGGCTCATCCAGGACGTCGCCGTCGACCACCCCGACGTCATCTGGCTGTCCGAGGCGTTCACCAAGCCGGCGATGATGCACACCCTGGCCAAGATCGGCTTCCAGCAGAGCTACACGTACTACGCGTGGCGCAACGAGCGGTGGGAGCTCGAGGAGTACCTCGCCGAGGTCTGCGGCGAGGCCGGGGCATACATGCGCCCGTCGTTCTGGCCCACGACCCACGACATCCTCACGCCGTACATGCAGCTCGGCGGCGAGGCGGCGTGGAAGCTGCGCGCCGCGATCGCGGCGACGTCGGTCCCGACGTACGGCATCTACGCCGGCTACGAGCTCATGGAGTCGGTCGCGCGACCGGGTGCTCAGGAGCAGATCGACAACGAGAAGTACCAGTACAAGGACCGCCGCTGGTGGAACTACGAGCCGGGCGGGATCGACGAGGGGCGCTCTCTCGCCGGCTGGCTGACGATGCTCAACCGCATCCGCCGTGAGCACCCCGCCCTGCACGTGCTGCGCAACCTCGCGCTCCACTCGGCGGACGACGAGAACGTCCTCGTGTACTCCAAGCGGCGGGTGCTGCCCGACGGCACGGACGACACGATCGTCGTCGCCGTCAACCTCGACCCCCATGCGACGCGGGAGACGACCATCCGGCTCGACATGGGTGCCCTGGGGATGCTCGGTCACGACACCTTCGCCGCGCACGACCTCGTCACCGGGCAGACGTGGGAATGGGGTCAGGCGAACTACGTGCGCCTGGGCCGAGACACCGAGCCCGTCCACATCGTCCACGTCCGGAGGTGACCTGAGTGCAAGGTCTGAACGTCAACCAGCCGGGCCTGACCCGCGACCCCCAGTGGTTCCGCAAGGCGGTCTTCTACGAGGTGCTCGTCCGGGCCTTCGGCGACTCGAACGCCTCGGGTGCCGGTGACTTCACGGGCGTCATCAACCGTCTCGACTACCTCCAGTGGCTCGGCGTCGACTGCATCTGGCTCCCGCCGTTCTACGCCTCGCCGCTGCGCGACGGCGGGTACGACATCTCGGACTACACGGCCGTCCTGCCGGAGTTCGGCACTCTGCCGGAGTTCACCGAGCTCGTCAGCCAGGCGCACGCGCGCGGCATCCGGATCATCACCGACCTCGTGATGAACCACACGAGCGACCAGCACCCGTGGTTCCAGGCCAGCCGGTCCGAGCCCGACGGCCCCTACGGGGACTACTACGTGTGGTCCGACACGGACGAGAAGTACCCGGACGCGCGGATCATCTTCGTCGACACCGAGGTCAGCAACTGGACCTTCGACCCGATCCGCCGCCAGTTCTTCTGGCACCGCTTCTTCAGCCACCAGCCCGACCTCAACTTCGAGAACCCGGCCGTGCACGAGGCGATGTTCGACATCGTCCGCTTCTGGATGGACCTGGGCATCGACGGCTTTCGGCTCGACGCCGTGCCCTACCTCTACGAGGAGGACGGGCACAACGGCGAGAACCACCCCAAGACGCACGAGTTCCTGTCCAGGCTGCGCGCGATGGTCGACGAGGAGTACCCCGGCCGGATCCTGCTGGCCGAGGCCAACCAGATGCCGCACGAGGTCGTCGACTACTTCGGCACGCCCGAGGCGCCCGAGTGCCAGATGTGCTTCCACTTCCCCGTCATGCCGCGCCTGTACTACGCGCTGCGGGAGGAGACGGCCGCCCCCGTCCTCGACGTCCTCGCGGCGACCCCGGAGATCCCGCCGGGCACCCAGTGGGGCACCTTCCTGCGCAACCACGACGAGCTGACGCTCGAGATGGTCAGCCCGGACGAGCGCGCCGCGATGTACGGCTGGTACGCGCCCGACCCCCGGATGCGCGCCAACGTCGGCATCCGGCGTCGCCTGGCGCCGCTGCTCGACAACTCCCGCTCCGAGCTCGAGCTGATCCACGCGCTCCTGCTGTCGCTGCCGGGTTCGCCGTGCCTGTACTACGGCGACGAGATCGGGATGGGCGACAACATCTGGCTCGACGACCGCGACTCGGTCCGCACCCCGATGCAGTGGACGCCCGACCGCAACGCCGGCTTCTCCGCGGCCGACCCCGGCAAGCTCTACCTGCCGGTCGTCACCTCGCTCGTGTACCACCACAACAACGTCAACGTCGAGGCGCAGATGGCGAGCAGCTCCTCGCTGCTGCAGTGGCTGCGCGGGATGCTGCGCGTCCGCAAGGCCCACCCCGTCTTCGGGCTCGGCGACTTCACGGCGCTCGAGGCCGACAACCCGCACATCCTCGCCTACCTCCGCAGCGTCCGGCCCGAGGAGGTCCTCGACGACGAGGACGACCGCGAGACGGTGCTGTGCGTGAACAACCTCGCCTCCCGGCCGCAGGCGGCGAAGATCCAGCTCCCGCCGGAGTTCGCCGGGCGGCGCCTGAAGGACCTCTTCGGCGGCTCGGGCTTCCCGCCGGTCGCCGAGGACGGGACGGTGTGGCTCACGTTCGGGTCGCGGGACTTCTTCTGGCTGAAGGCCGTTCCCGACCCCGCGAAGGAGGCCGCCCATGGCTGAGCTGCACCCGGAGGCGACGCTCGTCCCCTCCAAGCTCGAGATGGTCACCGCGTGGATCGGGCGGCAGCGGTGGTTCGTCGGCCTGAGCGAGGTCCCGACCCTGCGGCTGCTGCACCGCTGGCGGCTGGACGACCCGGCCGGCGAGGTCGGGCTCGAGATCCTCGTCGTCGTCGACGAGACGGTGGACGATCGCGGCGAGCCCGTCCCGGGCCACGGCGTCGTCTACCAGGTGCCGCTGACGTACCGGTCGGCAGCGCTGCCCGACGCCGAGCACGCGCTCGTCGGGACGATGGAGCACTCGATGCTCGGCGCCCGGTGGGTCCACGACGGCTGCCACGACCCGGTGTTCGCCCGCGAGCTGCTCCGGCTGTGCCACGGCGACGTCGCGGCCGCCTCGTCGTTCGCCTCCCACGCGGTCGACGAGGGCGTGACGAGCGACCGGCACGCGGGGTGGACCGAGGAGCTGCCGGAGACGACGAGCCGGGTCCTCGTCGGGGAGCAGTCCAACACCTCGATGCTGCACCTGCCGACGACCCCGGGCGCGACCCCGATCATCTGCAAGCTCTTCCGCACCCTCGCCCCGGGCCGCAACCCGGACGTCGAGCTCCAGGGCCTCCTCTCCGACGCCGGGGTCGCCGACGTCCCACGGATGCTCGGCAGCGTCAGCGTGACCTGGCCCGCGCCGGCGGACGGCGCCCCCGTCGTCGGGGACGTCGCCGTCGCGCAGGAGCTGCTCGCGGGCGCCCAGGACGCCTTCCGGGTGTGCCTCGAGCTCGCCCGTCGCGGCGAGTCCCTCGGACCCCGCGCCCGTGACCTCGGTGCGGCGACCGCGCGCGTCCACGCCGCCCTCGCCCGGCTCGCCCCGACCAGGGCGTGCACGACCGAGGACGTCGACCGGTTCGTCGACGGCGCCCGGGGGCGCCTCGCCGAGGCGATCACCCACGTCCCCGCCCTCGCCGACAGGGCCGACGCGCTCGAGCAGCGCCTGACGGCAGCCCGCCGGGCGAGCTGGCCTGCGCTCCAGCGCGTGCACGGCGACTACCACCTCGGCCAGGTCCTCGACGTCCCCGGCCGCGGCTGGGTCCTCATCGACTTCGAGGGCGAGCCGCTCCGGCCGCTGCCCGAGCGGGTCCTGCCCGACGCGCCCCTGCGGGACGTGGCCGGGATGCTCCGCTCCTTCGACTACGTCGCCGCGACCCTCGAGCACGAGGGGCACCCGCTCGCCGCGCAGGCCCGCGCCGCCGTCCCCGACGTCGAGGAGGCCTTCCTCGCCGGGTACGCCTCGGTCTCCGGGCGCGACCCGCGCGACGACGGCGACGTCCTCGCCGCACTCGTCCTCGACAAGGCCCTCTACGAGGTCGTGTACGAGGCCCGCAACCGTCCGGCGTGGGTCCCGATCCCGGTGTCCGCGCTCGACCGACTCACCCAGGAGGTCCCCGTGGACCGCACGACGCAGCATCCGACCGAGCCGTCCGTCCCGACCGACACGCCCGCGCCGGACGGCAGCGGCCCCGTCGCCGCGTCCGGCGGTCTCAGCGACGCGCAGCGCACCCTCCTCGACGAGCTCGCGGGCGGCTGGTGCGCGGTGCCGCACGACGTGCTCGGCAACCACCTCGAGCCGGCCGGCCTGCGCGTGCGGGTCCGCCGCCCGATGGCCCAGGCCGTGCGGATCCGCTTCGAGGACGGGGAGATCCTCGAGGCGACGCACGAGCACGCCGGCGCGTGGTCGGTCCTGCGCGAGGGGATCGACCGCACGATGGACTACCGCGTCCTCACGACGTGGGGTGACGGCGTCGAGCACGAGCAGGACGACCCCTACCGTTTCGCCCCGACCGTCGGCGAGGTCGACCTGCACCTGGTGAACGAGGGCCGGCACGAGCAGCTGTGGACCGTCCTCGGTGCCCGCGTGCGCAGCTTCGAGGGACCGCTCGGACGGGTCGAGGGCACGTCGTTCGCCGTCTGGGCGCCACGCGCCCGCAGCGTCCACGTCATCGGCGACCACAACGGCTGGGACGCCACGGCCCACCCGATGCGAGCCCTCGGGTCGTCGGGCGTCTGGGAGGTCTTCATCCCCGGCGTCGGGGCGGGCGCCTGCTACAAGTACGCGATCCGCACCCCCGACGGGCGGCTGCTGGAGAAGGCGGACCCGCTCGCCCGGCACGCCGAGGTCGCACCCGCGACGGCGAGCCGGGTCACGAGCACCGACTATGTCTGGGGCGACGGCGAGTGGCTCGCCGCCCGGGCGGCGACCGACCCCCACCACCGCCCGACGAGCATCTACGAGGTCCACCTCGGTTCGTGGCGCCAGGGCTCGAGCTACCGCGACCTCGCCGAGCACCTCGTCAACTACGTGAGCGACCTCGGGTTCACCCACGTCGAGCTCCTGCCCGTCATGGACCACCCGTACCCGCCGTCGTGGGGCTACCACGTGACGAGCTACTACGCGCCGAACGCGCGCTTCGGCGACCCGGACGACTTCCGCTACCTCGTCGACCGCCTCCACCAGGCCGGCGTCGGGGTCATCCTCGACTGGGTCCCCGGGCACTTCGCCACGGACCCGTGGGCGCTGGCGCAGCTCGACGGCCAAGCGCTCTACGAGCACCCCGACCCGCGCAAGGGCTGGCACCCGGAGTGGGGCTCGCACATCTTCGACTTCGGCCGCAACGAGGTGCGCAACTTCCTCGTCGCCAACGCCCTGTACTGGCTCGAGGAGTTCCACGTCGACGGGCTGCGGATCGACGGTGTCGCATCGATGCTCTACCTCGACTACTCGCGCAAGGACGGCGAGTGGGAGCCGAACCGCCACGGCGGGCGGGAGAACCTCGAGGCGGTGGCCCTCCTCCAGGAGGTCAACGCGACGGCGTACCGGCGCCACCCGGGTGTCGTCATCGTCGCCGAGGAGTCGACCGCGTGGCCCGGGGTCACCCGCCCGACGTCCGACGGCGGCCTCGGCTTCGGCATGAAGTGGAACATGGGGTGGATGAACGACTCCCTGCGGTACATCGCGCAGGACCCCATCCACCGGCAGTACCACCACAACCTGCTGACGTTCCCGCTGATGTACGCCTACGCGGAGAACTACCTGCTGCCGATCAGCCACGACGAGGTCGTCCACGGCAAGGGCTCGATGCCGCGGAAGATCCCCGGCTCGTTCGCCGACCAGCTCGCGACGCTGCGCGCGTACTACGCCTACATGTGGGCGCACCCGGGCAAGCAGCTCCTCTTCATGGGGTGCGAGTTCGCGCAGACGGCCGAGTGGGCCGACGGCCGCTCCCTCGACTGGTGGCTGCTGGACCACCCCGAGCACTACCGGGTCCACAACCTCGTCAAGGAGCTCAACCGGGTCTACGCGGACTCTCCCGCGATGTGGGCGCTCGACAGCACGCCGGCCGGGTTCGAGTGGCTGGACGCCGACGACAACACGGGCAACACCTTCACCTTCGTCCGGTTCGGGCGCGAGGACCGCTCGGGTGACGAGGTGCTCGCGGTCGCGGTGAACTTCGGCGGCGGCGACCGGTCCGGCCTGCGGATCGGGCTGCCGCGACCGGGCCGCTGGGAGGTCGTCCTCGACACCGCCGGGTACGACGCCGCGGGCTCCCCGAGCACGGCCGGGACGGTGCTCGAGGCGCAGGAGGTGCCGTGGAACCGGCAGCCGTGGTCGGCCGAGATCCGCCTCTCGCGCCTGAGCACGGTCTACCTGCGCCCGATCGACTGAGCCGGGCGCACCCGGCCTGACCCGGGGCCGTCGAGAGCCGGGTCAGGCCGACCAGGCCCCCGTGTCGTAGTCGACGACGACCGGGGCGTGGTCACTGATCCGCGCCTCGCGGCTGGCCTCCCGGTCGACGGCCGCCGCGGTGGCCGAGCGGGCCAGGCGCGGGGTCGCGAGGTGGTAGTCGATCCGCCACCCGACGTCCTTCGCGAAGGCCTCCCCCATCCACGACCACCACGAGTAGGGCCCGTCGACGTCGCCGACGTGCCGGCGCACGACGTCGACGAGGGTCCGCGGCCCGATCTGGGCGTCGATCCACTCCCGCTCGGCGGGGAGGAAGCCCTCGGACCGGTGCGCCCGGCGCCAGTGGGTGACGTCCCACCGCTGGTGGGCGATGTTGAGGTCCCCGGTGAGCAGGAACTCCCGGCCCCGCCGGAGCGCGTCCTTGCGGGACCGGGCGAGCTGGCGGCCGAAGGCGTCGAGGAAGTGCATCTTGCGCTCGAAGCGGGCCCCGCCGTCGGGCGCCTCGCGCATCCGCCCCGGGACCTGCAGCTCGGCGGGCAGCCCGCCCTTGGGCAGGTACAGGGAGGCGACGGTGAGCGGGACGTCGGCGAGGTCGACCTCGATGTACCGGCCTTCCGTGGCGTAGCGGGAGATCCCGCGCGCGAGCGGCCCGGGCGCGGCCTCCACCGGCTCCGGCGCGCACCCGCCGGGCGCGAGGTGCCACGCGGCGCCGTCCCACGTGCGGACGGCCGTCGGGGGCACCCGGGTCAGCACGGCCACGCCGTTGCGCCCGGCGATGTGCCCCGGCTCGTACGTCGCGTGCAGGGGACCGAAGACGCCCTCGGGCACGGCGTCGACGGGGCAGCGGACCTCCTGCAGGGTGACGACGTCGGGGTCCCGCCGGGCGAGCCACTCTTGGAACCCGCGGCGCTGGGCCGCCCGGATCCCGTTGACGTTGAAGGAGGCGACCCGTAGGGGCTGGGGTGGGGGATCGTCCGGCGTCGGCACGGCGGTCAGGGTAGCCGGGCGGGTACCGTCCGGTCCGTGCTCGTCCTGCTCTCCCCCGCGAAGTCCCTCGACGTCGACTCGCCGCTGCCCTCTCGGCGACACACCCAGCCGCGCATGCTCGACGAGGCCGCCGAGCTGGCCGCCATCATGCGCACCCTCGCGCCGGAGGAGATCGGCGACCTCATGGGCATCTCGCCCGACCTGGCCGAGCTCAACGCGCAGCGGTGGGCCTCCTTCACGACCCCCTTCACCCCGGCCGACGCCCGGCCGGCCCTGTGGACCTTCGACGGCGACGTCTACCGCGGGATGGCCGCGCGTGAGCGCTTCGACGCCCGCGACCTCACCGAGGCGCAGAAGACGGTCCGGATCCTCTCGGGCCTGTACGGGCTGCTCCGGCCGCTGGACCTCATCCAGCCCTACCGGCTCGAGATGGGCACCCGCCTGACGACGCCGCGCGGCGGGTCCCTCTACGTGTGGTGGGGCGACCGGATCACGCAGGCCGTCGCCGCCGACCTCGCCGACTCCCCCGGTCCTGCGGCCGTCGTCGACCTCGCCTCGGCGGAGTACTCCGGCGCGGTCGACCTCGTTGCGCTCGGCGCCCGGGTCGTCACGCCACGGTTCGAGGATCGCGCCCGGTCCGGCGCGTGGCAGGTCGTGTCCTTCCATGCCAAGCGGGCGCGCGGGGAGATGGCGGCCTGGCTCGTGCAGCACCGGGTGCGCTCCGTCCGGGCCCTGCAGGACTTCGACGGTGCGGGGTACCGCTACGTGGCCGCCGAGTCCCGGCCGGACGTCCCGGTGTTCCGTCGGCACGCACCGGTGGTTGGCTAGTCCCATGACCGAGACGCTCCACCCGAAGCTCCAGCCGCAGTTCGACGCCGTCGTCGCACGCAACCCCGGCGAGAGCGAGTTCCACCAGGCCGTCCACGAGCTCATGGTCAGCCTCGCGCCGATCGCGGGGAAGCGACCGGACTACGCCCAGTGGTCGATCCTCAAGCGGATGTGCGAGCCGGAGCGGCAGCTCATCTTCCGCGTGCCGTGGGTGACCGACACCGGCGAGGTGCAGATCAACCGGGGGTACCGCGTCGAGTTCAACTCGACCCTGGGTCCCTTCAAGGGCGGGCTGCGCTTCCACCCGACCGTCAACCTGTCGATCATCAAGTTCCTCGGGTTCGAGCAGGTCTACAAGAACGCGCTCACCGGCATGCCGATCGGCGGGGGCAAGGGCGGCTCGGACTTCGACCCCAAGGGGCGCTCGGAGCAGGAGGTCATGCGGTTCTGCCAGTCGTTCATGACCGAGCTGCACCGGCACATCGGCGAGCACACCGACGTGCCGGCCGGTGACATCGGTGTCGGCGGCCGAGAGCTGGGGTATCTCTTCGGCCAGTTCAAGCGGATCACCAACCGCTACGAGTCGGGGGTCCTCACCGGCAAGGGACTGACGTGGGGCGGCTCGCAGGTGCGGACCGAGGCCACCGGCTACGGCACCGTCTTCTTCGCGCAGGAGATGCTCGCCTCGCGCGGGGAGTCCTTCGACGGCCGACGGGTGGTCGTGTCGGGGTCGGGCAACGTCGCCATCTACGCCGTCGAGAAGGTCCAGGAGCTCGGCGGAACGGTCGTCGCCGTCTCCGACTCCGGGGGCTACGTCGTCGACGAGGCCGGGATCGACCTGTCGCTGCTCAAGGAGGTCAAGGAGCGGCAGCGCGAGCGGCTGAGCGCCTACGCCGACGCCCGGGGCGGCGCCGTCCGGCACGTCACCGACGGCGCGGTGTGGGACGTCCCGTGCGACGTGGCCCTGCCGTGCGCGACGCAGAACGAGCTGCAGGCGGAGCACGCCCGCACGCTCGTCGCCCACGGGACCGGGCTCGTCGCCGAGGGCGCGAACATGCCGTGCACCGCCGCGGCCGTGACGATCCTGCGCGAGGCCGGGGTGCTGTACGCCCCGGGCAAGGCGAGCAACGCCGGCGGCGTCGCGACGTCCGCCCTCGAGATGCAGCAGAACGCGAGCCGGGACTCGTGGAGCTTCGAGGAGACGCAGGAGCGCCTGCGGCAGATCATGGTCGACATCCACCGGCAGTGCCTCGAGACCGCCGAGGAGTACGGGGACCCGGGCAACTACGTCATGGGCGCCAACCTCGCGGGGTACATCCGGGTCGCCGACGCGATGGTCGCCCTCGGCGTCGTCTGAGCAGGTGGCTCGCCCGACCGGGGCCGGTCGAGCCGTGGCGGGACGGGCGCCGGGTTGGAAGGATGGGGTCATGAGCGATCCCCGAGCCGGAACCCCTGCCCAGCCGTCCGACCTCGTCGACGTGCCCGCGCTCGTCACGGCGTACTACACGCGCCACCCCGACCCGAGCGACCCCGACCAGCGGGTCGTCTTCGGCACCTCGGGACACCGCGGCAGCTCGCTGCGGACCGCGTTCACCGAGGACCACATCGTGGCGACGACCCAGTCGATCTGCGAGTACCGCGCGAACCAGAGGATCGACGGCCCGCTCTTCCTCGGGCGGGACACCCACGCGCTGTCGATGCCGGCGTGGACGAGCGCGCTCGAGGTGCTGGTCGCCAACGGCGTCGACGTCCGGATCGACGAGCGCGACGGGTACACGCCCACGCCCGCCGTCTCCCACGCGATCCTCCGGGCCAACGGTGGCCGGACCGACGGCGAGGGGCTCGCTGACGGCATCGTCGTCACGCCCTCGCACAACCCGCCCCGGGACGGCGGTTTCAAGTACAACCCGCCCCACGGCGGTCCGGCGGGTTCGGACGCGACGGGAGCCATCGCCGACCGCGCGAACGAGATCCTTGCCGAGGGGTTGTCCTCCGTCCGACGCGTCCGGGCGGACGAGGCGATCGACCGGGCAGGGCGGTACGACTTCCTCGAGGCGTACGTCGCCGACCTGCCGGACGTCGTAGACCTCGAGGCCATCCGCGACGCGGGGGTGCGCATCGGCGCCGACCCGCTCGGCGGGGCCAGCGTCGCGTACTGGTCCGAGATCGCGGCGCGGTACGACCTCGGCCTCGAGGTAGTCAACCCGCTGGTCGACCCGACGTGGCGCTTCATGACGCTCGACAAGGACGGGCAGATCCGGATGGACTGCTCCTCCCCCGCAGCGATGGCCTCGCTCGTCGAGCAGCGCGACCGCTACGACATCGCGACGGGCAACGACGCCGACGCCGACCGCCACGGGATCGTCACGCCCGATGCGGGCCTGATGAACCCCAACCACTACCTCGCCGTCGCCATCGAGTACCTCTTCGGCGGGGCCCGGCCGGGGTGGCCGAAGGACGCGGCGATCGGCAAGACGCTCGTGTCGAGCTCGATGATCGACCGGGTGGCCGCCGGGGTCGGGGGCCAGCTCGTCGAGGTCCCCGTCGGGTTCAAGTGGTTCGTGGCCGGGCTCGTCGACGGCTCGTTCGGCTTCGGCGGCGAGGAGTCTGCCGGCGCCTCGTTCCTCCGCACGGACGGGACGGTGTGGACCACCGACAAGGACGGCATCGTCCTCGCGCTCCTCGCCGCGGAGATCACGGCCCGGACGGGTCGGACGCCCAGCGAGCGGTACGCCGACCTCGTCGCGCGCCACGGCGAGCCCGCCTACGCACGGATCGACGCCCCCGCGGACCGGGAGCAGAAGGCCCGGCTCGCGGCCCTCACCGCGGCGGACGTCACGGCCACCGACCTCGCCGGGCACCCGATCACGGCCGTGCTCACCGAGGCGCCCGGCAACGGGGCACCGATCGGCGGGCTCAAGGTGACGACCGATCGCGCCTGGTTCGCGGCCCGTCCGTCCGGCACGGAAGACGTCTACAAGATCTACGCCGAGTCGTTCGACGGCCCCGAGCACCTGGCGCAGGTGCAGCGCGAGGCCAAGGAGGTCGTCGACGCCGCGCTCGGCGCGTGACCCACGGCGAGACCGTTCCGGGTCAGCCGACCTTGCGGAGGGTCCCGTACGAGACGTTGCGCGTCCAGATCTTCCGCTTGCTCACGTAGCGCCCGGACGACGGCGCGTCGACGATGTAGCCGGACCCGACGTAGATGCCGACGTGGTAGACGTACCCGCCCGACTGGAAGAAGACGAGGTCGCCGGGCTTGCGCCACCGCGCGGAGATGGGGCGTGCGTAGCTCTTCTGCGCCCCGGCCGTCCGCGGCAGGTAGACGCCCTTCTTGCTGTAGACGCGCTTGGTGAAGCCCGAGCAGTCCGCGCCGGTGTAGAGGCTCGTCCCGCCGTAGCGGTACGGGGTGCGGCCGATGCGGGACTTGGCGAGCTTGGTCGCTCCGTCGACGCGCCACTGCGCGACACCGGTGGCCGCGTGGGCCTTCGGCGCCTGGGCGACCTCGGCGGTACCGAGGGCGCTCGTCCCGGCGAGGACGAGGCCCGCCGAGGCGAAAACGGAGGAGACGGAGCGGGCGGGACGGGAGGACTTCGAGAAGCTGGAGAGCAAGACGTGGCCTTCGACGGGGACAGGACGGTGCCCACCCGGGTCAGGGATCGCCCCTCGTCCGGATCGACCCGCCGGGGCCGTGGCACGAGGAGGAACGGTCACAGATCCGTAACGCGGATGCAAACCGCACGTGGGGAGGAAGGGTCGCTCAGGGTCGTCCTGTCCCGTGACGAACGGCGCAGATCCCCGGTAATCCGGGGATCTGCGGGGTAGATGAAGATCACATCACCACGTGCCGCCCGCGACCCGAGATCTCGGCGAGATCTCGGGCGGGGCGTCGGGGGCGGTCAGAACAGGGCGCTCATGAGGGCGGTGCGCCCGCGCCGGACCCGCTCGTCGTGGTTGCCGACGACCGCGAACAGCTCGAGCAGGTGCGCCCGCACCCGCGCCCGCTCGTCACCCTGGGTCGCCCTGACGAGGTCGACGAGCCGGGTGAAGGCGTCGGACACGTGCCCTCCGAGGACGTCGAGGTCGGCCACCGCGAGCGCGGCGTCGACGTCGGTCGGGTCCGCCGCGGCCGCCTCGCGCACGGCGGTCGCGTCGATGCCCTCCGTCCGGGCGAGCAGCCCGATCTGCGCCAGGCCCAGCTCGGCGTCCGCGTCCTTCGGGTTCTCGGCGAGCGCCTGCTCGTAGGCCGCACGGGCCGCCTGCAGGTCGCCGCGCTCGATGGCCTCGTAGGCCGCCTGGTGCAGCGGGGGCAGCTCGTCCGCACCGGCGTCCGGCACGGGCCCCAGGTCGACCCGCCCGGTGATGCCGTGCTGGACGGCGAGCTGCAGGAGCTGGTCCAGGTAGGCCTGCACCTGCTCGACGGGGGTCGGACCGGCGAAGAGCGGCACCGGCTGGCCCTGGAGGATGCCCAGGGCGACGGGCAGCTGCTGGGCCCCGAGCGCCTGACCGAGGGCAGGGTTGGCGCTGGCGTCCGCGGTCGCCACGAGCACCCGCCCGTCGAGGCGCACCGCGACGTCGGTGACGGTCGCCACCAGCTGGGTCGAGGCCGCGTCGGTCGGCCCCGCGTGGAGGACGACGACGACCGGCACCTGCACCGACCGGTTGACGACCTGCTGGAAGGTCGCGTCCGTGACCTCGATGACGAGGCCCTCGGGCACCGTCGACGACGAGGCCGGGGTGGCCCCTCCGGGCGCGGTCCGCGCCGACACGGCGGAGAGGTCGACAGCACCCCGGAGGGCCGGACGGGAGGCGGGCTGGTCGCTCATGCCCTCATCCTCTCAGGCGCAGCCGCGACGGGCAGCAGCGCAGCGGCCCGTCAGGACGCGCTCGCCGAGCGCAGCTGCTCCGACGCCCCGACGAGCGTGGGCGTGCCGCGGGTCGTGAAGGCGATGGTCTCGATCGTCCGGGTCCGGAACCCCTCCTTGACGACGCTCGTCTCGAGCAGCGCGCGCAGGTCGGACGGCAGGACGAACCCGCGTGCCTTGGCATTCAGGGAGAACCGGTCGATGCGCTCGAGGGAGGTGATCCCCAGAACCCCGCCGTCGGCGAGGCGGAAGCCGATCGCCGTGCCGGGCAGGGACCGATGGGTCTGCTCGTACGTCGCCAGGCCCTTGTTCTTCCGGGCGATCCGCTCGGCGTTCTGCCGCCGCGCAGTCGAGAAGGCATCGGCCGTCGACACCCCGCGCGCACCCTTCGACGCCGCCGGGAATCGCCAGGCCCGCGCGAACCGATCCCCGACGGCCGACGGGGATCCGTCTCCCCGGTCCGTCGAGGTGACCAGCTCGGCACCGTCCTCGAAGGCGCCGAGCGAGGGGACGCTCGCCCCCGGCTCCATCGTCACGCTCGAGTGGAGCCGGAACGGCGCGTCCGGGCTGTCGGACACGAGGACGTGGAGCTTTTGACGGCGGTCGGAGCGGCTCGTCGCGAGGATCGCGCGCGGCCACCGCGCCCCGCTCGACACCGCCAGGACGGTGGGGTCCTCGACCTTCTCGGGCGCGGCGACCTTCGCTCCGTCGGCGCGCACGGCGGCGGCAGCGTCGGCAGCGAGCAGGGCCGGGCCGGTGAGGACGTCCCTCCGCTCGCGGCCGTCCGCCGCCGTCCTGCCCCTCGGAGCGGCCGCGGCGGCGTCGAGTGCCGTGCGTGCCGTCGAGGACGCCTCGGCCCGGCTCATCGGCGCGCCCTCGGCCTCCTCGGTCGGCGCGTCGTGGATGCCGACGACGGACCGTTCGACGCTCGCGCAGCCGGACACCGTCGTGGCCACGAGGACGAGCGCGGCGAGCGTGCGACGGGCGCGGGCGGGGCGGGGGCTCATCGGGTCTCCTCCGGGTGGTCGGCGGTCGCGGCGTGGGCGCCGGGCCCCCCGCGCTGCTCGCGGTGGTCGTGCGTCACGGCGGGACGGCGGCCCGGGCGGCGGAACAGACCGCGAATCATCATGAACAGGCCGAGGGCGAGCAGGGCGAGACCGATGACGACACCGGCCAGGGCCTTCCACCACCAGCCGCGATCCGTCCACGCGAGCCGGAGCTCCACGGGCCGGTCTCCGGGGTCGACGACGACCGTCTGCGGGGCGTCGGCCTGGGAGAGCTCGACCGAGGCCCGGCCCCGCCCGTCCGCGACCTCGTCCCACAGCTCGGCGCGGCCGGCGGTGGCCGGTGACCCCGACCCGTCGCTGCCCGTGCGCAGCGACCACCCGGAGGGGTCGACGGCCGTCACGGTCCGGAGCGTCCCGGTCCCGAGCACCGCATCGGCCTGCGAGGGCCGCCCGGCGCGCACGGAGACCGGCGTCCCGTCCTCGGTCACGGCCTCGATGGTGACGGGGGCGTCGACGCGGTTGAGCACGTCGGGGCGGATCACGACAGGGCCCTTCCCCTCCACCCGGGAGACGAACTCGGCTCGCCCGGACGGCCCGACATGGGCCGCGAGGGGAAACGACATCAGGGTGAGAACGAGGCCGGTGAGCGCGAGGAGTCCGCCGATGAGGCGGGTGTACAGGCTGGGCACGGGATCCTCCGGGAGCGGACGCCCCTCGGGACGGAGCGCGGTCGGCCGTCCACGGTGGCACACGGAGCAGATGGTCACAAATCGGTCACGGGCTCGCTGGCCCACCGCCCCGTCATCCGCCGCGGGAACGACCCCCGGTCGATAGGCTCACGGACGGCCCGAGGGCCGTCAGCGTTCGATCCACGAGGGGGAACCACATGTCGTACCCGCCACCGCCCAGCCCCGGTAGCTCCGGCTCGCCATACCCCGCCCAGCCGTACCCCGCGCAGCCGTACCCCGCGCAGCCGATGGCCACGGGGTACGCGGGCGGCCCGCCGCCGGCGAAGGGCGGCGGCAAGACGTGGCTGTGGATCCTCCTCGGCGTCCTCCTCCTGCTGCTCCTGTGCTGCGGCGGCACCTTCGCCGCCTGCAGCGCGGGGATCGTGGGCGCGTCGAGCGCGGCGAGCTCCGGGCTCGAGTCCTACTCCTCGTCGTCCTCCGCGAGCGCGAACAAGCCGGGCGGGGTGAACAACCCGCTCACGGTCTCGGAGGGCGACTCGTTCACCATCGGCGACCTCTCGTTCGCCAGCGGATGGCAGCTGAAGGACGAGGAGTACCTGGGCAAGGGCATCCCGAGCATGACGGTGACGAACAACGGCTCGAGCTCCGAGTCGGTCTACATCGACGTCATGTTCTACGAGGGCTCGACGAAGCTCTCCGACGAGATCTCCTGCTCCGCCTCCGTCCTCGCCCCGGGCGAGTCCGGCCAGCTCAACTGCGCGGGCCACCTGTCCGAGGGCCAGACGTACGACACGATCAAGGTCGCCGAGGCGTACTGACGCCGCGGATCGACGACGCGCGCCGCCCCGTCCGGGCGGTCCGTCCGTCAGCGGATCGCGGCAAGCAGGCGGTCGGCGGCGGTGAACGGGTCCTGCCGACCGTCGACGACGGCGACGGCAGCCTCGCCGAGCGCCGACCCGGCGCGCAGGTCGCCGAGGCGGGCGCGCAGCCGGGTGAGCGCGAGCGCCTCGACCTCTGCGGCGGCCCGTCGGATCCGCCGGACGCGCAGCTCGCCGGACGAGCGTGCCCAGTCGTGGTGCTTGGCGGTCGCCGCGAGGACCTCCTCGATGCCCGCCCCGGTCGCCGCGCTCGCCTTGACCACCACCGGCCGCCACAGGTTCGGCGCGCGCCGGTCGGCGAGCCCGACCATGTGCCGCAGGTCCCGGACGGTCGCGTCCGCGTCGGCCCGGTCGGCCTTGTTGACGACGAAGACGTCACCGATCTCGAGGATCCCCGCCTTCGCGGCCTGGATGCCGTCGCCCATGCCGGGTGCGAGGAGGACGAGGGTCGTGTCGGCGGCGCCAGCGACCTCCACCTCGGACTGCCCGACGCCGACTGTCTCGACGAGGACGACGTCGAACCCCGCCGCGTCGAGGACGCGGACGACCTGGGGCGTCGCGGCGGACAGGCCCCCCAGGTGCCCCCGGCTCGCGACGGAACGGATGAAGACGCCCGGGTCGGTCGTGTGGTCCTGCATCCGGATGCGGTCGCCGAGGAGCGCGCCACCGGAGAAGGGCGAGCTCGGGTCGACCGCGAGGACGGCGACCCGCTTCCCCTGCGCCCGAAGGGCACCGACGAGCGCGTTCGTCGTCGTCGACTTCCCGACGCCGGGCGCCCCCGTCAGCCCGACGACATGGGCGCGCCCGGTGTGCGGCACGAGGGCGGCCATGATCTGCGGCAGCGCCGGGTTCCCGTCCTCGACGAGCGAGACGAGACGGGCGACGGAACGCGGCGTCCCCGCCGTGGCCGACTCGACCAGGGCGGGGACGTCGACGGGACGTGCCAAAGGATCAGGCCTTCGGGACCCGGATGATGAGCGCGTCGCCCTGGCCGCCACCGCCGCAGAGGGCGGCCGCACCGACGCCGCCACCGCGGCGCTTGAGCTCGTGGGCGAGCGTGAGGGTGACGCGCGCGCCGGACATGCCGAGCGGGTGACCCATGGCGATCGCGCCACCGTTGGGGTTGACCTTGTCCGCGCTCAGGCCGAGCTGCTTGGTCGAGGCGAGGCCGACGGCGGCGAAGGCCTCGTTGATCTCGACCAGGTCGAGGTCGGCGGGCGTGATGCCCTCCTTCTCGCACGCCTTCTCGATCGCGTTGGCCGGCTGGGCCTGGAGGGTGCTGTCGGGGCCGGCGACGACGCCGTGCGCACCGATCTCGGCAAGCCAGGTCAGGCCCAGCTCCTCCGCCTTGGCCTTGCTCATGACGACGACGGCGCAGGCGCCGTCGGAGATCTGGGAGGCGGACCCGGCCGTGATCGTGCCGCTCTTGTCGAACGCGGGACGGAGCTTGCCGAGCGACTCGGCAGTCGTCTCGGCACGGATGCCCTCGTCCTGCGCGAAGACGATCGGGTCGCCCTTGCGCTGCGGGATCTCGACGGGGACGACCTCGTCGGCCATGCGGCCCTCGGCCCACGCGGCCGCGGCCTTCTGGTGCGAGCCGGCGGCGAAGGCGTCCTGCTCCTCGCGGCTGAACTGCTCGCCACCGGCGTTGCACTGCTCGGTGAGCGCGCCCATCGCCTGGTCGGTGATCGTGTCGTGGAGGCCGTCGTAGGCCATCGAGTCCTTCAGCGTCGCGTCGCCGTACTTGATGCCGTCACGGCTCTTGGGCAGCAGGTGCGGGGCGTTCGTCATCGACTCCTGGCCACCGGCGACGACGACGTCGTACTCGCCGGCGCGGATGAGCTGGTCGGCCAGGGCGATCGCGTCGATACCCGACAGGCAGACCTTGTTCACCGTGAGGGCCGGGACGTTCATGGGGATGCCGCCCTTGATCGCCGCCTGGCGGGCCGGGATCTGACCCTCGCCGGCCGTGAGGACCTGGCCCATGATGACGTAGTCGACGTCCTCCCCCTTGACGCCGGCCTTCTCCAGGGCGCCCTTGATGGCGAAGCCACCGAGGTCCGAGCCGGAGAAGCCCTTGAGCGAGCCGCTCATGCGGCCCATCGGCGTACGCGCACCGGCGACGATGACGGAAACGGGACGGTCGGACATGTGATGCCTCCAGCTACCTCGATGGGTGGGGTGCCGCCCGCCCGGTGGGCCCGGGACGACCGGCGACACGCGTCCTCGTCACTCTAGCGACGGTCTCCGCGGCCCGTCCGGGGCGTTCGCGGGGCGAGCGGCCCTCAGTCACGACCCATCATGAGGTGGATCACCGTCTGGACGAGGATGGTGACGAAGATCGTCCCGGCGGCGATCTGCAGCGCGACCTTCAACGCCTCCGGGACCGACCTGTCGGTCAGCGCGGTGAACGCGATGAGCGAGATGATGAGCGCCCCGAAGGCGGCGAGGAACGCGTTGACGATGATCTGCGTGGTCGGGAAGGCCTTCTTCCCGGTGGACTCGACGTCGGGCATGCTCTGCTCCCCTGGGTGATCGGTTCCCGCCGACGGTCCCGTGTCGGCAGCGCCACAGTACCGATGCGCGTGCGAGGTCGCACGGCCGTGCCGCTCCCCCGGCGGCGACCCCTCGTAGGGTGGTCGCATGACGCAGACCCCGAACGACGTCCACGCCCTCTTCACCCACATCGACCACGTCGGTGTCGCCGTCCCCGACCTCGACGACGCGATCGCGTTCTACCGAGACACGCTCGGCATGGCGCTGCTGCACGAGGAGACGAACGAGGAGCAGGGCGTGCGCGAGGCGATGATGGCGGTCGGTGACTCCGGCTCGTGCATCCAGCTGCTCGCGCCGCTGTCCCCCGAGTCGACCATCGCCAAGTTCCTCGACCGCAACGGCCAGGGGATCCAGCAGCTCGCCTACCGCGTCGAGGACATCGACGCCGTCTGTGCGACGCTGCGCGAGCGCGGCCTGCGTCTGCTGTACGACACCCCCAAGCGGGGCACGAGCAACAGCCGTGTCAACTTCATCCACCCGAAGGACGCCCGCGGCATCCTCGTGGAGCTCGTCGAGCCCGCCGCCAGCGCCGCGCACTGACGGGGCCGCCGGGGCCCACCACGATCCCGGCCGCCGCCTGTGGCCGCGGTGAGCAAGGTCACCCGTGAGCGGCCTCTCACGTCGGGTCCCGGCCCGTGGGCAGTCACTAGTTTCTCCGCGACGGGCACCCTAGGCTCGCCCGGACCCTTCCTGACCATTCACTACGGCGAGGAGCCAGACACCGATGTCCATGGACCAGATCCGCGACGCGATCATGAGCGGCGACCGCAGCCAGGAGACCTACGAGGCCCTGGAGATCCCGACGACGTACCGCGGCGCGACCGTCCACAAGGACGAGGTCGGCATGTTCGAGGGGATGGCCTCGCGCGACAAGGACCCGCGCAAGAGCCTCCACATCGACGACGTCGACCTGCCCGAGCTCGCGCCGGGCGAGGCGCTCGTCGCCGTCATGGCCTCGGCGATCAACTACAACACGGTGTGGACGTCGATCTTCGAGCCCGTGTCCACCTTCGGCTTCCTCGAGCGCTACGGGCGCACGAGCGAGTTCGCCAAGCGTCACGACCTGCCCTACCACGTCGTCGGCTCCGACCTCGCCGGCGTCGTCCTGCGCGTCGGCCCGGGCGTGAGCAAGTGGAAGGCCGGCACCGAGGTCGTCGCCCACTGCCTGTCCGTCGAGCTCGAGGACGCCGAGGGCCACGACGACACGATGCTCGACCCGCAGCAGCGGATCTGGGGTTTCGAGACGAACTTCGGCGGTCTGGCCGAGCTCGCGATCGTCAAGGCGAACCAGCTCATGCCGAAGCCGGCCCACCTCTCGTGGGAGGAGGCCGCCTGCCCCGGTCTCGTGAACTCCACGGCCTACCGCCAGCTCATCAGCAAGAACGGCGCCGCCCTCAAGCTCGGTGACCGCGTCCTCATCTGGGGCGCCAGCGGTGGCCTGGGCTCCTACGCCACGCAGATGGCGCTCGCCGCCGGCGCCGAGCCGATCTGCGTCGTCTCCTCGCCGGAGAAGGCCGAGATCTGCCGGAAGATGGGCGCCGAGCTGATCATCGACCGCCGCGCCGAGGACTACAAGTTCTGGAACGAGGACAACACCAAGCAGAACCCGAAGGAGTGGCAGCGCCTCGGCAAGAAGATCCGTGAGCTCACCGGCGGCCACGACGTCGACATCGTCTTCGAGCACCCGGGCCGCGAGACCTTCGGCGCCTCGGTGTACGTCGCGCGCAAGGGCGGCAAGATCGTCACCTGCGCGTCGACCTCGGGCTACATGCACGAGTACGACAACCGCTACCTGTGGATGAACCTCAAGGACATCCTCTCGAGCCACTTCGCGAACTACCGCGAGGCGTGGGAGGCCAACGAGCTCATCAACCGCGGCCTCATCCACCCGACGCTGAGCAAGACGTACTCGCTCGACGAGGTCGGCCAGGCCGCGCTCGACGTCCACAAGAACCTCCACCAGGGCAAGGTCGGCGTCCTCACGCTCGCCCCGGAGGCCGGGCTCGGCATCACCGACCAGGAGAAGCGCGCGAAGTACGAGACGCAGATCAACGCCTTCCGCAACGTCTGATCGGCCCCCGGCCGACGGCCGGACAGCACGCCGAAGGGCCCTGCACCACCTCCCGTGGTGCAGGGCCCTTCGGTGTCATCGGAGCGAACCGCGCGGGTGCCACGTCTCCCGCGACTGCCAGCACCGGCTGTGCCAGTGGCGGCGGTCGTCCATCCCGCCGAGCCCGTCGAGGGGCCAGACGAGCACGTGCGGGGTGCCGGGGGCGATCTCGTGCTCGCAGCCGGGGCAGCGGTAGGGCCGGGTCGCGTTCGCGCCGGTGAGTCGCCGCACGCCCCAGCGGGACCCGCGCCAGGTCACGCTCGTGTCGATGCGCCCCTCGAGGGCGGCGACGGGCAGGGGCCGGTCGTCACGGCGACGGCGGTTGGAACGCGGCACGGGGCCCATCGTGCCCGACGGAGCGGGCGACGAGGGACCCCGTGCGGCGGGTCGCTACGGCTCAGTAGGTCTTGAAGCCCTGGCCCGTCTTCCGGCCGAGGTGACCGGCGGCGACCAGCTCGCGCAGCCGCGGCGCGGGCTCGAAGCCCTCGTACCCGAACTCGGCCTTGAGCTCCTCCTGGATCGCGAGCGAGACGTCGAGGCCGACGACGTCGAGCAGCGCGAACGGCCCCATCGGGTAGCCGTACGTCGAGGTGATCGCCTCGTCGACCTCGTCCTGCGTCACCGCGCCCGAGTCGACGAGGAGGATCGCGTCGTTGAGGTACGGGAAGAGCAGGGCGTTGACGATGAAGCCCGAGCGGTCCGCGCAGGAGACGGCGACCTTCTTCGTCCGGCGGCAGAGGTCGTGGACCGTCGCCTTGACGTCCTCGCCGGTCTCGTCGGTGTGGATGACCTCGACGAGCTTCATCACCGGTGCGGGGTTGAAGAAGTGCATCCCGATGACGTCCTGCGGGCGCTGCGTCACGGCCGCGAGGTCCTTGATCGGCAGCGAGGAGGTGGTCGTCGCGAGGATCGCACCGTCCTTGCAGATCCGGTCGAGGTCGCGGTAGAGCTCGGTCTTGAGGTCGAGCTGCTCGGCGATGGCCTCGACGACGAGGTCGACGTCGGCCAGCGCCTCGCGCTCGGTGGCGCCGGTGACACGAGCGAGGGTCTCGTCGGCGGCGGCCTGCTCCATGCGGCCCTTCGCGACGGCCTTGCCGAGGTTCTTCTCGATCTTCGCGCGGACGCCGTCGACCTTCTCCTGGCTGCGGGCGATGACGACGACCGGGAAACCGGCCTTGGCGAAGACCTCGACGATGCCCGTGGCCATCGTCCCCGAGCCGACGACGCCGACCGTCTCGACGGTGCGGACGTCCGCCCCCGCGGCCGCGTCGGTCGGGGTCTCGTCATCCGGGACGACCTCGTCCGAGCCGGCGGCCGCGTACGTGTAGAAGCCGCGGCCGGCCTGCTGACCCGTCCGCCCCTCCGCGACGAGACGCTCGAGGACCGGGTTCGGGGCGTGCAGCGGGTCGCCCGTCTGCGCGTGGCGCTCGGCGAGCGCGTCCCGCAGGACGTCGATGCCGATGCGGTCGGCGAGCGCGAGCGGACCGACGGGCAGGCCGCAGCCGAAGCGCATGCCGTTGTCGATGTCCTCCCGCGTCGCGTACTTCTCCTCGTACATCGACGCTGCGTGGTTGAGGTACGGGTGGATGAGGGCGTCCGTGATCGACGCCGGGTCGTTGGTGGCCATGTGCCGAGTCTGGCAGCGGGCCGGGCGGGCGGCGAGTCCTGCCCGGCGTGAGAGACGACACCCCCGCACCGAGGGCTGTTCAGCGCAGCTGCTGCAGGGTCGTCCGCTCGGCGACGTGCAGGGTCTGCGCGCGCCTGGTCGGGTCCATCACGTTGACTCCCATGACCGCGAGGTCGGCCGGGCGGGGCGAGATGACGACGACCCGCGTGCCCGCCGCCTCGACCGCCGCGACCTCCTCGAGGAAGCGGCGGCGCATCGACGTCCGCCGGCGCTGCATGAGCCGGTTGGGCAGCTTCGGGGAGGGGTCGACGACCTCGCCGACACGGGCCGCGAGGACGTACACCTCGTCCAGCCCAGCGGCGGCGAGGAGGTCGAGGTTCGTCGAGGAGGCCACCCCGCCGTCGAGGTAGCGGCGCCCGTCGATCTCCTTGGGCCGGTAGTAGAGCGGGACGGCGCACGAGGCCTCGACCGCGTCCGCGAGGTCCATGCCGGTGCGCGGCTCCGGCTCGGTGAACGGCCGGTCGGGGACGGGTGGGCTGCCCGGTTCCCCCCAGCCGAGGACGACCCGCCGGCCGGTCCCGGCATCGACGGCGACGAGCCCGAGACCCGGGTGCGCCGGCCAGCCGCGCGGCTGGTCCCCGCGCACGACGTCGCCGACGGGCTCGGTCCGGTTGCGCCCGGGCGGGAGCGCGGCCGTGACGACGGAGTTCACCGGGACGGTCCGCCAGTGCCGGGGGCCCCGGCGCAGCAGCTCCCAGGAGACGACGCCCCCGCGCGGCCAGAGCGCGTTCGGGTCGACGGGGTTGTGCGCCGTGTCGACGACGTCGGGGATCGGCACGTCGAGGCTGAGCGTGTCGAGGAAGGGGATGTCGTGGTCGGAGATGTCGAGGTGCGGCAGGTAGCTCGGTCGAGGCAGCCGGCGGGGCCCGGTCGCCGCGCCGATGAGCTCGCGCGAGCGGACCTCGCTCACCGGCACGCCCGCGCCGAGCAGGCCAGCGATGACCGCGCCGGCGGACGTGCCCAGGACCGCGTCCCACTCGCGCAGATCGGTGCGCAGCTCACGCTCGATCGCCGTGAGTGCACCGGTCATCCACGACGCTCCGAGGACTCCCCCGCCGCCGAGGACGAGCCCGCGCCTCGGCGTCACCGCCGCCGCGAGCCGCGCGTCGCGTGCTCGAGCTCGTCGATGGCGTCGTGCACGGCCTGCGCGAGGACGTCGAGGTCGGGCACCGCGTCCCGGTCGGCGTGCAGGCCGTACGTGATCGTCCCGTCGTAGGAGGTGAGCCCGACGGCGAGCGCGTGCTCGGGCGGGAGCGGCAGGACCGGGCAGGTACCGATCATCGACGCGCCGTCGGCCGTCCGCACCCGCTGCGGACCGGGGACGTTGGCGACGACGAGGCCGAACGGGCGCCGGGAGAGGGCACCGGACAGGCGTGCCGCGAGCGAGTGCAGGGTCGGCGAGGCGAAGCCCGCGACACCCGTGAGCGAGGACGCCGCGACCTCGCCACCCTCGAGCTGCTGACGCATGGCGAAGGCGACCTGGTGCAGCCGCATCGCCGGGCTCGGCTCCCCGATCGGCAGGTCGACGAAGCACGCCTGGAGCCTGGTGCGGACCGTCGCGTCCGGGCTGGTGCCGTCGTCGGCCCGGACGCTCACCGGGACGAGGGCGCGGATGCGGTCGTCGGGGCGGACCGACCCGCCGCGGGCGAGCAGCCACGTCCGCAGCGCGCCGGCGAGCACGGCGAGGACGACGTCGTTGACGGTCACGACCTCGACCGCGCGCCCGCGGGCGATGCCGGCGCGGATCCGCCGGTGGTCGGCGAGGTCGGTCCGCACGGCCGCCCACCGGCGCGCCCGACCGACGGTGGTGTGCAGCGGCGAGGGCGTCCCCGCGGCCGGGGCCGGGGTGAGCGCGCGGGCCAGGCGCAGGCCCGGGGCGAACGCGCTCGAGACGGCGGACCGGGCGAGCTCGACCCCGCGCGAGGGGTGCAGCGTCGTGTCCACGAGGGCGTCGAGGACGAGGCGGGCTGCGCCGGGGTCCGGCGCGGGGTCGGTGTCGGCGGGCGGCTCGTGGCGCGAGTCGTCGACGATGAGGTGGGCGATGTCGAGCGCGGTCTCGCCGTCGACGAGCGCTTGGTGGGTCTTGGTGATGATCGCGAACCGGCCGTCGGCCAGGCCCTCGACGAGGTAGACCTCCCACAGCGGGCGGTCCCGGTCGAGCAGACGCGGCATGATCCGCGCGACGAGCTCCTCGAGCTGCTCGAGCGACCCCGGCTGCGGCAGGGCGGAGCGGCGCACGTGGTAGGTGACGTCGAAGGCGGGGTCGTCGATCCACACCGGGTCGGCGAGGCCGCCGGGCACCTCACGGACCCGCTGCCGGTAACGCGGGAAGCCAGCGATGCGCTCGCTGATGTGCTCGACGAGCCGGGCGTGGTCGTGCTCGTCGTCCGGGGCCTCGAACACCATGACCGACCCGACGTGCATCGGGCAGGTCGCCGTCTCGTTCCGGAGGAACCACGTGTCCAGCGGCGTCAGTCGGTTGCTCACGACCGTCATCGTTCCACGCCCGACCCGGCGGTCACCGGTGACGCCGCCGACGAGCCGGCGTCTCGGCCTGGCCGAAGCGCTCCGGAGCGACGCGGGCGGCGAGGGCCCGGATCGCCTCGCGTGCGGGTGACCGTGGCGCGCCCTCCGCGAGAACCCGGCCCTGGAGGAGGAGTCGGTCGAGGGTCTCGCGGTCCTCCGGCACGAGGTGGAGGTCCTCCATCCCGGCGAAGCGGCCGAGCGCCTCGACGATCCGCGCCTGCGGGTCGGCGCCGACCGCGCTGGCACGGACGCGGTTGACGACGACGAGAGGTCGTCCGCTCGGGATCCCGCCGAGGTCCTGGCTCGCGCGCACCAGGCGCTGCAGACCGACGGGGTCACCGGAGCCGACGACGACCACCTGCTCGGCGGACTCGAGCGTGATGAGGGTGGTCGCGTTGCGCCGGGGCGCCCGCGTGTCGTAGCTCAGCTCCTCGTCGTCCTCGAGGCAGAAGCCGCAGTCGACGACCACGTGCTCGGCGAGCAGCTTCGACAGGCGCAGGACCTCCTCGAACGAGGCAGCGCGGATCTCGGGCCAGCGGTCCGGTCGCGGGATGCCCGTGAGGACCCGCAGCCGCGGGAGCACCTCGGGCGCCAGTCGGGACAGCGCGGGGAGGTCGAGCGTGCCGAGGTCACCGGCGCGGGCCGCGGCCGCCACGCCCGGTGCCTCGTCGAGGAGCGCGAGGACCTGGGCGATGCTCGCGCCGTAGGTGTCCGCGTCGACGAGGATCACCGAGGCGCCCGCCGCCGCGAGCTCCGCGGCGAGGTTGACGGCGATCGTCGTTCGGCCCGGGGCGCCGGTCGGCCCCCAGACGGCCGTGATCCGTCCCTCGGCCGGCTCCGGAGCGGGTGGCTGCTGCGGGACGACGGGCGCGCCGTGCGGCGTCGGCACGCCCGCCCCTGCGGCGTCGTCGAGGAGGCCGAGCTCGGCAGCCCACTCGGCACCGCCGGCCGTGAGGGCCGCCTCCAGGTCGGCGACGGATGCGTCGGCACGCACGACCCCGGCGATGCCGAGCTGACGGACGCGGGCCTCGTCCTCCTCGCCCGTGACGAGGGCGATCGTGCGCGCCCCGCTCGCCGCGAGCCGGGCGACGTCGTCCCGGCCAAGGCCCCGCAAGCCGGCCGAGACGAGCGCGACGTCGCCGAGCCCGGCCTCCGCGGAGGCGAGGAGGTCGGCGAGGTCGACGCACCGCCGGGCGATCGTCGCCTCGCGCACCCCGCCGACGGCCGTCGCGACCTGCGCCTCCACCCCCGGGTCCAGCGCGGTGAGGACCCGCGTCGTCACGGCGTCCCGCCGGGGTTGCGCGGCAGGGTGAGGGTGATCGTCGCGTCGTCGTGGATGAAGGCCTCGAGCTCCTCCACGGCGTCACCGGTGACGACGAGGCGGACGGGTGTCACCGCCGATCCCCCGCCGACGATGCCGCCCTGCTCCTGGACGACCTCGTCGACGACCATCTCACCGAGCCGGGTCGGTGCACCGCCCGGTCGGCGGGACCCGGCTCCCGCGCCGCGGCTCGCCCACACGGTGACGACGTCGCCGGCCGCGAGCCCGGTCGCGCTCGCCGCGTCGACCGGGACGGAGACGACCTCGACGTCGGCATCGCGCACCGAGCCGACCGCGGACTGCGGCAGCAGCTCGCCCTTGGCGACCGTCCGGGTCGCGACCATGCCGCCCGGAACCGTCCCGTCCGCGGCCAGGTACGCCGGACCACCCTCGGCGAGCTGGACGTCGACGCGCACGAGGTCCTTCTCGGTCACCTTCTCCCCCGGCACGAGCGTGCGGGCCGCGGCGTACACCGGGACGCGGTCGTCGGCCGCGGAGACGACGGCGGAGCCGAGGAGGATCGAGCCGAGGACGAGGAGGACGCCGACGACGAGCCTCGTGTCCTTCCACGAGGGGCGGCGCAGGCGCGCGGCACGCGGGGTGACGAGCTGCTGGTCGGGCACGGTGGGACTCCCCTTGTCATCGATGGTCGTGCGGGCCGCTCGCGGCCCGGACCCATCGAACCCGATACGGCGGGAGGCCGCGCGGCGAAATCCACAGGTGTGGACCACGACACCTTCCGCCCCGTCCGACGTGGCATCGTTGGAGGTCGTTGCCGCACCGACCGGAAGGAGGCCCCATGTCCAAGCGCTTCATCCCGCTCGCCGAGGTCTCCGAGATCCTCGACATCTCCTCGGCGCAGGCGTACGCGCTCGTGCGCAGCGGGGACCTTCCGGCGATCAAGGTCGGCGGGCGCGGACAGTGGCGCGTCGAGGTGACCGAGCTCGAGGCGTACATCGCCCGGATGTACGCCCAGACGCGCGACTTCGTGCGCACCCAGCAACCGGCCGACTGAGGGTCCCCGACCCCGGCCATGGGGCCGCCCCCGCTACGTGCGTCGGGGCTGCCGGCCGAGGCGAAGCAGGGTGGCGAGAGGGCCGAAGACCAGAGTGAGCGGGTTGTTCGAGTAGTGGCCGGTCGTCACGCCGTAGCGGACCGGCTCGACCTCGGGCTGGTACGAGCCGAACACCCGGTCGAGGACGAGCAGCGATGCGGCGTAGTTGCGGTCGAGGTACACCGGGTTGCTGCCGTGGTGCACCCGGTGCGCCGACGGGGTGTTGATCCACCCCTCGACCGGCCCGAGCGCCGGGACCGCCTGGGTGTGCAGGAAGAACTGGTAGAAGAGGCCCGCCGCGAGGGAGACGACGATGATCGCGGGGTCCAGGCCCAGCAGCGCCAGCGGGGCGAACCACACCGCGCCGACCACGCCGCCCATGAGGTTGAGCCTGGCCGCGGTCGTCAGGTTGTACTCGGTGCTGGAGTGATGGACGTGGTGGATCGCCCACAGCGGCGCCCACTCGTGGCTGAGCCGGTGGTACCAGTAGTAGGCGATCTCGGTGAGCAGGAAGCCCGTGACGATCGTCAGTGCGTTGACCGGCAGCGACCAGGGGGCGAGTGCGGCCACCCCGGCGAAGATCGCGTACTTCAGGGCGAGCGTGAGGACACCGCCGAGGCGGTTGAGCAGGGCGACCCCGATCGTCGAGAGGGTCTCGGCGGGCGTGTAGACAGCCCTCCGGCTGCGACGGGCCCAGACCGCCTCGGCGAGGACCGCAAGGGGAAGCAGCACGAGCAGGGCGGGGGGCAGGGCGTCGAGGTTCACGGGGCACTCCACGGGGTCACGGTGGCGTAGATGCTACCGGCCGGTAACGGCACGTGGTCCTCGAACGCCCTGCCTCAGTCGCGCGCCGTGACGGACACGATCGCTCCGAAGGGCACGACCCGTCGCGCCCGGACCGCCCCGGCCCGGCGCGCCTCGTCGAGGGCGTGCTCGCTCACGTCGCAGGCGTCCGCGCCGACCCCGTCGATCGTCCCCTCGATCCGGCCCCCGCTGCGGTCGAGGATCGTCACCGGCACCCGATCGCGGCTCAGCCCCCGCAGCGCGTAGCCCAGCCCGAACCGGCGCGCCCGGGCGGCATCGGTCGGCCGGGCCGCCAGGCCGACGACCCCGACGACCGCGACGAGGGGCAGCAGCACGCGCAGGCGCTCGGCGGGCGCAAGGAGAACCCATCCGTCGCCGACGTCGTCCACGCGTCCGGTCACCGGCGGCCCGGCGACCAGGTGCACGGTGACGGCCTCCTCACCCTGACCGACGAGTCGCTCGTCGAGAGCGATGGTCGCCCGCTCACGCCTGGTGCGGTCCGCGACCTCCGCATCGAGCTCGAGGCGCTCCTGCGCCGCCCACTGGGTCTCGAGGTCGTCGAACAACCGGGTCCACCGCATGTCGGCAGCGTACGCACAGCCTCCACTTGCGTGCATCGAACCGGCATGGTTTGCTTCAAACAACAGCCAACGACATCAAACGATGCTGAAAGCACCCAAGGGGGATCGATGGAACGGACGACGCAGGGGGCCGTGGCACGCCCCGCCGTGGCCTCGGCGGTGACGACGATCGGCCTCGTCGGGCTCGTGGTCGCCGCGGCGCGCCTCGCTCTAACCCGGGTCGGAGCGCTGCTCGGCCCGACCCCGCCGTCGGTGGACGAGGTCGTCGTCCTCGGCGCCGCTGTCCTCTCCCTGGCCCTGAGCCTGTGGCTGTTGCTGGCACTGGCCGTGTCGGCGGCCGCGCACCTGCCGGGTCTGCCCGGCCGGGTGTCGGGTGCGCTCGCGCGGCGCATCGCGCCGGTCGCGGTCCGACGGCTCGCGGCGATCGCGGTCGGGGTGGGCGTCGTCGGTTCCGGGGTCGCCACCACCGCCTCGCCCGCGACGGCCGCCCCCGCACCCGTGCTCGCGGCCGCGGTCGACGACGACGTCCCGAGCCCCGCCTTCGCGCCCACCGTGACGCGCGCACCCTCCTCGTCCGCATCCACGCCGACCGCACCGACGGCGGGGACGGCCGTGGTGCCCACCCTCTCGGAGGTCGCGGTCCGCAACGAGCGGCCGGGCTGGGTTCCGTCGGCCTCGTCCGTCCGCCGCCCGGCCGACGCCCGGCTCGTCACGGGGCCGGCGCGGGAGAGCGTCGGCGGCGAGGTCGTCGTCCACCGCGGCGACTGCCTGTGGGACATCGTCGCCGCCCACCTGGGCCCCTCCGCCACCGACGACGACATCGTCCGTGAGTGGCCCCGGTGGTACGCCGCGAACCGGGACGTCATCGGCGACGACCCCGACCGCATCACCCCGGGCCTGGTCCTCCACACCCCCACCCAGACCCCCGCCCGCTGACGACCGGCCCGATCGACCAGGAGCCCTCATGACCGCCGTCGCCATCGCCCGCCCCGGGACCGCCCCCGAGCCGCCGACCGGCCCGCCGATCGCCGTCCTCCCCGCCGTTCGGTCGGCACCCGTCGCGCTCCACCCGTTCCTCGACGCCGAGCTCGACCGGTGGACCGACCCACGCTTCGTGCAGGAGCCGCTCGACATCCCCCTCGGCCGCGCCCGCGCACGCCACGACGCACACCTCGGCGCCGACCCCGACTTCGGCCCGCAGCCCACGCGCCGAGCCGACCTGCCCGACGCCCATGCGACGGCGGCACGGATCGCCCTCGCCGCGCTGGAGGTGATGCGCGGACGGCGCCCGGCGGCGCAGCTGCTCCGCTGCACCTCCCCGGAGGTCTACGAGACCCTGGCCCGCCGGGGATCGACCGCCGCCCGGCGCGCGGCCGCCCGCCGGCCGTCCGCACGTGCCGGCGAGGGCCGTCGCGTGCGCATCCGGCGGATCGTGCTGTGCCACCCCGCGGACGACGCCGTGGAGGCCACGGTCATCCTCGACGAGGGTGACCGGGTCAGGGCGATGGCGATGCGCCTCGAGGGCCGCGACGGCCGATGGGTCGTCCAGGCCCTCCAGATCGCCTGAGAGGCGCGCCGGACGACTCGTTCGCTCCGGGGGCTCAGCGGCCCTTCTTGCGGCGGGCGGCTCGACGCTGGGCGCGGTTGCTGCCGACCTCGTCGCCCTCGGCGATGACATGACCGTCCGCGGCGACCTCGCGCTCCTCGATGCCACCGTCGTCGCTCGGGGCGCTGAAGTGCATCGGCTGGCCGCGCCCGTCGTCGAGCCCCTTCGCGCGGACCTCGAGCTTCGGCGCCTCGGCGTCGCCACCGCCGAGGAGGTCGGACACGTGCACCGCGCCCTGCCCCACGGCGGGGGCCTGCTCGACCTCGACCTCGGTGTTGAAGAGGTAGCCGACCGACTCCTCCTTGATCGAGTCGTTCATCGCCTCGAACAGCTGGAAGCCCTCGCGCTGGTACTCCACGAGCGGGTCGCGCTGGGCCATCGCCCGCAGGCCGATGCCCTCCTTGAGGTAGTCCATCTCGTACAGGTGCTCGCGCCACTTCCGGTCGAGCACCGAGAGGATGACCCGCCGCTCGAACTCGCGCATCCCGGCCTCGCCGACCTGCGCCTCCTTGCGGTCGTAGGCCTCGTGGGCGTCGGAGACGAGCTCGGTCCGCAACGCCTCGGCACTCAGGCCCGAGCGGCCGCCGGCGGCCGAGACGACCTGCTCCTGCGTCAGCCCCGTCGGGTAGAGCGACGCGAGCGCGCCCCAGAGCCGGTCGAGGTCCCACTCCTCCGCGTAGCCCGTCGCCGTCTCGCCGTCGACGTAGCCGCCGACGACGTCGGTGATGAAGTACCGGACCTGCTTCTCCAGGTCCTCGCCCTCGAGGACGCGGCGCCGCTCGGCGTAGACGACCTGGCGCTGCCGGTTGAGCACGTCGTCGTACTTGAGGACGTTCTTGCGGATCTCGTAGTTCTGGCCCTCTAGCTGGCTCTGTGCCGACTCGATCGAGCGGGAGAGCATCTTGCCCTCGATCGGGGTGTCCTCGTCGATCTTCGCCGTGGCCATGACCCGCTCGACGAACCCCGCGTTGAACAGCCGCATGAGGCTGTCCTCGAGGGAGAGGTAGAAGCGGGACTCGCCGGGGTCGCCCTGGCGACCGGAGCGTCCGCGCAGCTGGTTGTCGATGCGGCGCGACTCGTGGCGCTCGGTGCCCAGGACGTAGAGACCGCCGAGCTCGGCGACCTCCTCCGCCTCGTCCTTGACGGCCTTCTCGGCCTGCTCGAGCGCCGCGTCCCACGCGGCCTCGTACTCCTCCGGCGTCTCCTCGGGGTCCAGTCCGCGCTTCTTCAGCGCGGCGACCGCACGGAACTCCGGGTTGCCGCCGAGCATGATGTCGGTGCCGCGGCCGGCCATGTTCGTCGCGACGGTGACGGCGCCCTTGCGGCCCGCCTCGGCGACGATCGCCGCCTCCCGCTCGTGGTGCTTGGCGTTGAGGACCTCGTGCGGGATGCCCTCGCGGCGCAGCGCCTCCGAGAGGTACTCGCTCTTCTCGACGGAGGTCGTCCCGACGAGGACCGGCTGACCCTTGGCGTGGCGCTCGGCGATGTCCTTGGCGACGGCCCGGAACTTGCCCTTCTCGGTCCGGTAGACGAGGTCGGCACGGTCCTTGCGGATCATCGGGCGGTTCGTGCGGATCGGGACGACGCCGAGCTTGTAGATCGAGTACAGCTCCGCGGCCTCGGTCTGGGCCGTGCCCGTCATGCCCGAGAGCGTGTCGTACATGCGGAAGTAGTTCTGGAGGGTGATCGTCGCGAGGGTCTGGTTCTCGTTCTTGATCTCCACCCCCTCCTTGGCCTCGATGGCCTGGTGCATGCCCTCGTTGTACCGGCGGCCGGCGAGCATGCGCCCGGTGTGCTCGTCGACGATCATGACCTCGCCGTCGACGACGACGTAGTCCTTGTCGCGCTTGAAGAGCTCCTTGGCCTTGATCGCGTTGTTGAGGTAGCCGATGAGCGGGGTGTTGACCGCCTCGTAGAGGTTGTCGATCCCCAGGTGGTCCTCGACCTTCTCGATGCCCGGCTCGAGGACACCGACGGTCCGCTTCTTCTCGTCGACCTCGTAGTCGCCCCAGCCGGGCCGGCCGTCCTTGCCGCCCTCGCCCTTCTCGAGCATCTCCGCGATCCGCGCGAACTCCACGTACCACTTCTGCGGCTGGTCGGCGGGGCCGGAGATGATGAGCGGCGTGCGGGCCTCGTCGATGAGGATCGAGTCGACCTCGTCGACGATGGCGAAGTTGTGGCCGCGCTGGACGAGCTCGTCGGTCGACCACGCCATGTTGTCGCGCAGGTAGTCGAAGCCGAACTCGTTGTTCGTGCCGTAGGTGATGTCCTTCGCATACTCCGCGCGCCGCTGGTCCGGCGTCATCCGCGCGAGGATGCACCCGGTCTCCAGCCCGAGGGCGCGGTGGACACGGCCCATGAGCTCGGCCTGGTACTCGGCGAGGTAGTCGTTGACGGTGACGACGTGCACGCCCTTGCCGGTCAGGGCGTTGAGGTAGCTCGGCAGGGTGGCGACGAGCGTCTTGCCCTCACCGGTCTTCATCTCCGCGACGTTGCCCAGGTGCAGGGCGGCGCCACCCATGATCTGGACGTCGAAGTGCCGCTTGCCGATCGTGCGGACGCTGGCCTCGCGCACCGCGGCGAAGGCCTCGGGCATGAGCTCCTCGAGGGTCTCGCCGTCCGCCAGCCGCGCCTTGAACTTCGCGGTCTCCTCGCGCAGCTCGGTGTCGGACAGCTTCTGGAAGTCCTCCTCGATCGCGTTGACCTGGGCCGCGATGCCCTCCAGCCGCTTGACGACGCGGCCCTCTCCGGCGCGCAGCAGACGCTCGACGATCTTCACGGGATCAGACTCCTGGTGGCTTGCTCGACGCCGCGGGCCGTTCCCGGGCACGCGGAGGTGTGCCGACAGGCTAGTCGGTCGACGGAGCGCGCACCCTGATGGTTCGATGGCGCGATGCCCGGCCACGCCTTTCCCGACATCGTGCCCGTGCTCGGCGACGGGCGGGTCACGCTGCGCGCCCTCCGTGAGGACGACCTCGTGGCCGTCGTGGAGCAGTCGAACGACCCGGAGACGGTGCGGTGGACGACGGTTCCGCAGCCGTACGGGGCCGACGATGCGCGGGACTTCCTGGCGCTGCACGCCCGCGCGTGGTCGGACGAGCGCGGGGACCGGCTCTGGGCGATCGAGGCCGAGACCGTCCCGGGGGCCGCTCCACGGTTCAGCGGCCTCGTCGACCTCCGCCAGGGCCGCACCCCGGCGATGGCCTGGTCGTGCGGGTTCGCCCTCCACCCGGCCGCACGCGGGTGCGGGGTCATGAGCGCCGCCCTCCGCCTGGCCGCCCGGTGGTCCTTCGAGCAGGGCGCTCCCCGGGTCTACTGGGAGGCCGCGGTCGGCAACTGGGCCTCCCGCCGGGTGGCGTGGGCGTGCGGGTTCACCGTGCACGCGACGTTGCCGTCGTCGGTGCCCGTCCGGGACGGGGTCGCCGACGGGTGGATCGGTAGCGTCGGCCCGCACGACGACCTCACCCGCCCGGCGCGCCCGTGGCTCGTCGCACCGACCCTGACGGGTGCGGGGCTGCGGCTGCGGGAGTGGCGCACGAGCGACCTCGAGGCCGTCGAGGAGCGGGAGCACCCCGAGCACTGGACCCCCTCGAGCACGCTGCGTCCGGCGAACGCCGATGAGTGGTTGACCCGCACGTGGGAGGGGGCGGCCGAGGGCACCTCGGTGACGTGGTGCGTCGCGGACGAGGCGAGCGACCGGGCGCTCGGCTACGTCGCCGTGTTCCGCCGCGACGGGGCGACCCTCGGGGCGGGCGACGACGCCGAGCTCGGGTACACCGTCTTCCCCTCGGCGCGCGGGCGGGGCGTCGCGGCGGCGGCCACCCGGCTCGTCGTCGACCACGTGACCTCGCCCCGGGAGCGCGGCGGGCTGGGCCTGCGCCGGCTGACGGCGATGACCTCGGCGGACAACGCCGGGAGCAACGCCGTCCTGCGCGGCCTCGGCTTCGGCGTGTGCGGCCACGAGCACGCGACCGACGCCCTGCCCGACGGGTCGTGGGCCGACTGCCTCCGCTGGGAGCGGCTCAGCCGGTGAGCCACCGGGACCTCACGACGGCGACAGGAGCCCCGCACGGACCGCGAACGCCGCCGCCTCGGCCCGGGAGCTCATCCCCAGCTTGGTCAGCACCCGTTGCACGTGGTTCTTCGCCGTGTTCTCGGCGATGAAGAGCCGGGCCGCGATCTCCCGGTTCCGCAGCCCGAGCGCGACGAGGGCGAGGACCTCGCGCTCGCGCGGGGTGAGCTGACCGATGGGTCCGGCAGCCGCCTGCCGATCGAAGCGGGCGAGGTCGGTGAGCGCACGCGCGGCGAGGTCGGGCGGGACGATCGAGCGCCCCTCCCTCAGCCCGAGGACGGCTTCCACGAGCTCCGCGGGATCACCGTCCTTGACGAGGTAGCCGCCGGCGCCGGCGCGGAGCGCGGCGACGAGGTCGTCCTCCGCGTCGGAGGCGGTGAGCACGAGGACCTGGGTGTCGGGCAGCTCATCCCGGATCCGTCGGCAGCATTCGAGCCCTGAGCACCCGGGCAGGCGCAGGTCGAGGATGACGATGTCCGGGCGCGCCGCTCGAGCAACCTCGACCGCTGCCACCCCGTCGGCGGCCTGGCCGACGACCTCCACCCTCGGGTCGGCCCCGAGGACGACCTCGAGGCCAGTCCTGAAAAGGACGTGGTCGTCGACCAGCACCACCCGTACCGGGTCCGTCATTGCCAGTTCCTCCCCCCGGGCCCCAACCCGCTCGTCCCATCCTCCCAGACGCTCGGGCCGCCCCGGGACCAGCGGGCCCCGGGGCAGCCGCGGGCTGCTCAGGCGACGTCGACCTCGTCGTCGGCACCGGCGCCGGCGTCGTCGAGACGGATGACGCCGTAGCTCCAGCCCCGCCGCCGGTAGACGACGCTCGGCGCGGAGGTCTCGACGTCGACGAACAGGAAGAAGTCGTGCCCGACGAGCTCGAGCTCGTGCAAGGCCTGCTCGAGGGTCATCGGCTCGGCGCGGTGGATCTTCTCACGGATCTCGATCGGGGAGTCGCCGAACCGGCCCTCCTCGGACCGCTCCGGGTCCGGCTGCGGCTGGGCCCAGGCGAGCGCCTCAGCCATCGCGCCCGCCCGGTGGGTCGCCTCGCCGACCGACTCGGGCGTACGCCGCCCGCGGTGCACGCGGCGCCGGTCGCTCGCCCGACGCAGGCGCTCGCGCAGCCGCTCGGTCGCCAGGTCGAGGGCGCTGAACTTGTCGTCGTGCCGGGCCTCGGCTCGGATGACCGGCCCCTTGCCCAGGCAGGTCACCTCCACCCGCTCGCTGGGGCCGCCGGACCGGGTCGGCTCGTGGCTGACGAGGACCTCGACCCGTTGGATTCCGGCGGCGTGGTGGCCGAGGCGCTCGAGGCGCTCGTGCACGTGCTCGCGGAAGCGATCGGTGATGCTCAGGTGACGTCCGGTGACGGCGATGTCCACTGTGTCCTCCTCGTCGGGCGGCCCTCGTCCTCGGGGGCCGCCGGTCTGTGCCGCGGGCACGGCGGGGACACGGTCTCGTGCGGCACGTCCCCACCGCCGGGTGCGCCGGCCCTCAGCTGCGCGGCCACCCCCTGCCGTGAGGTGCGGCACCCCCGCCACGGCGCGCACGACCGATGACGATCGAGAGCGCGGCTCGGGGGGCCATGACAGGACGCTACCGCTCCCGTCGCCTGCCCGGAAGGCATTCGTCGACCCGCGTCCATGTTCCGTTCACCTCACCCCTCGGGGAGGACTCACGGCGTCGCGCACAGCAGAGCGACGCCGTGGACGTCGACGCCGCCTTCCGCCAGTGCCCGCACGCCCTCGGTCAGGGTGGCCCCCGTCGTCGCGACGTCGTCGACGAGCAGGCAGCCGCCGGTCACCGACCGCAACCGGGGCGTCGGCGTGAGGACGCCGGCCACGTTGACCCGCCTCGCCTCGGCGGACAGCTCCCGCTGGTCGGCCGCCCCGCCCCGGTGCCGCAGACCGTCGACGACGACGAACCGCTCCCGGGTGCCGACCGCGCCGACGGCCGCCCGAGCGAGGTCGGGCACGACCGCCCTCCCCCGGCGACGCCGGGACCGGGCGCTCGCGGGGACGGGTATGACGGCCGTGCGACCACCGGGCGGCCCGACGAGCTCGCGCGCGAGGTCCAGCGCTCCCGCGAGGACCGCCCCGAGCAGGTCGAGCGTGTCCGGCCGGTCGTCGTCCTTGAGCGAGCGCAGCACCGCGCCGACGGCACCGCCGTACGCCGCAGCGGCGACGACCGGGATCTCGCCTGCGGCGCCGGGCGCGTGGAGCACTCCGCCGAGCGGTCGCGCGGTCTCGGCGAGGACCACCCGGGCGCACGGCGCGCACAGGGGAACGTCGGGTCGCACGGCGGGCGCCGGGCACCCTGCGCACCGCACCGGCAGCACGAGGTCGAACGCCGCGGCCAGGCTCACCGAAGGACGATCACCCGACGCGTGCTCGGACCGCACGTCGCCGCGGACCGCGGTGGACAGGCGAGGCGACTGCCGCGCCCTGTGGACGACCCGCCGGTCAGGACAGCGGCACGAGGACCTCGTCGGCCTCGTCGATCTCGAACCAGGCGCCGCCCGCCCGTTGGAACGTGCCCGAGTCCGTCGAGACGACGAGCCCGCGCACGCCACCGATCGAGGACACCTGGCGAAGGCCGCGCAGGGAGCTGAGCGCTCGGGTCGGCGGAGCCGCCGTGAACCCGCCGACCTCTGCGAGGAGGACCCCGACCGCGCGGGCCGGATGGAGCGAGCCGAGGATCGCGACCTGGGTGGGTCCGACCCACGACACGTCGCGCACGCTCGTCACCCGCGCAGCGAGCCGGCGCGCCTGCGGGGAGAGGGCTTGCGGCAGACCGTTCGGGCGACGGATGACGCCGGAGACGACGAGCTGGGGGTCGGAGCCGTCCGCCCGGGTCGTCACGACCAGGACCCGCTGCCCGAGTGCGGAGGGCACGACGTGCGCGATGCGACGACCGGCCAACCACGGGACCTTGACGCGGTAGGCCCTCGCCCCCGGCGAGCCCGGTGCGGCGGTGGCGTTCACCGCCCACAGACCCGGCCGACCGTCGCGGGCGACCCCGCCGAACCACAGGACGCCCTGGATGTCGAAGACGGGCCGGGTGAGCTCGGTCCCGGGGGTCGACACCTCGAGCGCAGTTCGACCGCGCCACCGGGCCAACTGCGTCCGGTCGCGGGTCGTCGCGGCGAGGTCGCGGCCGTCGGCGGACAGCGAGAGGGGCCCCCACGCGAGCGGGATCCGGGGGAACGGCGCCAGCCGACGGTCGCTCGCCCGGTCGCCGATGCCGGAGGCCGCGGTCCGGTAGAGGCGGTCGCCCTGGCGCACGAGCGGCGCGGCGGTCGCACCGGTCGCCTGCGTCGTGAACCCCACCTCGCCGACGGTGCGCACGGGCAGGGAGGTGCCCGGGACGTCGAGCGCGGCACCGTCGCTGGTCAGCCGCACCCCGTCGACCCCGGGCGCGGACTGCAGGGTGGCGACGAGCTCGGCATAGATCACCCGGCGGGTGTCGGGATCGCCGGGGCGCGAGGCCGGGGTGAGGTCGACCGAGGCGATCCCGTCCTCGACGGGGATCGCCTCGATGGACAGATCGGGGTCGCCCACGTCGCGGATGGCCCCCGTGAACTCCCGGGTGGGCACGGACAGCTGGGCCTGCACGAGCCGCGTGACGATGCGGTCGTCCGGCAGCCAGCGCTCCTCCGGGATGAGGACGTCCTGGTTGGTGGCCGCGTGGTGGATCGAGACCCGCTGGAACACCCGCTGCGTCTCGGCCGGTGTCAGCCAGCGGCCGAACCCCTTCTCCAGCCCCTGCAACCGCCAGCGCTCCCCGTCCCGGACGAGCTGGACCTCCGTGCGCAGGTAGGTCAGGGGCGGGGACTCGACGAGCCGCCCCTCGGCATCGATCGTCGCGAGGACGTCGATCCGCAGCCGCGCCCGGTTGCCCGGCAGCGGCACGATCCGCAGGGAGCCCTCCTCGTAGACGACGGTGCCGGAGTCCGGGATCCACCCCCGGTCCGCCTGCGGCGTGAGGTACTCGCGGGCGACGTCGACGTCCGACCCCGTCGCGGCGCCGGCGCGCAGGAACCCTCGCACGACCTCCGCCTTCGACTCCCCGTCGGTCGGGCCGGCGAGGACCGCACGCGGCTGCCGCTCGGCCGGGGGGTCGACCGGCAGGCCCTGACGGACCGGTGAGCTCGTCGCCAGCCCGCCGCACCCGGGCAGCACGGCCACCGCGGCGGCGACGACGACCCCGAGGACCGCACGACGCACCCGACCGACCCCGCTCACAGCTCCTCCCCCGCTGTCCCGGCCCCGACCGCAGCCCCGTCGACGACGACGACCCCCGGGGAGTCCTCGACGGCGTCGGGCCCCGGCGCGAGCGGCAGCGGCGAGACCCGGACGGAGTCGCCCTGGCTGCAGGGCACCGTGAGCCGGAAGCGCGACCCTGCGTCCGGCTCACCCCACGCCTGGAGCCAGCCGCCGTGCAGCCGGGCGTCCTCGAGGGCGATCGCCAGCCCCAGCCCGGTGCCGCCGGTCGTCCGGTTCCGCGCCGGGTCGGCACGCCAGAACCGGTTGAAGACGAGCGAGGCCTCGCCCGGACGCAGACCGACGCCGCGGTCCCGCACGAGCACGGCGGCCGTGTCCTCGTTCCGGGCGACGTACACGTCGACGGGACGGCCCTCGCCGTGCTCGATCGCGTTGACGACGAGGTTGCGCAGGATCCGCTCGATGCGCCTGGAGTCGACCTCCGCCAGGACGGGCGCGGGGCCCGGGTGGAGCCGGACCACCGTCGAGCGGGCCGCGGCGATCGGGGCTGCGGCCTCGATGACCCGTCGGGTGAGGTCCCCGAGGTCGACCGTCGTGCACTCGAGGCCTGCGGCGCCCGCGTCGAACCGGCTGATCTCGAGCAGGTCCGTCAGGAGCGCCTCGAAGCGCTCCACCTCGCCGTGGAGGAGCTCCGCGGACCGTTGGACCACCGGGTGCATCGACTCGCGCCCGTCGTAGATGAGCTCCGAGGCCATGCGGATCGTCGTCAACGGCGTGCGCAGCTCGTGCGAGACGTCCGAGGTGAACCGCTGCTGGACGCGCGAGAGCCCCTCGAGCTGGCGGATCTGCGCCTGGAGGTTGTCGGCCATGTCGTTGAACGACTGGGCGAGCAGGGCCAGGTCGTCCTCCCCGCTGACGTTCGCGCGCTCACCGAGCTCGCCCGACGACAGCCGCCGGGCGACGTGCGCCACGCGGCGGACGGGCGCGACGACCTGCCGGGTGACCAGCCACGCGACACCGCTGACGAGGACGACGAGGAACACGCCGCCGAGCCCGATCGACCGGCTGATGACGTCGAGCGTGCGTTGCTCGCGATCCATCGGGTAGACGAAGTACACGTCGTAGGGGCCGGCGCGCGGGACGGTCACCTGCTCGCCGACGATGACCGCGGGGACGGTCACCGCGGTGCCGTCCTCGGCCGTCCCCGGGACCGGCGCGAGGGCCGTCTGCTGGTGCTCCGGGTCGGCGGCGACCGCGGTGCGCAGGTCGGCCGGGATCTCGGCCAGCCCGACCTCGCCCCCGGACTCGGCCGTCTCGACCACGAGGGAGTTGGTGTTGTTCAGCGACCGGGTGAGCACGATGTACTGCAGCCCGCCGCTCGTGTCCGAGCCGCGGATCTTCACCGCGTCGGCGGCCGTGAGGGACAGCTGGCCCGGGGTCTGCGTCGCCGTGCTGACGTCGAGGTCCTTCTGGATCGTCTGGGCCCGGGCGCGCGACTCGACCTGCGCGGACTCGATCCGGTCGCGCTGCAGGCCCTGGGCGATCTCCTGGTAGAGGTACGCGCCGATGAGGGCGACGACGAGCACACCGAGAACGATCGTCGAGGCGACGACGCGGAACTGCAGCGACCGGCGCCACCGCCGCGACGCCCGGCGTGCTGCGGCGCGCAGGAGGCGGAGCGGTCGGTCGAGCGAGGACACCGTCAGGCGGGCCCGGCCTTGTACCCGACGCCGCGGACGGTGACGACGATCTGCGGGTTCTCCGGGTCGTGCTCGATCTTGCTGCGCAGCCGCTGCACGTGGACGTTGACCAGGCGGGTGTCACCGGCATGGCGGTAGCCCCACACCTGCTCGAGGAGCACCTCGCGGCTGAAGACCTGGTACGGCTTGCGGGCGAGCGCGAGGAGCAGGTCGAACTCCAGCGGCGTCAGGGAGAGCGACTCCTCGCCGCGGCGCACGGCGTGGCCAGCGACGTCGATCGTCAGGTCGCCGATCGTCAGGCGCTCGGGCTCGGGGTCCTCGCCGCGGCGCAACCGGGCGCGGATCCGCGCGACGAGCTCCTGCGGCTTGAACGGCTTGACGACGTAGTCGTCGGCCCCGGACTCGAGCCCGACGACGACGTCGACGGTGTCCGTCCGGGCGGTGAGCATGACGATCGGCACCCCGGACTCGGCGCGGATGCGACGGCAGACCTCCATGCCGTCCATGCCGGGCAGCATCACGTCGAGGAGGACGACGTCCGGGCGGGTCTCGAGGAAGGTCGGCAGCGCCGACGTGCCGTCGGCGACGTGGACGACGTCGAGGCCCTCGTTGCGCAGGACGATGCCGAGCATCTCCGCGAGAGCGAGGTCGTCGTCGACGACGAGAACGCGTCCCTTCACCGTGATCGTCCTTCCGTGGGTCGCAGCCGGTCCCGCCCGCGGGGTGCGCCACAATGACCGGACGGCACGCGAGCGACGTGCCAGACGATCCTTGCACACCAACCACCTGGAGGCCCCGTGACGCGCGCTGGCGGCGCCACGAGCGTCCGGGCCCGTCGGGGACCCCGGGAGCGCGCCGTCGTCGCGGCCAGGTGGCGCTCGAGCTTCGACGGGATCCTCGAGCGCGCGAGCGTGCGGTGGTGGGTCGTCCCCCTCGCGATCTGGCTCCTCGGTCGGGCGATCACCACGGTCTTCCTCGTCGTCGGCGCGCGGCGCCAGATCCCGATGGTCGAGTCGTCCCCGGGGTACACCGTCCACTTCCCGACGGTCGGCGACCCGGGCTACTGGGTGGCGACGACGAACTGGGACGGGCAGTGGTACAAGCAGATCGCCCTCCACGGCTACCCCTCGACCCTGCCGATCGTCAACGGCTCGGTCGCGCAGAACGAGTGGGCCTTCTACCCGCTGTACCCGGGCATGTGCCGCGCCCTCATGGAGGTCACGGGCCTGCCGTTCGAGGTCGTCGCCCCGCTGCTGTCGACCGTCCTCGGGGGGATCGCCGTCGTCCTCCTCTACCGGCTGCTGCTCGTCGGCGCGGGACGGTTCGTCGCCGCCGCGACGGTCCTGTGCCTCACGGTCTTCCCCGCCTCGCCCGTCCTGCAGGTCGCCTACACCGAGTCGCTCGCGCTCCTGCTCATCGTCCTCGTCATGTGGGCGCTGCGCTCGCGTCGGTACCTCCTGGTCCTCGCCCTGTGCGTGCCGCTGAGCCTGACCCGCGGCATCGCACCCGCGATGGCGATCTGCATGGGCGTCTACTGGATCCTGCGGTGGTGGCACCGGCGCGAGGACCCCTTCGAGCGGCTGGAGATGATCCGCGTCGCCGGCCTCACGCTCGCCGTCGGGGCGCTGGCCGGGCTGTGGCCGTTCATCGTCGGGCTCGCCACCGGGACCCCGGACGGCTTCATGGAGACCCAGCGCGCCTGGCGGGTCAACCAGGACCGGGCGATCCTCAACAACTGGTGGTCGCGGATCGACGACTACTACGGACCGGTCGTCGCGACGGTCGTCATGCTCGCGATCCTGCCGCTGCTCGTCGTCCTCTTCCGGCGCGCGACCCGGGTGTGGGGCCCGGAGCTGCGGGCGTGGGCCTTCGCGTACACCGCCTTCCTCCTCCTCGTGACGAGCCCCGGCTCGAGCACGATCCGCTTCCTCGTCCTCGTCCTCGCCCCGATGTGGCCCTTCCCCGACCGGATCCCCACCGGACCGCAGGCGCGGGCGGCCCACCGTCGACGGGTGTGGGCGCTGGGGGTGGTCTGCGTCCTGTGGCTCGTCCTGCAGTACGTCGCGGTCACCGAGGTCTTCACCATCCCGGTCGAACCGGGCAACGGCCGCCCGTACCCGTGACGCGGCCCGACCGTGCGCACGACGCGGCCCCCGCCGTCCCGGAGGACGACGGGGGCCGCGGTGTGCCGGACGGGCATGACCCGGGCGGCGTCAGTAGCGGTAGTGCTCCGGCTTGTACGGGCCCGCGACGTCGACGCCGAGGTACTCGGCCTGACCCTTCGTCAGCTCGGTGAGCCGGACGCCGAGCGCGTCGAGGTGCAGGCGCGCGACCTTCTCGTCGAGGTGCTTCGGCAGGACGTAGACCTCGTTCTGGTACTCGTCCGTCTTCGTGAACAGCTCGATCTGGGCGATCGTCTGGTTGGCGAACGAGTTGCTCATGACGAACGAGGGGTGACCCGTCGCGTTGCCGAGGTTCATCAGACGCCCCTCGGACAGGACGATGATCGAGCGGCCCGCGTTCTCCCCGTCGGGGAACGTCCACTCGTGGACCTGCGGCTTGATCTCCTGCTTGACGATGCCGGGGACCTTCGCGAGGCCGGCCATGTCGATCTCGTTGTCGAAGTGACCGACGTTGGCGACGATCGCCTTGTTCTTCATCTTCTGCATGTGGTCGGCGGTGATGACGTCGTAGCAGCCGGTCGTCGTCACGTAGATGTCGGCGATGTCGAGGACGTCCTCGATGCGCGCGACCTGGTATCCGTCCATCGCGGCCTGGAGCGCGCAGATCGGGTCGACCTCGGTGACGATGACCCGGGCGCCCTGGCCGCGCAGCGACTCCGCGGAACCCTTGCCGACGTCGCCGTAGCCGCAGACGACGGCGACCTTGCCACCGACGAGGACGTCGGTCGCGCGGTTGAGGCCGTCGACGAGGCTGTGGCGGATGCCGTACTTGTTGTCGAACTTGCTCTTGGTGACCGAGTCGTTGACGTTGATCGCCGGGAAGAGCAGCTCGCCGGCCTCGGCCAGCTGGTAGAGGCGGTGGACACCGGTCGTCGTCTCCTCGGTGACGCCCTTGATCCGCTTGCTGATCTCGGTCCACTTCGTCGGGTTCTCGGCCATCGTCCGGCGGACGAGCGCCTTGAAGACGCCGAACTCCTCGGAGTCCTCCTCCGTCGTGGGCGGGACCTGGCCGGCCTCCTCCCACTGACGGCCCTTGAGGACGAGCATCGTGGCGTCGCCGCCGTCGTCGAGGATCATGTTCGGGGCGTCGCCGTCGGCCCACGTGAGGATCTGCTCGGTGCAGTCCCAGTACTCCTCGAGCGTCTCGCCCTTCCAGGCGAAGACGGGGACGCCCTGCGGGTCCTCCGGGGTGCCGTTCGGGCCGACGACGACGGCCGCGGCCGCCTCGTCCTGGGTCGAGTAGATGTTGCACGAGGCCCAGCGGACCTCCGCGCCGAGCGCGGTGAGCGTCTCGATGAGGACGGCCGTCTGGACGGTCATGTGGAGCGAGCCGGCGATCTTCGCGCCCGCGAGCGGCTGGCTGTCGCCGAACTCCTCGCGCAGGGACATCAGGCCCGGCATCTCGTGCTCGGCAAGACGGATCTGGTGACGCCCGGCCTCGGCGAGGCCCAGGTCGGCGACCTTGTGGTCGACGGTCATGGATGTGACTCCTTGGTGTTGTCGGGTGGTCTCGACCCGGCGACGCCCTTCTGGGCACGCGACACGGCTCGGCTGCGCCGATCCGCCGCGCGGGTCATCTCCCACGCCGGCGTTCCGACCAGACTAGTGCACTAGCGTGGTCCGACCGGCCCGCTCCGGGCTGGCGCGCCCCCCTCTCGGGGGGCGTCGTCCCGGCACGAATCGAGGACCAGAGATGACCGACTCCCCCATCGACCACCTCGGCACGGGCATGCCCGGCACGAGCCCCGCGCACGACCTCGACCTCGGCGACGACCACGACGCGACGGGTCAGGAGATGGAGGCCCGCGCCCTCGAGGCCGAGCAGGCCGCAGGATCGCCCGGCTCCGGCGAGGGCGAGTCCGAGCTGACGACGACCGAGACCGAGCCGCAGCGGATCGCGGACAGCGGCCGCCCGCAGACCGAGGGGTTCTCCGGCGGCGGCGAGTTCTGACCGGCCCCGACGGGGTCGCCGACGCCGATCAGTGGGCAGGCGCCTCGTGACCGCCGCCGCGGGCCTTCTTCACGAGGTGGACGACCGTGACGACGATCGCCCCGAGGACGACCCCGACGAGCGCGGAGAGGGCGGTGTTCGTCAGCCAGGCGAGCACCCCGCCGAGCGGGCCGTGGACCGCGTGGTGGACCTGCTCCTCGAGGTGGTGGACGACCCCGTAGGGACCGTGGACGCCGAGCTCGTCGAGCTGCGTGAGGACGATGTGGCCGCCGACCCAGAGCATCGCGACGATGCCGATGGTCGAGAGCGCGGCGAGCAGCTTCGGCATCCCCGCGACGAGTCCGCGCCCGATCGCCCGCGAGGCGCCGGACTCCCGGCGGCTCATGTGCAGGCCGACGTCGTCCATCTTGACGATGAGCGCGACGACGCCGTAGACGAGCGCGGTGATGAGGAGCGCGACGACGAGAAGGATGGCGGCCCGGGAGACGAGCGACTCCTTCTCGACCTCCTTGAGCGCGATGACCATGATCTCCGAGGAGAGGATGAAGTCGGTGCGCACCGCACCGGAGACGACCTCGTCCTTCTTCTTCTCGGGGTCGACCCCGACCTCGTCCGCGGCGACGGCGGGAACGTCCGGGTGGTGCCCCGACACCGCCTCCCACAGCTTCTCGGCGCCCTCGAAGCACAGGTAGGTCCCGCCGACGATGAGCAGCGGCGCGAGCAGCCACGGGAGGAACTGCGAGAGCAGGAGGATCACCGGGAGGATGAAGATCACCTTGTTGCGCAGCGACCCGATCGCGATGCGCTTGATGATCGGCAGCTCGTCCTTCGGCTCGATGCCGGTGATGTAGCGCGGTGTGACGGCCGTGTCGTCGACGACGACGCCCGTCGCCTTCATGCTCGCCCGTCCGGCGGCGGCACCGACGTCGTCGATGGATGCCGCGGCCAGGCGCGCCATCGCCGCGATGTCGTCGAGCAGGGCAGCGAGTCCGCCGGCCATCAGTCCTCCAGTCCGAGGAGGGCGTTCTCGACGACCTCCGTGAGTGCGGGGTGGATCCAGTACTGTCCCCGGGCGACGTCCGCCGCCCGGAGCCCGAACGACATGGCCTGGACGAGCGGCTGGATCAGCGTCGAGGCCTGAGGTCCCATGAGGTGCGCACCGAGCAGGAGCCCGGAGCGACGGTCGGCGACGACGGTACACAACGACTCGGTGTCCTCCAGCGCCCAGCCGTACGCCGTCGAGCCGAACGCCTGGGTGTGGGCGAGGACGTCGTCGACGCCTCCCCCGTCGGCGAGGATGCGCTCCCGGGCCTGGGCGACCGTGTCCCCGACGGTCGCGATCTGGGGGTGACCGAAGACGGCCGCCGGGACGACGTCGTGCGGGAAGCTGCGCAGGTCGTCGGGGTGGACGAGGTTGTGGGCGACCACCCGCGCCTCGGCGTTCGCGACGTGCTTGAGCTGGAAGGGCGAGCTGACGTCCCCGAGGGACCACACCCCGTCCGCACCGGTCCGACCGTGCGCGTCGACGACGATCCGTCCGTCGGGGTGGGTGTCGACCCCCGCGCGCTCGAGGCCCAGGTCGTCGCTGTTGGGCACCCGGCCGGTCGCGACGAGGACGAGGTCGATCTCGACGGTCGTGCCGTCCGACAGGTGCGCCCGCACCGCGTCGGACCCCGCGATGCGTTCGAGCGAGTCGACGGTCGTGCCGTGCCGGACGTCCCAGCGGTCGGTGGCGATCGCGTCGAACGGGATCGCGATGCTCGGGTCGAGATCCCGCAGCAGCTGGGGCCCCCGGACGACGAGCGTGATCGCGGCCCCGAAGCCGGAGAGCACGTGCGCCATCTCGGTCGCGATGTAGCCGCCGCCGACGACGAGGGCGCGACGGGGCGCGGCACCGATCCGCATGACCGTGTCGGACGTGTGCACCGGCAGACCGTCGGCGAGCGCCCGGGCGAACGGCTCGGGCACCCACGGCCGCGACCCGGTCGCGATGACGACCCGGTCGGCGATCACGCGGGTCGTCGACCCGTCGGCCGCAGTCACCTCCACCTCGCGCGGGCCGACGAAGCGCCCCCGCCCCTGGTGCAGGGTCGTGCCCTCCCCGTCCCGGCGGTAGGCGGCCCCGGCCTCGCTGATGGGGTCGATCCGCCCGAAGATGCGGTCGCGCGCGGCCGCCCAGTCGGCCCGGGCCCCCTCGACGGTGACGTCGATCCGCGCGGCCTCGTGCGCCTCGGCGACCCGGTCGGCCGGGAGCACGAACATCTTCGTGGGGATGCACCCGACGTTGAGGCAGGTGCCGCCGAAGATGCCCTCCTCGACGATCCCGACGGACCACCCGGCCATCTCGGGGGTGACCAGGGAGTTCCCCGACCCCGAGCCGAGGACGAGCAGGTCGTGGTGCGTCGCCGTCGTCATCGGCGGGCCAGATCGACGATGAGCTCGGGGGCGAGCGGATCCATGGCGTGCGCGAGGGCGAGGTAGGCGGCCGCGAGGTCGAGGGTGTGGACGACCCCGGCGATCCGGACGAGGGGGTGGCCGGCCTCGGCCCGCACGGTGATGACCTCGACGCCGCGCTGCTCGGCCTCGTCGGCGAGCTGGTCGGCGAGTCGCGAGCGGTCGCGCGCCGCCTCGGAGTCGATCCCGGGGTCGTCGCGGAGGATGACGAGACCGAGGCGCCCGTGCTGGCGGTCCCCGTCCTCCGCGAAGGTCGCCGCGAACGGGTCGTCGGTGAGGGTCGGCATCGGCATGCTCAGGGGTCCCGCCAGGCAGGCCAGGACATCCTGCGCCGCATCGGGCAGGGTGGCCGTCATCGACGGGATGCGGGCGGTCCGAGCGAGCATCTGCCGGAGCCGGTCGGCGACGACCTGCATCGTCGGCGACCCCCCGACGATGACGGGCGCGCTCCCCTCGAGGCGCCCGGCGAGCTGCTTGGCGGGGTTGGCCTCGAGCGCGACGCCGGGGGCGCAGACCGACCACACCGCCTCCAACCGCGTGGCGACGTCCTCGAGGTCGGCGGCGGTCACCTCGGGCCCGCCGATGCGGGCCAGGGCGATCGCGGTCGGCGCGAGCAGGCCCCACACGCTCGCGCGCGCGGAGGAGTGCAGGGCCGGGACCGTCAGGTGGACTCCCCCGGCCTCGGCGCAGGCCGCGGCCGGTTCGCTCGTCGGGTCGCCGACGGTGAGGACCCGGGCACCCCGCTTCCCCGCCTCGCGCACGAGCTCGGCCTGGTACGGGCTGGCGCCGCGGTGGGTGACGACGCCGAGAAGGTCCTCGCTCCCGAACCAGCCGGGCAGCCCTGGCATCTCCACCCGGTCGACGACACGGGGCGAGATGTCCCCCGCGAGCCGAGCGAGGGCGTCGCCAGCGAGCCGGGCTCCCCCGCTGGCCTCGACGAGGATGGACCGGACTGCCTCGTCACGCTGGATCGCCGCGAGGTCGGCGTCCTGGCCGATCCGGATGCCGCGGCGCACCTGGTCGGCCGCGCCGGAGAGGCCGCCGAGCAGGTCGGACCGGTCGAGGGTCGAGAGGATCTGGAGGTCCCGGATCCGGTCCTCGTCGAACGGGCGCACGGTCTCAGGCGGGCCGGCGGGCCTCGTCGACGAGCAGGACCGGGATCCCGTCCTCGACGCGGTAGGCGCGGGCGCAGTCCGTCGCGGTGCACACGAGCTCGGGGTGCTCCGGGCCTGCCTCGTCACGAAGGGTCGACCCGCAGGCCGGGCAGCGGAGGATCTCGCGCAGCCAGCCGGGGATCGGTGCCGGGTCCGTGGGGGTCATGCCGCCGATCCTCTCACCAGCGCGAGCACGGCGTCCCGCACCCGCTCCATCGTCGCCTCGTCGGCGGCCTCGACGTTGAGCCGCAGCAGGGGCTCGGTGTTGCTCGGCCGGAGGTTGAACCACCAGCGGGGCGCCCCCTCGTGCAGGGCGGTGAGGCCGTCCATCTCGTCGATCTGCGCGCCCTGCTCCCGCGCCCAGGCCGCCGCCCGGGCGGTGGTGCCCGGGACGTCCTCGACCGTGGAGTTGATCTCCCCCGAGGCGGCGTACCGCTCGTAGGGGGCCATGAGCGCGCTGAGCGGACCAGAGGACTCGCCGAGGGCGGCCAGGACGTGCATCGCCGCCAGCATCCCGGTGTCGGCGAAGAAGAAGTCGCGGAAGTAGTAGTGGGCCGAGTGCTCGCCACCGAAGACGGCCTCGTGCTCGGCCATGACGGCCTTGACGAACGAGTGGCCGACGCGGGTGCGGACGGCCCGGGCGCCCTGCTCCGCGACGACCTCGGGGACGACGCTCGAGGTGATGACGTTGTGGACGATCGTCACCGCCGCCGGGTCGACACCCCTGGCGACCTCCTTGGCGATCTCGCGCTGCGCGATGAGCGCCGTGATGGCCGAGGCCCCGACCGCCTCGCCGCGCTCGTCGACGACGAAGCAGCGGTCGGCGTCCCCGTCGAAGGCGAGTCCGAGGTCGGCGTCGTGCTCCCGGACGGCGGCCTGGAGGTCGACGATGTTCTTCGGGTCGAGGGGGTTGGCCTCGTGGTTGGGGAACGTGCCGTCGAGCTCGAAGTACAGCGGGACCACCTCGAGCGGCAGCGCGGGCAGGCCGGCCGCCTCGCCGAGGACCGCCGGGACGGTGTGCCCGCCCATGCCGTTGCCCGCGTCGACGACGACCTTCAGCGGCCGCGAGCCGGAGAGGTCGACCAGTCCCCGGAGGAAGGCGCCGTAGTCGGCGAGCGTGTCCCGCTCGCTGACCTCGCCGCGGCGCTCCTCGACCGGCACCTCGTCGGCGTCGAGCCACTGCTGGGCGAGGTCGCGGACCGCGGACAGGCCGGTGTCCTGGCCGACCGGGGCCGCGCCGGCGCGGCAGAACTTGATGCCGTTGTACTGCGCGGGGTTGTGGGAGGCGGTGAACATCGCTCCGGGCAGGCCGAGCACGCCGCTGGCGTGGTAGAGGCCGTCGGTGCTGCACAGACCGATGAGGACGGCGTCGACCCCACGGTCGCGGACGCCCTCGGCGAGGGCGGTGGCCAGCTCCGGCGAGCTCGGGCGCATGTCGTGCCCGATGACGACGGCCGGAGCCCCCTCGGGGCGGGCGACGACGTCGGCGAACGCGGCGCCGAGCGCGCGCACGACACGGGCGTCGATCTGGTCGGGGACGGTACCGCGGACGTCGTAGGCCTTGACGAAGGCGCTCAGGTCGGTTCGCACGCGGTCATCCTAGGAGGGCGCGGCCGCCCGTGACACCGCTCAGCGGGGGTCGCGGTGGGAGAGGACGCGCAGGTGCCCGCGCCGTCCGGACTCGCGCATGCCGCCGGGCAGGTGCTCCCCGACGACGGGGTACGTGCCGGGGGGCGTGGCGGCGGCGACCGGCGCTCCCGGCTCCGGCTCGCCGGTCCGTGCGCGGCGGACGACGTCGGCGAGGGCGACGAGGTCGTCGTGGTCGGCCGGCGGCTGCTGGTCGTCGGCGAGCCGAAGCACGTCCCACCCGCGGGGGGCGGTCATCCGGGCGGCGTGGTCGGCGCACAGGTCGTAGGAGTGCGGCTCGGCGAACGTCGCCAGCGGTCCGATCACCATCGTCGAGTCGGCGTAGACGTACGTGAGCGTCGAGGTGGAGGGCTTCGTGCACCCGGTCTTCGAGCACTGGCGCGACAGGTCCGGGGCACTCACGAGGGGAGAGGCTACGGCACGCTCCGGCCGAGCGCGGGACGACGCGCCCGTACGATGACCCGGTGCCCCAGCCGACAGCTCCGCGCCGCCGGGACCGCCGCGGCCGCGGGCGGCGCGGACCGCTCGCGTGGCCCCCGGTGCCGGCGATGACGAGCCGGGCCGCGGCCTTCGACGAGCTCGTCCTCGACAGCGCCTCCCGGCTCGGACCGCACCTCGTCGGGCGGTGGGCGAACACCGAGTTCGCCGTCGAGGAGGTTCCGGCGCACGCCGGCTGGGAGGGTGAGGTCGTCCTCGCGCGGGCGTTCGCACCGCGCGGGCAGCGTCCGGCGCGCGTCGTCGTGTACCGCCGGCCCGTCGAGCTGCGGGCCCAGGACCCGGCCGAGCTGCCGATGCTCGTCCACGCCGTCGTCGTCGACCAGGTGGCCGCGCTCCTGGGGGTCGCCCCGTCGGACCTCGACCCGCGGGCCTGACCCCGCCCTGCGTCAGCCGGCGGGCGTGACCTGCACGGCGCCTCGGCGCAGCCGCACCGACGGGACCGTCGACGCGGCGCGCAGCTCCGCGATCCCCCGGCCCCGCGCGGCGAGGAGACCGGCGCGGACGTCCGCACCCTCGGTGACCGGCCGTACCCAGGTGCTCCCCGCTCCGTCGGGGACACCGACGATCCGCGTTCCGTCGGCCACGACGTCGACGGTCCGCACGACGGACCGGCCGCCGACGACCGAGGTCACCCGGACCCGCGCTGCGGACCCCGAGGCGTGGACGACGATCGCCCGGCGGCCGCCGACCGGCGCGGGGACCGCCGTCCCGCCGAGCCGCCCGACGGGGTCGCTCGCGACGGACCACGCGAGGTCGCTCGCCTCGCCGGCACCGGCGGGGATCGTGGCGACGGCCGCGACGACGGGCCGGTCGGAACGGACGACGACGGAGCCGGGGGCGGTCGCGACCGGGAGCTCCTCCTCGGCGCTCGAGCCGGCCGGGACGGTGACGACCCCGCCCGCCACGGGGTGCTCCCCCCGCGCGTCGGCGGTGCGGAGGCGAACGACCGCGTCGCTCGCTCCGGGGTTGCCGATGCGCACGGTCCGGCGGCCGGCGGGGACCGCGGCGATGACCTGGGTCGTCGCCGGCGCCGCCGTGGGGTCGATCGCCTCGGCCCCGGCGGTCCGGGTCCCGTCGCGCCAGCTCTCGACGAGGGTCGCGCGCACCAGCCCGCCGGAGGCCCGGACGTGGAGCACCGGGACGGCGTCCGCGCCGAACGCGCCGTCGACGAACAGTCCGCGGCGGCTGCGGCCCGGGACGGTGACCGTGCGCGAGGTGGCCCCGTCGACCCCGGCCGTCCGCAGCGCCTCGACCTCGACGGTCGACGGGTTGGCCCCGAGGTTGGTCAGCAGGAGCCGTTCCTGCCGACCGGGTGCGTCGCCACCACCGATGAGCCAGGCGTCGGCCGACGGCGCGCCGCAGCCCGAGCTGAGCAGACCCCGGGCGCGCGGCCGGTCGACGACCGCCACCGTGCCCGCCACCGGGCCGACGGCAGCGGCGCCGGTGCCCACGACGGCGGCCGGGCGGCCGGTGCCGTCGACGCTGCGGGCCGCGTCGGAGCGGTTCGTCCCCCGCAGCCCGACGACGCCGGTGACGAGCCGCCCGGTCGGCGGGACCGGGACGTCGAGGGCGGCCAGGTCCGCCCTGGGCGGCGTCGCGGTCACGAGTCGACCCTCGGAGGGCAGGTCGGGGACGCCGGGCGTGCCGAGGAACGGCGCGCCCGGGCAGGCCAGCTCGGTCGTCCCGAGCGAGCCGTCGTCCCCGGCCCGGGGGGTCGTCGCCACCGACGGACCGGAGACCGTCACCGCAGGTGCGTGCAGCGCACCGGCCGCGGCGAGCCCGACGGCGGCGGCGCCGGCGAGCGCGACGAGCGCCCCGCGGTGCCACGGTCGGCGGGCGGGGGCGGTGGCGCCCTCGGCGCGGCTGCGGGGGTCAGACATCGTCGGCCCTCCGGCGCGCGACGGGGACGAGGAGATAGAGCGCGAGCAGCAGCAGGCCACCCTGGGCGACCTTCCACCACGGCGCGCTGGACCGGGGGTCGATGACGATCCGGTGACGCCCCGGCGGGACCGGATAGGTCGGCTGCGCCGTCCCGGCCTGCGCGGCCACGGGCCGGTCGTCGATGCGGACCTCGGCGCGCGCGGACCAGGCGGGGCGCTCGGCGACGACGAGCCGGGCCCCCTGCGGCACCTCGAGCATCACGTCCGCAGCGCCCGTGCGGTCGACGGCGACGTCCGACGTCCGCCGGGCGTCCTCGAGCCGAACCCTCGCCGGCCCGCCGGTGAGGACTCCGCCGTCGCGCGCGACCCCGGTCACCCGCCACGTGAGGTACCCCCCGACCGAGCCGGTGCGCAGCAGCCCCGGGGACCCGTCGAGCCTCGTGACGAGGGCCGGCGGGACGTCGGCGGGGACGGAGACGAAGCCGATCCCGGCGCGCCCGAGCCGCGTGGCCGGTGGCACGCTCGCGACCTCCCCGCCGAGGAGGTCCTCGGCGACCGGCGTCACCGACAGCGGGTCACGCCCCCCCGGCAGCTCCCGCCGCAGCGTGCGGGCCGGCTCGTCGCCCTCCGCCCCGAGGACCCGCGCGGTCGCGTGCTCGCCCTCGACGTCGAGGACGAGGTGGCGCAGCCGCGGTCCGGCGATGCCCTGCTCGAGGCTGACGCGTGGCCGGGGATCGACCCGCGGCGCGAGGACCGGCTCGGCCCGCAGCGCAGCTCCCCAGCCGACGAGCGCGGCGACGGGCACCCCGGCGGCGACGAGAGCCGCGGTCCGCGTCGTGCGGGCCGGGGCACGACCCACCATGAGCTCCGGAGGGCGGAGCGCCTCGTCCGCGGCGAGGAGGCCGAGGGCGAGTGCGCCCGCCGTCGCGACGAGCCAGCCGGTGCCCGACCAGGGACGGACCGGCTCGGGGCCCGCGAGCAGGATCCGGGGTGCGACGAGCGCGGCGGCGGTGCCCAGCGCGACGAGGGCGGTGGCCGCACCGAGAGGGCCCGGCCGACGGCTCGTCGCGAGACCGCCGAACGCCAGGAGTGCGAGGACGCAGAGCGCGAGCCCGGCCGTCCAGGACGGCCCGCCGGCGCGCAGCGGCTCGAGGGGGTCGGTGGCGCCGGGGTCGGTCACCGCGCCCCAGCCGGCCAGCAGGCGCGCCGGGTCGGTGACGAACCGGACGACCCACGGGCCGAGGAGCCCGGCGGTGAGGACCGCGACGAGGACGGCCCGGAGGCGCCCGCGGCCACGGGCGACGACGACGAGGACGACCGCGCCGAGCAGGACGAGGACCCCCAGAGCGGGGACGAGCGCCGCCAGGAGAGCGCCGAGGATCCCCGCGCGGCTCGCTCGGGACGTGCTCGACCGGCGGCCGCCGAGCGCGGCCAGGTCGGCCAGGACGGTGGGCAGGAGCACGAGCGCGACGGCGGGCCCGAGCCGACCGGTCGTCGTGGCCGTCCACCCGACCGGACCGAGCGCCCAGGCGAGCGCCGCGAGCGCCCTCGGCCACCGGACCGGCGTGAGGAGCCGGGAGGCCGCGTAGGCCGTGAGGGCCGCGGCCAGCGGCGCGAGGAGGAGCAGGAGCGCGATGGCGGACGCCACGGGCGAGTCGGCGGCCGACCCCTTCGGCACGGCGTCGACGGCCTTCGCGAGGACGGCCAGCGGCAGGACGGCAGGGCTGGGCTCGGCGGGACCGCCCCAGCCGGCGCCGGTCCAGCCCGTCCACCACTGCTGCACGAGCCCGCCCGGCGTGTCGGGCGGGGTGCCGAGCTCGCCCCCCATGGGTCCGTCACCCACGAGCCGGACGAGGGAGCCGGGCACCGCGCGCCACCGCAGGATGCTCGCGACCGCGACCGTCGCGAGGACCCACGGGAGGGGATGGGCGATGGGGATCCCGAACCGGCTGCGAGGTGCGTCCTCGGCGTCCGGGGGCGGGGCATCGACGGTCTCGTCGACGTATCGGCTGCGGACGACCCGGGCGGGGACGAGGAGGGGACGGACGTCCGTCGTCGGACGGCCGCCGACCCGGCGAGCCAGCGGGGGGCGCAGCGCCCGGGGCCGGAGGCCGGCGAGGGCGATGGCGAGCTCGCGGCCGGCGCGCCGGGGCCGCCGGCCCAGGAGCAGGGCGAGCGCGAGGCCCACGCCGGACACGAGGCCGCCGAGCGCACCGGCGAGACGTCGTCCGAGGGGCGCGTGGCTGAGGGCGACGGCCCGGCAGGCTGCGTCGTCGCGAGCGCCGGTCCGGCCCAGAGCCGCGGGGACGGCGATCCGCGCGCCCGGGACGCGCACGAGGCGTAGCGCCCGCTCCTGGGCGCTCCACCCGAGGTCGAGGTCGGCGGCGACGGGTGGCAGGCGCCGGTCGTACCCGCCGACGGTGACCAGGGCGGCGGTGTCGACGAGAAGGCCCGGCGCGGCGAGGGCGAGGACGTCGGAGCCGTCGTCGTACTGGCCCTGGTCGAGCTCGCCCGGCGCCGGGGTCGGCACGAGCCGACCCGCCGCGGACGACCCGGTCCCGAAGCCCACGAACCGGTCGGTGCGCCCCTGCGCGACGAGCTTGGGTCCGGCGGCGGCGACGCCCGAGGACATCCGCAGCGCCTGCTCCAGCCGCCCGAGGGCGTCCGGCTCGGGGGTGCACCCGTGGTCGAGGAGCCAGACGAGGGACCGACCGTCGGCCGGGGCGGGTGGCACGTGCCGCTCGACGGTCGCCCGCACCGCGGAGCGGAGCGTCTCGCCGGGGGCGTCGACGACCGTGACCGTCGTGGCGTCCCGGTCGGGTCCCGTGAGGGCGTCGGCGACCCGGGGGTCGATCTCGCCGCCGGCGGGTCGGGTCCGCAGGAGCACGAGGTGGTCGGGGGTGCGGTCCTGACCCGTCACGGCGGCGACGAGCGCCAGCAGGTCCTCCGTGGAGGCGGGCCGACCGAGGTCGTCGACGTCGGCGAGGATCGCCGTCACGCGGGTACGGGCGGGGCGCCGTCGCCGACGCGCCGGAGCGGAGCTGACGGCGGGGGTGGTGTCGGTGGTCACGGAGCCGGACTCCCGACGGGGGACGGAGGAGGCGATCAGACCGCGCGCTTCTTGAGCTTGCGGCGCTCGCGCTCGGACAACCCGCCCCAGATCCCGAAGCGCTCGTCGTTCGACAGGGCGTACTCGAGGCACTCCTGCCGGACCTCGCAGCCGACGCACACCTTCTTCGCCTCGCGCGTGGAGCCGCCCTTCTCGGGGAAGAAGGCCTCGGGGTCCGTCTGCGCGCACAGCCCCCGCTCCTGCCACGCCATCTCGGCCTCGGCATGGCCCATCGCCACCAGCTGGAGTTCGTGCATGGCCCCTCCGACCTGAAGAACACTCGACCCGGAACACCGACTGACCCGGATGGCCACCCGACCTGTTCCCCCGGCGCCACGGTGTGACGAGGAGGACACGCATGGAATTACACGCGTGTCATCCGTGGCTCGTCAAGCCGATGAGCGGTATTGGGCCTCGATCCCCGGCGTGTCGTCCCCGACACGCCGGGGACGGGGTCGATGACACGTCGGGGAGGATGGGCCGGTGCAGATCACCGTCATCGCCGCCGGCCCGGCCGGCCACGCCCTCGCGCCCGCCCTCCTGAGCCAGGCCCCCTCCGGGAGCCGTCTCACGGTCCTCGCCTCGACGCTCGCCGACGCGACCGACCACGGCCTGCGGGTCTGCCCCGACGTCGACGCGCTCGTCCGGGCACTGGCGACGGAGAAGGAGAGCGCCGCCGGGACCGCCGCCGGAACAAGCACCGCGGCCGTCGACGAGCTGGCACGGCTGTCGGGCGTCACCCCGCTCCCGCGCGACGACGCCCAGCTCGCCGCCGCGGTCCACCGCTCGCACCTGCTCGGCACGGGACGCACCCTGTCCGACGCGACGGCCGACGCGTGCCGGGCGGCCCAGGTCCCTCAGGAGGTGACCGTCCTGCCCCTGACGGACGACCCCGTCGAGACCCACGTCGTCCTCGACCCGGACGAGCCGGTGGCCCACCAGGTCCGTGGCTGGGTCCCCGACGGCGGCGGGCCCGACCTCGTCCGCGTCACCAGCGCCGGTCTCGACCGCGCGACCCCGGCCCCCGGGGTCCTCGATGCCGTCCGCACCGCCGACCTCGTCGTCCTCCCCGGGGACGACCTGCTCCTGTCGACGGGGCTCGTCCTCGGCCTGCCCGGGATCCGCGACGCGCTGCGGGGGACCTCGGCCCGCGTCGTGGCCGTCCTGCCGGTCTCCGGTGACGAGCCGGTCCCCACGGGGGACGCCGCCACCGACTCCCGGGCACGAGCGACCGCCGCGTTGCTCCCGACCCCGCGCGCCCGCGCGGCCGCGAGCGTCCTGGCCGACGTCGCGGACGTCCTCGTGGTCGACCCCTCCGACGCTGGCCTGCGCCTGCCCGGCACGGCCCGCACGACGATCACCCCGGCCCCCACGAGCCTCGCCACCACCCCCTCCACCGCCCTCGCTGCCTGCATCTGCGCGCGCAACTGACCTCTGCGCGCGGAATCTCACGCGCAGATGCCACCGACGACGCGCAGATCCTGCGCCGGTCGGCCGTCACCGCCAGCGGGTCGGGAGATGCGTCGGCAGCGACCGCCGCGCCCCGCGGCGCGGCCGCTGCAGACCGGCGAGGGCGACGAGCCGCTGCACCCGGTACCGGTGTCCTGCCCACGGCCGGAGCACCCGTTCGAGCGCCGCGTCGTCCCCGATCGTCCCCGTGAGCGCCCACGTGACGTCCGCAGCGACGTGGTAGTCGCCGAAGCTCACGGCGTCGGCGTCCCCGACCGCCCGCTGGGCCACCTCGGCCGCGGTCCAGCCGCCGATCCCGGGGATGGCGAGCAACCGCCGCCGCAACAGCTCGGGCGGCTGGCCCACGCACTCCTCGAGCCGACCGGCCACCGCCACGGCCCGCATCACCGTGCCCGCCCGCCCGGAATCGACCCCCGCCCGGACCCACTCCCACGACGGCACCCGACGCCACTCCCCCGCGCTCGGTGCCACCCGCAGCACCCGACCGCCCGGCGGCGTCGGCCCCGGGGCGGGCGAGCCGAAGCGGTGGACGAGCATGCGCTGCGACGCGAACGCCTCCGCCCCCGTCACCCGCTGCTCGATGATCGCCGGGACGAGGGAGTCGACGATCAGACCCGTCGCGGGTACCCGCCACCCGGGGAACCGCGCCGCGGCCGCTGCCAGCCTCGGGGCCGCCGGCGGTTCGAAACCGCTCGGGTCGTCGTCGGCTCCCAGGAGCGCCGGTACCCGCCCGAGCAACCACTGCGCGCCCGGCCCCCACGACCGCGCCTCGACGACCCCCTCGTCGCGGCGGACGGCCAGACGCAGCGTCCCGGAGCCGTCGGGCGTTCGTCGCGCGAGCCACCATGCTCCGCCCGGCTCCCGATGGCTCGTCGGATCCCCGGCACCCCGGCGCAGGACCCCGAGGGTCGCGTCGAGATCCACCGCCCGGCCCGGGACCCAGCGCCGCTCGTGGCCCTCAGGCAGCGGAGGCCCCCCGCGATCCCGTCCTGCCCGAGGGGCGGTCCCCGATGAGGCGGTGCGCCCGCCCCCACAGCCAGCCGAAGAGCGCCCAGAGGACGTCGACGAGGGTGATGATGAACCGGAGGATCATCGCCACCGCGGTGGCCGCCGACCCCGGCATGAGGCCACGCCACAGCAGCACGAGCAGACCCTCGCGCACCCCGAACCCGGCCGGGAGGATGAAGCTGAACATCCCGATGGCGGCGGCGAGCGGGAACCCGCTGATGCTCGACATCGCGAGCTCCGAGACGTCGGCGTGCGGGGCGATGTCCCGGGTGACCACCCAGACGGTCAACCCCGAGGACAGCCACGCCGCGACGAACCACGCCATGGCGACGAGGACGGCCCGCGTCGACAGCGGCTGGTCCATCGGCTCCCGTCGCATGACCCGGAGCGCGAGCGCGATGATCCGGTTGAGGACCGGGGGCCAGAGCGCGAGGAGGATGACGGGCACGGCGACGAGGACGACCCACACGCTCGCCTTCGCCGATCCGCTCCACAGCAGCTGGGGCAGGGCCCCGACGCCGACGAGGACGCCCGCGACGGCGGACAGGATGATGCACATGAGCGAGGCGATCGCCGTGTGCCGGCGCGGGATCTTCGCGGCGGACCCCATCTCCGCCTGGACGACGACGGACCACACCGACCCCGGCACGTACTTGCCCAGCTGACCGACGAAGAAGATGCTCGCAGCCGGTCCGAACCGGACCCTGCTCCCCGCACCGGCGAGCAGCGCCTGCCAGCCGAACAGCGTGAACAGCGGCGCTGCGAACGAACCGACGAAGCACAGCGCGAGCGACCAGGGCGAGACGCGACCGACGTAGGTGACGACGGCTTCCCAGTTCGTCCACACCGCCCAGGTGACCGTGACGACGACCGACACGCCGAGAAGGACCCGCATCGCCGTGAGCAGCCGCGCCCGCGTCCGGGAGCCGGCGGGCCCCTCGCTCGTCGCATCGACAGTCATCAACGCCTCCGGAAGGTGAGTCGGACGACGGCGAACGCCGCGGTCTCGTCGTGGGCCGCGTCGGCGGCCCGCCGCAGCTTCGCCGTCAGGTCCCCGTCGAGGTCCCCGACGAGCCGCAGCCCGAGCCCGTCGGCGCGCGCGACGACACCGCGCAGGTCGGCGGGGGTGACGCAGCCGGGGGCGCCGGCCGGGCCCGCCGCGAGGGTGAGCGACAGCACGCCGCCTGTCCGCAGCGCCCACGACGCCTGGTGCAGCGCGTCGTCGACCTCGGCGAGGTCGCAGTCGTGCGGGTGCAGCCGCGTGATGACGTCGACGCTCGCCGTCCCGAGGTCGAGCACCGAGACGGACGAGCGACCCCCGCTCAGCTCGAGCTCGATGGGGTGGAAGCCGATGGCGCGTGCCCACCGGCCGAACGGCGAGCGGACGCCCGACTCGTCGATGACGGTCGCGGTCTGCCGGTGGTCGTCCCGCAGCCGGAGCACCGCGGCGAGCGCCCCGAGCGCGGCCCACGCGGCGATGGGGTCGAGGGTGCGCGGCAGACCGACCGACCGCGCGAGGGCCCGGGCGTCCTCGGCGTCGGCGTCCAGCCCCAGGACGTCGGTCGGACGCACCCGGTCGGGCAGCTCGTCGCCCGTGAGCAGGACCCGCGGAGGCCGCTGCGCGATCGCCGCACGGGTCGAGGTGCGCAGGCGGGTCGCGATGGCGCGCAGCGCGCTCTCGACGACGGGCTCGTCCCCGTCCCCGCCGACGACGGCCTGCGGCTCGGACCCGGCGACCGACTCGATGGCCGCGACGTACCGCTGCCACGGGGTGGTCAGGTCCGGCGGCCGGACCCCGGAGAGCAGCTCCGTCACCCGGTCGGGATCGGCCAGCGTCGTCAGCGCCGCCACGAGCGCGTCCTCGTCCTCCGCCGGGACGAGGAGGCCGTCGACGCCGTCGCGGACCTGGTCGCCGAACGTCCCGACGTCGGAGGCGAGGACGGCCAGGCCGTGCTGCTGGGCGAGCAGGACGTTCTGGGAGGCGGTCGCCGAGCGGTACGCCAGGGCGAGGACGTCGTGGCGGGCGAGGAGCTCGGGCAGCCGCTCGGCCGGGACGTACCCGCCGTGCACCTCGACCCGGCCCCGCAGCCGGCGATCGGCGGCCAGCCGGCGGATGAGCGGCCCGGTGTCGGACCACATCTCGCCCGCGATGGTGAGGGTCACCCCGGGCACCCGCATCATCGCGCGCAGCAGGAGGTCGATCCCCTTGTAGTGGCGCACCGTCCCCAGGGCGAGCAGCCGCGCCGGGCCGTGGTGCTCGGGTCGCTCTGCGGGCGGGCCGCCGGGCAGGTGGGGCGGCAGGTCGGCCACGACGACCCGCCGGGCGTCGTGCTCGTGCGCCCTGCGGGCCTCCTCGTCGCTGTGCACGACGACGGCGTCGACCCGGCGGAGGAACGACCGCGTCATCGCCTCCGCCCCGGGGTGCACCTCGTGCGGCAGGACGTTGTGCGCGATGACGATCGAGCGCGGACCCAGCCCCGTCGAGCTCGTCCGCCCGACGCCCGCGGCTTGGAGCAGCGTGAGGCTGCCGGGGATCATGATCGGCATGACGTGGACGACGATGATCGCGTCGACGTCCTGCAGCCGCCGGCCCGTGCGCACCCACGTGTCGGGGCGCCGCCAGCTCATCGAGCGGATCGTCCGGGGGAAGAGGGGGACGTCCGGCGTCCCGCCCGGAACGCCTTCCTCGGAGGGGTAGAAGTTCTTCGGGAACATGTTCGACCAGCTGACGAGCTGGACGTCGTGCCCGGCGGCCTCGAGCGCGTGGGCGAGCTCGGTCGTGTGAGCGGTGACCCCTCCCTTGTACGGGTGGGTCGGTCCGACGATCGCGATGCGCAGGGCCTCGGACGGGCTCACCTGTCTCCCCTTCGGTCGCCGCTCGTGGCGCCGCCGGAAGGGCGCCGGGAGCACCGAGCCTAACGAGCGCGCCCGACGTCGACCGGCCGCCCGGTCCCGGCGCGTCCTACGGTGGGTCCGTGACGCCGACCACGCCCCGCCCCCAGGACCTCCTGCCCGCCCTCGAGCGGGACGACGCGACCACCCCGCGCATCACCTGCTACGACGACCTGGCCGGACCGACGCGCGGCGAGCGGGTCGAGCTGAGCGGTCGGGTCCTGGCCCGCTGGGCGGCGAAGGCGGGCAACGCCCTCCAGGAGGAGCTCGACGTCGCGCCGGGGGACGTCGTCGGGATCGTCCTCGAGCCGCACTGGCGGGCGACCCACTGGCTGCTCGGGGCGTGGCGGGTCGGCGCGTGCGTCCGCGTGGGCGACGGCGCCTCCGGACCGGAGACGACGGTCGTCGTCACGGACGACCCGGCGCTCGCGGCGGAGGTCGTCGACACCGGCCGCCGTGCCGTCCTCGTCTCGCGGGCCGCGCTCGCCCGCACGGCGCACCCCGAGGCGGCGCCCGGCGTCCTCGACGAGGCGACGGAGCTGCCGACCTTCGGCGACGTGCTCGAGCCCTGGGGGACGCCGGACGACGGGGCTGTCGCGCTCGTCGTCGACGGCACGCCGCTGGAGGTCCACGGCGCACCGATCACGACCGACGTCGAGCCGGGCGCCCGGGTCCACCTCGTCGACCCCTCGACCGCCGAGCTCCTCGTCGTCGCGGGCGCGGCGTGGGCGGCCGGCGGCTCGGTCGTCCTCAGCCTCGGGACCGACGAGGACGTGCTCGAGCACCGTGCGGCGATCGAGCGCGTCGACGCGCGGATCGGCTGAGACTCAGCGGTTGGCGCGGGCGACGACCTCGACCTCGAGCGCGCGCCACGTCCGGGACGCGACGACCCCGGTGCCGGCGAGCCCGTGCCGCTGCTGGAGCGCCTTGACGGCCAGCATGGTCCGAGCGCCGAAGTACCCGTCGCTGGTCACGCCGAGGTTGCGCTGGACGGCCTTGACGGGCCAGCCGCGCGAACCCTCCTTGAGGACCGTCGAGCGCCACTTCAGGAGCGGGTGGGCCTGGGCCTCGAGCGCGTCCCAGTCGGCGCGCTGGACGACGCCGTCCGCCCGCAGGTCGTGGGCCTTCTGCCAGCGCTCGAGCGCGAGCTCGGTCCGCGGGCCGAAGACGCCGTCGACCGGGACCCCGACCCCGCGCTGGACGAGCCGCACGGCCTCACCGCGGCTGCCGCGCTTGACCGTCGTGCCCTTGTACCGGGTGTACGCCGTCGTCGTCTCGACGGTCGTGGTCCCGGGCTTGGGCGCGACGGGGCGGGGTGCGGGCGTGGGCTTCGGCGCCTGGGGGGCGGGCAGGCCCAGGAGCAGCGCCCACGTCCGCGGACCGACGACGCCGTTGGCGGTCGTCCTCTTCGAGCGCTGGAACTCGATGACCTTCGCCTTCGTCATGGGACCGAACCGGCCGTCCGCGGTGAGCCCGCCGAGCTTGGCCTGGAGCGCCTTGACGGCGTTGCCCTGCGATCCCATCTTGATCCAGGTCTTGCGGTAGGCGTACGCCGACTTCGTCATGGTGCCACGCGGGGCGACCTTGTTCAGGTCGACCAGCCGCTGCCACATCGCCTTGTCGACGACGCCCGTGACGGGCAGACCCTGCTTCTGGTGGAAGTTGGCGACGTGCCAGAACGTCCGCTGCCCGAACGCGCCGTCCGCCGGCAGGCCGAGCGCCTTCTGCACGAGCGCGACGTCCTTGCCGGTGTCACCCTTGCGCAGCACCGGGTACTCCCGGACCTGCGGGACGACGGGACCGGTCGAGCTCGAACCGTCGGGGTTGACCGGCCGTCCCGTCCACCACGAGGTCTTCTTCAGCGCGCCGTCCCACGAGAAGCTGAAGTGGATGTGGTCGGTGTGGGGGGAGTCCCCGACGTACGGGGCCCAGCCGCGGTCCGGGTCGTAGGCCCGCCACATCTTCTGGTTCCAGATGATGTACATGACCCCGAACCGCCGGGCCATCGCGCCCTTGTGGCCCTCGCGGTCGGGTGCGGTGAGCCACTGGACCACGGAGTCGGCGACGGCGCGCTCGTACGGGTCGTACGCGCTGAGCATCCAGTCGAGGGCGCGGCCCTCCGAGTGCTCGGTCACCCCGGAGTTGCAGTTGCGGCTGATGCCGTAGTTCCACTCGTCGTAGTGCGCGGCCATGAGGCGCGCGAAGGCGACGACGCCCGGCTTCGGGTCGGGCTGGCACGTCGTCTGGCCGACGTACGTCGGCTGACCGTCGAGGGCCTTCGGCAGCCACTTGCTCGGCGGGGCCGGCACCGCGCGGGAGGCGGCGTGGACGCTCGTCCCGACGGGAACGGTCAGGGCGGGCAGGACGACGGCGGCGCCGACGAGACGACGAGCACGGGACACGAGCGCTCCTGGGACGGAAGACCGGCGGGGACCGGATCGAGCGAGTGGCGTCGGCGGCGGCCGACGTCACAGTCGTCACACAGGAACCACTGGCACCCTCTCGCAACAACCGGGCTCTTTTGTCCCACTTGTGACACCCGCCCTACAAGCCCAGCCGACGAACTACATCCGTGTAGTTGCCCGGCGGTCGATCGTGATCCGGGTCACCTCGACAGTCGCCCGGGCGATACGGTCGCGCCATGGACAAGGTCGTCCCCTCCCCCGCCGACGCGGTCGCCGGCATCGCCTCCGGCGCCTCCATCGCCGTCGGGGGGTTCGGTCTCTGCGGCATCCCGTCCGTGCTCATCGACGCCCTCCTCGAGCGCGGGGTCACCGACCTCGAGTGCGTGTCGAACAACTGCGGCGTCGACGACCGGGGGCTGGGGGTCCTCCTGCGCGCCGGCCGGATCCGGCGCATGGTCAGCAGCTACGTCGGCGAGAACCGGGAGTTCGCGCGGCAGTACCTCGCCGGCGAGCTCGAGGTGGAGCTCACCCCCCAGGGGACCCTCGCGGAGAAGCTGCGGGCCGGGGGCAGCGGGATCGCCGCATTCTGGACGCGCACCGGCGTCGGCACCCAGATCGCCGAGGGCGGGCAGCCGTGGCGCTACGCCCCGGACGGGTCGGTCGCACTGGCCTCGCCGCCGAAGGAGACGCGCCTCTTCCCGGTGACCCGCCTGACCGCCGACGGCCGGACCAGCACCGAGGATCACGCGTTCGTCCTCGAGGAGGCGATCTCGACCGACCACGCGCTGATCCGGGCGTGGAAGGGCGACCGCCACGGCAACCTCGTCTTCCGGACGAGCTCGCGCAACTTCAACCCGCTGTGCGCGATGGCCGGCCGGGTGTGCGTCGCGGAGGTCGAGGAGCTGCTCGAGCCGGGCGAGCTCGACCCCGACGAGATCCACCTGCCCGGGATCTTCGTGCAGAAGGTCCTTCCCCTCACCCCGGAGCAGGCCGCGGACAAGTCGATCGAGCGCCGGACGACCCGCGCGAGCCAGGAGGCGTGACATGGGACTCACCCGCGAGCAGATGGCCGCCCGCGCCGCCGCAGAGCTGTCCGACGGGGACTACGTCAACCTCGGCATCGGGCTGCCGACGCTCGTCCCGAACGTCGTCCCCGACGACGTCGAGATCGTCCTGCAGTCGGAGAACGGGCTCCTCGGCGTCGGCCCCTACCCGCGCGTGGAGGAGGTCGACGCCGACCTCATCGACGCGGGCAAGGAGACGGTGACGCTCCGGCGCGGGGCGAGCACGTTCGACTCGGCCACGAGCTTCGCGATGATCCGCGGCGGGAAGGTCGACGCGGCGATCCTCGGGGCGATGCAGGTGGCCGAGAACGGCGACATCGCCAACTGGATGATCCCCGGGAAGATGGTCAAGGGCATGGGCGGCGCGATGGACCTCGTCCACGGGGCGCGTCGGGTGCTCGTCCTCATGGAGCACGTCGCCAAGGACGGTAGCCCGAAGATCGTCCAGCGGTGCGACCTGCCGCTGACCGGGCGGGGCGTCGTCCAGCGGGTCATCACCGACCTCGCCGTCATCGACGTGACCCCCGCGGGCCTCGAGCTCGTCGAGACCGCGCCCGGGGTCACGTCGGGCGAGGTCCGCGAGCGCACCGGGGCCCCGCTGCGCTGAGCGGAACGACCCGGGGTCAGCTCTCGGCGGCCCGGGTGGCGGCGCTGGCGGGCACCGCGGTCGTCCCCCCGAAGACGCGGATGCGCTCGAGCGACGGATCGCTCTGCAGGAGCCGCAGGGAGTGGGTCGGCACGGTCGCCCCGGAGGTCAGGACGAGCGGCCGGCGGTACGCCCCGGCGAGCGCGGCCTCGGCGACCCGGTCGTCCTTCCCCGGTGCGAGGACGACCTCGCTGCGGCCGAGGGAGCCGGCGAAGGCCGTGGCCACCTGCCGGCCGACGGAGTAGCGGTCACCGGAGAACCTCCGGACGTAGATGCCCCGGCGCTGGAGCGGCCCCGTCACCCCCGTCGTCACGAGCGAGGAGGATCCGACGACGTGCGCCGACGCCGGGTCGATGCGTCCCAGCGCCGCGCTCGTGCGGGTCGGCAGCGAGCTCGGCGGCACGAGGAGGAACGGCTGGTAGCGCACGGTCGCGACCGGCGAGAACGGCACGGACGCGCCGAGCGTCGTCCGGGTCGCGACGACGACCGACGGGACGTCCCGCCGGGCGTCGACGAGCTCGGCGACGCGGGCGGTGCGGGCGTACGGGTCGGTCCCACCGACGCGGTAGACCCTGAGGCCACGGGCCTTGAGCGCGGAGACGACACCGTCGGACACCGAGCGCGTGCTCCCGATGACGTACACGGTGCGCAGGTAGCCCTTGCGGCGGTCGAGCTCCGCGAGCGTGCCCGACGGCAGACGGGTCGCCCCGGTCATCAGCTGGGGCCCGGCGACCGCGCTCGCGAACGGGCGGGCGGCGAGGACGTCGACGAGGTCGGCATCGGCGCTGCCGGTGAGGACCGCGGTGCTCGCACGCACGCTCGTGCGGCGGGCGAGGACGAGCGAGGCGTCGACGCGACCGGACGTTCTCGTGCGCACCGCCGGGTGGCGCAACCAGGTGCCCGACAGACCGAACCGCCGTCGGAGGTCCTCGCCGTCCATCGACGCGGTCGCGCCCGACGAGGAGGTCGCGACGGCGACGTCGACGCCGTGCCCGGTCGTGCGCCGGGAGAGGTCGAGCCGGGCGATGTCGCGCAGGCCGAACGCGCTCGCGAGGCTGCGGCGGGGGATCGTCGTGCGCCACGACCGGCGCGGGTTCTCCGCCCGGGTGCTCCACGGGTCCCATGCCGAGCGCAGGTAGGGGACGGGGCTGCCGCCCCACACGTCCTCGTTCTCCTGGCTCCAGCCGCCGTTGCTGCTGGAGTAGTAGGCCTCGATGACCCGCCCGTCGTAGCGCGGCACGTAGCCCGTCGTCGAGCTCCCGGCCGCGCGCACGGCGGCCCGCCAGCGCGGCAGGTACGCGCGCTCCGTCGCGGTGGGGTACGTGCCGAACACCTGGTCGGAGACGGAGTCGAACACGTGGCAGCCGCACGACGGGCGCACCCCCGCAGCGACCTTGCGCAGGGCGTAGGACCGGGCCGCGGCGGCCTGGGTCTGCAGGGCGGCCGACGGCCACGACCACGGCATCTCCTTGATGCCGTCGAGGTACTCGTCGTGCATGCGAGCCCGAACGACGACCTCGAGCAGCCCGGTCGTCCCCGGCGAGGGGAGGATGCCGAGGGAGCCGACGCCGTACCGCTTGCCGTCGGTCGAGACGGTGCTTGCCCCGTGGGTGAAGGTGACGACCGCGCTGGGGCCGGAGACCGACGTGCGCGAGCACCCGCTGCCGCATCGGGCGACGACGCCCGACCCGGAGCGGACGACGGTGACGGTCCGACCGGCGGGTGCCGAGAGCGTGCGACCGCCGGCGGCCACCCGGATCGTCCCACCGCCGGCGGTGAGGGCCTGGCCGACGATCGCGGTCGAGCTGACCCGGTGGCGCACGTTGACCCGGATGGTCGCGGTGTCGGCGACCTTGTCGTAGGTCGTCCCGCGGTAGTAGTGCGCGAGGATCTGCGGGGCGGTGCGGCCGGCGTCGGCCATCGCCTTCGCGCCGTACTGGCTCATCCCGACGCCGTGACCGAAACCGCTGCCGCGGACGACCCAGTCGTCGGCGCGGGCCGGGGACGCGGAGGACGCGGCGGCCGCCAAGAGACCTGCCGTGACGCAGAGGGCGGCGAGGACCCGCCGGAGAAAGAGAACGCGCCGGAAGAATGTGGAGGTCATTGCTGCTCGCAGAAGCTCGGGGGGGACGTGGGGGTCGACCGGACCCACACCCTGCGGGTCCAGGCCGCTGGCGCGGGACTCTTCCCGGTCCGGTCGACGGCCGTGAGCCGGAGGGTGTAGTACCCGGGCGGGGCCCAGGAGCCGTCGAAGAGGCGCCCCGTCCAGCCGGTGCGGATGGGGTTGGCCGCCGAGGCGTACCCGCTCGTGTACCGGACGAGGCCGCCGCACGGGTGGGTCACCTCGAGCCGGTAGCGGATGTAGCCCTGCACCTTCGCGTTCAGCCGCGGCCCGAGGGTGCCGTAGGTCCACCGGCTGGCGGTGAGCGAGGGCGTCCAGAACATCGCCTTCTGGCGGTACCTGGCGCCCGAGCGGATCTCCGGCAGCCGGCGCTGCAGCGCAGCCCCGGGGCAGCCGGTCTGGTTCGCATCCCGGTGCCCGGAGATCGTGCTGAACCACCGTGTCGCCGCGCCGTCGCTCATCGCCACCCGACCGGCGGGGTCGACATGGTGCAGGCCGAGCTTCCACGCGTAGAGCCGCTTGTACGCCAGCAGGGTCGCGTTGCTCGGCGACGAGGTCGTGTGGTCCCCGATCGAGGCCATGGCGAACGACTGGCTGTTGTACCCGTGGGTGTGCGCGCCGATGACGGGCTGGGTCACGCCGCCGTACCGTCCCTCCCAGATGCGGCCGAAGCGGTCGACGAGGAAGTTGTACCCGATGTCGTTCCATCCCCGGTCGAGGACGTGGAAGCGGTAGATCCCACGGATGAGCGCCGGCACGTCATCCTTGGCGTACCCGTTCGAGTTGACGGTGTGGTGGACGAAGCCGGCGCGGATCGTGCCGTACTCCGGCTCGCCCCGGCGGATGCTCTCGTCCGCTCCCCACTGGGCGCGGGTGAGGGCGGTCGGGCGGGCCGCCGCCGCCTGGGCGCTGCCCAGCGCCGGTGCCGTGGGGACCCGACCGGCGTCGTCGTCCGCCGGCACGTCCTTCGGGTCGATGAGGCTGAGCCGCATCCCGGCCGGCGCTCCGACCCCACCGCCGGGCAGGTCGTCGACGCGCACCTGGACGGCCGTCGACTCGTCGACGATGAGCGGGTCGGTGCCGCCCCGGGCGCGCGCGCCCTCGGCGGAGTCCGGGTCCGGCCCGTGATCGGCATCGGTCGTCAGGGCCTCCCATCGGCCCCAGCCCGACTCCGAGCGGGTACGGACGAAGACGGCGAGATCGTCACGGTGCCCGCGCCAGCTCACCCCGACGACACGGAACGGCTCCGTCGCCCGCTCATCGGTCGCGGCGACGGTGCGGCTCAGATCCCGGTCACCCACCTGCTCGAACCGCGTGCCGGCGCTCGCGGACCCGGCGGCGCTGGCCCGCTCCGCGGCGGGGATCGAGGGTGCGTCGGCGAGCGCGGCGCGGTCGACGCCGCGCAGGGGAATCGTCTCCGCCGAGGCCGCCACCGGCGCGGGTGCCTCGCCACCGCCCGCGGTGAGGACGACCGGCGCACCGACGGCGGAGACGGCGGCCACCGCGACCGCACAGGCGCGCTGCGGCAGGGTACGGGCGCGGGAGCGCAGGCGGGCGGTGAGGGTCCGGGTCATGGACACGTCCTTGTCGGGGGCGCCCCCTGTCTCGGGAGCGGGCCGGCGGGAGGGACCGGGCCGCAGCAGGGTAAGCAGTCACACGCGTCCCGCGAAACCCACCCGGACCATCCCTCACCTCCCGGTCAGCCTCCGTTCACACGCCTGGCCCGTCGGCCAGCCGACGGGGGCTGCGGAGGAACCCGACCCCCCACGACCAGTGCATGACGCCGAGCGCGAGCGGGACCCGCACCCGCGTCGACCACCGTTCGCCACGGCTGATGGCGATCCCGCCGACCGTCACCGCACCGACGTACGCGAGCGGGACGGCCCGGGCGATCGGCACGACCGTGCCCAGGAGTGCGGCCGCGCCGGTCCCGACGACCATCGCGGGCGGAGCGAGGTAGCGCAGGTTCGCCGTCCCCGGGTGACGGCGCGCGACGACCCGCCGCCACGTGCCGTACCCGTGGTACTGACGGGCGAGGGCGGTCGGGCTGGACCGGGGCCGGTAGGTGACGACGAGCTCGGGGGTGAACCACACGGTCCCTCCGGACGTCCGGATGCGGTGGTTCATCTCCCAGTCCTGCGCCCGGGCGAAGTGGGCGTCGTAGCCCCCGACCCGCTCCAGCGCCGCGCGCCGGAACACCCCCAGGTAGACGGTGTCGGCCTCCCCGGCGGCGCCACCGACGTGGAAGCGGGCGTTGCCGACACCGATGGGGCTCTTCATCGCGCACGCCACGGCCCGTTCGAAGGGCGTGGTCCCCTGCGCGTCCATGACCCCGCCGACGTTGTCCGCCCCGGTCTCCTGCAGGACGCGCACGGCGGTCGACACGTAGTCGGTCGGGATCTCGGCGTGCGCGTCGACGCGGGCGACGATCTCTCCCTCGCTCGCGGCGATGGCTGCGTTGAGCCCGTCGGGCGTCCGGCCGCTCGGGTTCGGGACCGTGCGCACCTCGGGGTGCTCACGAACGATGCGCGCCGCGACCTCGTCGGTGCCGTCGGTCGAGGGCCCGAGGGCGAGCACGAGGTCGAGCGGGCCGTCGTAGTCCTGGGACAGCACCCGGGCGACCGAGTCGGCGAGGTGCCGCTCCTCGTCGAGGACCGGCATGACGACCGTGACGTGGGGGCGCTCGACGACGGGCTCGGGCGGGATCACGGCCCCCAGTATGCCGACGCGTGCGCGCGGCCCGTGCCACCTCCAGGCCCCGGCCAGCGGTGCGCCCTACCCTGCTCCCATGCCCCCCTCCGACGACCGGCCGCGCCCGATCCCCCAGCGGCGGACCTCCCGGCCCGTCCGGCCGCGGGCCGCGACGCCGCGTCCGGACGAGGAGACGACGGGACTCGGCCGCCGCGCGACGCCGACCCCCCAGAAGCCCGCGCAGCAGAGGCCCGCCCAGCAGCAACCCTCGCCGCAGGCACGCCAGCAACAGGCACGCCAGCAACAGGCACGCCAGCAGCAGGCACGTCAGCAGCAGGGCGCGCGTCCCCGCCCGCCGGTCGACGAGGCGAACCGCACCCGCACGATGCGCCCCGTCCGACCAGCCGCAGCCACCTCGACGGACCGCCCCGAACGTCCGGCCCCACCGGCCGAGCGCCGGGGCCGTCCGGCGACCGAGGGTCGGCGCCCCGACGGTCGGCCCGCGCCCCAGCGGGTCCGCACGAGGGCAGGGGCGGCTGCCGGAGGGGCCCCGGCGGCGCGGGCGGCGACCGCGGCCGATGACCGCGAGCGCACCCGGGGGGACATCCAGGCGAGCACCACGCGCCCGCGCGCGCCTCAGCGCCCCGACCCCGCCCGGCCGCGCCCGGCCGCTCTCTCGCGCGCCGAGGCTCCGGCCCGCCGCGACGACGACGGGGTGCCCCCGACCCGGCGCCCTCGTGCCCGGCGACCGCTGCGCACGGCCGGGATCGTCCTGCTGTGCCTCGCCCTCCTGTGGGGCGGTGGCATGTGGTGGGCTGCGGCGTCTGCGTGGGACACGATCCGCAAGGTCGACGCGACCCCCCACGGCGAACGGGTCGCCGAGGGCCGTGGCCGCAACGTCCTCATGGTCGGCAGCGACAGTCGCAAGGGCCTCTCCCGGGCCCAGCGCAACACGTACGGCACCGGCGGGGACGTCGGGGCCCGCACGGACACGATCATGGTCCTGCACATGGGTGACGGGAAGCCGACGCTCATGTCGATCCCCCGCGACAGCTACGTCAACATCCCGGGCCATGGGATGAACAAGATCAACGCGGCGTACAGCATCGGCGGGGCCGATCTCCTCGCGAAGACCGTCGAGCAGAGCACCGGCCTGCGGATCGACGGCTACCTCGAGATCGGCTTCGGCGGCTTCGCGAAGATCGTCGACGAGGTCGGCGGCGTCCACATCTGCGTCAAGCGGGACATGAACGACCCCAAGGCCCACATCAACCTCAAGAAGGGGTGCCAGACCCTCAAGGGCAAGGACGCGCTCGGCTACGTGCGGGCCCGCTACTCCGACCCCGAGGGCGACCTCGGCCGGGCGACGCGGCAGCGGCAGTTCCTCGGCGCGCTCATGGGCAAGCTCGCCACCCCGACGAACATGCTCCTGCCGTGGCAGGCGAAGTCGGTCGGCGATGCGACGGCGAAGACCGTCACCATCGGCAAGGACGACTCGATGTGGGGCACGGGCCAGACCTTCCTCGCCCTGCGCCGGGTCGCCAAGGGTGACGGCTACTCGGTGACGGTCCCGACGTCCGACAGCGACCTCCCCACCCCCGTGGGATCGGCCGTCCAGTGGGACGAGGCCGGGAGCAAGCAGCTGTTCGACGACCTGCGCAACGACCGCCCGCTGAGCGTCCAGCCGGAGGGGTAGACCGCGCGCGCACCGGCTACGTGCGGTGGTGGAAGCGGACGGTCCTGCGTGCGCGGTCCTTCCGCTGCGGG